>Ga0136600_1000197_pt1 | contig 32915 bp, 35 predicted proteins | sample AntRauMFilla2698_FD_104634 | JGI IMG/M metagenome (GOLD analysis project Ga0136600, IMG submission 104634) | Saline lake microbial communities from Rauer Islands, Antarctica - Metagenome Filla 2 #698 | ecosystem: Environmental > Aquatic > Non-marine Saline and Alkaline > Saline | place...
TAAACGCTACGTTTCATACACAAGACCGTTAAACCACTCTTCCAACCTCAAAAACTTCCTCTCCTAACTCTTCAGCTTTAGCTTTTACAGTCGCAACTTTATCTGCAGAAACAACACACACTAATCCAATTCCAAGATTGAATGTTGCCTGCATATCATCTTCAGGGACATTTCCAATTTCCTTAATCAGTTTATAGACCGCCGGACGTTCCCAACCATCCCAGTTAATATCTAGTGCTAAACCTTCTGGAAGAATACGTTTTGTATTACCAACCATTCCACCTCCGGTAATATGAGAAAAACCGTTTACTCCTTTCATTTCTTTTAATTCTGAAATCAGTCCTAAATAAGATCTATGAACCTGAAGTAATTCTTCCGCTACTGTACATCCTAGTTCTTCTACATAATCATTCACTTCATACTTTGTGAATAAAACATTTCTGGCAAGAGAATATCCATTGGTATGAAGTCCAGAACTTTTAAATCCCAATAGAACATTCCCTTTTTCAATTCCTGCACCATTTATGATTTTATCTTCATCTACAATACCAACTATGGTTCCAGCTAAATCAAATTCACCAGCACCATAAATGTCTGGCATCTCTGCAGTTTCTCCACCTATCAAAGCTACATTATTTTGCTTACATGCTGTAGCAAATCCTTTAATTACATCAAAACCCACATGTTGTTCTAATTTCCCAGTTGAGAAGTAATCGAGAAAAAATAATGGCGTTGCACCACAAACAGCTATATCATTTACACAATGGTTTACTAAATCCTGTCCAACAGTATCATACTTACCTGCTTTAAAAGCTACAATCAGTTTTGTACCAACTCCATCTACAGAGCTTACAAATACAGGATTTTTAAATGCACCCAGATCCGGTTTAAAGAATCCACCAAAGCCACCAATATTAGAAAGAACGGCAGAACTGTGTGTTTCTTTAACTACTCCCTTTATGGAATTAACAAGCTCTTCTCCAGCTTTAATATCTACGCCTGAATCTTTATAGGTAAATTGTTTCTTAGACATAATTTCTATGAATTTTGATATTCGTACATTCTTTGATTGATGAACTCAAGAATTATTGTTTCTCAAATATACGTTCTTATAAAACTCTTTGAGAATCCTTTTTCTAACTTCTTATCCACACCTTAAAAGACAAACAAATTTAGATTTATAAATTTAATGTATAGTAATAGAGAGTGTGGATTTGTTGATAACAAACTTATTCTATTTATCTACATCACTTGACACTGCTATGTGGATATAATTGTTAATTACTTTTTCATATAAAACAGTTACTTATCTATATTTTTATCTTATTGTTAACATCCACATCTATTTTATACATATTACAATGAGGAAAGGAATCAACACGTAAAGTTATTCTTTTGGAATGTTGATTAGGTGAAAAATTTGTGGAAACTTGTTAAGAACTTTAGAGTATTTTAGTTATCCATCTATTATTAGTAAGTAATCCACATAGTAATTAACAAAATTTGTAGAATGAAAGTTATAGTTCAGCGCGTCAATTCAGCATCAGTTACAGTAGGAAAAGAAATTAGTGGTGTTATAAATGAAGGTCTTCTGTTGCTAGTAGGTATTCATAAAGAGGATACATCCGAACAGATAGACTGGATGTGCGAAAAGATATTGAAACTTAGAATATTTGAAGATGAAGAAGGTAAAATGAATCGCTCTGTAAGCGAAATTGGAGGAGATATTCTCGTTGTTTCTCAATTCACTTTATATGGTGATACTAGAAAAGGTACCCGGCCTAGTTTTATTGAAGCCGCTAAGCCTGAGAAAGCAGAAGTGATGTATGAAGAGATGATTAGTTACTTTAGAGAATACACAGACCTAGAAATCCAGACAGGAAAGTTTGGTGCAATGATGGATGTTAAATTAGTAAATAATGGTCCTGTAACATTGATACTGGAGAAGTAGATTGTCTGTTTTATTCATTTTTATTGATGGTGTTGGAATAGGTAATGAATCCAAGGAAAACCCATTTTCAGTTGATAACTATGAAAGTTTTCAGACCCTATCTGGTGAGAATTTTTTTAAGAATGGAGATAAAATTCAACATTCTACTCATATCTATAAAGCAATAGATGCAAATCTGAATGTAGAAGGGTTACCACAAAGTGGAACCGGTCAAACTTCCTTATTTTGTGGAGAAAATGCTTCTAAAGTGATTGGAAAGCATTTTGGTCCTTATCCTCATTCAGGAATCAAGCATCTTTTAAAAGAAAAAAGTGTTTTTCATGACGTTCAGAATATGGGTAAAAGCCCATATTTTATGAATGCGTATCCACCCATATTTTTTGAACATGCAAAAAAAAGAGACAGGTGGAGTTGTACTACACTCATGACTAGAAGTGCTGATATTAAATTAAATTCTACTCAGGAAGTGTTAGCTGAGAAGGCTCTTACTGCAGAAATAGTACAAAACGCCTGGAGAGAAAAATTAGATATTGATATTCCTAAGATCACGGCAACTAATGCAGCTCAACGGGTATTAAATATTTTACCTGAACATGATCTGGTTTTGTATGAATATTATCTCACGGATAAAGCTGGTCATAATAAAAGCTTGGATGATGCAAGAAAGGTTCTGTTGCCCCTAGATGAATTTTTACTTCATATTATTAATAATAAAAGAAGTGAGGATGTATTAGTTATAACAAGTGATCACGGAAATTTGGAAAATCTATCCGTTAAAACTCATACAAGAAACGAAGTTCCATTATTTGTGATGGGAGAAGGAATTGAGCACTTTAATAGTATTATCAGCTTGACGGAAGTTAAAGAGGGAATACTAAAAAGTTTGTCATAGAAAATAATAATCCTAATTAAGTCTATATAGGCTAAAATTAAGTACATTATTTTAACTAATTAAACATCGTCAGACTCAATCCATGAAAAAGAAAATATTATATGTACTAACAGGGATAATTATTTTTTATGGGGTTTTGATGATTCCTGATACCTCAAGTATAAATATTGAAAGTGAAGGCAATTCAGTTCCCTTTATATGGAATCAGGATGAAAGGTGGGAAAATCTAGAAGTCAGATTTCAAGAGGCAAGAGATAATGAGGAGCTCCTAAATTCAAATGTAGCTGATGTATTAGTTTCTGGGATAAATGATATAGTTGTTGATTTGGAAAGCGAATCTTTTGATCCTTTAGACCCAAGAATAGAGGAGCTTACCAATAGTTTTTTTGAACTGGCACCAATTATAGCTGCACAAGGAAATACGAATAATGATTTTATCGAAGTTTATAATAAAGCCCGAAAAACAATAAAGGAAGAATCAGTTAATTGGGATGTTGATCAAAGAGATACAAGAATTGCACTCTATAAAATATTATATGGAATGAGGGCTGCGATTGAAGAAGCTTTGTTACAATCTGACCAAGATTTTGATCCGGTATTATATGTGAAAGAAGAAAAATCGGCTACACCATCTACGAGCCTTTTTGGTATTAAAGTTCATAGCGGAGACTTGTTAGTTTCACGTGGCGGAGCAGAGGTATCAGCGTTGATTTCAAGAGGTAATGATTTCCCAGGTAACTTCTCACATGTTGCTCTTATTTATGTGGAAGAAGGATCAAATACAGCATATTTAATTGAAGCTCATATCGAACGTGGTGTAGCAATTGCTTCTGCACAGAAATATGTAAGCGATGGAAAGCTAAGATTTATGGTTTTAAGGCCAAGAGCTGATTTACCTGAAATAGTTGCAAATCCAATGCTTCCACATATTGCAGCTAAACACATGTATGAAGAAGTTCAGAAACGGCATATTCCATATGATTTTAAAATGAATTTCTTCGATTCGGAAGCTATGTTTTGCTCTGAAGTTGGATCTTATGCTTATAAAAATAATGGAATTCAGTTATGGAAATCTGAATCTACTATCTCATCTAATGGTGTTGTTACATTATTAAATACATTTGGAGTGGAGAATTTTGTTACCCAAATGCCTTCTGATCTGGAATATGATCCACAACTTTCAGTAGTAGCAGAATGGAGAAATCAGGAAAGTTTATTTGATGACCATTTATATAATGCAGTTATAGATGGAATGTTAGAGTGTGCAGAGAGGGGAAATAAAATAGAGTTAAACCCATTTTTGTTGCCAGTTATAAGAGTATTGAAAGGGTATAGCATGCTTAAAAATCAATTTGAGAGTGAGGGTCCAATCCCAGAAGGAATGAGTGCTACACAGGCAGCAAAGAGTGATGCTTTTATTGAAAGACATAGAAATCTTAAAGAAGAGACTCTACAGAAATCAAAAGAATTTGAGAATGAGTATGGGTACACACCTCCGTATTGGAAACTTGTGAGAATGGCGGAGGAAAGTACAGGCTGTTTTAGTTATTGATTGATATATTGCATAGCTAACATTGTAGAGGGATAATATGAACGAGAAGAAAAAAGTACACTTAGTGCTTGGTTCGGGTGGTGCCAGAGGGATAGCTCATATAGGAGTTATAGAAGAACTCGAGAAACTAGGTTATGAAATAATTGAAGTTATTGGCTGTTCTATGGGAGCAGTTGTAGGTGGAATTTATTGTGCAGGTCAGCTCCAGGAATATAAAAAATGGATGTTAAGCCTTACTAAAAAAGGAGTATTCGATCTGCTTGATTTTACAATTATGTCTCAGGGTTTTGTAAAAGGGGAAAAATTATTTGGTAAACATATTGAGGTTACCGGAAATCAAAAGATTGAAGATTTTAGTATACCATTTACAGCTATAGCCACTGATATGAGGCATTATAAAGAAGTTCATTTCAAAGATGGTGATCTTTTTAAAGCTTTAAGGGCATCCGTTTCTATACCGGGAATTTTTACCCCAGTGGTCGACAATGACAGAGTTTTGGTAGATGGTGGCGTTTTAAATCCACTTCCACTAAATCTGGTAAAAAAGCAGGATGATGCTATTATTGTTGCTGTTGATATAAATTCCAGAAAGGTTATGAACGACCTTTTAATAAAAAAGGAGAAGAAAGCCAGAAAGGCATATTGGTTTGAAAATATTCTTCCTGATGCCATTAAAGATCTCGGAAAGAATGAAGAAAAAAAACAAGAATCGTTTTCTCTTTTTGAGTTAATGGAGAGCACATTTAGTTTTACACAAGATCGATTAACTGCTGTAATGGTAGAACATTACCAACCAGATGTACTCGTAGAAATTCCCAGAGAGATATGTGATACTTTTGAATTTTATAAAGCTAAAGAATTAATAGATGCTGGTGTAAAAGCTCTTCATAGAGTTATATAATCACTTTACACACATTTAAAGTGGTGGTATATTTTTTAATAACTAATAATCAAAAATGAATAGAAAAGAATCATTAGATCATATTAGAGAGTATAATGACTATTGGGATGTACTTATAATCGGTGGCGGAGCTACAGGGTTGGGTTGCGCGGTAGATGCCGCAAGCCGAGGGTATAAAACACTTTTGCTAGAGATGGCTGATTTTGCAAAAGGGACATCAAGTCGCAGTACCAAGTTAGTTCATGGCGGCGTTAGGTATTTGCAACAAGGAGATGTTTCTCTTGTGATTGAAGCCCTTCATGAGCGAGGATTATTGATTCAAAACGCCCCTCACCTTGTTAGTCATCAATCTTTTATTGTTCCAAGCTATGAATGGTGGAATGGGCCATTCTATGGAATAGGAATGAAAGTGTACGATGCTCTAGCCGGAAAATTAGGTATAAAGAAATCTAAAACTCTATCAAAAGAAGAGGTACTTGAAAAAATCCCAACACTGGAGCCTGAAGGCCTAAGAGGAGGGGTCATCTATTATGATGGACAGTTTGATGATTCCAGGTTAGCCATAAATTTAGCTCAAACAGCTACAGATCTTGGAGCCACTACTATTAACTATATGAAAGTTAATGACCTCATAAAGGGAGATTCAGGGTTTATAGAAGGAGTAGTTGCCAGAGATCATATCAAGGGTGAAGAATTTAAAATTAGAGTAAGATCTGTTGTTAATGCGACAGGAATATTTTCTGATTCTATACTGAGAATGGACGATCAGGAACATAAAAATATAATCCAGTGTGCCCAAGGAATTCATCTTGTATTAGATAAAGAATTTCTTCCAGGAGACGCTGCTATTATGGTTCCACATACTGATGATGGAAGAGTTCTTTTCGCGGTTCCATGGCATGGTAAAGTAATTTTAGGTACAACAGATACTCCTATTGATAAACCTATATTAGAGCCTGTTGCTCTAGAAGAAGAAATAGATTTTATACTTAAACATGCAAAGAAATATCTAACAAAAGACCCGGTCAGAAAGGATGTTAAAAGCGTTTTTGCAGGGTTAAGACCATTAGTGAAACCTAAAGAAGCAAAATCAACATCGGATATATCTAGAAGCCATCACATACAGATATCAGAGTCGGGATTAGTAACAATTGCAGGCGGAAAGTGGACAACGTATCGTAAAATGGCTGAGGATACTATTGATAGGGCTTCTATGGTTGCCGGAGTCGATTTCAAAAAATCGAATACTAAGAATCAAAGAATTCATGGTTGGCTTAAGAATGTGCAAAAACAAGATTTTTTAGGCATATATGGGTCTGACAAAGTTGGAATTGAGAAATTGATTGAGGAAGACAGCTCGCTTAAAGAAAGGATTCATCCTGGGCTTCCTTATATAAAAGCGGAGGTTGTTTGGGGTATAAGAAATGAGTGTGCACAAACAATTGAAGATATACTATCCAGAAGAACAAGGGCTCTTCTTCTGGATGCAGAAGCAGCAATCGATACCGCACCCGTCGTGGCTTTAATGTTAGCTGAAGAACTGGGAGAGGATAGTGAGTGGCAGGATCAGGAAGTGAGAGAGTTCAAGGAAATCGCTAAAAACTATGTGATCAATTAATGGATTATCAATCTATACTAAATGAAATACGTGATGAGCTTGTAGGTAAAAAACCAAAAGGTAAAGTAGCATCCTATATACCTGAGCTTGCAAACATCAATCCATACAAATTTGGTATACATTTATGTTCAATGGATGGTGGAAATTGTTTCATAGGAGATAACGAAGAGAAGTTTTCAATTCAGAGTATCAGTAAAGTTTTTGCCCTGACAATGGCTTATCCCATAATGGGTGAAAGGCTTTGGAAAAGAGTAGGGATTGAGCCATCCGGAAACCCTTTTAATTCCCTGGTACAGCTAGAGTATGAATCAGGTGTGCCCAGAAATCCTTTAATAAATGCGGGTGCTCTTGTTATTAGTGATATACTTATTTCAAATCTAAAGAACCCAAAAGATGATTTTCTAAAATTTGTTCAAAGATTAGCGGGGAATAAAGAAATATATTTTAATGAAAAAGTTGCTGAATCAGAGAAAAAAACAGGATACAGAAATGCTGCATTGGCAAGCTTAATGAAGTCGTTTGGAAATATCGATAATCTTGTGGAAGAGGTCTTGGATTTCTATTTCTATATGTGTTCAGTTGAGATGAGCTGCAAAGAGCTTGCCCAAACTTTTTTGCTTTATGCAAATCATGGCGTTCATCATCAAACGGGGGAGCGAATTCTAACAGCTTCTCAATCTAAAAGATTAAGTGCTATACTATTGACATGTGGTTTTTATGATCAGGCTGGAGAATTTACTTTTAGGGTGGGTTTACCTGGAAAAAGTGGTGTTGGAGGCGGGATAGTTGCTCTTTTTCCAGAACATTATAGCGTAGCTGTTTGGAGCCCTATACTTAACAAAGCGGGCAATTCTGTGCTGGGAATGGATTCCCTTGAAAAACTTACCACAAAAACAGGACTTTCTATCTTTTAGCCATCTAAGCAGTGGTTAATAGAGGTTGCTATTTGAACAATGAAGAATATTTTCTGATTCTTTTAGCGTTAACACCAAGATCACCTCTGCCAATACGAGATTTTGAGCGTATATCAATTAATGATTTATTTGAGCTGCTATCCACTCTTATTACAACGTCATCAATAAAACCAAACCAAGCTAATTTATGATACGCTTCTATCCGGCCTTCATTTCTATCTTCTGCTACAATTGTCCAGGGCATTTTTTTAACATTTTCTAAAGCAAGATCGAAAGCTTGATCAAAGTCTGCGTTTAATTCAATTGTTTCTAATCCCGAGTAAAAACTATTTTGAGTGTTCGCTATTTTTTGGCCTTGGTAAGCAGCAGGGTTAGGGGCGTCTTTTCTTAACTCTTTGATTACTACAAATGAAGGGGGATTGTCTGTATCAGTCGTGATATCGTGAATGGGTGGATATCCTTTCTTCGTTTCATTATACCAGTATCCCAAATTGAATAGTGCGGTGGCGGATATTAAAATACCAAGTAAGCCTATTCCTATTTGAATTCGGGTTCGGTTTTTTAATATGAAAAAGCCGAGCGTAGTTATTACTCCACCAAGTACCGCAGAACCGGTTCCCCAGGGTATAATTTTAAAACCACCTCTGAAACTCCACCAATCAAGTTGATAGCCATAACCAGCAAAGAAAACGCTTAATGAACCAATAATTGTTGTAATGAGCCCTACATAAAGTAATTTTGTGGCCCAGTTCTGTTTATTGTCCATAGGAAATGTGTTTATTAATTGGGTGTGGTATGATAGATCATATTTATTTATGAATAGTGTTAAATAAAATCATCTACAAATAAAAAAAGTCATTCCAATTAATGAAATGACTTTTGAATTTAGCTAAGTGAAGAGGCTATCCTCTTAAAGATATCATCTATAGAACCAATGCCGTCAATTTCTTTCACCACCCCTTTAGCATCGTAGTGTTTCTGTACAGGTTCTGTTTCTTCGTGATAAACCTTAAGGCGGGTTTTTATCTTTTCTTCAGTATCGTCTGCTCTTCCCTGTCCTCTCGAAAGAATTCTGGAGATTAATTCTTTTTCAGGAACCGTAAGAACTACAAAAGCGTCAACGGCCTTATTTTGGTTTTCTGCAATTTTATCAAAAGCTACTGCCTGAGGAACAGTACGAGGAAAGCCGTCTAAGATAAAGCCATCATCATACTTCGCTTTTTTCAATTCATCTGCAACTAGATCAACCACCGTTTCGTCCGGTACTAGCTGGCCGGCATCTAAAATAGCCTTAACCTTAACACCGAGAGGAGTTTGATTTTTAATCGCAGCTCTAAAGATCTCACCTGTTGATAAGTGAGGTATAGAGTATTTGTCTTGAAGTAATTTAGCTTGCGTACCTTTACCAGCGCCAGGAGGCCCAAAGAGAATAATATTCATCTAAAAAAAATTTAGTTTTTAAAAAGTTAACTCCGAGCCTAATAATTAAGCCCGGATTTATTTTCTTAAAAAGAGAATGTTACTTCTTCTTTACTTCTGGTGCGCGCTCTTTGATACGAGCTGCTTTACCTCTTAGTTCACGTAAATAAAATAGTTTAGAACGTCTTACACTACCACGTTTTTTAACTTCAATTTTTGCGATAAAAGGAGAGTAAAGAGGGAAAACACGCTCAACACCAACATTACTGCTTATCTTACGAACAGTAAATGTTTTGTTAGCTCCGCTACCTCTTTCATTCAATACAACACCTTCGTATTGCTGAATTCTTTCTTTTTCACCTTCACGCACACGGTAATGAACGTTCACTGTATCACCAGAGGTGAATTTAGTGATGTCGTCGTTAACTATCGTTTGTTCTACAAGTTTTAGCTTATCCATGATTCTGTTTATTTGCTGACTAATCAGCCGTTAATAATCTTTCTTAAATTTATTGTACAAATCTTCTCTTCGTTCTTTTGTTTTTTTCAGAGATTGCTCGCTTTTCCATTTTTCAATTTTCTTATGATCTCCAGACCGTAAAATATCAGGAACTTTTAATCCCTTGAAATCTGCTGGCCGTGTATAAATTGGAGATTCCAGTAATCCATCTTGAAATGAATCATTAAGCGCACTTCCTGCGTCACCAATTGCATTAGGTATTAATCTAACTAAAGCATCAGTAATAACCATTGCTGGAAGTTCACCGCCTGAAAGTACATAATCACCAATTGTGTATTCTTTGGTAATTAGTGCATCTCTAACTCGCTGATCTATTCCTTTATAGTGCCCACATAAAATAATCACATTACGTACTAGTGATAATTTATTTGCTTCTTCTTGGTTGAATTGCTCTCCATCTGGAGCTGTAAAGATGATTTCATCGTATTCCCTTTCAGAAGTAAGATGCTCTATACAGCTGAATATTGGTTGAGGAGTAAGAACCATGCCTGGCTCACCACCATAAGGATAGTCATCAATCTTTTTATGCTTGTCTTCGGTATAATCTCGAAGATCATGAATAAAGATTTCAACCAAACCTTTTTCCTTGGCGCGACTCACAATACTATTTTCCAGCGGACCTGTAAGTAAGTTTGGAACTGCAGATATGATATCTATTCTCATTTCTAAAGCCCTCCTAATTCTTCCAGATTTTGGCAGATGATGAATTCTTCTTCAAAGTTTTCTTCAACCACATATTGTGGAACAAGAGGAACCAGAACAGAACCCGATGTGGTAGATATAGATAGAATAGTTTGCATAGAGTTGTTAATGATATCCATCACAACACCAATATGTTCACCATCTGTATCATATACATCGTAATGAAGCAAACTTTCTACTTCATCTTCATCAGGAATCAAACGTTTGGCTGTATCTGTTTCCAGATATACACCGCTGTTTTTTAATCCTTCTGCCGCTGAGCGATCAGCGATATGTTCAAATTGTACAAAGAACGAAACTACATTTCCTTTTTCCTCGGTTCGAATTTCAGAAATTCTTGCCGGGAAATAATCGCCCCTATCATTTCGCAAATAAACAACAACTACATCATCTAGAATCTCGGGATTGTCAAACTCAAAAATGACTTTGACCTCTCCGTGTAATCCATGGGAGCGATCTACGCGCCCTATAATAGTAAACGGTTGTATATTGGCTTCCTGATTCATAGGAGCCGGATTTTATTACCCTTCAGATTGTTTGCTTTCCCATGCAGCAAGAACAGTCTTTCTAGACTCGTCGTCAGAAATAAATCCTTTTAAAGCATCAAGGTCATTGTCTCTAATATGATCAATTGATTCTTTAGCTGTCATGTCATTAGAAGTAACAGATGATTCAGCTGCAGCTTTTGGCTCTTCAGCAGGCTCTTTTGTTTCTTCTTCTTTAGCAGGAGTTTCGTCAGTAGTCTCTTCAACAGCTTCTTCTTTGGCTGGTGCTTCTTCTACTTCAGCTTCCTCGGCAACTTCTTCTTTGGCTGGCGCTTCTTCAACTTCAGCTTCCTCAGCAACTTCTTCTTTGGCTTCAACTTCTGGTGCTTTTTCCTCTTCAGGAGCAGCTTCCTCAGTTGTTTCTTCTGTTGAAGTTTCTTCAGCTACTTCAGTTTCTGTAGTTGCTTCAACTTCTTCAGTCTTTGCTTCTTCAGCTTCTTCGTTAGCCGTTTCAGTTTCTAATTCAACAGCTGCTTTGGCTGCTTTCTTTTGAACCTGATCTTTAAATTCCTGTTCTTCAGCGGCAAGTAAGTTCTTATGCTTGTCTTTTCTTGAAGTAACTATGTCTTCTTTGGAATCACGGTAAGCTTTCCACTCAGTCATTGCAGCTTCAATCTCTTCTTCGCTTTTTCCCCACATCATCAAATGTCGTTTGTACAAGATTCCTTCATTTCTGAGGATTTTGCGAACGGTATCTGATGGTTGTGCGCCGGTATCTAACCAGTAAAGAATACGGTCTTCGTTGAGGACTATTTCTTTTTTCTCTGTTACGTTGTCATAACGACCAACCTGCTCGATGATTCTACCATCACGAGCAACTTTGCTGTCAGCAACTACTAAATGAAAGATTGGACGTTTTTTACGGCCTTTCTTTTGAAGTCTAATTCTAATCAATGTTGTTCTCCAGTGAGTTGTGTATATATAATGTTACTTACCTATTGGTAAATTTTTTAATCCTTGAAGAGCCCTGCCCATCTTTCCCATTTTGGACATGGTCTTCATCATTTTTTTCATCTGTTCGAACTGTTTAATGAGATCGTTGATCTCACGGACAGTAGTGCCAGAACCGGCTGCAATTCGTCTACGACGAGTTCCGTTTAAAATATCCGGATTCTGACGCTCCTCCGGCGTCATTGAATAGATAATAGCTTCAATCGGTTTGAAGGCATCTTCATCGATTTCGTTGTTATCCAATGCTTTGCTGGCGCCGGGGATCATAGAAACAAGATCGGTGAAATCACCCATCTTCTTGATCTTTTGAATTTGTTCGAGGAAGTCTTCAAGATCGAACTTATCAGAGCTAATACGGCCCTGTAGTCGTTTGGCTTCATCTTCATCAAATTCCTTTTGAGCTTTTTCAACGAGCGATACCACATCACCCATACCGAGTATGCGTTGTGCCATACGGTCTGGGTAGAACGGGGATAGAGCATCCAGCTTTTCGCCGGTACTCACAAATTTGATCGGTTTATTTACAACGGTTTTTATAGAAAGCGCAGCACCACCTCTGGTGTCACCATCTAACTTGGTAAGAACTACCCCGTCATAATCGATCCGCTCGTTAAACTCTTTTGCTGTGTTAACCGCGTCCTGACCGGTCATCGAATCAACAACAAACAAAATTTCGTGAGGATTTACGGCTTTTTTAATTTCCATAACCTCATTCATCATCTCCTCATCTACATGTAAACGCCCGGCTGTATCAATGATTACGGTATCCATTGCTAAACTTTTTGCCATTGCTACAGCTTCTTTAGCTACGCGAACGGCATCTTGTTGTTCAATAGAATAAACCGGCACATCAATTTGGGATGCCAGGGACTTAAGTTGGTTTACGGCAGCAGGGCGATAAACATCGGCGGCAGCAAGAAGAGGATTCCTTTTATGCTCCTGCTTGAGGTATCTGGCTAATTTACCAACAAAGGTAGTTTTACCGGAACCTTGTAAACCTGCAATAAGAATTACAGTAGGTGGAGTGTGGGCAATTGCGATATCAGATTTTTCGCCACCAAAAGTTTCAACCAGTTCATCAAATACAATCTTGGTAAATTGTTGACCTGGATTAACGCTGGTGAGCACATCTGAACCGAGTGCCTTTTCCTGAATTTGTTTCGTAAACTCGCGAGCAACCTCTAGATTAACATCAGCGTCCAATAAAGCACGACGAATTTCTCGTATAGTTTCAGCAATATTTACATCGCTGATACGAGCTTCGCCTTTCAGATTCTGAAACGCCTTATCTAATTTTGAGGATAAACTATCAAACATATATTTTGAACGGTGTTACTTCGCTTAGTTCAGAGCCGATAAAAATACGAGTTTATTCTTGGGTTATCAACAGTAATGTGGATAAAGTTTTTAATGATTGAATATCGAACATCCAACAAAGAATAATGAATGTTGAAGTGCTGATACTTTTCTTACGAAAGTGTGCGGCTTGTCATGTTTGGTTAATTTGGCTCCGTACGCTCTGCGTCGGAAATTGCTAACTATCAAGATATAGATGATATTTTTATCTGTTTGTTAATAATAACTGTTCGTAGAAAGTATAATTCGAAGCAGGAGCTTCCAGTTGGCATTCCGAACGGGACGTTCGGAACGAGGTTAAAAGATGAAATTAATTCTGAGGTATTTACAAATATTAGATTTACACTCAGATATTGTATTTTTGTTTTTTTTTTTTAATTAAACCAATAATTAACAATAATTAAGTTATATATATTATGAATAAAAATTTGTTTCTCAACTTACTCTTCGTATCTATTTTAACATTGTTTACTTTTGGTTTTTCAGAAGCCCCTCCAGAATGTACCAGCGGTTTAGTAGATGAAGAAAACAGCTATAGTGGTAATTGGGATATGCACGTTGGAGGTTGTTGGACTCCTCCTGAACCAAGAACCTGTGTTTATTGTGAATACTTGTAAACTAAATTAATGAATAAATATAATCTTATTGCCCCCAAAATCAGTAATCAACGATTTTTTTCATGTTTAATAATTATGATGCTTGCTTTGGGGTGCAATAAAAAAAAGTCAAGTTCTAATATTAAGGTTTCAGTTGTAAATGACTTCTCCTTTAGCGAAGAGACCAAAAAATATTTGGTAAGTCTGTACACCCAAGTGGTTGACGACCCTGTAAATGATGAATTACTATTTACAAATTATAGATCAGAAGTCGGAATAGTAATTACTGATTATAATGGAGAGTTTATTCAGAAATTAGGAGAGAAAGGCAGAGGACCTAAAGAAATACAAAGTTCAAGATATTTTGGTACTAACGGGAAAGGAAAGGTTGTAATTCTTGATAAAGCTCTAGCTTCTTTTAAAGAGTTTGATCGTGAAACGGAAGAGGTGAATATTTTTTCCTACCCTATAAAGCAAGGAGTTTCTGTAACATCAAGAAATTTAACTTTTTGTAAAGATAGGTGGTATGCCGGGTTTCAACTAATAGGAAAAGCAACATTACCATCAACCCCTACAATATCGGTTTTTGATAAAAGTTTTAATTTATTAGATACTTTGGGTGGATATGATCCCTTTTTTGGTGGTCGTCAGGATGTATTGCAAGAAACTTCATATTCTCTCGATTGTGAAAATCAAATTATTTACACAGTACAGGGTAAAACACCAAAAATTCAATCATTTTCAACTCAGTCTGGGAAATCTTTGAGTTCTACACTTACAAGCCCTTCCTCATTTAACGTGTCCGAAAAATTCATAACAATGGTAGCTAACCCTCAAGAAATGTCAAGATATTTATCAGAAGAACAGAGCATAAGTCTGCATCTTGCTCAAAATAAAGCGTATGTATTTTTGGTTTTTAGAAATGATAGTGGGGTTTATAAGAGGAATAGAGTTTTAAATGAAAGCGAACATTTCGTTGCTATATATGATAAAGAAACACTTGAATTTTTAGGAGAGGTAAAAGTATCGGGAGCGATATTGGGAGCAACAAAGCGAGGAAACCTAATAATGCTTAAAGATGAAGAAAATTTGCAGATTCAGATAATCCAAATTGTAGTCGAGGGTTTGTGATCAATTGTAATTACATCAAGTTTTTACTAACTGAATATCCAGCAAGGAATAATGAATGTTGAAGTGCTTATCCGGCAACTCAGATTATCTCTTGTTTCCTCGAGATTTGAATGTAGTAAGTGAGTAAAAATAATGAGCTCTTTATCCTGGGCATCTGCTTTAAGGATGAAAAAGTAACTCACTTAAAATCCGAACCTGGAGTATTTTTAAAATATGGTTCTTCCCAGTCTCTATAACTGCTTCTGAGAAGAAATAAAAAGACCGCCCAGTTTATTAATGCAATACCTTTAAATAAGAGACTAATAGTAGTGTTTTGGGTTAAAAAATATCCTAATAAGACGGGAGTAACTACAAAGATGGAGAAAGAAATCAGCCAGCCATATTTTTTTAATTTAAATAATAACCAAAGTATATATGGGGTAGATATAATAGATGTGAGAACCCACAATCTAGAAACTCCATCCATATTTATATAAGCAATTGATGGGGTTCTAGAAGACAGGTCAACACCCATAACTCTGCCAAGTTTTTCTAAATTACTGTTTTGTTTGAAATTTAAAGCCATTCGGTGATTATAATAAAAAGGGACCAAGAATTCATCATTTCTTGCTGGATATTCAATATTCTCTTCCCCCTATCATTTTAACGTAATATTCATGATTTTCAATCAATACAACTAACCCAAAGAAATTTTATAACAATGAGTGAAGGTCACGGATTACTAAAAGGTAAAAAAGGAATTATTTTTGGAGCGCTTGACGAGCGCAGTATTGCATGGCGCGTAGCTTTAGCGTGCGATAGAGAAGGGGCAAATATGGTTCTGTCAAATGCGCCTATTGCGTTACGACTAGGTGCTTTAAATGCGCTCTCTGAAGAAATTAATGCCCCAATCATTCCCTGTGATGTTTCTGATGATGAAGCCGTTAAAGAAATGATGGAAAAAGTGAAAGAAGAGCTGGGAAGCGTTGACTTCATACTTCATGCTATTGGGATGTCACCAAACATCAGAAAGAAAAAAGAATACACAGACCTTAACTATAATTGGTATCAGCAGTCTTTAGATATATCGGCAATTTCATTACACCGTATTTTGCATCATGCTGATGAAGCGGGTGTATTGAATGATGGAGGAAGCGTAATAGGACTTTCTTATATAGGTGCCCAAAGAATTTTTAGTAAGTATTCTGACATGAACGATGCAAAAGCATTGTTAGAATCTATAGCCAGAAACTATGGAAGCCGTTTAGCTCACCGTGGAATTAGGGTAAATACTATTTCACAGGCGCCAACTAAAACTTCTGCCGGATCAGGTATCAAAGGTTTTGATGGGATGTTTACATTTGCTGAGAAAATAGCCCCTATGGGTAACCCAACAGCGGATGAATGCGCAGACTATTGTGTTGCTATGTTCTCTGACCTAACCAGAAAAGTAACGATGCAGAATCTTTATCACGATGGCGGCTTTGTAACGAACGGTATTTCTGAAGAAATGATGGACGATCTAGCTAAATTATATTCTGAAGACGAAGATTAATTATTTTGACAAAGAAAATATAAATGAGACACCCTGAACTTGTTTCAGGAACTTATGGAGTAGCTCTTATTTTGAGAACTACATGAGGTTTTATTTCACAAAGTGAACCAGGATTGGCTAAGAAGTTGATCTTCATTGTTATTTAAAGTGACGTGGTGCTGAGAAAAATTAAAATACATCTTTGTTTAATGACACCAATTTCTTGTGAGCTTTGATTATAGATATAAGTATACATTTAACCCGATGCCCTGCAAAGATCCTGAAACGAGTTCAGGATGACCTTAGTTTAAAAAGATAAAAACCATGCCAGAAATTATCCTCGGAATAGATCCGGGCTCCCGCTTTACTGGATACGCTGTGCTTACCGAGGAAAAGGGTAAACTTATTGCCCTTAGGTGTGATGTGCTCAAAATGGCGCATATGGAGGACCATTCTGATAGACTAAAATATATATTTGATCAGATTTCAAAGATTATTAAATCAAATAAGCCAACCGCTTGTGCTGTAGAGACTCCCATTTATGGCGTTGACCCACAAGCTATGTTAAAGCTAGGAAGAGCTCAGGCAGCGGCTATTTTAGCCATTAAGAATTGTGACCTTCCGGCTTTTGAGTATTATCCTAAAGTAGTAAAGAAAGCAATCACGGGAAATGGAAACGCCAGTAAGGGTCAGGTTGCCTTTATGTTGAGTAAAATGGTTTCTCTGCCTAACGAAAAACTTAAAGATGATGCTACTGATGCTTTAGCAGTAGCTTGGTGCCATTATATGAAAGGAAAAAGCTTACCTGGTGTGAGTAAGAAAAAGACACATCAAAATAATAAGAAATCGGATTGGGCAAGTTTTGTTGCAGATAATCCAGATCGGGTTAAAGGGTTATGATTACATTTTTAAAAGGATTTGTTGAAGAGCTGGAAGAAAACAAAGTTCATCTGGATGTTAACGGCGTGGGATACGGAGTGGAAACGTCTACACAAACATTGGCCCAGTTAAAGCAAGGAATTGAGGTAAAGCTTCTTGTTTATCATCATATAACAGACAGTGATGAAAGGTTATTCGGGTTTTATGCGAAAGATGAAAAGCAATTATTTGAAAAGCTTATTACGGTAAAAGGAGTCGGTCCAAAACTGGGTATAACCATCGTTTCAGGATTACCGGCAGATCATTTGATACAAGCTATAACAACAAAAGACGCCGCAGCACTGTCAAGAGTGCCGGGAATTGGCAAGAAAACAGCAGAGAGGATAATTTTAGAATTAAAGGATAAGCTAGGTGAGGTTTCAGGCAAGTCCTCTGTTCCTGGCGCTGCTCAAGGCAGTGTAGTGGATGAGGTTATATCAGCATTGGAATCCCTAGGCTTCAAAAAACGACAAGCTGAAGAAGCTGCAACAAAAGCACTTAGAGAAGATGATATTAAAACGGTTCCTGCTGCAATAAAAAAAGCACTGAGTTATCTAAATAAATGATGCTCAGCTATTACATAGTTTTGTGGTAACAATTTCTTCATTTCATATTAATACAATACATTAGTACCATTGTTTTAAGCTTTTTCTAACAAACCCCCATTGTTGTGGTAAAACAAACTATTCTAGTTGTTGACGACGAAAAAGATCTCTTAGATCTAATTGAGTATAACTTAAAAAAAGAAGGTTTTGACGTGCTCAAGGCCGAGAATGGTGAAGAAGGAATTGCTGTCGCCAAAGAAAAGAAGCCGGACTTAGTGCTTCTTGATATTATGATGCCGAAAATGGACGGTATGCTTGCGGTTGAAGAGATGAGAAAAGATGATGAACTCAAAAATATACCCGTTATATTTTTAACAGCAAGAAGTGATGAGAAAACGGAAGTTGAGGGATTGAATAAGGGAGCCGACGATTACATTACAAAGCCTATAAGTACTACAAAACTGATTTCAAGAATTAAAGCTGTGCTTAGGCGATTTGATGAGAAAGAAGAACCTGTAAACAGGTTAGAAGTACACGATATATTGGTAGACAAAGATCGTTATATCGTTTCCAGAGGAGAGGAGGAGTTTCACCTCCCAAGAAAAGAGTTTGAACTACTATTTTTCTTAGCAAGCCGAAAAGGCAAAGTTCTTGACAGGCAGACGCTGTTAAATAAGGTGTGGGGCGACAATGTGTATGTTGTTGACAGAACCGTTGATGTACATGTTAGAAAGATAAGAGAGAAACTCGGTGACCATTATATAGAGACGGTTAAAGGTGTTGGTTATAGATTTAAAGAATGACAGCTAAGAAAAGAAAAGAGATTCCGCTTTTTAAATTAGGGCTGAGAATAGCTATCTACTCTGCTGCAATTTCGGTTTTGTTGTCATTACTGGCTTTCACTGTTTTTACCGAACTACCTTTTTTAGATAATTTACTAGCATCTTTATTTGCAGGGCTAGGTGTCTTGGTGATAACCTATTTCACTAGTTATTTCTTAGAGTATAAACGCTTAAGGGTTTTGGAGCAGATATCTAGGAACATATCAAAAAAAAGGTTTGAGGAATACGAAGACATAAGAACTAAGTATAATGACGAAATCGATTATTTGGTAAAACACCTCGTTAAATCTAGCCGAACAGTAGAACGTGAAATCCAGCGTCTTAATCGTATAGAAAACTACCGAAAAGAATTTATTGGAGATATTTCACACGAATTAAAGACTCCAATATTTGCCGTTCAAGGCTTTGTAGAAACACTCCTTAATGGGGCTCTTGAAGACGAAGAGGTTAATCGTGAATTTCTTAAAAAAACCATGAGAAATGTGAATCGCCTTATCTATCTAACTAAGGATTTGATGGAGATCTCTAAACTGGAAACGGGAGAGTTGAAATCTGATATAGAACCCTTTTATCTGTACGAAGTTATTCACGATGTTGTTGATAGCCTTCAGCATAAAGCAGAGCGAGAAGGAATTGATGTACAGTTTAAAAAGTTTGACAAAAATCTCATGGTTAAAGCGGATAAAAATCAGATTAAACAGGTTCTAATCAATCTTATCGAAAACGGTGTTAAGTATAATATACCTAATGGAAAAGTTGAGATAGAAGTGCATGAGTACAAAAAAGACCCGAATAGAATTCTGCTAACAGTAAAGGATACAGGTATAGGAATTGATGAAGCAGATCTCCCAAGGGTAACTGAAAGATTTTATAGAGTCGATAAGTCAAGAGCAAGAGAAAGGGGCGGAACGGGTCTCGGGCTTGCCATTGTAAAACATATTATGGAGGCTCATGGAGAACAACTTTATTTTGAAAGTAAAGTAAATGAGGGAAGTACTTTTAAATTCACGCTTCGTAAAGTTCGGTAACAACAGCAAAAAATTCCTACCTTTAAAGACATCCTAACTTTTAAATATTATTTATGGTTTACGCAGTAATTATGGCCGGAGGATCTGGCACTAGATTTTGGCCAAAGAGCACAAAGAAATTCCCGAAGCAATTTCTGAATCTTTTTGGAGAAGGAACCATGATTCAAAATACAGCAAATCGTATAAAAGAATTGATACCTCAGGAAAGAATACTGGTTGTAACAAATGATAGTTATGTTGATATAGTCAGAGAGCAGCTTCCAAAAGTACCAGAGACAAATATAGTCGGAGAGCCGGTAGCTAAAAATACTGGGCCATGTGTAGCCATTGCGGCTGAACTTTTGATTAAACAAGATCCGGATGCAGTAATGGTTGTTCTACCTGCTGATCATCATATTACGAACCCCGAAGAATTTCAGAACATACTTTCTACTGCTATTGCAAAGGCAGAATCTGGAAAAGATTTAGTTACAATTGGCATAAAACCAGACCGCCCGGAAACAGGGTTTGGTTATATACACGCTGATAGTTCTTTGTCGGAATCAGTTAAGAATAATAAAGTGGAAAAGGTTAAGGCTTTTAAAGAAAAACCTAATCTCGAAACAGCAGAAGAATTTGTGGCTTCAGGAGATTTTTACTGGAATAGCGGAATGTTTATCTGGCGAGCTGATACAGTGATAGAAGAGTTTCGGCGCCAATTACCAGATATGCATGATCTACTTAAGACGGCTTCTCAAGACTTATACACAGATTTGCATAACGCAGCTATCAATGAATTTTATTTCGATTGTGAATCAGTTTCAATTGACTATGGAATAATGGAAGGAGCAAAAGGGGTATATGTAGTACCTGGAGAATTCGGATGGAATGACGTAGGTAGCTGGACAGCGGTTTATGAGTTAGGGGAAAAAAATAACGACGACAATGTAATTCAAGCGGTTAATGCTACATTTGCAGGGTCTCAGAAAAACCTGGTCGTTTCTAACTCAGGAAAAATGATTTCTTTAGTGGGGATGGAAAATGTTGCGGTTGTTGAAACTGAGAATTCAATTTTGATTTGTGATTTAAATCAGGCTCAGGGCGTAAAAGAAATTGTAGAGCAACTCAAAGGGACCGATGATTTTAAAGAATTTCTATAACTTGCTGGTCGTAGGCAAGATTGATGTTCTTTGGTAATTTTCTATTTGTAGTTTCATGATCAACATAGCTGTTCATATGTATTAAATAGCCAGTTGGTATATCTAACTCTTTAATTAATTCCGCCGCTTCTGGTATCGTAAGATGCGTAGGGTGCTGAGGCTCCCATCTCAAACCACTTAACACAATTGTCTTCGAACCTTTTATAAGTTCTTTGGTAGAATCTGGAATATCTTTTACATCAGTCAAATAACAAAGATCGCCAATTCTAAAACCCAGAATTTTTAAGTTCCCATGATAGCAAGGGAGAGGTGTAACTTTAACGTCTCCTAAAGTTGTGCTATCTGTTATTTCGCTTAACGTTAAGGATGTGGAACCTGGATATTTATTCTTACCGAACATGTAGTCAAATCTCTTCTTGATTGAGTCTATACATTGTTTAGAAGTATATATAGGAATGGGATTTTTTTGTACATAATTGTAAGCCCTTAAATCATCTAGTCCACTAACGTGATCCATATGTTCATGAGTAATTAGTACGTGATCTATCTTTTTAATCTTAGCTCTGATACTTTGAATTCTAAATTCAGGTCCAGCATCTATAAGTATGGATGTATTTTCAGTCTGAATCCAAGCAGAACAGCGAGATCTGATATTCCTTGGATCGTTAGTCATATTTTCTTGACCAAACCCACCAGCAACTGGTACTCCCATAGATGTTCCGGTACCTAGAAAAGTTAATTTCATTCGTCAAAGTCCAATTCATTGCTGTCGCTATGTGGAGATACTGATAATCTATCCCATAGGGTCTTTAATTCCTTTTTAACAGCGGGTTTTATATATGAGGAGCTTAAATCAACATCACCCAAAATTCTCGCTATAGTACCAATTTGAGATTCAATAGGTTTATTTTTGTTAACTATAACAAGTCTGTCTCCCTGTACAACACAATCATTTCCTCGAAAGGAACCACGTTCTTTTCTTAATTTATAATTACATTGCTCTAGCAATTGTTCTAGTTCTAAAAGTAGTTTATCTGGTTTCACAGAGAAACTCCTATTGTGAACAAGTGATAGGTTAAATCATAGTCAAAGGCATCATTGTCTAAATCATATGCAGAGTATTTATAATCATAACCTACACTAAGACTTCTGCCAAGGAATAAGTTTAAAAAATTTAGCCTCGCTGACCCGCTTAGTCCTCTGTTTGACCCACCAAAAAGGCCGCCTCTAGAATTACTAAAACCAATACTCGGAAGGGCCTCTACTGAAAAACTTACTTTATCAGGAATACTAAATGTAGTGAAAGCTCCAAATCCAAAACCAAACACAGTTTGACTAAAATCATCGTTCTGTCTAGCGTCCTGCACGCCAACAAGGTTTGTCATCAATCCAAAAGGTATACCTAACTGAAAAGCCGGTTTTCTCACAAAAGAGATTTTATTTATATAGTCTAGTGAAAGGTTTAAATATCGTTCATCCTTAGCGCCAGTAAGTCCGTTCACAAAACTTAATGATGCGCTCAATCCATCAGTTTCAAGGCCAATATAAAATGCGGGTGAAGTAAAACTCAATTGATTTTGAGGCTGTAGAATAAGTGAGTTTCCTGTATATGAAAACTCAACAGGCTTGTATCCAACTCTCAAATAGTTGTTAGAAGCTCTTCTTTGTGGTTCAGTGTCTCCACCAACAGAAAACATTTGTGAAGAAGCAGATGCTGGAAACAATATTAAAATTAATAAAACAAAATTTACTTTCATGGGAATGAACTTAATTAAATCTACCTTTAAAAGATAAACGATAAAGAAATGTATTATTCTATGAAAACAGCAATTTTATTTTTATTACTTATGGCAACAGGAATCGGTTCTAATGCACCAGAATCAATTTATGATTTTGAAGCAGAAAATATTGATGGAGATGTTATTTCTCTAAATGCTTACGAAGGCAAAACTGTACTAATTGTTAATGTAGCATCAAAGTGTGGCTACACCCCTCAATACGAAGGCTTACAAGCTTTATATAAGGAATACAAAGATGATGGACTTGTGATTCTGGGTTTTCCAGCTAACAACTTTATGGGACAAGAGCCTGGTTCAGATGAACAAATCAAGCAATTCTGCACACTGGAATATGGTGTAGAGTTTCCAATGTTTTCAAAAGTTTCTGTTAAAGGTACTGACCAAGCAGAACTTTTTACGTATTTAACCAATTTAGAAAACCCGGATTTTACTGGCGACATTAACTGGAACTTTGAAAAATTCTTAATCTCAAAAGAAGGTAAACTTCTTAGAAGATTCAGAAGTAATGTTAAACCTCAGAGCGAACAATTGGTATCAGCAATCAAATCAGACCTAAATAAATAAAGTTCAAAAGAATTAAATAAACGGTTGACTTACTTTTAAAATCAATCGTATATTTAGGGCTCTCAATTAGGTCCGGTAGTTCAGTTGGTTAGAACGCCTGCCTGTCACGCAGGAGGTCGAGGGTTCGAGTCCCTTCCGGATCGCAAACCCCGCCCATAATTTTATGAGCGGGGTTTTCTTTTTTAAACAATTTGGTTTAATTAATTCATGTCTTCTATTTACCCCTCATATGATGTGATTGTAGTTGGTGCGGGTCACGCAGGTAGCGAAGCTGCTGGCGCTGCGGCTCAGCTTGGTTCAAAAACTCTGCTTATCACAATGAATCTCGAAGCGATAGCAAAAATGTCCTGCAACCCAGCGATGGGCGGAATAGCTAAAGGGCAATTGGTTCGAGAAATCGACGCACTTGGTGGTTTATCAGGTATTGTTAGTGATGAGACTGGTGTACAGTTCAAGATGCTCAATAAGAGTAAAGGTCCTGCAATGTGGAGCCCGCGATGTCAGAGTGATCGTATGTTATATGCTCAGAAAATGAGAGAGAAATTAGAGAGCAAAGAGAACCTTTATTTTAGACAAGACAATGTTGTTGATCTCATTTTTTCTGATACAAATGAAATTGAGGGTGTTATAACCCAAACGGGACAAAGATTTTATTCAAAAAGCGTAGTCCTTACTAGTGGTACTTTTCTTAATGGGCTGATCCATATTGGTGATAGTAATTATGGAGGAGGTAGATCTGGAGAGCGAGCATCTATTGGTATTTCAGCTGCGTTAGAAAACAAGGGTTTTGCCGTAGGGCGATTAAAAACAGGCACTCCGCCAAGAGTGGATGGACGCTCAATTGATTATACAAAATTAGAAGTACAGCAAGGAGACGAAGTACCAACACCATTTTCTTTTCTGACCGAAGAGCTTCCTTCTCAAGAAGAGCAGTTAACGTGCTGGATTGGATATACAAATGAAGAAGTTCATGAGGTCCTTAAAACAGGATTTGAGAGAAGCCCAATGTTCAATGGTCGAATTAAGTCGACAGGTCCAAGGTATTGCCCAAGTATAGAAGACAAAATAAATAGATTTGCTGATAGGACTCGGCATCAATTATTTTTAGAACCAGAGGGCTGGAATACATACGAAATGTATTTAAATGGTTTTTCAACTTCTCTGCCAGAAGACGTTCAGTATGAAGCGTTACAAACTATACCTGGTTTCGAAAAAGCAGTTATGCTTCGCCCTGGTTATGCTATTGAATACGATTATTTTCCACCACACCAGATTAAAAGAACTTTAGAGACCAAGAGGATTGATGGGTTATATTTTGCTGGGCAAATTAACGGAACAACTGGATATGAAGAAGCTGCCTGTCAGGGTTTAATGGCGGGCATTAACGCTGCACTTAAAGTTCAAGGTAAAGAGCCGTTTATCTTAAAAAGATCAGAGGCGTATATTGGAGTTCTTATTGATGATCTTATTAACAAAGGTACGGAAGAGCCTTACAGAATGTTTACCTCAAGAGCTGAGCACAGAATACTATTGAGACAGGATAATGCAGATTTAAGATTAACTGAAATAGGTTATAAAATTGGATTAGCAAGTAAGCTGCGTTATGATAATGTGCTTGTTAAGAAAGAAGCTGTTAATGCTCTGCTAGATTTGCTATCAAAACAAACAGTTCGCCCTGAAGTACTGAATGAAATGTTAGATAGATTAGGGACGGCTGGGTTAAAGCAACCTGTAAAAGCTGAAACAGTACTAACCAGACCACAGGTCTCGTTGAAAGATATGATTGAAGCCGATATAGATTTAAGTGAAAAAACTAAAGCGATTACTGCAGACAACTATGTAATTGAACAGGCTGAAATACAGATTAAATATGCGGGCTATATCCAAAAAGAATTTGAGATGGTTGAAGAGCTTGCTCAAAAAGAGAACGCACGTATCCCAGAAAGTTTGGATTATACCAAAATTAAAAGCTTATCTAATGAAGGCTTGCAGAAAATGTCTAAAATCAAGCCCGAAACTATTGGTCAGGCAAGCAGGATAAGTGGGGTTTCAGCAAGTGATGTATCAGTATTAATGGTTTATCTCAAGGGGTAGGTTCCACGTGAAACACATATACAGAGATCTTAACCGGAATGAATTTGAAAGAATTGAGGCTCTGTACAGTGAAAACCGGAAGAATTTAGAAGCTTATTCGGAGCTACTAATGTGGTGGAACAAAAAGATTAACCTGGTAAGCCGCGATGTTTCACGTGAAACAATCGTTAATCATATTAAGCATAGCCTATACATTTCTTTAAGTAAGGCATTTCTGGAGGGCACACATTTCTTAGATACTGGATCAGGAGGTGGGCTGCCTGGATTACCTCTTTCAATATGCTTTCCCGAGAAAAAATTCATAATAAATGATATTGTCCTAAAGAAAATTTTCTCTGTAAATGACATGATAAATAAGCTTAAGCTCAGCGAAAGAGTGATAGCTAAAGCAGGCGATATTAGGAATGAAGAGATTGACGAAGAAACAATAGTACTTACTAAGCATGCCTTCAAAATAGATCAGCTTTATGAGTTGATAGAAAATAAAAGATGGCGAAAAATAATCTTTTTAAAGGGGCATAATGAGGCAATTCAGGAATTCGAAAAACTGCAAGAGAGTAATTATTTAGATATAATTAAGTTAGATCCAACATTTATGACCTCATTTTATAAAGGAAAGGGAGTAGTAGAATTTAACAGAGGTAAAGATGAATAGCTCGGAAAGACGCTTAAAGCTTATGCTAATGCTTCAGCAGGGAAACAAAAGACAAACAGTTCAGGAGTTTGCTGAATACTTTGACGTAAGTAAAAGAACTATATTTAGGGATTTCAATGCCTTACAAGAAATAAATGTGCCCATCACTTGGGATAAATATAGTGGATATGGCGTAATGCCTGGCTTTAAAATTCCTCCACTAATGTTTTCCTCTCATGAATTAGCAACCATTATTGTAGGCCTTAGCTTTGTTAAATCACAGGTAGATGCTCAGCTTGTTGAGGATGCAAAAGGTGTGGAAGTTAAGATTCAGAATGTTCTTCCAGATGAATTGAAAGAGTTTATGGCTTCTCTTCAAAGTAAAACTGTGATAGATCCATATCTAAAATTCGGATCTGAGAAAAAGAAGGGAGGAGATTGGTTTAAAATAAGTAGTGCCATTTCTCAGAAAAAAAGACTACAGTTTTCATATGAGTCTAAATCCGGAGAAATTAAGATCCGCAAAATCGACCCATACCTTTTAGTGTTTTACCAGGATCACTGGAACGTAATTGGTTTTTCACACCTTCGAAGTGATTTCAGAAATTTTATACTTGATAGAGTTACAGAAATAGAAATTTTGAACGAAGAATACACGGAGAAAAATAAAATCTCTATAGAGGACTTGATCTTTCGATATAACGATACATCAATAAAAGTAGAGGTGTTAGTAGATAAGGATGCATATAAGCGATTTAAGGCTAATTTACCGGCTAAGATTTTTAAGGAAAAGGCTATAAATACTAAAAAAATTAAAGTAGCTTTCGAAATCGGTAATTTAGAATTTGTGAATGAGTGGCTTCTTCAATTTGGAAAATCTACACAAATTCTTTCACCACCCGAACTCATTGTCCAAAGGAAAACTCTTCTTCTAGAGATGCTTGATCAAAAAAAGGAATTGGGTTTATAATTAAATCGCACTTCTAGTTTGATTTAATTTAGGTAACAGAATTCTGGCGCCTTCTGTTAAACTCTGTTTGAATCTTTCGAAAATATATAGAACTGCTACCAGATAGAAAGTAGAAATTACAGAGAGCACGTTATTTATAAAGCCGAGTATATATTGATAGTATTATAATATCACTATTGTGTAGCCGCTCAATTCTTGAAGCTCATGAACAAGTACTTATAAAATTCTATGTATGCAATGGAATAATCATAATATTTAATCTGTATAGTAGATGGGTGTAAGATAAGAATACCACTAAGTGTATAATTAACAAATGATTATAGTATAAAATAAAAAAGGCTCATAGTGTAAACCATGAGCCTTTTTAAATTAATTATGAGGTTAGATGCTTACGATTCTTTTTCATCGTCAGCAGATCCTTCTTCTTCATTAGCTACTCTGGTAACTGCAGCTATGTTACCCTCGTCATCAAGTCTCATGATTCTAACACCCTGAGTGTTTCGTCCCATAGTTCTGATTCCTGAGCAACCCATCCTGATCACTTTACCTCTTTCAGTAATAATCATTAGATCATCTTCATCAGTAACCTCTTTGAGAGCAATTAGCTTTCCAGTTTTTGAAGTAACCTTCAGAGTAATTACACCCTTACCACCTCTGGACTGTTCTCTATAGTCGTCTACTAATGAGCGTTTTCCGAATCCATTCTCTGAGATTGCAAGAACAGTTGCTTCGTGGGTGTTTTTAATCACAACCATATCAACAATTTCATCACCTTTACCAAGGTTCATTCCGCGAACACCGGAAGTGTTACGTCCCATTTCCCTTGCTTCAGATTCATGAAAGCGGATAGCGCGACCATTTTTATTAGCAAGAATGATATTACTTTCTCCATCAGTAAGTTCGGCACCCAGTAGCAAATCACCTTCTTTGATGTTAATGGCAATGATACCATCTCTTCTAGGGCGGCTATATGCTTCAAGTGAGGTCTTTTTAATTTGACCTTCTTTAGTAGCCATGATGATTGAATGCTTCTTAACGTAATCTTCGTCATCTAATGTTTTAACAGGTACGAATGCTTTAATATGATCGTCCTTATCTATTTCAATGAGATTTACAATTGCACGTCCGCGGGCCAGTCTTCCACCTTCAGGAATTTCATATACTTTAAGCCAGTAACATTGTCCTTTTTCAGTAAAGAATAAGATGTAGTTATGATTAGTTGCTACAAATAAATGTTCTACCCACTCTTCATCTCTGGTTGTAGTACCCTTCATTCCTTTACCACCTCGACGCTGTCTACGATATCCACTAACAGGCATTCGTTTAATGAAGCCTTTATTAGAAATAGTAACAACTACATCTTCATCAGCAATCATATCTTCAATGTTGAAGTCTTCTGCTGAATAAACTACCTGAGTTCTACGTTCATCGCCGTAACGATCTTTAATATCTTGAAGCTCAGCTTTAATTATATCAAATTGTATATCACGATTAGATAATATTTCTCTGAAGCGTTCAATTTTTTCAACAATTTCCTGATACTCAGTATCGATCTTATCACGCTCTAAGCCAGTAAGCTTTTGAAGACGCATTTCAAGAATCGCTTTAGCTTGAATATCTGTTAAAGCGAATTTCTTACGAAGTTCAACGTTTGCTTCTTGTGGATTTTTCGATGCTCGTATTGTTTTGATAACTTCATCAAGATTATCTAAAGCTATTTTAAGTCCCTCTAGAATATGAGCACGAGCTTCCGCTTGATCAAGGTCATAAATAGTTCTTCTGATAACAACATCTACACGATGCTCTACATAGTGAGATATCAACTCTTTAAGACCCATAACCTTCGGTCGGCCTTTTACAAGAGCTAAGCTTATTACACCAAAAGTAGTCTGCATTTGTGTGTACTTATAAAGCTGGTTTAGTACAACCCCGGCATTGGCAGATCTCTTAAGAATTATAACAACACGCATACCTTCACGATCCGATTCATCACGGATTTCAGAGATTTCCGTAATCTTCTCGTTGTTTACAAGTTCTGCGACTTTTTGGATAAGTGTGCTCTTATTTACTTGATAAGGAATTTCGGTGATAACAATTTGCTCTCTACCACCTCTAAGTTCTTCAGTGCTGGCCCTAGCCCTAAGAGTGATTTTACCCCGACCAGTTTCATATGCTTCCTTTACACCTTCATATCCATAAATGATACCTGCAGTAGGGAAATCGGGAGCGGTGATATGCTCCATTAATTGTTTAGTCTCAATTTCAGGATTCTCTATATAGGCAGTTATTCCATTTATAACTTCTGTCAGGTTATGTGGCGCCATATTTGTAGCCATACCAACAGCGATACCGGAAGATCCATTTATAAGAAGATTCGGAAGAGCCGCTGGCATAACCGTTGGTTCTTCAAGAGTGTCATCAAAATTGGATTGAAAATCTACAGTATCCTTGTTCAGGTCTGTAAGAAGCTCTTCAGCAATTCGATCCATTCGGACTTCTGTATAACGCATTGCAGCAGCAGAATCACCATCAACAGAACCGAAGTTTCCCTGACCATCTACAAGCGGATATCTCAATGAGAAATCCTGTACCATTCTTACAATGGTATCATAAACGGCGGTATCACCATGTGGGTGATACTTACCAAGAACCTCTCCAACGATACGGGCACTCTTTTTGTAACCACGATTGTGAAGCATTCCAAGATCACTCATTCCGTAAAGTGCTCTTCTATGAACTGGTTTTAAACCGTCACGAACATCAGGTAATGCACGAGAAACAATCACCGACATCGAATAATCGATGTAGGATGATTCCATTTCGTCTTCTATAGTAATAGGTATAATTTTTTCTCTAGCCATATCTTAAGTAATAAATCCTTTTAGTATTGTTTAGGCTTAAATGTCAATTTTTGCGTATCTGGCGTTTCGCTCAATGAATTCTCTTCGGGGAGCAACATCGTCGCCCATCAACGTAGAAAACATTCTATCTGCTGTTGCTGCACTATCAACAGTTACCAGTTGAAGGGTTCTGGTTTCAGGATCCATTGTAGTTTCCCAAAGCTGACTTGGGTTCATTTCACCAAGACCTTTGTAGCGGGAAATATCAAATTTCCGACGACCCTTCTTTAATTCTTTAACCATTTTATCTCTGGTAGCCTCATCCCAAGCATAATCTATATTCTTTCCGACGGTAATTCTATAAAGAGGAGGAGTTGCGATATACATATGACCGTTATCAATAAGCGGACGCATATACCGATAAAAGAATGTAAGTAGTAAAGTTCGGATATGAGAGCCATCAACATCGGCATCTGTCATAATGATGATCTTATGGTAGCGAAGTTTATCAACTTCAAAAGCCTCATCGCCATGACCAACACCTGTTCCTAAGGCGGTAATCATTGCTTGAATCTCTTTATTCTCTAAAATCTTATTAATTTTAGCCTTTTCAACATTCAATATTTTACCACGAAGAGGAAGAATTGCTTGGAAACTACGGTTACGGCCCATTTTAGCAGACCCGCCCGCAGAATCACCCTCCACCAGGTATACTTCGCAATGCTCAGGATCTTTAATGGAACAATCAGCAAGTTTTCCAGGGAGACCGCCGCCACTCATGACGCTTTTTCGCTGAACCAATTGGCGCGCTTTTCGCGCAGCTTCTCTAGCTTCAGCAGCTAGAACAACTTTTTCAATAATTTTTTTAGCTGTTTTCGGATTCTGCTCTAAATACTCATTTAGCTGATCATAAACGGTTACTTCAACCGCACTCTGAACTTCCGAATTCCCGAGTTTTGTCTTTGTTTGACCTTCAAATTGTGGCTCAGCTACTTTTACACTTAATACAGCGGTGATCCCCTCTCTGAAGTCCTCTCCAGATATGGAAATTTTACTGTTAGCCTTTATAATCTTATTCTTTTCAGCGTAGCTTTTTAATGATCTGGTTAATGCTCTTCTAAAGCCAGAAACATGAGACCCACCTTCACGGGTATTAATGTTATTCACATAAGAATGTACATTTTCAGCATATGAGTTGTTGTACTGCATGGCAAGTTCCACTGGTACGCCCTCAACTTCACCTTGTATATATATAGGCTTATCCATGTGAGAATTACGACTCTCATCCAGATACATAACAAAATCGCTTACACCACCTTCATAATGAAATATTTCTTTGCCCAGCGCTTCGTCTTCTTCACGCTCATCAATTAACTCAATAGTAATTTCAGGATTTAGAAAAGCAAGCTCTCTCATCCTGTCTGCTATAATATTAAATTTAAATTCTGTTGTTTGAGTGAATATCGAATCATCAGGAAGAAAGTTAATAATAGTTCCTGTTTTATCGGTTTTACCATCTTCGTATAGTTTTTTTGAGGTAATACCCTTCTCAAACTCCATTTTATAGATGGTTCCATCTCTGTGTATCTCAGCTTTAAAAACGGTTGCGAGAGCATTTACACAACTAACACCTACGCCATGTAATCCACCAGAAACTTTGTATGAATCTTTATCGAATTTACCACCAGCATGCAGCTTGGTTAAAACAACCTCGACGGCAGGGATACCAAGTTTTTCATGAATGTCTACCGGAATACCGCGCCCGTTATCTTCAACAGTCAAAGAACCGTCGGTATTAATTTGTACTTTTACATGATCGCAATGTCCTGCAAGAGCTTCATCAATGGAATTATCAACTACTTCGTTGATTAAATGATGCAAACCTCGTTGACCTGTGTCGCCGATGTACATCGCAGGTCTCTTTCTTACTGCTTCAAGACCCTCCAAAACCTGAATGTTCGAAGCCTTGTAGTCAGTAGATTTATTCTTAGCCATAAATTAGGGGTGATAGCTTGATTAGATATGTTATTTGATAGCCGAAAATAGTGCTTAAACACGCAAAATCAAAAAAAGTGAGGAGTTATATCAAAAAAAATAGAGTTAAATATTCTAGAGGGAAATTTAACACATTAAGAAAGGTGTTTTAATGTGGATAATTCAAGAAAAATGTGAATAATTCACCTTTTTGTTAAAAAAGCTGTTCTTAACATTGATGTTTGGGGATAATACTTCTATATTTGGCGTCTATTTCTCAATGAAAAATCAAATTTTATAAGATGTCGCGAAGAGACGATATTACTGGAAAAAAAGCGATGAACGGTTACCGTTCTTCTAAGTCTAATAATAAGACTAAGCACCGCTTTCATTTAAATTTACAAAAAAGACGCTTCTACATTCCTGAAGAAGATAAGTGGGTAACACTTAAAGTTTCTGCAAAGACACTGCGTACTATCAATAAAAAAGGTATTACTGATGTTTTGAAAGATGCTCGTCGTAAAGGAACCCTGTTAAAAGAGGTATAAGAAAATGGCAAAAGGCAACAGAGTTCAGGTGATTTTAGAGTGTACAGAAAGACCAGGTTCATCTAGGTATGTAACTACAAAGAACCGTCGTACACAGACAGAACGCATGGAGCTAAAAAAATATAATCCTGTATTGCGTAAGCATACAGTACATAAAGAAATTAAATAATCTAAGACATGGCTAAGAAACAAACATTCGGTTCAGACGCACTTGCAGCAAAAGCGGCAGCTCGTCGTATGGCTAAGGTTATCATTTCTACTAAAAATGCGAGTGGTAAATACTCGTATCGTGAAACAATGGTAGATCAGGATAACGTAAAAGACTTTATCCAAAGCAATAAGGCGTAATTACGTTAAAAAAGATTTAAAAGGTTACGCAATTTAATTGTGTAACCTTTTTTTTTGCTTAATTTCAACGAATTAACTTCACAGAATGGCTTTAAAAGAACAAATACTAGA
>Ga0136600_1000206_pt1 | contig 32416 bp, 40 predicted proteins | sample AntRauMFilla2698_FD_104634 | JGI IMG/M metagenome (GOLD analysis project Ga0136600, IMG submission 104634) | Saline lake microbial communities from Rauer Islands, Antarctica - Metagenome Filla 2 #698 | ecosystem: Environmental > Aquatic > Non-marine Saline and Alkaline > Saline | place...
TTGGTTGCGGGAGTAGGATTTGAACCTACGACCTTCAGGTTATGAGCCGCAATCCAGACGAATGGCCAATCCTATAAATTTCAATAGCTTATGCGATAAACCATTGAAATCACGAACTGAGTCCGTCTTTCTTCGCCTTGATTCACCGGGTTTCTCAGCCTTCCAATACAGCCAAAACCGCTTTCACGTGTTGACCAGGCGTTGACAAGAGCAGTGGCAGCGCCCGACGGAAAGTAATCGCGGAGTCAAACCCGAAATACTCATGTGCCCAAATATTTTGGTGTCGGTCTCGGCCCAGACCGGCCCTTAGTGGACGGCGTAGCGATCGGCAGCCGTAAGCCCGTGTTACCGAAATTCTGCAAGGCCCCGAATGCCTGCTGTCACGAAAGAGGCAAAAAAAATGAAACAAATGCTTAGGTTTTGAACGGGGTTCGCGGTCGCGTCGTTGGATGTAGTTTGCGAGTGTTTCACAAAAGGAAGGTTATAGAACGCTCTGGGATGGCCTCTGAGCGGGCAAGTTAACCTTGCTCTGCAATCACTAAAAAACCAAGCCTTGGACTGGCAATCGACATTTGTGGCGGATAGCCCTATAGTTTTCTTCTAAGTCCGATTGCATGACGGCAATCATGGGCACCAGCGCGCCTTGCGTGGAGCGGCAGGAAGGACATGAATGAACTATTCCAGAAATCTCAACGGTGAGGGCCATCGCACGTGCCGTTATTCGGCGAGCAGCGAGATATGAACATGTACAAACACATTATGGTCCCCGTCGATCTGGCACATATCGACAAGTCCGAAACCGCACTTGTGGTCGTGGCTGATTTAGCCAAACTTTACGATGCAATAGTGACATATGTGGCAATCACGTCGAATGTGCCTGGTCCCATCGCCCACAACCCCGAAGAATTTGCCCATAAGCTCGCCAATTTTGCCAAAGCGCAAGGCGATCAACGAGGCCACCGAACTGCGGCCCACAGCGTTGTCAGCCCTGATCCCGCTGTTGATCTGGACAAGAAGCTGGCAGGTACGGTTGACGAGATCGGTGCAGATCTGATCGTCATGTCTACGCATATTCCGAACATGGCTGACATGCTGCTTCCATCACATGGTGGCGCTTTGGCCCGTCATACTGGTGCGTCTGTTTTTCTGGTGCGCACCCACTGAGGCGCTACCAAGCATTCAAAATATTGAGGAGGAGGCATTTGATGTCTGACGAAACAGCCAATCAAGGCATTCCCGCGCCGCAAGGTACTGCTGATATCATCGAGACAGAATATGAAATTGGTCAGGATAACGTCGACGGATCGGTTGGTCCGTTTGGATATGACATCCACAACCCTGTATTCCTTGTGTCAGGTGCTGCGGTCGTAGCATTCGTATTTTTTACACTGGCGCTGCCCGAACAGGCTGACGCAATTTTCAAAGCCATGTTCAACTTTACCACCCAGAATTTTGACTGGTTCCTCATTGGCTCCGCTAACATTGTGCTGATCTTTGCACTGCTGCTGGTGGTTTCACCCTACGGCTCCATCCGTTTGGGGGGTTCAACGGCTAAACCCGATTACACTTACGCAGGCTGGTTTTCGATGCTTTTCGCGGCGGGTATGGGCATTGGCCTGATGTTTTACGGAGTCTCTGAGCCTCTGACGCATTTCTCGACCTCTGCAGGTGGTACGGCGCTGGATGGTGACATGCGGACCGATTGGGCACCACTCGGCGGCGCGCTTGATGATCAGGCAGCCTCGATCCGTCTGGGCATGGCTGCGACAATCTTTCACTGGGGTCTGCATCCTTGGGCCATCTATGCGACGGTTGCACTGGCGCTGGCGCTTTTCACATACAACAAGGGATTGCCACTGACGATCCGGTCGGCGTTCTACCCTATCTTCGGGGACCGTATCTGGGGCTGGCCGGGCCACGTCATCGATATTCTGGCGGTCTTTGCCACCCTTTTCGGGCTGGCCACGTCACTGGGGTTCGGGGCCACGCAAGCCAACGCAGGTCTGAACGAGCTGTTCGGCGTTCCCATGGGCAACACGACAGAAGTGATTTTGATATCGGCGATCACCGCTGTGGCGCTGATTTCGGTGCTGCGCGGGCTCGACGGTGGCGTCAAAATCCTGTCAGAGGTCAACATGGGGTTGGCCGGTTTGCTGGCCCTGTTCACACTGATCGTGGGGCCAACGGCGTTTCTAATCTCGTTCTTCTGGGACAGCCTGAAAGCCTATGTTGAATTTTTGCCTGCGCTCGCCAATCCATTCGGCCGCGAAGACGTGAACTTCAGCCAAGGTTGGACCGCGTTCTATTGGGCCTGGTGGATCAGCTGGTCGCCCTTTGTCGGTATGTTCATTGCCCGTGTCAGCCGCGGCAGGACGGTGCGCGAATTCATCATCTGCGTCCTGCTGATCCCCAGCTTTGTCTGCGTGATGTGGATGTCGATCTTTGGCGGCACTGCCATTCATCAGGTGATTGCGGATAATTTCTCCGGGGCGCAGGATGCAGAGCTTCCGCTGCAGCTGTTCAAAATGCTGGGTGAGTTACCGCTTGCCTCAATCACTTCGTTTATTGGCATCGTGCTGGTGATCGTGTTCTTCGTCACCTCCTCGGATTCAGGCTCTCTGGTGATCGATACGATCACAGCGGGCGGTAAAGTTGATGCACCTGCAACGCAGCGCGTATTCTGGTGCATCTTTGAGGGTGCGGTCGCTATCGCGCTTTTGATAGGCGGAGGACTGGCTGCGCTGCAATCGATGGTCATCTCGACCGGGCTGCTGTTCACGGTGGTTCTGCTGGTCATGTGCTATTGTATCTTCCGTGGTTTGCAAAGTGAGCGGGCAGAGGGGAAATAAGCGAAACGCCCTCGAAGAAACACGACGGGCGCCGGGCTTCTGGCGCCCGTCCTTCTTGGAGTTACCTTTATCCCAACCTTGGCATACCGGTGCTAATATCGACCATTTGTAGAAGCTTTTCTCAAAACTGACATTGATGCACGTGCAGCCAGCGCCCGATTTGACCACACTGCGTTCACTCGTGCAGATCGCAGCTAAAGTCCGCTTTCCGCCCTTCGTGTCATACCCCGCACCAGTAATATAGCGCGCCATCAACTGGCAGGTTTCGATCCTCACTTTCGATCCACTGGGCGCTGGGCGCGCTTGTTTAACCCATTGATCTCTTTATCCGGAATAGCCCTCCCCACTTCAATTCCACCTTCCGCCTGTCTTCCGCCCTATGCCCCATGCTCGGACTTGATAAGGGCGCACATCTACGCCTGTGTCGAGGAACAAGGAGGCCGATTACATGGTCAACAGACTGAAACTGAATGAGAAAGCCCTGCGCGATGCCGAGCTGCGGCCAGGCGTCAGCTATCAGATTTTCGACACTGAGGTGATCGGCTTTGCCGTAAGGGTCCAGTCATCGGGCGCGCGGACCTTCACCATTGATTACCGCCATGCCGGGCGGCAGCGGCGCATGAACATCGGGCGCTGGCCCGACTGGAGCGTGACGGCCGCGCGCGAACGCGTCAAGGAGCTGCGGCGCGCCATCGACGAAGGGCGGGATCCTCTAGCCGTGCGGGAGGAGTTTCGCGAGGCCCCACGCGTGAAAGACATGATCGACCGCTACATCGCGGAGCATCTGCCCAAACTGGCCAAGAATAATGCGGGCGATCAGGTCTCGATGCTCCGGAAGATGCTGGAACCGGCTTGGGGCAACAAGCTGGTGACCGAAATCACCAAGTCCGACGTGGCGCGGTTCCTTGATTTTGTGGCCGAAGGCCGCCCCCGACCTTGCAAAGCAAAGCCAAACAACCGCGCCCGCAAGCTACAGGGTCACAAGCCAACCCCGATCCGGGCCAACCGCATGGGTGAGGTGCTGCGTAAGATGTTTACGCTGGCCATGGAATGGGAATGGCGGGCTGACAATCCGGCGCAGGGGTTCCACCGGCGCGTTGAGCAGGCGCGCGAACGATTTCTGGGCCCCGACGAACTGATCCGTATTGCAGCGGTGCTCGACAACGCCGAGGATCAGCGCGGGGCGGCGATCATCCGCATGTGCATGCTGACCGGCGCGCGCGTGGGCGAGGTGCGCACCGCGCGCTTTGAGCAGTTCAACCTCGACTACGCGATCTGGTCGAAACCCGCCGCGACCACCAAGCAACGCAAGATCCACCGCGTGCCGATCTCGCAGGAGGTCGTGACCATCTTGCGCCAGCGCCAGATGATCGTCCCGAACGGCAACCCATGGCTGTTCCCCGGTGAGGTTGTTGGCCAGCCGGTGCGCGAAATCCGCCGCTTCTGGGCAAGGGTCCAGAAAGAGGCGGATCTGCCTGATGTGCGTATCCATGATCTGCGCCACACCTTCGCCTCCCTGCTGGTCAGCGGCGGTGCGTCGCTGGAGATGATCGGCAGGCTTTTGGGCCATAGTCAGATGCAAACGACGCAGCGATATGCCCATCTGATGGACTCACCGCTGCGCGCTGGCGTCGACACCGTGGCCAGCATCTTGCGTCCGCGACCGCGCCTTGTGCACGGTGCAGCGCAGGATGAAGGCGGGCTGCCAAAGTCGGCGTGACCCTCACACCGGTCCCTCACCGCGCAGTTTGCGCCAAAGGGGGGCAAGCCGCTTGCGGATCGTGCTTTCATCCGGGACATCCCCCGACCGTGAATTTTGCACGAACCAGTCCTGTACGAGCGCCACCAGCGCCGTTTGCGTCTCGGGCACGCCCTTGTCGAACAAAAACCACGTCAACCACGCGTACATCGCATCCCAATCATAGCGTGGTGCGGCCCCTGTATTTGTGGGCGGGCGGCGCAGCAAATCGCGTTCCTCCTCAAACTCCTGCACAGAATGCGCTGCCAGCAGCAGATCCGTCGACCGAAGCGGGATACCATCAAGTGGATCGGTCACTTTCAGCCAGACTTTGCTTCCGGGCGGCAGGACACGTTTCAGACGGCAGAGTTCATCGCTGGGCCCATAGCGACGAAACATCGGCATCAGCTCTGCAATCGGAACTTCAACCAATCCAGCGACGGTCTCATCGCCACAGCTAACAGGAGGGATGCCCGCCAGAACCTGAAAGTGTCCGGCTGCGGCCCAGCCCGCGACATCAGCCGGAGGACAGCCCCAGCGCGCTGAAAGTTCGTAGATCGAGTAAAAGGCGATAGGCGGCAGTGGCATAGAAAGAATCCTTTCAGACATGCGACATCGTTCGGCCAAAACCGTCGGAATGCGGGATTAAAAAGCCCGCGATGCAGTGCATGCGGGGGGATTGGCTGCTGAGCCTTGTGTCGAGGAAAACCGCCTGTGGGCCAGAGCCGCATCGCACAAGATGCTGGCGCCTGACTGTGTTCGTGTTTTTCGATTCTTGTTTGCTGCTCATTGGCAGAATACCCAACCTATGGGTGAGCACGCAATCACGAACCCGTGATAGTCGGCCTATGCAGCCGGTTGCCGTAACAAACTGTTGAGTGCCGTTGAATGTCGGCAGCGCGGGACCGGAATTGGTCGTTCCGTCAATTCCGCACCGCGCAAATCCTGCGAATCACTGTTCAATGCCAGCCAATTTGACCTGCCAGGATGAGCGAGCGGCTTGGTCCTGTGACCAGCGCATAAAGCCTGTCGATATTGGATCTGTCAGGCGCGTGGTTACGGTCTCGCACTCAACCCAAACACCTGAAATCCCAATGAAACGTGGACCGGAATTGGTCGGCGGGTTTCAATTCCACCTTCCGCCTGTCTTCCGCCCCGCGCGCTCTGCTTCGCTGTCCCTGCCCCCGCGAGAGGGGCATCAGGCAAATGGAGCAGCCATGAAACAACCCCAACCTGAAGTCCCGCAAGAACCTCTGAACCTGCTGGCCGACTGGATCAGCCGCGAGCAGTTGGCAGGCGAGCTGGGTATCACATCCGACACGCTCGCCAGATGGGAGGCGCGCCGCCAAGGGCCACCCTGCACACGCATAGGTCGCAAGTCGTTCTACCGTAGGGCCGCCGTTCAAGACTGGATCCGCGCACAGGAACAAGTGCATCCGGTGCGCAAATCGCGGGGGCGGTCATGACGGCGCCTCTCTTCCTCCCCGCCCCATGGCCCGCTGATCGCGTAGCTGAAGCCCGCGCCGTCATCGCCGATGTGGCCCATCACAGCGACCACCTGATCCGGCTCGCCTGCAACGTTCTGGCCGCGCATGGCGAGACCGACGGTGAACGCAAAGATGCGCGCGCGCTGTTGCTGGTGATCGACGCACGGCGGCCGATCCGGCAGGCCCAGCGTGAGAGCAACGGGGAGGCAGGGCAATGAACCGCCGTGGCACCCCCGAGGCTGATCTGCAGCGTGCCGTCGTGCAAGCGTTGCGCACCGTTCTGCCCCGCACCGCCATCATCCATCACTGCGCCAATGAGGTGTCTGAGCCCGGTCCCCGCGGGGCAAAGCGTCAGGCGATCCTGGTCGGCATGGGCGTCCATGCGGGATTTGCCGATTTGATGGTAATCTGCGACGGGCGCGTGCTGTTCTTGGAGCTGAAAGCCCCGAAGGGCCGATTGCGCCCTGCGCAGGAGGCGTTTCGCGATGCGGTGCTGGCGCAGGGTTTTGGTTGGGCGCTGGTGCGCAGTCTCGACGACGCGCTGGGCGCGCTGACAGAGCACGGCTTCACCACGCGCATCGCCGCTTGCCCGGGAGGACTGCGCCATGAGCCATGAAGCCACCAACTGGGCCATCAAGCAGCGCGGGCTGAAACCGACGACCAAGATCGTGCTCTGGCATCTGTGCGACCGGTTCAACCCGGATTACGGCTGCTTCCCCTCGCAGGCGCGGCTGGCCCATGATTGCGAGATCAGCCGGTCCACACTGAATGAACACCTCGGCCAGCTGGAGGCCGGAGGCTTGTTGCGCCGCGTGCCGCGCATCGATCCGGTGACCAAGCGCCAGCTGCCCACCCGCTACATCTTGGGCTTTGAGCGGGGCTTCACACCGGCCGGTGTGGTTCCATGTCCGGCGTCTGGAACAGCCGCTTGGCCCCACCGTACGAGTTCGTTTTCCCTCGCAACCGCTCTCTCCGCAAACCGCATAAGGGGGTTTCGTCCAACTGGACGACGGGAAGAGCCGGAACCGGGCGGGATCTACAGATGTGAACCGCTTTTGACGCAGGACATCCTAAAGGCGGCGGCCCGCGATCTTCTGTCGTGACAATGAATGATCGCAGGCCGGTCGCAGGCGGCAGCCTAGTTCAACAGTTGAGGACGGCTCAGGCGGGCAACTTGTAGAACATCCCCGTACCCTCAACCTTCTCAGCGACAATCGGCAGGCCAAGCCTCTTCTTCAGCGCGCCCGAGATTGCCCCCCGGACCGTGTGAGACTGCCACGATGTCGCTTCGACCATCTCGGCGACGCTTGCTCCCTCGGGGCGCTGCAACATCGCGATGATCTGCGCCTGCTTGGTCCCGGCGCGCGGGCTTGGCGGTTTGGGTGCGCGAGGTTGGGCAGCACGTTGGCGAATGGAAACCATAGTTTTTACCACAACCGGCTCCACCCCAATTGCCAGCAGCCCCGCGTCAGTAACCACGAGCGTAGTGCCGTGACCATCGCCGGTCTCGCGCCAGAGCGGCTCGGCCTTGCGCATGTCAGCGTCGACCTCTTCGAGCCAGCCGCGTCCGATCATCATGCTGATGACCTTTTTCGCGGCAGCACCGTGCAGCCCTTTAGGCAACGGCATCGCGAGATTGCTCGCGCGCTGGGCTGCGGCGCTGAGAATGAGTGCTTGGGTTTCAGTGAGTTTGGTCATGGTGGCCTCTGCGTTCACGGCGCGCGTGATGCGGCACGCTTCTATGAGGCCAAGCCCCGCCATCGCGGGGCAGGCTCAAGGCGGTGTCACCTCACTCGGCGTATTCGCCCTCTTTGAAGGCGCTGTCGGAGATCTGACGCAGCAGGCTGGCGTAGTGGTTTAGGGTGCCCACGTCGCCCCAGTTGATCTCGTCGGGGTTAGTGTTGAAGTAATCGTCGCTAAGGGCTTTCAGGCGATCCAACATCGTATCGATCTCGGCTTTAGCAGAGATGAAGGCGTTCAGGGCTTTGTCGTTCGGGGTGGTGGCGCGGCGGGGGGTCATGGCTGCTCTCCTGTTCAGCGGGCTGCGGCTTGGCCAGCGGCGAAAGCCGCTTCCAGCGCGGCGCGGATCGACCAGACCGACACATCGTGAAAGTCGAGGCGCGTGCGAGCACGTCTGTTGCGGGTTTCCAGCGTCTCAAGGCAGAAATGCGTGGTGGCGATCTCAAGCAGCAGGGCTTCGCTGGGGGCTTCGGTCTTCATGGTCATGGCGGGATCTCCGGGGGTGAGTTGCATCGTTTTCGTTTAATCAGAATCGCTCTTACCCGAAGTGCAATCAAATGAATAATAAGCAATATCATTACATTAACGGATGTCTGCGTGGCTACGCATTTCTTCAGTACAGATGAATCTGGCGAACAAGGTCGCAACGCCGCACAAGGCTATTCACGCTGCGAGCCAGACAGATTAGCCCTGCCGCATGGGACGTCACAGCGGAGCGGCCATCGGTTTGACTTCACGCGCGGTAAATCTACCTGCACGAGATGGAAAATAGCACCAAAACATCTGTCCTCTACAACGCCAATTGCCCGGTCTGTAACTTTGAGATCGGGCATTGCGCGCGGTATGCGGACAAGGCAGGTCTGCCGATTAGGTTTGATGATCTGAACACGGATGCACGCAGCCAATGGGGTTTGGATGCCGATACGGCGGCGCGCAGGCTCTATGTGCTGCATGACGGGGTGCTGACGTCGGGCATTCCGGCGTTTCTGGTGCTCTGGGCGCAGATGCCACGCTACCGTCTGCTGGGCCGGATCGTGGGCTTGCCGGGGATCAGGCAGATCGCCAGCATCGCCTATGACCATGTGCTGGCGCCGTTGATTTACCGCTGGCACCTGCACCGATTGCGCAAGCAACGCGTCCGCACCTGACACGGGCGCATGCGTTTGCCCAATGACAATCACAGCGGCGGAGCTGCGGGGCCGACCGGGCGCGGGCCCCGTATGTGGTACTTACGCGGCCTGGCCAGGGGCTGTGTCAGCGATGTGCCACCCGCTGCCGCGCTATTCGCGCACCGCATGATCGGCGGGGTGTATATTATGGCCACCAAACTTCGCGCGCCTCTCGCACTGCGACCAATGATGTAAACCTATTGCCACGATCAAACCTTGGAATGAACCTGATGACCGACTTGACCCCCACCCGCGCCGCTGGCGATGAAATCTTGCAAGCCTTCATCCCCCGCATGGGCCGCCGCTATGCCAATGGCCGCAACACCGACCACGGCGCAGGCGCGCACAAGGCTGTATCGGTGCTATCGCCGTACATCCGGCGCAGGCTGGTGCTGGAACAGGATGCCGTGGCAGCGGCGCTGGCGGCGCATGGGCCGGACGATGCCGAGAAATTCGTGCAGGAGGTCATCTGGCGCGGCTATTTCAAAGGCTGGCTGGAGCGTCGCCCGCAGGTCTGGGCCAGCTATGTTACCGGGTTGGAAGCTGATCTAGCAGCCCTGGACCGCGACCGCCGCTTGCGCCGTGATGTGGACCGCGCGATAAATGGTCATACAGGGCTGGAATGCTTTGATGCATGGGCGATGGAGCTGGTCGATACCGGCTATCTGCACAACCACGCGCGGATGTGGTTCGCGTCGATCTGGATTTTTACGCTTGGCCTGCCGTGGCGGCTGGGCGCGGATTTCTTTTACCGGCATCTGCTGGACGGCGATGCCGCGTCCAACACGCTGGGCTGGCGCTGGGCCGCAGGCCTGCACACGCGGGGCAAACCCTATCCGGCCGATGCGCAGAACATTTCGACCTTTACTGCGGGGCGGTTCACCCCGCGCCGGTCTGATCTGGCGGAAGTCACCCAAGGGCTGGAGGCGACGGAACCTGATGGCCTGCCCTCCGTCCTGCCCTTGCGGGATGTGACCGCCCCCCGGCCCGGTGTGCCCACGGCCCTGCTGATCACAGATGAGGATTGCCGCCTTGAGGATTTCAACCTCACAAGCCTTGATATCCGCACTGTCACCACGCTGAGCGCCAGCCATCTGCGGTCCCCCTTGCCCGTCTCAGGCTTGGTCACTGCGTTTGAAGCAGGCACGCTGGCTGATGCTGCACGTCGAATCGGCGCAGCTCCGTCGGCGTTGCACGCAGGTGACCCCGAAGCCCTTGCCAAATGGGCGGCGGGGGCAGGCGCCACACAGATTGCCACGCCTTATATCACCCAAGGACCGTTGCACGACTGGCTGGAAGAGGCGGCCCCATCGCTCGCGCGCGCAGGCATAACTTTGTGCGAATGGCGGCGCGATTGGGATGCTGCCATCTGGCCCCATGCAACGGCGGGGTTCTTCAAGGTCAGGAAAAACATCCCTCACATTCTCGAACAGGTGCTGCCCGCATGACGCCTGTCATCATCATCGGTGCGGGCATCGCCGGACTGGCCTGTGCGCGCAGGCTTGCCGACGCAGGCATGGCATCCGTTGTGCTGGACAAGGGGCGTGGCATTGGCGGGCGCGTGGCCACCCGGCGGGCGGGGGATTTGCAGTTCGATCATGGGGCGCAATATGTGAACGCGCGTGGCGCTGGCTTTGCGAGCGTGCTGGATGGCCTGGAAAACGCGGGCGCGCTGGCCGGATGGGCAGATGGTACGGGGCGCACGCACACAGTGGGCGTGCCGGGCATGTCGGCCCTTCCCAAGGCTCTTGGGGCAGGGTTGGATATTCGGCAAAATACCCAAGTTTTGCGTCTGGTCCCTGATGCAGGGGGCTGGCTGCTGCATCTGGCTGACGGCACTTTGCCCGCGGCAAAGGTGGTGGTCACGGTGCCCGCGCCGCAGGTTGCATCCCTTTTGGGCGCGGATCACCCGCTGGTCGCACCCCTTGGCGCCGTGCAACTGGCCGCCTGCCTGACGCTGATGGCGGCCGTCGCGGGCCCTGCACCCTTCGCCACCCGAAGAGATCCCGACGACCCGCTGTCATGGATCGCGCAAGACAGTACCAAGCCGGGCCGCCCCCAAGGGCATGGCGCGCTGTGGGTGACGCAGGCCGGTGCGGCGTTCAGCATGGCGCATCTGAAGGATGATCCCGCCACCCTGACCGCCCGCATGCTGCCTTTACTGTGCGAGAGGCTGGGTGCACCCCGGGCTGCCGTGACCCATGCCAGCACCCACCGCTGGCGCTATGCGCGGGTGACGCAACCGCTTGGCCAGCCGTTTTTATGCAGTGACGATGCCAGCCTTTATCTGGGCGGCGACTGGTGCCTTGGCGCGCGGATCGAGGCGGCATGGGACAGCGGCACCGCCATCGCCACCGATCTGCTGGCCCAAGCTGAGCGGGTGGGATGACCATGTGGACCGATCCGCGCATCGCCCGACTTATCACGCTGATCCGCGCCGCCCTGCGCCCGCCCTCTGGTTTGGGGCGGATCGCACTTGCGCTGACCTTTGGGGTGCTGTGCCATGCGCTGTTCGCCAGCGCCGTGCTGGCGATGATCGCGGCGATGTTCTTTGGCCTGAGCGAAAGCCTCGGCACCGTGCCCTGGCCAATGGCGGCGCTGGCTAACGCAGCCCTGATCGCACAATTTCCGCTGGTCCATTCATTGCTGCTGACCGGGCGCGGCGGGCGGCTTCTGGCGCGGCTGATCCCCGGCCCGCATGGGTAAACGCTGGCCACCACCACCTATGCCATCATTGCATCGGTCCAGCTGCTGGCGCTGTTTGCGCTGTGGACACCGTCGGGCATTGTCTGGTGGCGGGCCGAAGGGGTGGCGTTCTGGGCGATGACCACCGCTTACGCGGCCAGCTGGCTGATCCTGCTGAAAGCCAGCTTTGATGCGGGGGCGGAGGTGCAATCAGGCGCGCTCGGCTGGATGTCACTTTTGGCGCGGATCCGCCCGGTGTTCCCCGACATGCCGACCAGCGGCCTGTTTCGCCTTATCCGCCAGCCGATCTATGTGGCGTTCGCGCTGACGCTGTGGACGCCGCCGGTCTGGACGCCGGATCAACTGGTTCTGGCCATCAGCCTGACCGCCTATTGCCTGCTGGCCCCGCGCCTGAAGGAGCGTCGGTTCGCCGCCCGCTATGGCGCAAGGTTTTATCGCTACCGCGCCGAAGTGCCCTACATTCTGCCTCGCCTGACCAAGACGAAGGACCAGCCCGATGCGCAATGACCTGACGATCTATGACAAAGTGGCAGACCGCTGGTGGTCCGATGACATCCGCTGGGTGCGCACGCTGAAAAATCTTGTGCCGGGTCGGTTGAAGTGGTTCGACCGCCAGATCGACTGGCAGAGCAAAGCGGTGCTGGACCTTGGCTGTGCCGGGGGGTTCATGGCCGAGGCATTGGCGGCGCGTGGCGCAGATGTCACCGGGATCGACCCGGCGGCTGACGCCGTTGACGCCGCCCGCACCCATGCCCGCGCGACAGGTTTGCGCATCGGCTATGATGTCGGCGTGGGCGAGGCTCTGCCCTATGGTGACAGCAGTTTTGACGCTGTTGTCTGCGTCGATGTGCTGGAACACGTCGCTGACCTGAACAAGGTTCTGTCCGAAGTCGCCCGCACCCTGCGCCCCGGCGGGCTGTTCCTGTTTGACACGATCAACCGCAACCCGCTGGCCCGGCTTGCCACCATCACCATCGCTGAAGACATCCTGCGCTTGTTGCCGCGCGGCACGCATGACCCCGCCATGTTTATCAAGCCACGAGAATTGCGCACCGCGATACAAGGTGCAGGGTTGGTGCCGGGCACTGTGACCGGCCTTGGCCCGCGCGGAATCAACCGCCGGTTCGATCTGACCTTCGGGCCGCTACCGCTGACCGCCATCCTCTATATGGGGATGGCGCACAAACCCTTGGCCGAAGCTTTGTCATGACCGAAATGCTACGCGAAAACGTGCAATCCTACCCCCGCCCGCCCGCGCTGGAATCCGTGCCGCAGCGGATCATGATCCGGCTGGGCGGGGCGCTGGTCTCGGAAACCGACCGCGCCCTGCGGGTGTTGGAAACCCACCATGCCCCAAGCTATTACCTGCCAACCGAGGACATCCAAGCCACCCTGCGCCCCGCCCAAGGCAGCAGCCTTTGCGAGTGGAAGGGCGTCGCGCGTTATTTCGATGTGATTGCCGGAGACAAGACCGCGTCCCGCGCTGCGTGGTGCTATGATCGCCCCACCGCGGGTTATGCCGCCCTTGCAGGCTTTGTGGCGTTTTATGCCGGGCTGATGGAGGAGGCCTGGGTCGGCGATCTGCGCGTAATACCACAACCGGGCGACTTCTACGGCGGCTGGGTCACACCCAATCTGGGCGGTCAGATCAAAGGCGCGCCCGGCACGCAGAATTGGTAGAAGACACCATGCGTAATATTTTTACTGCGGTCCTTATAGCTTCGCTCGTTGGTGCGGCGATGCCGCCTGTGCTGGCTGACGGATTTGCACCCGAACCAACTCTTTTTGAGGATTTCACCATGCAGCCGGAAACCCGTTGGCGGTTCTTTACCGATCAAGTGATGGGAGGCGAGTCGACTGGCGGTGTCACATTTGCGCAGGAAGACGGCCTGAACTTTGCGCGCATGATCGGCCGGGTCAGCACCGCCAACCGGGGCGGGTTCATCCAGATACGGCTTGATCTTGTCAGCCCGCCACCAGAAGGCACAACCGGCGTGCGATTGATCCTGCGCGGCAACGACCAGCGCTATTTCGTTCACCTGCGTACAGGGGGCACGCTGCTGCCTTGGCAATACTATCAGGCAGGGTTCGAAGTTTCGGAAAGCTGGAGCGAAGTGCGCCTGCCGATGGAAGCGTTCACCGCCTCGGGCGCGTTTCTGCGCACTGCGCCCAAGCCGGGCAGCCTAGCGTCCATTGCTGTCGTTGCCTACGGACGCGACCATGCCGCTCGGATCGACGTGCGCGAGGTTGGGTTCTACTAACCGCCCAAGGCCGAGCGCAGTCTTTGCAGCCGGCCCGCCTCAGGCTGAAGGCGGCGTAAGAAGGTTCCGCCCGTCTTGATGATCGTTTTCATCCGTTTTTCCAGTCGTACCATCTCGGACATTGCGCTTTTCAGGTTGTCAATATCATCCCCAACACGGCAAGGGACTCGAACAGCTTTTCCGACGTTGCCAACTGGGTCTCGGCACTTGCGACAACGACGCGCAACGCTTCCAGCAAGTCGTCCGTCTGAGGCATGTGGCCCGCCTTCGCAAATCGTTTATCAAGCGCCTGAACCGGGGTGTGGATAGGGGTGAACCAAATTTTAAAGTCGCGGCGCAGATAATTGTGCATTGTAACCGTACCGAGCAGATGACCAACCTTCGCCTCGGTGTGGCATTGCAAATAAAAGTTTTCAGCTGTGATCGTAACCGATGCCTCTTTGAAGTCGCCCGCAGGCCGGGCCTCAGGGATCCTTGTGGGCTTATTATTCAAGGCATTCTCGATGGACCGGATCATCACATCCGACAGGACGATGGTCACCGTAAAGCCAAGATCAGTCCAGTTCTGCTCCAGAACCGGAAAGATGGTGCGCGCGGCAACCGGCCCGCCTTCATTGCGCAGCATCAACAGCACGGTTTCGGCCGGATCATCGTTAACAATCTGAACCTCTAACGCCCCGTTGACGCTTAAGTTGTAATAGACGGCCGCAGCTTTTAGCCCAAACTCGAGAACGCTTACAGCGAGAAAAACAAGGAAAAGATTGTTAAGCTGTGTCCGAGGAATGATCTGTCAAAGCGTCCGATAGATGAATTATTGGCATCTAGCATCGGGGAGCACTCCCAATGGTTTGAGGAGGGCAGGCTGCAACTACGCTCGGAACAGCACGTTTTCTGCTTGCAGTGAAAATAGCTTTCGCCTCGGACCATATTGTCGTCAGGAACCTTTTGCCTGACGCCCAGCGCTGAGTCAAATCGACAAATTCGGTTGGACGCACAATCGTTGGCACCAACTGTGTCAGGGGTTCGCAGGCACAAGGAGTGCATGCGCAGTCATCGGCGCTGCTGATGGCCTCTGGCCCTTTTGCATTTTGCAGCCAATTGGGCTGGGAACGCCACGGTCCAGCGCTAACTTATGTTGTGGAAAAGAGCCGGACACGCCCAGCAAATCTAATGTTATAATCAGCGCAAGGACCGAAGCCATAATCACAGATATCAAAACCATCGTCGTGACTGTATGGCGTTTCATTTTTGATCACAGGGTCAGCCCCCTTCGTCATATTCCCGATGTCGCAACTCGGCACCATGTTTTGCAGGTGCTGGGCTTTATGTGGGCGGTCAGTTTTTGTGTCGCGATCGGAAGTTACACGTTTCTTGCAGCCAGCATACTTGGTCATGCGGCTTTGATTGCGGCGGCTGCGGTCACGGCAGCCACGTTTACGGTCGCGGCCAAGCGGCCAAAGCTATTCATGCGCGGAGCGGGACGCCGCCGCGATGGAGAGCATGATTGAGGGTGGATTGTCATCGCAGCCGCTGCTTGTCGCTGGGTCAAACTGGCTTCGGCAGTGCGGCAGCAAAGACATGCATCAACCGTCCTGATCCGAAGCTTCGTCAGGTGTATATTCCCGGATATCATTCACCGTCAAAACTGGAGGTTTCGTTGTGAAAGTTCTTATCATTGGTGCCAGTAAGGGTATTGGGTTGGCAACGACCAAGGCGGCACTGGCCGCTGGCTACGAGGTGCGCGCCTTCGCACGGTCTGCCGCCGCCATGCCGCTATCCGATCCGCGACTGGAAAAGATGCCAGGTGATGCGACCAGCCCGCAAGATGTCGAAGCAGCCCTTGCGGGCGTCGATGCCGTGATCCTGACACTTGGCGTGGGCTTGGGCGACCTTATCAAACCCGTGCATCTGTTTTCCGACGCGACGCGTGTGATTGTCGCGGCGATGACGGAAAAATCGGTCAAGCGTCTTGTCTGCGTCACAGGTTTCGGGGCTGGCGACAGCCGGACCAGCATCGGCGTGTTGCAACGCGTGCCGTTTCAGATCGTGTTTGGCCGTGCCTATGACGACAAGACCCGTCAGGAAGACCTGATCAAGCAAAGCGGTCTGGACTGGACGATTGCGCGACCCGGCGTGCTGCTGAACGGCCCGAAATCCAGCCGCTACAAGGTGCTGCGCGAGCCATCATCTTGGCGCAACGGGATCATTTCCCGCGCAAGCGTAGCCGATTTCCTTGTGAAACAGATCGAAGATCGCGCATACCTGCGCGCCGCACCTGTGCTGGTCAATTGACCGCGCCTCCTGCAAGATCAATCAGGCAAACATCTCATGCGCAAGCTCGAGCGCGTCGATCAGCACGTCGACGTCGGTAGTTGTGTTGTACACGGCGAATGATGCGCGGCAGGTGGCGTTGAGGCCCAGATGCGCCATCAAGGGGCCGGCACAATGCTGGCCCGCCCGGACAGCGACGCCTTTCTTGTCAAGAATGGTGGAAATATCATGCGCATGGGCGGCACCCTGCATCGAGAACGAAAAAATGGGGGCCTTGTCGGGCGTTGTCCCTTGCACCGTGATCCAGTTCAAGCCGTCAAGACGGGTGCGGGCATAGTCGCGAAGTTGCTGTTCATGCGCCGCGATATTGGCCATGCCCAACCCCGTCATATAGTCCAGCGCCACGCCCAAGCCGATGGTCTGCACGATACCGGGAGTGCCTGCCTCGAACTTCATCGGCGCATCGTTGTAAGTGACGTTATCGCGCGTCACTTCGCGGATCATATCGCCACCCCCCATGAAGGGGCGCATCTCCGCCATCCGGTCCCGGCGGACATAGATCGCCCCTGATCCGGACGGGCCATAAAGCTTGTGACCTGTGACCGCGTAGAAATCGCAGCCGAGGTCTTGCACATTGATCGGCATGTGGACGGCGGCCTGGCTGCCATCCACCAGCACGGGCACCCCAAGGGCCCGCGCGCCCGCGCAGATCGCACCAACATCGACGATGGTGCCAAGCACGTTCGAGCAATGCGTGACCGCGATCAGCTTCGTGCGCGGCGTGATTGCCCCCAGAACTTTTGCGGGGTCCAATGCGCCGGTGCTGTCCACCTCCACCCACTTGATCACCACGCCTTGCCGTTCGCGCAGCAAATGCCACGGCACAATATTCGCGTGATGTTCCATGATGCTGAGGATGATCTCATCCCCAGCCTTCATGCGCGGCATGGCCCAGCCATAGGCCACCATGTTGATGCCTTCGGTGGCACCCGAGTTGAAGATGATCTCATTCTCGCTGGCCGCACCTAGAAATCTTGCGACGATGCCGCGCACGCGCTCATAATTGTCGGTCGCCAGATTGGACAGATAATGCAAACCCCGATGCACGTTGGCGTATTCATGCGAGTACGCCTGCGAGATTGCATCAATCACGACCTGCGGCTTTTGGGCCGAAGCACCATTGTCCAGATAAACCAACGGTTTTCCGTTGACCTGACGCGACAAGATCGGAAAATCACTGCGGATTTTATCAATATCAATCATGGCTTGGCGTGCTCCAGAAAACTGTTACGGCAGGTGTCGTGTGCGGGCGGACGGTTGCAGCAAGGACGACATGACGCCCGCTCAGACAACCCACATGGGTTGCCCACGTTTGAAACCGTAAAGTGGCGGCCCGATCGTCTCGGCAGCCACTTTTATACCTTGGCATCAGCCTCGGTTCACGCACGCACGCCTTTCGCCAACTGATTGGCAAAGTGGTGGTTGGTATCGCGGTGATGGGCCTCGTCCGCGCGCACCACAAGCACCACGTCGCGCAAGCGCGCGGTGGCTGGCAGGTTCCAGTATTTTATCGCGATCTGCGGTGCCGCCTCGTTTTCGACCCGGCCTGCGTCAATCTCTGCCAGATAGTGGGTGTAGCTGACCACCGCCTCTTCCTCGAGGTAGCCGACCACGCGATGCGCCGTCTTGGGGGCCAGCAGGTAGAGGAAAAAGTAGAGGTTATAAAAGATCAACTGCGCCGCCATGATCAGAAATCGCTCAAACCTGCTGGGCTCTGCAATCTTGATGAACGTCATCAGATGCATACGCTCGTTATCTGCCTCATCGATCAATTCCTTGATCCAACCCTGATCGTCACGGATGTGACGAATGGCGCTCAAATGTTGCAAGAGCCCGCCGACCATGCCCGGCACGGCTGCGACAGTTTCAAGCACAACAGCCCTGTGCCCATAACGTTTGGCAAAGAACCGGTCTGCGAAGAACCGCATACTCTTGACCATGCGTAGCGCGATCCGGTCTGGGATGCTGTTCGGAACGTGGTGGACGTGCAGAGTCTCAGATTGGAAGTCGTGAGAATGTTTCATTGGTTTTCATTTAGCCTCCGTTGGTTAAAATATAGTTGGCGTTCATCCGCTTTCAGCGTCCTGTCCTGTGGCAAAACAGCCAGATCTTCGGATATTGCTACGAAGAAGGACCGCAGCCGTCATCCCCTCCGGGTGATCGCTTGCCGCCTAGCGACCTACAGCTACAACACCCGCATGGTAAAACGCACCTCACCATCCGACGCGCATAAGATTTCGGTTGCCGCCGATCTTGAAGAGCTTGTTCAGGACAAGCGTGAAGGCTGGCGCGCCTCTGGTGCGAAAGCGCGTCGCCGCCAGCGTCGTTACAAGGCACTTTTGACCCAGCAATTAATGAAGGTGGGTACCCACCCCGTTGACGATGACCCCATGGATGACGACCTTTGATATACAACCATCCAATCACCGAAACGCGTAAGGCCACGCGATTTGGCTGCACTGAAACCAGAGTTCTGACCTTGCCCGCATACAGCCAAATCGAATTAATAGACCTGAAGGTCGCGGCGCTGATCGGAACCTACGGGCCGGGCGACGTTGTCCCATAAGCGCATCTGCTTGACCTGACCCTGACCATCGCGCCGGAACTCGTGCTGATCGCGCAGGATGGGATGGCGCATGTTTTCGACTATGACCCTCTGATCCATCAGATCGATGCCTTGTCGCGCGCGTGTCATTATGAAACGCAAGAGCGGCTGATGACACGCATCATTCATGCCTGCGTCGCTTACCCCACAATCAAAGCGCTAGATATCTGCCTGCGCAAGCGGCCGGTTCTGGCCGGATCAGGCCAACTTGGCGTGCGGCTGGTCCTCGATGCCAAAGCGCTTAATTCTCTGCGCCACGCAGCGATCTGAACGGCGTGTTCTTCTCACCGGACGGTCCTACCTCCGTCGCCTTAGGGTGCAAGCCATGTCCCAGACCAGTCCGCATCGCGATCAAACCGGGCGCGGCGATGATGGCCCCCAAGATGCAAGGCATCAATTGTCTGCACGGTCAGCCGAAGGACCGCGAAACTTGCCGCGTCGGGCTGCTTTGCATAGTCAAGCGCCTGCGCAATCGGTTGCCCCGGTGCGGGCAGGCTGCCGTAGGACCGGCGCGACGCATCCGGAACCCCAGCCCACGTCGCTGCCACATCCGTTCCGGTCAGGATAGTTACCGTCGCCTCCAACCGCATCTGCAGGTGCGCGCCCGTGTCCCAGACATGCAGCGCGGCAAAGGGTGCGGCGCGCAAATCCGCCACTTTGGATGATTGCAGGTCGGTGTGAATGTCCAGTGTCCCTGTGTTTTTGTCCGCCGCGCGCAACAACACCGTTCTGGCCTGCGGCTTGCCGTCCGGCGTGACCGTGGCCAGTGTCGGATGACGGGTGGGGGCGCGCCGGTCGCGCACGCCGCGCACAAGCCTTGTCCAGACCTGCATATGCAATTCTGGCAGATCAGCCGCCCAAGGGTGCAAATCCGCCGTCATTTATATACCCCGCGCCGGTCGGAGAATGCCCGAACCCGCCTGCGCCACGCGCGGTAGCTGCCGCTTTTCAGGTTCTGCCGCATCAGGGTTTTCACTGCGTCAGGGCCAAGCCCGTGCAGGTTTTGGATCGCCGCAAAACTGTCGTGATCGCTTAATGCCATCTCGATAAGTTCACCAAGCGTTGCAGGGTCGAGCACAGGGCGTTTCATATTATCCGAGGTGCGCCGGTGGTGCGTCAAGTCAAGGTATCATTGCGGTGCTGTGCATTAACATTCTGGTGGCTGTACGCGAGGTTGCCATTGGATCAGGTCTGTTCCAGTCTTTGCTGTCGGCTGAGGTCGCGGCATGGGACAGACAGCGTGTCGGGGGATGATCAGATGCAGCAGGATTTCGACTTTCCGCAAACGCCCCCTGACAATCCGGTCGCGCGCTACATGTATTTGACTCGAACAGTGATGCCCCAGCTCGCACTTGATGAAAAACGGGGCTGGCCCGTCAGGAACGACCATTGTTTTCAGCGCATTGTGCTGGACACGGTCTGCGAAGGGGTCTGGTATGATCACATCGCGCGGCCTGCCTACAAGCACCTCAGTCAATCACAAGCTTTGGCTGCGGTTCAGCTTTGCGAACAGATCATCGCAGACCAGATCGACCTCTCGGTGCTGAACCAGAAATCTCTGGCTTGGCGCGGCAAGCAGCGGCTGGCCCGATGATGACGCGCGTCCTGCAACGGCCTGACCCAAAGGCCGCGATCAAGGTTCATCGCGGTTTATGGCGCGTTCCTTGACGCTTGCGAATGTCCGGGATCCGCTTTTGTCTGCCAGACTTCAAGCACCCCGCACAGAATAACCAACCCGCCACCGATCACCTCGCTTGCAGACAGCGTTTCCCCCGCAAAGATCGCCGCAGTCAGCGCACCGAAAATCACCTCTGGCATGAGAAGAATACCCACCCGTGCCGGGTCGAGCCGAATGGCGGCCCACATCAGGCCAGCAATCGACAGCCCCCACCATAGCCCACCCGTGGCGAGCACCGTGATCCCGACCCAAACCGCATCTTCTCCAGCGATTGCGGGTAGCGGTTCAAGGAACGGGGCGAAGGCAAACGACGTCAGTGTCGCACCCAATGCAAACACGAACGCCGCAGGTAGCGGGGGCACACGGGACTTCAGGCGCATTCCTGCGGTAGCACCTGCCCAGATCAGACCGCCGATGAAGGCCATCCATTCGCCCAGACTGCGCGGAACTGGCACACTACCCTCACCACCCAGCATGATGAACAATCCGGCAAGCCCCACGCCAATTGCGATCAACCGCAGTGTGGGAACTTGCCATCGCAGAACGAATTTGGCGATCAGCACGCTCCAGACCGGGCTGAAAAACCACAACAAGACAATAAGCGCCACTTTGCCGTAGAGAAACCCGATGGAGTAGAGCGCGAAGGCGGCACCACCCAGCGCAATCGACACCACACCGACAAATCCAGTGTCCCAAAACACGTGGGTCTTTCTCACAACGAACGGCAGCAGGAAGACCATCGCCGCTAGTGTGATCGCGCCGGTGCCCCATGCACCATCCAGCCCAAGTGATGCGATTGCCCGCACAGGTACCCAGTACACGCCCCAGAAAATACCAACGCAAAGTACGATCACGGAGGCAAGGAAGGCTGTGTTCATGTCTTTTTCCCCTGAGGCAATATCACATCACTAAAACCTGCCAAAGCAGCTTACGCCTCTGGCCCAACCCCTAACCGTCTTGTCTGACATTCAGCTTCAAGGCTCCGACGCGGTTCAACCGAAATCCGGCGTGCCATTCATAACCTGCTTGACGTGGGCCTTGAAATGGCATTTTTTGCCTGCGCGGCAGGGGCGTCCGGGTATCCGGACTGAGAAGTACCCTTTGAACCTGAACCAGATAATGCTGGCGTAGGGAGTTTGCGGTGTGCCACTTTTGCTTCTAATGGCAATCTGGTGCCCTCCGCTGGCCCCTTGCACACAGCGGGGAAGCCTTATGGACGATACCGGAACCAGCCTTGCCAAGATGCGGGCGACAGCGCCTCTTGTGCACCAAATCACCAATTATGTGGCCATGAACATCGCCGCCAACGTGACCGCTCGCGGCGGGGGTGTCACCCGCGATGGTGCATGCCCGGCAAGAGGTGGTGGAGTTTGCGGGCCTCGCACAGGCGCTGAGCGTGAACATCGGCACATTGGATGCGAATTGGGCCGAAGCGATGGAGATGGCAGCGCAGGCGATGGTGGCGAGCGGCAGGCCTTGGGTACTGGATCCGGTCGACGTGGGGGCTACGCAGTTTCGCCGTGATGTCTGCGCGCGGCTTATGGCCCTGCGGCCAACGGTCATTCGCGGCAATGCGTCCGAGATTCTCGCTTTGGCAGGGCTTGGCGGCGCAGGGCGCGGCGCGGACAGTGCCGATCCGGTGGCCGCCGCCGAGGCCAGCGCGCGTGATCTTGCTACCCGCTGCGGGGCGGTGGTCGCGGTGTCTGGTCCGGTGGATTATGTCACCGATGGCATCCAAGGATTCCACGTGGCGAATGGCGATGCGCTGATGCCGCGCGTGACCGCCTTGGGCTGTTCGCTGAACGGGGTAATTGCCGCATTTCTGGTGGGCCAACCCGCCCTGTCCGCGACTGTGGCCGCTTTGGCCTATTTCGGGCTGGCGGGTGAATGCGCGGTGCGAGGGGCCAATGGTCCCGGCAGTTTTCAGGTGGCGTTTCTGGATGCGCTTTACGCCCTGACGCCGCAGGACGTGACCGCAGGCGCAAAGGTCAGGCGCGCATAATGGGGCCGATTTATGTGATCACCGATCCCGGCGCAGACCTTCCCGTGGTCGAACAGGCGCGCGCGGCGGCGCGGGGTGGGGCTGCGTGGGTGCAACTGCGCCACAAGACCGCGTCCAGTAACGATCTGGCGGCGCTTATACGGCAACTCTTGCCGGAAATGACCGCCCTTGGCACGCGGCTGATCGTGAATGACCGGCTCGAGGTCGCGCTGGCGACCGGCGCGCATGGGCTGCACGTCGGTCAGGGCGATGGCGATGCCGTAGCAATTCGCCAGCGGATGCCCCCCGGCATGATCCTTGGCTTGTCCATCGAGACGGTGGCGCAAGCCCGCGTGATCCCGCCGGGTGTGGATTACATTGGCGCAGGCCCGGTGCGGGCCACGCCGACCAAGCCGGATCATGCCACTCCCATCGGCTTCGACGGGCTGGCGGAGATCATTGCGGCTGCGGCGCTGCCCGCCTTTGCCATCGGCGGCCTGAAGCTTAGCGATGCAAAGGCGGTGCGCGCTACCGGGGCCGTCGGTATGGCTGTGGTCAGCGCTGTGACCCGCGCACCGGACTCCGAGGCTGCAACCCGTGCCCTGCTGGCAGAATGGGCGACGGCATGATCCCCAACATCCTGTCGATTGCAGGGTCTGACCCGTCGGGTGGCGCGGGAATTCAGGCCGATATCAAAACGATCTCGGCCAATGGTGGCTATGCTATGGCCGTGATCACCGCACTGACGGCGCAGAACACCCAAGGTGTGACTGGCGTGCAGATGGTCGCACCGGATTTCGTGACGGCACAAATTGCAGCGATCCGCGCCGATATTCGGGTGGATGCGGTCAAAATCGGGATGCTGGGTGATGCCGGGATCATCGGCGCAGTTGTCGCTGGGCTGTCCGGCCATGACACACCCATCGTCCTCGATCCGGTGATGGTTACCAAAAGCGGGGACCGGCTGTTGCAGACCGCAGCGGTTGCCGCCTTGCGCGCAGCGTTGCCGATGGCAACTGTTGTCACCCCGAACCTGCCCGAGGCCGCCGACCTACTGGGCCTACCCGAGGCTATGACCCGCACCGACATGGAGGACCAAGCGCGCGCGCTGCTGGCGCTTGGTCCACCCGCGGTGCTGCTCAAGGGCGGCCATCTGGGAGGGGACGATTGCCCGGATCTTCTGGCCAGTGCGGAAGGACTGGTGTGGCTGCCCGGTGTTCGCGTCGCAACCCGCAAGACCCATGGCACAGGCTGCACACTGTCCTCGGCGCTGGCGACACATCTGGGCCTTGGACTGACCCTGCCTGAGGCCGCAGCGCACGCCAAGGCCTATGTCGCCCGCGCCATCGCCACCGCAGATGCCCTGACGGTCGGCACGGGCCATGGCCCGACCCACCACTTTCACGCCATTTTCAAAGGAAACACGCCATGACGCGTCCAATCTCTGATCAAACCGTTCTTGTCACCGGCGCAGGCCGCGGCCTTGGGGCCGCCATCGCCCGCGCCTTTCACCGCGAAGGCGCAAGGGTCGCTATAAACTACCGCAACAGCCGGGCGGCCGCCGAGGCACTCGCCACCGAGCTTGGCCCGCGTGCCGCCGCGTTCTGCGCTGATGTGACAAGCCCCGAGCAGGTCAGGGCGATGGTGGATCAGATCACCAAACGCTTTGGTGCCCCGGATGTGTTGGTCCACAACGCCTTGGCGAATTTCGCTTTCAACGGCGATGCGCGGACAAATCTGGACCGCATGAGCTGGGCCGATATCGCGCGTCAGACCGAAACATCGGTGGGTGGTGCGCTGAACTGCCTTGCGGCAATGCAAACCCACTGCGCGGCACAGAGTTACGGTCGGATCATCACGATCGGCACCAACCTAATGCAAAATCCCGTCGTGCCCTATCACGATTACACTGCTGCCAAGGGCGCACTTCTGGCCTTTACCCGGACAGCGGCCAAGGAGCTGGGGCCGATGGGGATCACGGTTAACATGGTGTCTGGCGGTTTGTTGCGGACAACAGATGCCAGTGCCGCCACCCCTGATGCCGTGTTCGACATCATAGCCGCACAAACGCCGCTGGGACGGGTGACCACGCCAGAGGATATGGCAGACGCGGTGCTGTTCTTTGCATCGCCATGGGCGCGGGCCGTGACGGGACAAAATCTGATCGTCGATGGTGGGCTTGTATTCGGGTAAAAAAAACTAGCGGGGCTCCAGCGGATAGGCCTTGGGAGTCCCGCGATGCAGCATACCAATGCGACCCACCTGCGTTAGCCTTGCATGCAAAGGTTAAGCGATGGGCTGGGCGCCCCCGGCGGCACCTAACGTGCCAAAGTAGCGGGTGTTGGAACACCACTAGCAGAGGAGGGTTTATGAAATAGGTTGGCATCCTCGGCCGAGGTTTGTTCAGGAACGTGTTTCATGCGCACGGCGCGGGAATCGGCGGCTCTGTGGTATCCCGCCCGCAGTAGCTGAAGGTCTTGGGTGAGCAACAGTCCTGCATCGCGGCGATGGAAGCCTGCGCCAGCATTTTGCGATCACAGCATTACCGCCTTGATTGGCGGCACCTTAATTCTGCTGGCTGCCATGACACGAGAAGCATTTTTCGACGACGCCAGGCTCTTGCGGCTCGACCGCGAGCTTCTGGCTGAGCGCACCCGTGTTGACCGCCAGCGCGCCGAAGATCGCGAAACCGAAGCCGACCGCGTGGAACGCATCGAGACCGACATCCGCGCCATGCGGGATCTGATGTTCGAAGCCTTCCAGCGCGGCCGCACCGACTGACCAACGCGCACGCATCTAACAGATCCATCCCGACCCGCCCGGAAGGCGGTTTTTTCATGCCCAGCGATGGGCGAAAGGAGCCTTCTCATGAATGCCAACACCAGCGATCCCCTCCACCTGATCCAGACTGGGTTAGATCAGCTTGGCCATTCCCCTGGCGCAATTGACGGCCTCTGGGGACTGCGCACCGCCTGCGCGATGAAGGCGCTGCTGGCCGCGAACGGGCGCGCGGCAGCCGTAGCGCCGCCGGGTCCGATGCCTTGGATCACTGAGGCCAAATCTGCTCTCGGCCGTGATGAAGCCCGACATCGTTCATGGCTGATGGATTGGCTAAAGCGTGACGGTCGGTCCCTTGGCGATCCATCGAAAAACCCATGGTGCGGGGATTTTGTGGAGACTTTTATTCGCGTGGCGCTGCCAGACGAGCCCTTTCTGGGGGCGCTGGGCACCAATCCCTTCTGGGCACGCAACTGGTTGCTGTTCGGGCAGGAGGAAAAGCCGGCATCCGGCGCGGTGCTTGTGTTCTCGCGCGGCTCTGGTGGGCACGTCGGTTTCGCGATGGGGCAGGACGATACGCATTTTTACGTGCTGGGCGGCAACCAGTCCGATGCCGTCACTATTGCCCGCATCGCCAAGTCCCGCCTCCTTGGCGCGCGCTGGCCTGTCACCATAATGCCCCGTCAGCAACGCTTGCGGACGATCAAGCCGGGCGAATTCCTCGCATCTACCAATCAAGTCTGAATAGGAGAAAATCATGTTGAAACCTGCAATGCTCTCGATGATCCACCAAGTTCTGACTGTCGCTGGCACCGCGCTGGTGGCCAAGGGCTATGTCCAAGCCTCCAACATTGAACCGGTCATCGGCGCGCTTCTAACCACCGGGTCGGTAGTCTGATCGGTTGCCGACAAACGGGCAAAGTAGGGCCAGCGGGTGCGGAGCGTTTATTCGAGACGTCCATCTTGAGTGATCGGAGTGCGGACAAAGCTCCATTTCCCTGCCGCAGCGAATGCTAATGCGGCATTTGCTCATGCTCGCAGTACGGGAGCTCTCTGCGATGCGGAAAACTTTTCCATTTCAGTCAGTCTGTTGGATTTAAACAGATAGAATTCAATCCGCCATTTCACAGCAGTCGGGTTCAACAAGCGAGACGTAGATAAGATCACCTTTCTGAGGGTGGTCGACGTCCGTGCCGTTGAAACCGATCTATGAGGAGCATGTGCGGCACAGTGAGACCAGCGAGACCGATAAACACGACCCGCATGATGGTCTGTTCTAGAATAAATGTTTCTGTTTTTTGCAAAATCGCGAAAGCTATAAACGCTGCAACAATTACTACTATTGATAAAATTGTCGCAGCGCGCATCGCTTGGCGTGTGTTCTCGACGGACTGAAGCGCATTAGTCAAATGGCGCAACGAATGCAGAGCACAGAAATAAAGAACAAAGTAGACAAGTGGCGAAAGGCAGGCCGCTGCGAACCAGATGATGGCCTGCTCTACCGCTGCTCGTGTCCGCGATGCAGGAAGCCATATTAAGGTCACGGTGTAGCAGGTTAACGCTGTCCCACCAGCATAAGCCAGAGCCATCGCTGCGAGATCCGCAGCTGGCGCGGGCGCGAGAAATGCAAAAAGGTCTGATACCTCTGCTTGCCAAAACAGACCCGGCGCGCCAATCGTTGCGATCCCTCCTGTCCAACGGAGCAACGGTGTCGCCTCAGCCCAATCGCCCGAGAAGTGAAAGGCAGAATAAATCAAAAACGCGAAGAGTGCAGGACCGGGAAATAGTATCCAGAACCCGATGACCAACGCCGTTAAGCCAATATAAAGTAATCCGAACCGCATATTCCCGCGCCATCCGTGCAAGGGCCAGAGTGTTTGTGCGATTGGCAGATCAAGAGCACCGTGCGGCAGGCCAAGTACGGCAACAGTTGGCACCAGCAAAAGCATCTGGGTGTGAAGCGTGGGCTGCATCAAAAAGGTCATCAAAACTGCAACTGAAACGCTGACGGCGAAGAACCACGTTTGCCAGATCTGGGGGTGAATCACTTTGGAAATGCTGCAGCATGCAAGAACGGGAGCGGCGGCAGTGAGGCCATGACGGACAGACGGTCCAGCGGATGTGTCGATCCGGACAAAAAGCGTTCTAACCGGTTGGCGGGCGCATTTCGGAACAGGCTTTGAAACATTGCAGGGCCGCGTGCTGGTGCGGCTGCCAGAACTTGTAGAAAAACGCGGTCCATAAAGTGTGTCACACGACCATCGAGCTTACTGTCAGGAAATTCACCTGCGATCAATGCTGCAGCCACATGATCTGCTTGCGTTTGAATGCGTGTAAAGGCGTATCCGGTGGATGGACGCGCCGCACCGCCACCCAGCCCCATGTGGATGATATTGTCGTGTGTCAGATCGGCAAACCCTGCCTGCATCGGGAGTGCACCCGCTTCGGTCCGCAGGACTTCTGTTTGGCCGGGATTTAGTGCTGCGATTTCAGCATCAAGCCACCGTGTAAATATCTGATGACCCGGATTGTGCGGGGCAAATGATGTGACCTCGACCAACGCCTGATCGACCGCAAAGGGCAAGACATACACAAAATCGACGCCTGCGCTGTAGCCGCTACGAAAGTGCATAAGCTGAACAACATCTGGGTCAAAAATCGGTATTTCAGTTTTAATTTCGCGGCCAAGAAAGAACTGACCATAGGTCGGAATGCGGCGCGGAGGACGCGTATCGACAACAGTCGCTGCGGTGAAGGTGCCTTTATTGGTGTGAACCTGCCAACCCGCGCTTGAATGCGCAACACTCTGGGCCGAAACGCCAAGCGACAGGGTCATATTGGAACCTTTCGCAATCATCTCGCAGGCCCGATGATAGAAAGTACCTGCTTCGACCGTCTGATAGCGCATCTGTGATGAACTACGTGCCGTTAAGCCCAATGGACCTGCAATGGTCCACGACGACCATTCTTTTCTTACGCAATCCTCAAATGGATCGGCTCGCGTCCGCCAAAAGCTCCAGGCGCGATCATTTGTGTACTCTTGGCGCGGTTCGATAATGCGCACGGACAGATCGCTTTGCGCCAAACGCACGGCAAGACTTAGCCCTGCGCAACCGCCGCCCAAAATCGCAACATCAAAATCAGGCACTTGCATGTTTGGGCCTGCTTTCGCGGTTCCGTGTTTCAATAATTTCTCGGGCTATCGCACCGAAAGCCAAGCCAGCCTTGCGCGCGACAGGCACCACAGCGCGTCCGGCAAGTGGCTGCAAACGTCGCAACCGCAGTTCTGTCCCGATCCCGGCATACATTGCCGCTGCCGCCGCAACGGCAAGGCGCAACCGCCAGGGAAGAACGGCCAGTGCCGATTTCCCCGATCGGTACAGATCATCCGCTTGATCAAGAAGGCTGGCCATTGCAGATTCTGCTGCATCTAGTGCAGCTGGATCACCCGCAATAATCGCTTCTGGCGGATAAGGGCAAAGATCAAAAGGCAGGTATCTGCGCCCAATCCGGGCATCGTCCGCCACATCACGACAGATATTGCTCAGCTGCATGGCTTTTCCAAGATCTGCAGCTTTTGGATGATGGATCTTGTCGATGTCGAACAGCGTACAAACCATGACCCCAACGGTTCCGGCGACCCCCATGCAATAGGCGTCAAGGCTGGCGGCGTCGCTCAAGCACGTATCTCCGGTATCCTTCGCTGCCATCGCGACAAGATCAGCCAAAGCGCCTAGCCCAATTGGCCGGTCTTTGAACAAGTCGTGGGCTTCGACAGCAAGGTGGTCTCGCGGGGCCGTATGACCAAGAGCGCTGTGTAGTTTTGTGAGACGGTCAAAACCAACGTCCCCACCTATTTCGTCGGCAATGTCATCAATGCTACGGCACACGGCATATAGCCGTGCAATGCGTAACCGGTCGGAGCGGGGTAGCAGCCGTGCCGCTGGCGCAAAGCTGCGCGCATGTTTGGCCATCAGAGTTTCGGGGTTCACAAGACCGGTTCCGCAACAGGCACGAGGCTGTCTAAGACCTTGGCAGATGACACCACGCCTGGCAGTCCCGCACCGGGATGTGTGCCTGCGCCCACAAAGTACAGGTTTTCGATCCCTTCGCCTTTGTTATGGAAACGAAACCATGCTGACTGCGTAAAAAATGGGGAAAGTGAAAAACCGGCACCGTCGACAGACAGGTAATCATGGCTAAAATCCTCAGGCGTCATCGCAAACTCTGCCGTAATGTGTTCCGCCAGTCCGGGCAGCATCGTGGCCTCAAGCGAAGCAACAATCCGGTCGCGTAATTTTGGCCCTTCTGTGGCCCAATCCTGACCGCCGGCCAAGTTTGGCACGGGGCATAGCACATAAAAGCTGTCGCATCCCTTTGGTGCAAAGCTGGGGTCCGTCGCGGTTGGCCTGTGGACATAAAGCGAAAAATCATCGGCCAATTTCTTCTTTTTGAAGATATCCCGCAGCAGGGTTTTGTAGCGTTCACCAAACCAGACAGTGTGATGCGCCACATCGGGCCATGTCGTCGTGGCCCCAAAATACAAGACATACAGACCCATGGACAGGCGCGACGCCTTTGCGCGGACTTTGGCAACGTTTGAAACGTCCGACTGCGGCAGCATGTTACGGTAGACATGAACCGGGTCCATGTTTGACACAACGACGTCAGCATCAATCTGTGTGCCTGTGTCCAGCACGACGCCGGATGCCCGACCATTTTCGACTTTAATCTGCGCGATGGTCGTGTTCAGCGAAACGGTAATGCCTTCCTCCTGCATCAGACGCTCAAACGCATCGACAAGTGCACCGGTGCCGCCCATTGCGAACCAGACACCATGTTCACGTTCGAGGTGGTTAATCATCCCATAGATGGCTGTTGTCGAAAACGGATTGCCCCCCAATAACAGCGGCTGGATCGAAAACGCGCGCCGCAGCTTGTCGTGTTTGAGATGCCGCGCCACCATCGACCAGACGCTTTCAAACGAGCGCAGCCTCAGAAGATGCGGGATTTGTTTAATCATGAAAGCAGGTGAATGGAACGGTACCGCTGATAGCCTAGTAAAGCCCACGTCGTAGATTTTCTTAGACCACTCGGCCATCCGCCGATAACCTGCGACATCATCCGGTGAAATGCGCGCGATTTCAGCCTCGGTTGCGGCGTCGGTCGGGCCGTAATCAAACGTGTCGCCATCGTGATACTGAAATCGGTACCAGGGATCGGGCACTACCAAAGTCACATAGTCCGACATTTTTTTGCCAAACAACGCAAACAACTCTTCAAATAAATGAGGCGCTGTCAGTACGGTTGGTCCGGCGTCATGGCGAAATCCATCTTTTTCAAAAACCTGCCCCCGTCCGCCCAGACGGGGGCAACGATCGATGAGGTGCACATCATAGCCCTTGGCGCGTAGCCTCAGGGCTGCTGCAATACCGCCAAATCCAGCACCCGCAACAATGGCGGATTGTGTGAACGAAAAACTGGCATCACGTGGCATCGGATACATCCTTCAATTTGGTTTCAAGTTGGTCTGCCAGAGATAGAAACGCAGCGCCGGCACTTTGGGAAAGGCTGTTGGCGTCCAGTCGTGCGGCCTCTAAAGATGTCTGCGCCAACGCACAGGCAATGATCTTTGCAGATGCGCGCGATTGCCCGCTGGCTTCCAAGGCAAGGCAGATATTGGTTGCGCCGTGCTTAAGATCCGCGTCTCGGTCACAAATATCGTCAAGTGTCTGATAAGTTACTGATAAGGCGCGACCAACACGTGTTCCAATATTTTGGCCCGGCATATCTGCTGCGGCCAGCGCGAGCCTGACCGGCAACGCAAGAAGCGGTCCAGACTTGCTGGCAGCTATATTTTCGTATTCCTCGGGCGGCGTTTGCGTCGCACCCAAGTCATTGATCTGCCCGGAAATTGTCATCGTGATGGTATCGTGTATCATACGAAGCGCCACTGCAGGCTTAGGATGCTGTGCGATCGTCACATAGGCCATAGAAATGAGAAAGTCGCCGGTCAGTATCGCAATGTCTTTGCCATATTTCGACCAGACGGCAGGCCTTCCACGGCGCATCCGATCACCATCTTGCAAGTCGTCATGGATCAGCGATGCATTATGTAACAGCTCGGGCGCGAGGGCGCAGGACATACAAGCATCTCGTGACAAACCCGACCCCGCCGCCGCATCAAGACCCAATTGGGCCCGCACGCGAGACCCGCCTGCCGCAAAATGATATCTTGCCGCTTCGGCCACTCGTTTTGGACCATGTGAAACAAGTTGTTCAATCTCGGCGTCTACGTCGTCAACGAAGACTGTTGAGTGCCGCTGTGTATCGAGCATCAAAAGCGTCCAAATTGTTTGAGAAGGATGACCGCCCCCATAATATTAGGGGGCGGTCCTTGCTGATCCTATGCTGGAATAGTCAGAGTTTCTTTGGCTTCGGAATCTTCGCTTTTGCGCATGGCAATCAAGAAGATAAGAACACCAAAGCCGGCTTTGGCGACGATGTCTGCGATCGTGTAGCCGACTTCGACCACAACCGTTGCAGTTGCACCTTCAAGTCCGATTGCGCCTGCAAAATAGACTACGGGGTAAAAGCACCAGCTGGCGACGGTCACGTTACGTGCGGTTCTGACAAGACCGCGTGCATTCTCTGGCTGGCTTTCGATTGCCTTGCCCAGACCGACGTACAACTCATAGACGATCCATAGGAATGGAATCATCGACAGCAGACCGAAGATCCAGCGAACGCTACCTGAATCAGAGACTTCGCCCGGATAACCCAGTGCAACCATGATCAGTGCCAAGACACCAAGCTTTGTTGCGCGCGATACTGTTTCAGAGCGCGTGAGGCTCATCACCAAAATCAGTTCAACCAAAAGCAACGGCACAGTCAAAAGCCAGTCCACATACCGGTATGCAGAGTTGAAGGTCTTTTCGCTGGCGACGTATGCGCCGTCCGCAAGCACATACGCTTCGTTCCAGCTTTGGCCGATGCGGAAATAATGGTAGGCCGCGATGAATGTCACCAAACCAGTTACAACAAGAGCGGTTTTATACTGTGGTTTTACCTGACCAATACCGAGCCAGAAAAA
>Ga0136600_1000207_pt1 | contig 32370 bp, 29 predicted proteins | sample AntRauMFilla2698_FD_104634 | JGI IMG/M metagenome (GOLD analysis project Ga0136600, IMG submission 104634) | Saline lake microbial communities from Rauer Islands, Antarctica - Metagenome Filla 2 #698 | ecosystem: Environmental > Aquatic > Non-marine Saline and Alkaline > Saline | place...
CACATCGCCTTTGGTTATGCTAAAAACATTATTGGGGGTCGTTGGCCAGAGGGAGAGACTGCTATAAGTAAAAACCCAGAGTCCGCCTTTAATTATGCTAAAAATGTTATTGGGGGTCGTTGGCCAGAGGGAGAGGCTGCTATAAGCAAATATTCAGATTCTGCCTTTGGTTATGCTAAAAACATTATTGGGGGTCGTTTTCCTGAGGGAGAGACTGCTATGAGCAAAGACCCACATCTGTTAAAATTATATCAAGAGATTGTCAACCAAGATGGTTCATGAATCTCAAAGAAGAGTGTCTAATTGTTTGATTGTGTTGTGGATGCGAATAACATAGTTAAATAGTCAGATGCTTTGTCAAGATTAAATATTATTGGGAAAGAAAATTGTTTAATTTTTATCGATCTAAACATTCCTCCGTTTCTAGAAGCCGGGACCTAAGATGGCCAACATCAAATCAAAGACAAAAGCACGTGCAAAAGATATTAAGCGTGCTAGGACTAATGAGCATAATCCTATTCGGATTATCAACTGTTCCAATCAAATGATCCCTGTGCAATTGAGTGCAGAGGGCGAAGACTTTTTTCGTGGACAACAGCAGATACAATTGCAATCAGGTAAAGATGTACTGATTGATGAGAAATATCTGATTAAGGGGCAGGCCGAAAACTTGCAACAACGCGGTTTGTTAAAACTAATAAAACCAACTGTCAGCGAGTGATATTCGCCTTCAATAGAATACGCTCCGTTCTAGCAAAATTACCTTTGAAACATCTAATAATTGCGGAGCTTTGAAACAATGCCAACTTACTTGAGCCCCGGCGTCTACTCAAGAGTGGTCGAAATCGCTCAGCTGCCTAACGCAGCTGGTCCTCTTCGTCCCGGCTTTATTGGTACCGCCCAAAAAGGCCCAGTGAACACGCCAGTATTAATCACTAATGCTCAGCAGTTCATTGATGTCTTTGGAGAGCCCTTCCCCAACAGCTATCTTGGATACGCAGTCCTGGCTTACCTTGAAGAAGGAAACCAAGCCTACGTGCTTCGAATCGGTGTTGAGTGCGAAGAAGGCCAACCAGCTTCTTTGAATGAAGTCTGCATCGACACAAGCGGTTCCCGAATCGAAGGTTGGGGCCGTGTCCCAGTCTTCTCCGGAATCGATGTCGGTCGTTTGACACTGCGTGGTATTGGCAACGGTGCCAACGACAACCCACCACCAGTCTCATTCCACCCGTCCAGCATTTTCAACATCAACTATACTGATGCTAGCCTCAGCTCCACCAATGGTGCGACTGCTGCTACTCTTGGTATTCTTGGGAATTACACTGGCGATATCGACGACTCCTTCACACTCGTCGTCAACAGCGAACCAGACCTCTCTTCAGGAGCAGGCATCGGTGGTTCCGAATTCCAGATCATCCGAAACAGCGACGGTGAAGTGCTCGTGGACGACGTAATCGTCGACCCAAGTGCTAACAACGTCTCGAACTACATCACTATTCCAGACGCTGGATTCAGTGTTCGAGTTCAACTGACTTCAGGCGAACTTGATGTCGGTGACACATTCACATGGAATGTCGAGCCCGATAACCGATCCTTCGCTGTAGCAGTCGAAGGGGCAACGACTCCTAACGTGTACCAAATGCCAACGGCAACGTACACCAGCGTTAATGCTTTCGTCAACGCCGCAAACGCCCTGTTGGTTTCAGAAGATTACATCTTCGTCAACACGGTGCTCGAAGGTGTTGAGACAGCAGAAATCGTCTCGGTCACTGAAGGCGAGAGACTTCAACTGACAGCGACCAACGCTTTTGCTTTGGAAGTCGACACGCAACAATTCGCTTGGGATATCCCACGTGCATTCTTGCTCGGCCTTGATCCAGGTCCTCACATCTTCAGCTCGCAGAACAACCGAGTTCTGTTGAACGTGATCGGCGAAAATGACACCCAACAAATCGGTGTCTCGGTCGCAGCTGGTAACAACATTACCACTGCCTCGATCGTCGGAACAATCGACGGAGCTGGAACAAACGGTGGTGAAGTCTACTACGAAGCAATCGAATTGACAGTACCCGGTGGAACAACCCACTTGGTCATCATCGCTTCCGAAGACCACCAGTACGATACTCTTGAGCTTGAAGCCAACTTCAGTAATATTAAGGTTCTACGATTCGCTGATGAGGTTGATATTCTCAATCCTTATCGCCGAAGCTACCGTGGTTTCTTCGACAGCCGATTGTCGCTGCCAGCTCCTGGTCAGAACAACCCTGCCAACCCGCTTTCCTGCGAAAACAACCCGTTATCAGCGGCTTGTGTCTCGGACACGAACTACTTCCAAAACATCGTTGGATGGTTCGTCACTCCAAGTGCCGGAACATGGGCAGATGACGTCACAGTTCAGCTCTCCCTCTTCACCGAGGGTGTGGGTGACATCGCTGGCCGTTACAAGTTGATTGTTCTTGGTCGTGAAGGAGAAATCCTTGAACGAGTCGAAGACTTCACATTCGACAAGAACGACAGCAACTACGTCGCTAACCTGATTAACCCAGGTTCCAGCGGTGGCGGTCTTCGCGGAAACCTCTACGTTCATTGGGAAGAGCGTCCCGGCTTCTTGAACAATGATCCAAACTTGTCGACTTACGAAATTCGTCAGCCTTCGCAGTTTGCTTCTCGTCAGTACACTGGTGGTGCCAATGGTATCCCAACTGACCCAAGCTTCTCGAATTTGCTGGATGCTGCCGTTATCGGTAGTCCTCAGCTTGCGACTGGTTTGTATGCCTTCGAGAACCCAGAGGGGTTGGAAGTCGATGTGCTCGCTACTCCAGGATTCAGTTCTGGTGCGGTGATTGGTACTGCGATTCAAATCGTCTCGGGCCGTGGTGACTCAGTCTACCTCGTCGATCCTCCGTTCGGGCTTCGCCCACAACAAACGGTCGATTGGCACAATGGTATGCTCTTGAGCGATCTGCAGCAAGCGATCAACACGAGCTATGCTGGTCTTTACACTGGTTGGTTGCTGGTCTTCGATCAGTTCTCTGGTCAGAACATTTGGATTCCACCATCCGGCCACATTTCCGCTGTCTTCAGCCGCAGTGCTCGTGAAGGTGATCCGTGGTCGGCTCCTGCCGGTCTTCGTCGTGGTCGGCTCTTGAGCCCAATCGCGGTCGAATACTCGCCAACTCAAGGTGAACGTGATTTGCTCTACGGATCGGGCAACAGCGTTAACCCAATTGTGAATTTCACTCAAGAAGGACTGACCGTCTGGGGCAACCGAACGTTGCAACGTGGTGAGTCTCCTTTGAGTCGGATGGACGTCCGGTTGCTCGTGAACCGCGTACGACGTGGCTTGGCTCAGTTGCTCCGCAACTTTGTCTTTGAGCCCAACGATCGTGTTTTGTGGTCGCAGGTTCGGGCTTCGATCAATCCGTTCTTGAGTGATATTCAGTCTCGTCGCGGTTTGGTTGAGTTTGTTGTGATCGTGGATGAGAACAACAATACTCCTGAGCGAATTGATCGTGGTGAGCTTTGGGTTTCGGTGATTTTGGTACCGCAACGCTCGGCTGAGATCGTCGTGCTCAATATTGGTGTTACTCGTCAGAGCGTTAGCTTGACTTCGGAAGAAGTCTTGTCGGCTGTTGGCGTTATGAATGGTGGTTAATCGTTAGAGCGATTGTCGTCAATGGGGAGCCCCTAGAAGGCTCCCCATTGGTGTATTTTGGGGGTCACCCCTTCTTTAACATGGGGTGTTGGCGGTGTGGTCAACGCCCCATTTTTGTATTCTTTCCAAACATATTATACTTGGGGAGACATGCTATGGATATTTTCATGACAGTTGAGTCTCTTGACTCGAAACACCGCACCCAGTTTGAACCTATATTACGATCTTGTATCGATGAGACTCAAATCGATCTTGAGCAGAGTATCCCACATTATCTTTATAGTCTTGGGCAGAGTGGTGGGATTATAGGGTTCAATATTTATGGTGATCCTATTGGTTATGTTCTTTATAATCGGCAGCAGAATAAGCCGGTTCTTTTGATGCATTTTTGGGTGCATCCGAAATTTAGACGTCAGAAGGTTGGGGCTCGGATGATGGCTCATATTAGTCGTGCTGAGTATCCTCGTCCGATCATGACAATTTTGAATGAGACATTACTTGCCGCACAATTGTTTTTGAAGTCTCTAGGGTTCGTTTGCACCAAAATTATTAATAGCGATGAACTTAATAATGACCAGTACCAGTTCATAGCGAACTCACAAAATCCCATGAATCGTCTTGCGGTTTATAATCCGCAGATCTTCTAGGAAAAATTACTAATAGCACGAATCATTGTTCAGAGGAATTGCTCATGCCTGGTTTTAACGTTGCACCGTTTGGTGGTGCCCTCCCTGGGGGACCCGCCAATAACATCGAGACTCGCCGACAAAATCGTTGGATTTTTGAATCCTTGGGTCGTGGTGCGGGTGCTTGGACCACAACTGAGCTTTTGCTCTTGGAGTCGGCTAGCCGACCGAAGTTCGAGTTCGAGGAAGTGGAAATGCACCACAACCAAGAAACCGTGTACTTCGCTGGTAAGCACAAATTCCAACCAATGAAAATGCGTTGGTACGATGCTGAGCAAGATCCTGATGTTTCCAAGGGTGTCTATCACTGGATTGAAACAGTGCTAGATATTGGGGACCAGTTGGTTGCTCACCCTCGCTTTTATAAGCGAGAAGGCTCCCTGCGGATGCTTGATGGTACTGGTCAACCTAATGAAGTCTGGTCGATGATGGGCTGCTGGCCGAAAGATTGCGACTGGGGTGACCTGGATTACACATCGTCTAAGATCTGCATGATTGAGTGCACGATGCGTTACGATCGAGCGGTTCGTCAATTCTTGGACGGAAGCTGCCCAACTCCAATCACTCCACAACCAATTGCTCCAAGCTGCCCAGTCGTTTAATACAACTGGTGAAACATGCCTGGATTCAACGTTGGACGATTTTTCGACGACTGTAATGGCGTCGGATTGGTCGGTAATCCCAATTTCCTCGGAAACGGCACTGAAACTGCGAGACGTCATCGTTTTCGTCTTTCAGTGTCGCCGTTGGCTGGTGTTACAGATTTTCAACTGATTATTCCAATCGCTTGTGAACAGATTGACAGACCGACTTTACGGATTCAATCTGAAACAGTATGGAACGGAGCTGACTTTTCTCATGTGCCCCTACGAGGCGAATATGAGCCAATCACAGCTACTTTCTATGAAATAATTCAAGATTCTTCAGCTTCAGTCAGTTCAACCACTTCAGATTATAGCCTGACTTTAGAAGCTCTTCTTCAGTGGTGGACTAACGCTTCATTCAGTGTCCAACATTCCCGTTCTGGTTTTGAAGCAGCCCGTCGTGTTGACGTTCTAATCGAGCAATTGAATGGCACAGGCGGGACGATATGGGCGTATCGTCTCCTCCGTTGCTGGCCGCATATAATGAACCCTGATAGTTTGAGCTATAAAGATTCAGAAATATCCAAGATTCAAGTAACTCTGAACTTTGATAAAGTTATTGAACTCAGACTTCCTTGAACTGCGGAGATCAATATGCCTGGATTTGTTATTGGAGGGCTTGGTGGCAACCGTGGCGGAATAAGCCCCGGTAAGAGGTACTACACATCGTTCTCTTGGGAAATCGATACACTCAGCTCAGCAATGGGCTCAGATGATTCTCAAATCAGAAATGTGGTCGCCCTCCGTACAGCCACCTTGCCCCAAGCGACTTTCGATAAAGTCTCCACTGAAGGCGGGTCAGTAGAATATAAATTCGCTGGTAAACCAAAATTCGAAGATGTTCGAATCTCATGGTATGATACCGTCGACATTAGCCGATATTATCGACGTTGGTATGAACTAATTTTCGATACTGATTCTGGAGTAAAAGCTCCGAACGCATATAAGGGTGATGCTATAATTCGGAAGTATCTCAGTGATCGCCCAGACCTTGGCGACACCAGCCCATTAGCTGCTGGCGTCGATTCTGGAAACACCGAATATAAGCTGTTCGGCTCTTGGCCGACCTCCTTCAAAGAAAGTGAACTCACTTACCTTGAAGCAAGTATCAAGAGCATCGAAATAACAATCACCTATGATTACTTCGAATCGGAATACAAGAATGACTAAAGAGAAAGACATCAATCTGGAAGATGATGGCGACGATCCACGCAGCCCACGACGCCCATTATCCGAAGTCGGCACACCTTCCGTATCAAATAAGGAAGAAGTGAATCCAGATATTCGTGATCTCGGCAAGGACATGTCAGATGATGACTTTCTGAATGCTCTGGCCAACGCACCAGACGAAATGCTCATCCCATGGGAAGAAGTACCACTCCCAAGCGACGGGCTCTACTACGAAGGCTGGAAAAACGGAACCGTTAAAGTCCGAGCCATGACTCAATCGGTCGAAAAAGCCTTCTCCAACCGCCGACTTATCCAAAGCGGCGGAGCAGTCGACAAAATGTTCGAACAATGCTCCGAAATGCCAGGAGGCACGAACCCCCAAGATCTACTCATTGGTGACCGAACATTCCTCTTATACTACATTCGAGGTCTGACATTCGGTAATCTCTACAAATTCGTCGCGAAATGTCCTAACTGCTCGGCTGAAAACAGCCACACGTACGACATGAACGAACTGTACGGCACGGTCATTCGAGCTAATCCCAACATCGGCAACGAACCATTCAAAGTCGTGCTGCCCCACCTCACCGCCGTTTCCGGTCGTGAAGTATATGTCGGAGTGCGATTCCTCCGCCAAACAGACATCGCTAACATCATGGCATCCAGACGCTTTAACAAGCGGCTCGATGGCAACACGGTTCGAGCTGGTAACGTCCGAAATCGGAACCGTCGAGGTCAACGCCCCGGCCAAACAGAAGTCGCATCCCAAGCCGATCAGCTTATGGATGGTTCAGTAGAAAAGACCATTGTGTCCGTCAATGGTAATTCGGAGCCAATGTTGGTAAACCGAATCGTGTCCCGTCTACACTCTCGGGATAATGCGGCCATCAGAGACTTCTTGATGGAAAACACCCCTGGTATTGATACTACCGTAAACGTCACATGTCAGGAGTGCAGTAATGAGGCAATGATGGAATTGCCCATTACTGACGGGTTTTTTCGAACGGCTGACTGATGAAGAGCTTGAGAGTAGGTATGAATCCCTCCTAGAGGAACAATACTTACTAAAGACCCACGCCAAATTGAGCCTCTTCGAGCAGGAACAAATTCCTGCCGAAGACAGGCGATGGTGGATTGAAAGGATCAAAAAAGCTCAAGAAGAGCAAGAAGCTCAAGCAAATAGGCGGCGTTAATGGTCCCTAATGCTGAATTATCAAACCTAATTTAGCATTTTTAAAAGGTGAACCAATGGCCGCATGTGACTGCTATCTAGCAAATTCATTTCCACGAATAAGTGGTCGAACTGGTAATCTAGTCGACCTCAACGTGGACTTCTACAACAACGGACGACTCGATGATCCATTCTGGATTCAAAGAGTCGAGATCTACCGTTGTAAAGTAGCTCCCGAAAATCTGGAAGCTGTGATCCCATTCGCCGACTGCGGAGATCCCCTATATCCAGCACCAGCCTGCCAAGAAACATTGCCAATAGACATCGGACAATGCGGAACAGCACCACCACCCGATGGTATCCCAATCCCAGGGAAATATCACCTACCATTCCTTATCCCATCAGACTTCAAAGCCCCAGAGGTCTACATCGACGTCTGGTACTTCTACCCACGTAACCCATGCATCGGCGACCAATGTCCAGCCGAATGCCCACCAGACGTTCCGGTCACATCCGGCACCAACCCACCATGTGACTGCACCGACCCAATCTACGAAGACCAACTCGTTACATGCTGCCACCGATTTTGGGTCTACCCAGACGCATGGCTCTGCAACGATGGCCTACAAACCATCAACTTCGGTTTCGAACCTCTCAATGTTCGATTCAACAGCCCCGAAGTCAAGCCTCTCGAAGTTGGTCTGATCCCGCTGCCGGTTTACTCCTACAACAAGAATCTCGTAGACCCATTGATTCCTTTTCTGAAGGCATCTATTACGGTCGGTACGCAGTATTGCGATGTTCTGGTCCAAGATGCTGAAATGGATCTTGGGTTCCGTCAAGGCAATTATCGAACCAACCCATGGGTTGTGAAATGGAACCTCGACACTAGCACCTTCATTCGCGGGACTTACTGGTACCAGATCAAATTGACACTGCCAGATGGAACCACACGTGTTAGTAAGAAATTCTGGTTCGAAATTCGCTAACACCCACACAGGTGTTATTATTGTATGCGGTACAATATTCCACCTGAACGAATCGAAGCCTGGGTAAGGGCCAATTTCAAGGTCCACAAGACCCGAAAGAATGGTGACGAACTGGTCATTATCAACCCCCTAACCGGGCACGATAAACCACGTTTGAACATCAATCTCAATGGCTCTCTGCACGACTGGGGCGGAGACGAATGGGCGGGCGACCGCAATCCCAAAACCGGGAAACGCCCCTGCCATATAATCCGATTCGTTCAGCTATACCGCAACACGAGCTTCCGTGAGGCTCTCCGTGAACTCGTGGGAGACGCAAGCCTCTCACACGCCTATCAGTCTTCAGGTGCAACGGAAACTAAAGAAGAAGCCACGGAGACGTTTTCGATAGAGATCCCCTCCGGGTTTCGTCCTCTTAATAACCCAGACAGCCTCGCAAAACGCCCCCTCTGGAATTATCTATTATCTCGTGGCTACACCGAGCACGAGATCCTAGAACAGAACCTCCACTTTCGAGGCTCGGATATCCTTTGGTTGTACACAGAGTTCGGCGATCTTGTGTACATGCAGAGCCGGAACATCTATAACAAGCAGTTCTGGTTTCCTTCTACTGATGTCAGGAACGCCAAGGACGAGAAGATTGGCGAATTAGAAGTGACTCGTGATCATGTTTTGTACGGCTTCGACGAATGTCCAAGGGCCGAGTACATCATTCTCACCGAGTCGATCTTCGATCAGAATACTCTTGGGCGGCACGCTTTGTCTTCCGGTGGGGTGATTCTAACTGATGGTCAATTGAAACGGATTAAGTTGATAGGCCCCCGTCAGGGCGTTGTGCTTGCACCTGACAATGATAAACCGGCTATTGAGAGTGTTATGGAGAATGGTCCGAGGCTGGCGAATATGGGGTATAAGGTATTCTTTTCGATTCCTCCGCAGCTTCCGTACATAAAGAATGGCGAGGAAGTGTTCACGAAGGATTGGAATGAGCTTTATACGGGATTAAAATTAACGAAACCCCAGATCGTTGCAACAATGAATCAGAGGTTGGTTCCTTTCACTGAGAAGAGCCGCCTCCAGTTACGTCAAATGGTTTTTAGACAAGGCAAGGCACAGAAACATGTCCACCGCAGCTCATTCCTCTCATGATGATGGTCTTAAATGGTCCCGCGAAGAGATCAGTGCGTGGCTTGATGCTCAATGCCCAGAGCTACAAAAGACTTGCCGTGAACTTGGTCGCAAGTGGGCACAAGAAGGTAGGGACTTGGTCGCTGGCTTCAACATTGTCCGTTACGTATGGGAAAAGGATTTCGAGGCTAGGGCACAAGCTGCTCGTCAGCCCCGTCAGCCCGCGATTCAGTCTCAGTCTTCGGCTCCAGGATTCCTTGGCGTTGTGCAAGATTACTACCTTGCTCGTCAGGAAGCTAGGATCTACGATAATCTGGCCAATATGGATCAGATGTGGAATGGAAAGCGGAAATCAATGTGGGCTCCTTGAGCCTAGCGATCCGAGCAAGAGGTAGCCCCAACGGCAGCCTCAGACAGAATCCAGTGTGCCTAATAACAATTTGTTGTGACCAGCATCCCAAATTCTTCGGAAACCATTCATAAACATGTTTTCGGCTTCGGTTTTGTTTGGATCGAATTTATCCAATTTTTCTTTGAGTTTGTGTTTTTGATACTGGATTCTATTATAAACAGAGTTGGATTTTATGTATTGGTAGTTCGGTCTGGTTTGGTCTATTAACTTAAAACCGGATCTAATGTAACTCATACCTTGTGAAAATCTTCTATCTGCATAGGTCATGATTGAAATGGGTTTATAGTCTGTTACAAACCTTTTAATCATTTTATCCAGACCCCCAACAATAACACAATCTCGGTCATATGCTGTCCTGATTATTTCCCATTGATGTTTTTTGTGTGGCGATAGCGAAAAAACCGCTACCAATTTAGAAGAAAACCACATCCCATATACAATCTTAGCTGATCTATAACCATGCATGTGATTATTATTCAAAAAATCGATTGATTCTTTGTTGGAGATCTTTTTAATCACACATTTTCTAGCGAATATCCTATTAGACATACCAATTTTCGATTTTATCATTGATATGATTAGGTCTATGTTACCAATGACTTCCTGATCGGTAAATTGCAATAACATAATATTATTTGCTGCAGCTAGATCGCATTTCGTTTTGTGTTTGTATTTCTCTTTGTGCAGTTCTGGTCTATTGTACGAATGATAGTATATCCCATTACACTCTATTCCAATATTATAGTCTGGAATTAAGATGTCTATTTCATATGGTGATATGGCTTTCCTATCCTCTGTGATTATTGATACCCCCAATTTCGAGATGGCATTTTCTAGGTCGTTTTGACATTTGCTCGCCCCACATCTTCTACATCCTACTATACCACTACAATGTGCTGAAGCAAATTGTTCGAATTTACCATGTTCTGGGCATACTATCTCTACTTTTTTGCCTGAGCCAGTATATTTTGATATAGAATAGTCATATTCATTTTTCTGAGATTGTCTCGATTTTTCAATAAATTCTTCTCTTGAGGCTACTAATTGATCTTTGATACTTATTCGAGCACATTTGGGGCAATTACCTGGTTTGTTCTTAGAAAAATGTCTAGATGGCAATACTTCGAAATCACCATGTAATTTACATGTTATTGTTATTTTGGTTTTGGAATCAACATATGTTGATTTGCTGTAATCATATCTGCTTCCATGTTTTTCTTTAGATTTTTCTAAGAAGTTGCTTAAAGACTTTTGGTGATGTTTGTCAGCAATGCTTTTTCCGCATTTTTGGCATCCATATTTAGATTGAAGATGTATACCCGCTTTTTGTTCAAATTTGCCGTGTTTTGGACAAATTATCAAGACTGTGGATCGCAATGTTTGACAATCGACCAGTGAATAATCGAATTTGTCTCCATGTCTTTTTCTAGCTCTTTCAATGAATTGTTGATTATTCATAATCTTAGTAAATATAAAAGGTTACTTATTGATTCTAACAAGATATTTTTGAGAAACGATGGCATTTGATCCCAACCTATATGCAATACAAATAGCTCTTTCTATTGACTCTGGTGAGGCTTTTAAAGCTGTAGATGAGTTAGAAAGTAGAATTGGTGGTATTGAAGAGTCTCTGTCTCGTGCCCTCACTCAGACTCTTTCTGGTGTGGTCGATGTGACGTCAGAGATTAGCCAATCTCTGGGTGCCATGACAGGCATTATTGATGATCAGAATCAACGGTACGTCGATCAATTTGATCAATTAGGCGAGACTCTTGAACGAAATACTGAGGCTACCGATGAGATTCAGAAACAGTTCGATCTGAACGAAGATCTGCAAGAGATTCGAAAAGAAATGTTCGAGTTGGATGAAGAACGCCAACTTTTACAACAATTGGCTCTTGAGACGATTGCCAGTGAACAATTCTCCGCTCAAGAATTAGACGATATTTATCAGGCCATGGGTCTCACGCTTGAGGAGATTGATGAGTTACATGAGCGTCATGGCGATAATATCGACAGAAATACTACTGGGTCTAGAAGGTATCGCACCGAATTTCAAGAATTGCTTAGGACTATAGATCAAGTGTCTGATGCGATGTTCGCCAATGCAAATGCATTGGGGAACATGACCAAACAAGCTGAAGACTTTGTAACAGCCAATTTCCGAGCATATGGAACTCAACACGATCTCTTGAATGCTGTTGCTCAGACTTCAGCTGAATATGGGGTGTTCACAGAACAAACTCAGGAAGCTTATAAAGAATTGATGGGAATTAAAGTCCCCATTCAACTTCTTGATGAGTATGCTGGAATGGTCGCTCAAACGTCTCGGATCACTGGGGTCAGTATTAAGGGCCTAGCAGAGTACACCCGCACGATGCGTGGGGCTGGTCTTGAGCTTGGTGATTTGGCATATGTCATGAATGTTACCACCGCTGCCCAGGAAGCTTTTGGCTTGACTGCCGCAGAAGTCAACAAGGTCTTGACAGAACAGCTCGATAAGCTTTCTTTGATGACGTCGATTTATGGTAACGAGGTCCCGGCTGATATGGCTGTGGCTCAATCGATGTTCGCAGGGCTAGCGAAACAGGCGGGAGCCACAGCCGAAGCTATCAGCAAGATCAATGAGATAATGTATGCCACAGGTTCCGAGGCTTTGGTACTTAATGGCAAATTGGGGCCGACATTCGGGGAGGGCACAGAAGGAAGAGCACAAGCTATCACTGATACTTTCAGCAAAATGGGCATGGAGCTTTATAATGCTCAGCAAAGTAGTGAGATGACCAGGGCTGAGCTTGATATGTTGACTATTCGATTGGGTGCTAAGGCTAAGGCCCTGGGTGGTAACATTGATATGGTAACATTCTACCGTAATCTGATTAAAGAGAGCGGCGGTACTATTGAAGGCATGACTGCCGCTATGGAGAATATGCGTGCTGAACATGTAAGAATACAAGATGAGCAAGCAGCATTCAATGACTCGATGAATACTCTTTATGCTTCAATTCAAGCATTAAATGCTTCGATATGGGCTTTGGTTTCACCTTTCGTGAATTTCATTGCTCAAGGCATGATCCCGATCATTAGTACAGCCGCCTTCTTGATTGATACGATCGGCAATGTTATTGGTATCTTTACCGGTCTTTGGGCAGCTTTAGAGGATCTAATCCCACCACTTTATTATGTGCGAATGGCTGCTGCCACCCTTGTTGCAGCATTCATTTTAATCCCGCCAATATTAACTGGGATTATCGGACTAATGAGCGTTGGAGCCAACGTATTCAATATATTCGGTGCTTCTATCGCTTTTGTGCAGACCAGAATGGCCGGGTTCTTCGCAAGAGCGTCAGTCGGATTAGCACAACTTGGCACAATGTTCATCTCGTTCATGACAACGCTCGGTGCCGGTCTTAATGCCCTAGGAATGGCTATAGCACCTGTCATGCTTCCGTTATTAGCATTAAGCGGAGCACTCTTATTAACGGCTACTGCTGCTTACGTGTTCGCTCAAGCGACCGCAATAATCGCTGAACAAGGATGGGCCGCTGCAGCCGCTATGGCTGGTATAGTCGTGTCAGTAGGATTACTAGGATTAGTCTTGGTCGGTCTTGCAACACTTGCCCAAGGCCCGATTGCATTGGGACTATTGGCTATTAGTGTTGCTCTTCTAGCTGTTGGTGCCGCAGCTTACATGGTCGGAGCTGGTATCAATCTCGCGGCTACTGGAATGGCCACACTATTGAATGCTATTCCCCCTGATATCGGGGCTCGATTCTTACAATTAGCAGCCGGACTCACGGCTCTATCATTAGTCGCCTATTTTGTCACACCCGGTTTACTATTATTGGGGTACGGCTTGGCTGCTATTGCCTTACCAGCCTTCATGGCTGGCTATGGAATTCAATCTTTGGTAACTGGGCTACAAGCTTTGGCTGAGATCGAACTACCCGATCTCGGGGGCAAACTGCTACTACTAGCAATTGAAATAGCAGCAGGGGCTTTGATTCTTAGTGCTGTGATGACCCCATTGGCCTTGGCTGGTGTTGGTCTGTACTTGTTTGCTACTGGACTTCAACAATTGTCTGGCTTTGAGGTTCCTGATCTTGGTGGTAAGTTGATTGCTATGGCTGGTGAACTCTGGGTTGGTGCTATTATTTTGGGTGCTGTGATGACCCCATTGGCTTTGGCTGGTGTTGGTCTGTACTTGTTCGCTACTGGGCTTCAGCAATTGTCTGGCTTCGAAGCTCCTGATCTTGGCGGTAAGTTGATTGCTTTGGCTGGTGAACTCTGGGTTGGTGCTATTATTTTGGGTGCTGTGATGACCCCATTGATGGTGGCTGGTGCTGCTATTTGGGTTTTCGCTAAAGGTTTGGAATCTCTGAGTGGTATTGAGATTGCCGGATTCGGTGGAAAATTAATTGATCTTGCTCTAGAGATGGCACTTGCTGCTGCGTTGATCTTGCCCGCTGCTGCCGTCTTGGCCATGTCTGCCCCGGCATTAATTGCTGCTGGTGCTTCGCTTGCTATTGGTGGCGGTGCAATGTTAATAGGCGCTATAGCACTTGGTTTCAGCACGAGTATGTTGAGTCGGGCCATTGAGAGTCTGGCTGGATCTAGTGAGATATTAGTTGGCTTTACTGCTGCGGCTGAAAGGTTCGCTGCTTTGAATTTTTCGGCTTTGAATAGTAGTGTTGTGCAGTTGGGCAATGTGTCTACTAATATGGTTAGTCACATTGATAGACTGGTGACTGCGGCTGTAAGAATGGAGAACACTCAAATTGATGCGAAAAACTTTGCTGATAGTCTTACAACTGCTGCTTCACAATTGGATGATGCGGCTAAATCATTGCAAGGCCCTGCTGCCACTTTGACTACTGAGATTGACGGTATTGTTCAACAGGTTGAACGGTTGATAGCCGCTGAAGCTCAGATTAAGGAAATCGGTAACGATATTGCTGAGGTAATTCAACAGCCAGCCGATAATACTCAACAGCCTAATGAGATGCGTAATGTTGAGCGAGTCAATGAAGCGTTGAATGCTATGGTTGAAGTTAAACAAGACAATGGAGAAATGGTTGCTCTACTTGCCCGTCTCGTTGAACTTATGGAAGCTGAAGCTGAAGCTGAAGGTCGTAAAGACCGTGAGGGCTTCTTCCAGAATGAAGGTGGTAGTCAACCTAAAGGTGATAAATTTAAGGAAGCGGGGATCGACTTATGAGCAGCCGTTATTTAATCACAAAAGATAGCGAGATAATTGAAGACGTTCAATTATTCTTAGCATATCGTAGTCAACAGGTCGAATTTCAGTTTCCGCCAACGATCGAGAATGATTCAAGGCGTGTCAACTGGAAAACCGATAATATTCCAGGCCGTGATCCAATTGCGGTTTATGAGAGCAACTCTGCTCGTGAGTTGACTTTGAAAATCGAGTATATCGTCGAAGACCCGAGTGTTGAGAACAATGGGCAGATCTGGAGCATTGGTAAAATCAAGCAGCAGATTAATCTATTGAAAGGTTATTTCACTGGTGTGGTTGGTGCTCCGGCTAGAGAAGGTGGCAGTTTTGTGGCTGCTGGCTCTATGACAGCATACTTTTGGCATACTCGGATAACCGGTACTAGTGGTTGGAGTGTTCGTATTGGCAATGTTAGCACATCATATAAAGGCCCGCAAATTGGTGGGGGTGGTGACAGTCATCCATTGAAGACCACTTTGAATGTGGATATTGCAACTGTGAGTTTTGGTACGCCGGAAAATCCTGAGGCATATTGGGATGGTTTGAAGCCCTTCCCAGAATACGAGGACTTGTGGTTCTAAAATGACAAGATATGATAACGCCGAAGACGTCTATTACAGAGGGTCCGAAACCAAGGCCCGTCTTCGCAACTACTCTTGGCTGCGAGTCCGACCTATCGACTCAGATATTGGCGCTTTTAAAGTGACCACTCAGACTGCCGGATCGCCTCGTCGCATAGCTCAACAGATTTATGGTGATCATCGCCTTTTTTGGGTTTTAGCATTATTTAACTCGCGATGGTACAGCGATGCTAGAGCCACATCTGTATTGAATTGGCCCGTAGCTGGCCAGATTCTATATTATCCTAGACGATATGTCATCAATCCAACGTTGACTTAATTCCGAGGTTTTTGGCCGACTTCTTGACCCTTAGCATTTAAATCCATTTTGCTTAGTTGCATCTTTGTTGTCCAATTGTTTTCATGCCAAGTGTGTTCGAATCCGTAGACGAGCCAATTACCGGCTAGAAAATAACTTCTGGAACCACCTTTGAAATTGTTACGCCAATCGACGTAGACATTGTCAGCACCCATTCCAATCGTGCTGTCCCATATACCATGCCCTTTTATGGTTAGATCCATTGTGAATAGTTTATACACGCCTCGCATGTACTCAGTTCTGGCGTAGGCATCGAAATATTTGAGGTATGGGAAATCAATTTCTCCGCCACTATAGTATTCTGGCGGAGAATCAACAAATGATCGACCGAACCGACCTTTTTTGAACGTCTCTTTCTCGGGTCTGATTGTTGATCGTAATGCTCCGCTCTTCGGTTGATACGGAACGTATTTCCCACCAGTGTTGCTATCAGTGATTATAGCTTCCTTAGGGCGATTTGTTTGATCGTAAACCTGACCCAGAGTCGCAGTTACGCCAGCTGTGACAAGGCCCATTTCATGATGACCTAGACTTGGGTTTAGAACTGCCTCCCATCTTAGCATGTCACCATTACCGTTTTCATCCATCTTGCGGTAGTAGCCTAGTTCTCTCGGTTGGAATGTGCTCAGTGGGCCTACCTTGACTTCATTGTTGTGGACGCCAATTACCCAAGGTGTTCTTGAATCATCTAAAGATGATGCTAAATGGATTAGATGAGATAGCATGTCTCGTGGCGATCTTCTCATCATCCACCAAACGTTGTTTTTCGAATCATTGGTATCTGGTATCGTTATTTGAGCGTCAGGCATATAACGATTGATGACTTTTCTGATGACTTGGCTCACGTTTCCTTCGAAAGCCCCGCCGTATGCGTCTCCAATTCGAAGATAATAGTTCAGAGGGTCTATGGCTATGAATTCTGTGTAATCGATCTCAGCCTGACCATGAGGATAAACCGTGGTAATATACCCAAATATATCCCTAGTCGCAGCTTTTGGATAACCCTGCGGTCCAGGCTCGTATCTGATTTTGACTTTGACTGGTACGGGATTGGATCGAACTTGAGACATGAATCTTTTATTGCCTGCACCACCTTCAAATAAAGCATCAAGGATTGCGAAGTTGGGGTTTTTCAATTGGATTCTTATCGCATATCCATTGTTTATGAATGCCTTGATTTTCAATTCTTTTACATAATCCCCAAGATTACGATTGTCAATCGAAGGCATGAAGACATCGACTGCGGCTCTCTGACCTACAATTGGTTTTAATTCAGCGTTGGACATATGATAGCAATCGTAAAGTACAAAGAACGGGCAAGAGTCGTTTTTATTTTAGGTCAAGAGGGAAGTAAAGTGTATGCTCTGGCAAGCGAAAGAATTCCAGAGCCCCTTGCATCCCCATTATCTAAAATTCTCTATGAAACCGAAGATTTAGGATACAGGATCGGCATTCTGAAAGAACAGTTCCCCACGATATATAAGTTAGCCCTGCGTGTGTTTGACTCCAAACAACTAAAGATCATTGAGAAATATGAAAAGCCGAGATAAAGTAGTCGAACAGAATTGGGAAAACGTTCTTAATCGCCCGCCTCTACAATCGCTCAAACGTAGCGGAATCTACCGGGCTAAAGTGATCGAAACCAACGATCCACTTAACATGAACCGGCTCAGGGTCAAAGTACCCGAACTCCACGACGACGGCATGCCAGCTGAATATGCACCATGGGCATGCCCAGCCCCAAGCATAGGCGGACGTGGAGCATTCTTCTTCGTATCCGCCACAATCGGTGATTGGGTCTGGATACAATTCGAAAAAGAAGACCCCCATACGCCCGTCTACACAGGATTCGCAAATCCAACAAGACGCGGTGCTTATTCAATCCAACAAATCCACATCGAAACCCAACCAGTCCTTGACGAAAACGGAAACGAAAACAGACGACGAGTAGGCGATTTCGACTCCCGCTACCTACCAAAAGACGGACGCCCCATGAAAACGGGCTACGTCGACACCTACGGCAACTCGGATATGTCCAGTGCCGTAGGCTACTTCCCAATCGAACACCAAGAAGCCCCAGCACCAGCTGATCTTGGGACTAATTCATCCACATCAATCACTCGCCGACGAAGCCCTCCACAGGTCAACAACCCTGATCTCAAGTACATGTTGCGAATGACCAAATACGGCCATCTGCAACTCATGAGTGATCAAGGATATTATTGGAAAAAAGAAGAACAAGGTATAACTGACTCAAGGAGGCAGGAACTTGGAGAATTTACAGGCGACCGAGATCTAGACTACGCTTACGAGGCCAAGCGATGGTTGGCTATTCAACGTTTGATCTCTGAAGACGATCCAACCAGCAAAGACCGACGACGTCAGCTCTTCATGACTCGATATGGTCACGTCTTCGATATGAGAGACGTTGGGTGGGGGCAGTTAGGGCCGATCGCTTCGAAATCACGATCTGGCGAATATGGCCCAAGACGCTACGTCAGCGACGAAGAAAAACGTGATCAGCGTTTCATGCGAATGCGTACGAAAGGCGGCATGTACTTCATCATGGGTGACAGAGGATTCCACCCCGAAGAAGACAAATACGTCAAACGTCGCCTATACGATGACTTAAGGCTACAAGACCAAGAACTTGAGCGACATTGGGGTGGAACCAAAGACGCCCGTTTTATGGGGTTCATCTCTCGTTACGGTTGGAAGTTCATCCTCGACGATCGCGGAAGTGACGCAAGGAACGCCGACAAACGCGACCGCCCTCGTGGGCAGGGTATTTTGCTTAAGGGCCGAAGAAGACCAGGGACGGGCACGGACGAGGAAACGAATGCTCTAGGCAAGCAGCGTGGATTCTGGCTTCAGGTCGTAGAACGTGATGCCTTGAACCATATGCAGATGGGAAGCCCGATGGGTCATTCTATCGAGATGAGTGATAAGTATCAATACTTGATGATGGCGTCTACTTTAGGTCGTCGCTGGGGTAGTGAATGGAAAGGATTCAGGAGACATGAATACAATCCTCGCACCATGATGCAGAGGAACCCCGAAAAGAATTCTCACCATTTGAAGCTTGATCATGCTAACGAGTATATTAGGCTAAAGACTCGTGGTGGTCGTGGTCCGCAGCCAATCGGTAATGTTGTCGAGAAAGGCGTTGGTAAGAGAGAAATACAGCAAGGTTTCGAAGCTAGGGACGGCAAAGAGGGCGATGGGCCTTGGGTCGAGCTTGTTGATGCTCAGCGTCGTGGTATTTGGATGAGCAAGAGCCAACAGCTTCTGATTTTGCGTGGTAAGAAGCGTAAGAGGCTTTATATCTGGTTGAATGATGCTCCTAATCGGGAGATTGTGATCTTCAATGGTGAAAGAAATGGGAAAGTTAAGATCTACACCCAGGGTAGTATTGAGCTTAAGGCTGCGAAGGATATTACTCTTGATGCTGGGCGGTTGTTGAATCTGCGTGGTCGCCGGGTTCAAATGCAGGCTGATGCTGGTGCGAAGATGACTCTTGCGAGTAACATTTTCACTAATTGCAGAATAAGTGGTGCGGAATTCCGTGGGTTCTTCCGTGGTGTATTCCCTGGTCCTGGTGCTGGATTCCCAGTTACTTCTGGCACTGTTTCTGTCGAGCCTTTGGAACCTCCGACTCGTCCAGAGAAGATCGAGCCATCCGATCGGGGCCAAACGTATAATGGGCCTTATGAGGGAATTGATCCATCTGAATTCAACCCTCAAATTGATGATAGTACCGAGAACTGACGTATGATATTAGATTTCCCTTCTGGTTTTTATAAAAATATTCTCCCGCCTTCTCCGGAGAATAGAGGGAATGTTACATATGTCATTAGTACCGAGGCCCCACCGCGTGGGGCTCTTTTCTTCCTGAAGATTACTAATAATTTAGCTGTTGCTTCTCCGTCTTTGGTCGCAACTGATCCGCAAGGGACGATCCAATTTGGTACTTTGCGATCTTTTCGAAATATTTCGGTTATCGATACTTCACCAAGACCTATTGGGTCTGTGCTCGAATTTAATGACGAATACAAGACCTTGGATGTTCGGAATGGTTCGTTAGACGAGTCCGTCGATTTCCCAAGGTTTAGCAATGTTTCGACGGACCCTGTTAACGCTAAATTGTATCAAGCTTACGTGACAGCTCAGAAACAATTGTTGACGGCATCTCAAGAATCTAGTATTAAGCAAGTTCAGATCGAGAACACAGAACGTTCCACTAATGCTGCCATTTCGAGTTTGCAAGCTACGCAAGAAGCTTTAAAGATCCTAGTTAATGACCAAGAACTCTTGGACACTGTAACCGATCTTGAATCTCAGATTGCTGCAAATGAGAGTTTGATCGACACTTTGCGTGATGAGATTTTAGCCTTGGACGTTCAGCGTTCACAATTAGCTGATTCAGTTCGTCGTTTGTCTAAGGTGATCTCATGACCGCACGTTATATCGGATACAATCCACCATTTGTTGGTGGGCCACAGGGCATTATGAGCCAGCAATCGGATGATCGATTGATTGCTAATGATGTACTACAGAATCTTTTGATTCTGCCGGGTGAGCTGCCTTTCAGGCCAGGATTTGGTGTTAATCTTCGAAATTTTACGTTCGAGAAGCTGAATAACAAGAACCTGTCCTTACTCGAACAAGAGATCGCAACGCAAATCATTGCGAACGATCCACGCTTAATCATAAAGAAGCTCGAATTGCTACCGTTTCCGGACACTTCTCAATTAGAAATCAATCTGGTCGTGACCTTGATCGAAGATCCCGATCGCAACATTGAGATCAAACGACTGATCCAAGTATTGGCTAGGAATTAAGATGACAACAGAAATCAACATCCCAACTGAACCACGAAGTTTCGCTGTTGAGTTGCCCTCTTCTAATCTGAGACAACTAGACTTTTCAGCATTAGACTACGACACCGCTCGGCAATCCCTTATCGAGTACGTCCGGACCTACTACCCAGATGACTTCAATGATTTCGTAGCCAGCAATGGTTTCGTCATATTGATGGATATCATAGCTGCGTTGACTGACAAATTGTCACTACGTACTGATTTAATGGCTAATGAGGCATTCTTACCAACAGCTGTGACTGAAGAGGCCGTTGAAAATCACTTGCAATTGATTGGTCAACGGATTCGTCGTCAAACTCCCGCCACAGTCGAAATGGAAGTCACGGTCGACCGTCCAGTATTCACTGATGTACTAATTCCGCCTGGATCATTGGTTTCTACCATTGGACCAGATGGATCTGAGCTGTTCTACGAAGTTTATAAGGGACCGGGTGATTGGACCAGTAATATTGTCATCCCAGCCGGTAAGCGTGGTGTTGTGGCCTGGGGCGTGCAAGGTCAATTTGTCGCTGAATTCAATGAGGTCGCTCTAGGCGGGCCTAACCAGCGATACGATCTATTTGACGATAGCATCCTGCCTGATCCAATTTATGTTGAGGTCACTTATGGTGGTGTCACTAGAAATTGGCGGGTAATTCAAGAACCGATTCAGATTTATGGCCCGCAAGATGAGGTCGTCGAGATTCAATTCTTTACCACTATTGAAGGCCAACCCGTTGCTCGTTTCATTTTCGGAGATGATTTCAACGGCAAAGCACCAATTTCGGGTTCTGAGATCGTTATCAGGTATCGGACCGGTGGCGGGACAGCTGGACGGATAGCAGCTGGTGCTATCGATCAGCCCCGTACTATCCGTCTGGACGGGAGATCGTTCTCCGTGAACTTTAGGAACATTTCACCTAGCGTCGGGGGTACGAACCGCGAAAGTGTCGCGGACGCTAAACGGAGAGCCCCTAGCACATATGCTTTACATTCTGTTGTGGTGACAGCAAATGATTATGCTCATTTCGCCAATAGCTTCAGTCATCCGGTTTATGGTGAGATTGGTAAGTCTGCTGTGATTTTGGAGACTTCTCCCAACAAGAACATCGTTGATCTTTATGTCCTTGCTGCTGGTAATGATGGTTTACCGATTTCGGCAACCGTCCAATTGAAAGAAGCTCTCGTCAGTTCGTTGTCTAGTTTGAATGTTGTGACTGATGAGATTCGGATTAAGGATGGTATAATCCATGCTATTGATCTTGAGATGATTGTCGTGTTGGATCGGAATGTTGATGGTCGGATTGTCCAAAATAAAGTCAATGATGCTTTGACTGGGTTTTTTGCATTGGATAATTTCGATCTTGGAGAACCATTGTATATTTCTAATTTGATAGAGACGATTGAGCAGATCGGAGGCGTGAGGTACATAGATTTAAAGTCACCCAATAAGAACATCATCGCTAGTGGCAGACTTGCAGATGGCGATCCCAACTTCATTGGGGTTAATGAGATCATCACTCTTGGTACCAGCAAAGTTGACTTTTTCTACGACAACATCGCTCCTGGGAATGCTGTGCTATGAACGATCCGCTAGATTATCAAGTCAAGAACTGGGGCAAATCGGCATATCTCGGTTCTTACAATGGTGTGATGGTCTGGCAGGGATTTATAGTGAAGGGCGATGGCGATGGTAAATGTAGTGTGCATCATCATGCACGTGATTACAATGAGATTATAGTAATCTCGGGAAAGATTCGGATCAATCATTTCCACGAAGATGATTTAATTAATCCTGATCGCTTTGTGGATCTTGTCTCCGGTGAGCGTGCCACCATTCATCCTGGTGTAATTCATCAGTTTCAAGTTTTAGAGGACGGAGTCATAATGGAATTGTATTGGTCCAAACCCGTCTTTGATATAGTGCGACACAATGTCTGAAAAATCAGTTATACTCTGGAATGTTCATTTCGATCAAGATAAATTCAGTTATACTTATAACAACTTCGAAAAGCTCATCCAGGCCGTTGATACTTTCGCTGATCTACAAATCAGCGATGGTATAGCTAATAAAGATGAGGCTATTGAGAAAGTCTCATCTAATGTTAAAGAGCATTTACAATTGGACGAAGCTGAAGGGATGTACGTCATTATGATCGGTGACGCACAGGTTCAAATCAAGAAAATCATTCTTGATGAACAGAATCCAGTGGTTAAGGCTTTGATCGCGGCGTATCCGCAAGTGAATAAGAAGACCAAGAAATCAATTGATCTTCTTATTTCGGAACCTCTATCTTCTTAACGCTCAGTATCGAGTTCGGCTAGTAGTTGTTGTTTCATCTGCCGAGTGAATTGAGCCCCCAATGCTGCAGTATCATAGGGGTGTCCCTGTGTGAATACAATGGGGGTATCGCCATCGTGGGGTTTGATGATGATAACAGCATCGCATTCGCCCGGAACGTTCTCCTTGATCGTGGTCATTAGTTCGACCATTCGCTCATCAAAGGTGTTTTCTGGTTGATTCGCTTCGTGTTGTTCTATCTTAGAAGCGAAATTTTCGTCAATCGGCTCTTGGGACGCATTATCTGACATGTTAGAGACTCTTTCTTTGAATTCGGATGAAGTTTATGAAATCTGTCAAAGACACTTTACCAATGTTGGATTGCCACTGCGTCCAGCGAAAGGCACGCCTTTAAAACTTAGCTACATCTGGAAACACGTACAAAAACTGACCAAGAAGTTCGTTGAATGGGACTTCACTTCTGACGAGATCGACGCATACATACGTATCGCAGCCCATCGAATTAGCCGATTGCCGCCCAGGCAGCAAAGTCTCCAGAATGTCGTCAAAGCTGACATACTAGACTTCTGTTATGACGAACTTCAACGGCAACAGACGAGCATTGATGAGCTACAAGTTGAATTCCATCAAATACACGAATGGTTCAAGGCAACATGTGGCACCGACGCACAGAGTCAGTTGACTCATTTGCTTCGAAGGCATAAAGCAGGTGCTCTCCCAAATATCATCGTGTATTTTCAACAAGGGCAACTGAGCAAAGCCTACATTGCGTTCTCTTCAGTATGCCGCGAAGCTCTTAATGTCATTGCTCACCACCATCCCGACGAACGCAAGTTCTGTGCCAGCAATGCCGCGTTGCATTACATGACGCACTACAAGTTCAAAGCACAATCTTCCTCAATTAAGCAGATCCTCGGAGAGTAGTTTTATGTCCGGTCTTTTGTCAGATCCCAATTTTCACAGTAACGACACAGTACACAATTCAACCCGCATAGTAAGGAACGTAGTAGACAGCTACGGATTCACAGCGGGGCCAGACGAGGAATTCGGCCTCAACGACTCATTCCTCAACGGATTCAAGGGACGAGACCCTGAATTTGGATACAACGGACTAGGCGAAGTCACCTATTATCGCACCTATTCAAGGCTGAAAGAAAACGGCGGCAAAGAACACTTCTGGGAAACAATCAATCGAGTCGTCGACGGAACATTCGAAATCCAACGCCGACACTGCCACCGATTCAACCTCCCATGGGACAGGATGCGAGCACAAGACTCAGCACAAGAAATGTTCCAACGCATCTGGGACTTCAAATTCGTCCCGCCCGGACGCGGCCTTTGGGTCATGGGCACACCATTCATGTGGCGAGCAGGCGGAGCAGGATTAAATAATTGTTTCGCACACGAGACAGAATTTATCACAAGAGAAGGGATCAAAAAGCTTGGCGATTGCGTCAACACCACACAAAAGATTTTGACTTCTGGTGGCAAATGGGTCGATGCGAAAATCAAAAGCTTTGGAGAACAACAACTTACTAAAGTTGTGCTCCGTCGTGGTCGATGGCGTAAAGTTATTCATGCCACTCCAGATCACCGTTGGTTTGTTCATTCTAAATCACGAAAATTCGCCACAGTTGGTGCTGCCGATGATTCGAATAATACTTGTACTCGTGAATGTACCACTGAAGAGTTGAAAGATGGTCTTCGGTTGTCAATGAATTTTGGTCAAGGAATTAATAATTCCAATTTACGACCAAGTGCGTTTGGTATCGCTCATGGTGTCTGTTTCGGCGATGGCACAACCGGATCGGATAATGAAAGTCATGGAACATATTTGTATTTATGCAAACCCAAAGACGCACAGCTAGAAAGGTTTTTCCTTGCGTCCCATCGCACTGAAGCCCCAGAAAGGGGTGAACACGGTGCGATACGTGTTGCTGATCTCCCGAGAGCTTTTAGAAGGGCTCCAGATTTAAACGAATCGTTGACTTACCTTTACGGTTTCTTGTGCGGATATTTTGCAGCTGATGGAGACGTCACCGACAAGGGGACTGTCAGAATTGCATCATCTGAACGGCAAAATTTGGAACTTGTTCAATCTGTTTGTGCTATTCTTGGAATTGGGACGTTCGAGATCTCACAAGGTCTGCAGACAATCAAAAAAGATGGACAAGTTAAGAAATTTATTGGATATCGTCTTACTTTGATGGCCGAGTACCTTAATCCAGAATTTTTCTTGATCGATGATCATCGTGAAAGATTCGAAATTCGAATTAGTGCAAGTCGGAAGAAGATCTCCACATATCAGTCATGGTATGTCGATTCTGTGGAATCCACTTGTAGAACAGAAGAAGTCTTTTGTCCTCAAGTTCCTGAAACTTATTGTTTCACATTGGCTGGTAATATTCTTACTGGTAACTGCGGATTCGTCAGCACGAACCAAGACTTCCACGAAGACCCGGCCCAACCCTTTGCTTTCGCAATGGACATGCTCATGTTGGGCGTCGGCATCGGATTTGACACAAAGGGAGCCGACGTAGTAATGGTTCGCAAACCCGTCGACAGACGAACCAAATACATCATCGACGACAGCCGAGAAGGATGGGTCTTGGCATTCATCGATCTGGTGCACTCCTACACACTACATCCCGAGTACGGCAGATTCACCTACGACTTCAGTGAAATCCGACCCAACGGAACACCTATTAAAGGATTCGGCGGCGAAGCATCAGGCCCCGGTGAACTCGAAAAACTATTGTTCCGTGTCGATGATTTCTTCGGCAAAATGGTCGGTCGACGCATGAACAGCGTTGATATTACCGATCTGATGAACATGGTCGGCAAATGCGTCGTCGCGGGTAACGTCCGACGAAGTGCTGAGATCGCATTTGGTTTCCCTGGCGATATTGAATATCGCTCGATGAAGAACCCCGTTCGAGATCTGAGCGGCGAAGAAACCGAGAAATTCTACAAGGTCACTGGCGACCTTTATGGCAAAAACCGTTACTCAGCGACCGTTGAAGACTTCACTGGATGCGATATCCAGAGCGATAAGCTCGATAGAGCAATTGACGTCTGGAACGCTTGCAACGATCGTCGCTGGGCTTCAAACAATTCAGTGTTCAGCGAAATCGGCATGGACTACACTGACGTTGGCCAGCAAACAGCTGCTAACGGCGAACCCGGTTACATCTGGCTTGATAACATGCGGGATTATGGCCGCATGAAAGACGGTTTTCAGCCTGGGATTGATGGTCGTGTGATGGGGAGCAACCCATGCTTTGCTGGTTCTGGAAATTTGTTTACAGATTCTGGTTACAAAAACATTGAGAATTTGTGGAAAGAACAAGGAGCATTGTTGTTTGATGGTTTTGATGCCGACATGCTAGATAAATATGGTAGCCAATCTATTATTAATAACAATGGAATTTCTAAAGCCACTAAAATTTATAAAACTGGTGACAACCAAGAAGTTTTTAGAGTTAAATTCAATGATGGTTCATGGATTGATGCCACAGAAACTCATGAATTTATAGTTCTTAATCGTACTGTGCGTAGAATTGGTGGCGGGAAAAAGAAAACGTTTTTTGATGAGCAGCGATGCAAATTGGCCAATTTGCAAATTGGTCAATTGATACCTTTAAATCAGCAAGTTCATTTCGGCACATTTCATGATCCTGTTTATTCTGAGCTTTCTGGATGGTGTATTGGCGATGGGTCTTTAAGCCCACGATCATCTGGCCAAACAAGAGCAGAATGTACTGTTTATGATGAAGATTCTGTTGATGTTTTGCCACGTTTGCGTGGATTGATGTTACAATTGTTTGAAACTCATAGTAAATCTAAAAATGTTCAGCCAGAGTATGCCGGTTGGGAAAGAGATTTTTCGGGTTCTTCATTTGATCATCAAGAGACTAGAATTGGTTCAAATGTTTTAGGTCGTCTTTTAGCCGAAGATGGTGTTATCTGTGGAAATAAACACCAAGTGCCCTTTAGCGTTTTAAACGGCACGAAAGCCACACTTTGTGCATTCCTTCGTGGTTTAGCTTCTGCAGATGGCTATGTCAATTTAACTAAGAATTCTATTTCTATTAGAATTTGGCAAGTAAATGATTCTTTGTTGCGTGAATGTCGTCTTTTGCTCAATCAACTTGGTATTGCGTCCACTGTTCAGTTTCGACACAATGAACGCAAATTGAAAATGAATGATGGTAAAGGTGGTCTTAAAGAATATAATTGTAAGCCAGGTTGGGAGTTAATTGTTTCTGGTATAAAACAAACTTCTAAATTCTTAGATGATATCGGATTTATTCAAGATTGGAAATCTGCAAAAGCCGTTCAATGGTTACAAAGTCATCGTGGTTCAAATAATTCTAATACTGGTAGATATGTTAACATCGAATCGATCGAATCAATTGGTTGGCAACCAGTTTACTGCTTGACTGAACCAGAAACCAATCAAGTTGTTGTTAATGGTTATCAAGTTGGACAATGCGTAGAACAGACCCTCGAATCGTACGAATTGTGTAATCTTGTCGAGACTTTCCCGTCGAAGCATGACAATGAAGACGATTACATGCGGACCATCAAGTACGCTTACTTGTACGGCAAAACGGTCACGCTCTTGCCGACTCACAATAACCGCACCAACCGCGTTATGCTTCGTAATCGCCGGATTGGCTTGAGCCAATCAGGTATTGTCCAGGCGATGGAGAAGTTCGGGCGACGTAGATACCTGCAGAATTTCTGCGATGCTGCCTACAGCGAAATCCGAAGATGGGATAACATTTACAGTGAATGGCTCACCTGTCGAGAATCAGTCAAAGTCACCAGTGTCAAGCCGTCTGGCACAGTCAGCCTACTGGCTGGTGTGGCTCCTGGTGTTCACTTTCCTGAGGCCCGGTCATACTGGCGTCGAATGCGTATTAATAAGAATCACTCGCTGGTTGGTATCCTTGCAGAAGCGGGTTATCACATTGAGCCTTCTGTTACTGATCCGGACAATACTATCGTTGTCAAGTTCGGTGTCGAAGATGAGGGCGTCCGTCCAGTAGCCGATGTTTCGATCTGGGAACAGATGGACAATGTTGCTTCAATGCAATACTACTGGGCTGACAATGCCGTTAGCGTGACGATCAAGTTCGATCCGGATGAAGCCAAAGACATTCCCACGATTCTGTCTCATTACGAGGATCGAATCAAGGCAGTGAGTTTCCTGCCGAAGACGAACCATGGGTACGTACAAGCTCCTTATGAAGCTGCTGATCGTGAAGAAGTGAGGGATTATCTTGCTGGTTTGAAAGAGATTGATATGTCTCAGTTGGTTGAAGAAGCCGTTGGTGAGAAATATTGTGATTCTGACAAATGCGTGTTGAACTGACACACCGTTTTTGATAATTGAGCAGACAGACCCCTGTAGAATAAAATTTATTCTATCAGGGGTCTTGTCGTATTAGGATTCTCGAACGTATTAAAAACACGTTGATCTTACACTGAGGTATGATGGATGAGAGCTGTACTGAGAGATAATAAACACGTCTATCTCGACACAATTTCGGATGCCGAATCCCAGATTTTATGGGAAGCGTTTACATTCGAAGATCCGAATGCTTATAGAACCACAAGCACGGCTCGTAGCTGGCAGGGAAAATATCGAAAATTCGATCGTATCAATAAACGGGTAGTCAGAACATTCTTAGGGCGTCTGGCTTTCCAATGCCGGAAACATGATCTCCCATTTCATGTTGAAGATCAACGCCCAAAATGGAAATACACCTACATCGACGAAAAGCTTGTCGATAAGGATTTCTTGCCCGGCATCACTCTCGAAGACTACCAAATAGCCGCAATTAAGAAGGGTATCAAGTGTGAGTGCGGCATATTCAAACTCACCACCGGGGCCGGTAAAACAGAGATCATAGCCGGGATGTGTAAGGCAATTAATTGTCCTACTCTGATTCTTGCTGATATGACCGTTGTGGTTTCTCAACTTAGCGATAGACTGAAATTGCGTGAAGTGGCTAGTGAGATCGGTATGTTTTTCGCTGGCGAAAAGCCTAACGGAGAGCAGATCGTCATCGGATCTATCCAAAGCCTCAACCCGCCCAAACCGCCCAAGGACGAGCCAGAAGAGGGCTCGTATAAGAACGAAAAGACATTCAAGCAGGCTCATAAGCGTTGGGAATCATCGCTTTTGGCTTATGAGACGCGGAAACGCAATTATAAGATGTTGATGGAGTATGTGAAGAATGCGGAGATGATAATTGTTGATGAATGTGATCACAGCAACTCTTCGACTTATAAGCAAGTAATTCGTAAGCTTTTTAATGGTCGACGTCGATATGGGTTCTCGGCTACCCCGTTTGATGATGAAAAGCCGATTTCGAATTTGAATGTCGAAGAGAATTTCGGCTACATTATTTTCGAAATGCAACGTAAAGAAATCGAGGCTCGGGGCCGGATCATTCCGTTGAAGTATCGAATGATGGTTTATGAAGACCCCCAATTCGATCTTCATAATAAGATTGTTTTGGATGAAGCGACGAATCTGTTCATGGTTGAGAATCAGAGATTCCATGATCTAATTCTTGCTATTGTGCAATTCCATGCTGGTGAGAAGAATATGATCCTTGTGGATAGAATTCCGTTGGGTGAGAATTTGCTTGAGTCGGCTCGTGCGAGAGGTATGACTGCAGGGTTCATTTATGGTAAGACGCCAAAGCGGGAGAGGACTGAATTTATTGATCGTTTTGCTGCTGGGGACCTCGATGTTCTAATTGGAGGGAAAATAGTTAATAGAGGTCTTGACGTCAAGGGTGGCGTCGATAACCTGATAATGGCTGCTGGCGGGAAATTGAGATCCGATTTCCTGCAGAAGATTGGACGTGCTCTAAGGGTAAATAATAGAGGATTCAGCTACGTGTACGACGTGCTGTTCCGATGCAATCATTACCTGTACGAGCATGGCAAAGCCAGACTCAAAACCATCGTCGATGCAGAATACGATTCTGCGGTCAATTTTGGACATGATACAATAGATGGTCCTACTCTCATCAAACGCAACTTCCGACCTCCGGCCAAGCCTAAAGCCGGACAGAGAAGAATTGAAGAAAAAACACTATTTCATCAATGAAATCGTTGAATGGAAACTGACCCGGTATATCTGGACCGGGACCACTAGTGTAATCTACCGAAACTCCATCATGGAGCACGCCAATGAGCTGATTATTCAACTCATTCGCAAACAGGGCCTCTACAACATCTACCGAGGTCATGATCCCAGTGCGTTGAACGAGCTTGTGCATGTCGCGTACATGCAAATCGAACGCACCCTCTACAAATACAGAGCCCGTGCTCATTGTCGCGGTTGCTTCTCGTATGATCGCCCCAATGCCTCGGTTCTTTATGATCCGGCTGCTTTCGAGTTCGGGATAATCAATCCGGATCGATTGGTGCAGATGTACCCCAAGTGTCCACATTGTGGACAGGTCTTAAAGAATGACGGGTATATCGAGCCTTCCCAAGGGTTGTATGGTGGGACTTATCATGTTCTTTATAGGGGCATGTCTAAGGTCTTTAACATGTGGTCGCAGGTGGCTCGCACGGTTATCCTGGCGTATGTGAAGAAGGACACTCGGGACGTACGCAATGGTGATAATTACACTGAGTTTATCTCGCGTAAGCACTCAAATGGCAACAATGAGCAGTATACTAGTGCTTTGCTGCAGGCTAAGCGGGAGATGTGGTTTAATCCTGATTATTGTGATGTGGTTGATGCTTTGATTGAGCTTTCGAGCGAGTCGGACCCTGATAAGAATTTCAAGAAGAAATTATGTACTATATCTGGAGTCGAACGTAAAAGTGTTGACCATGCATTGGTCGTCCTACGTGTAATGATGGAATTGCATGCTGAGAATTTCGATGCACGAGAATTGCGATGCAGTTAAATCATATTACTGACGGTGCTTTCTTTCCTCATAAGTGGGGAGATCCTGTCAGTTCATTTGTTGATCCCAAGGAACGAGATAGATGGCTAAAACGAACAAATCCGACTGGGTCCTCGCAGTCTGCACCGGCCAAGCCCCGGCGTTCGAAAAAGTCCAAGAAATCCTCGAAGGAAAAAACATCCAAATAACGCCCAGGGATTACATTGAAGCCTGTCAGCGGAACGGGCTTAACCCGGACATAGATCCTACCTTTATCAAAATTGCAGAAGGTAGTGCTACCCTTGAGGATGTTAATCTTCTATTAGAGGATGTTGCAAGCTCCGTGCGTGATAGAATTCAACGCCGGATTAGGAAGAACCCTACCAAGGGGCATATAACTCCAGGTGGTCATCAGAAACTTGGTAACATTCGACCTTCTGGAAGAGTGAACCCCAAGCGTAAACGATCGGGCCACACTCAGGAACATGGTAGAGGTGAACATGGACACGACAAATCAACCGACTCCCAGCGACAATCCGCAGCCAACGAGTCCGCAGATAACGAACCCGATGGAAGAGATGGAGGCGATGCTGAGTGAGCTTGATGGCACACTCGCAGACCCGCCACAAGTCGGAGAGTTAATGGAGCAAGAATCCTCTAGCCAAAAAGTTACGCAGAGGATTATCCAGGAAACCGACGACCAAATTGAAGAAGACGACCGTGACGAATTCGAAGACTACGTCATCGAAAAAGCACAAGCAATAACAAATCTTGTACTCACTAACTGTGCTGAAGATCGCGAAGAAGCAACAGCCGCCATTCAAATGATCAAAGACCTGATTCAAAGTCAGGACAAAGTCGTCCACGGCGGAACTCTACAAAGACTTCTCCAAGCAATCGACACCCGATCCAGCATCAGCCAAACCGTCGTCAAAGTCCTGGAATCTCAGGCGAAAATTCTATCTGCTCGCAAAGGTCCCTCTAAGAACATAACTAATAATTCAACCAATACAGCGGTTGGAAGTGCTGGCCTCGTAGCCATGCTCGAAAACGGTATGAAAAGTAAGGGTCAATAGTGAACGAACTCGAAAAAGAAATACACAAATGCCAAAGCTCTATCGCATATTTCCTATCCCAACATTGCCACATTCAGCACCCATCAGCTGGCATCATCCCGTTTAACCCATTCAAGTATCAACTCAACGCACTAAGCCAATTCGACAGCCACAGGTTCAACATCGTAAAAAAATGCCG
>Ga0136600_1000211_pt1 | contig 32032 bp, 45 predicted proteins | sample AntRauMFilla2698_FD_104634 | JGI IMG/M metagenome (GOLD analysis project Ga0136600, IMG submission 104634) | Saline lake microbial communities from Rauer Islands, Antarctica - Metagenome Filla 2 #698 | ecosystem: Environmental > Aquatic > Non-marine Saline and Alkaline > Saline | place...
CCACCTGCGGCTGCTCCACCTGCGGCTGCTCCACCTGCGGCTGCTCCACCTGCGGCTGCTCCACCTGCGGCTGCTCCACCTGCGGCTGCTCCACCTGCGGCTGCTCCGGTTCAGAGTTTACCACCAGCAGACCCTAACTTTGTAGCTAATGCCACAGGTACGGCACCTGCTCAAGCAATGCAACCAGCACACCCGCCACAAGGTGTTCCTGCTGCGGCACCTTTACAACCACAGGCAGCTACGACCCAATCGGTTCCTGGCACTGCTCCGGCTGCGACTACATCCCCTTCTAGCGAGATGCCGGGAATGCCACTACCACGCTAACTGAGTAAAGCGCTGGCAGACCGCTTAAAGTCTGCCATTTTTATAAACACTCACAGGAGATCCGTTATGATATTTCGCCACGAAAAGTCAGGCGTGCTTTATCGCATGTTATTCCCAGCGTCCAACGCCGTCACCCAACGTCAAGACATAGTTTACATGAGCTTACATTCAGGAGTTATCTTCACCAAGGACGCAGAGCGGTTTCATAAAGGTATGGAATACGTGGACAGCCCACAGGAAGCTGTGTTGCCAAACCCTGATCAAATAGAATTGCAGTTCAATAAATGAACATTCTCGACACGGCTATAGTTTATGATTTGGAATCTTACCCAAACGTCTTCACCTTCTCAATGAAAGAGCTTTTCGGTGATCAAAGGGCTGTTTGGGAGATTTCTGAACATCGGAACGATTCAAAGCAATTGATGCAATTTCTACAACACTGTGCGCAGTGTCAGATATTCATGATCGGTTTCAACAACCTCGAATATGATTATCCAATGATCCACTGGTTGATGCAAAACCCGCACGTCACGGCACCTGAAATCAGAGCCAAGAACGACGAAATAATCAACGCGTTCCCTAAATTCCACGTCATGGTTTGGCCTAATGACAGGTTCATCCCGCAGATAGATCTCAGAAAGCTACACCATTTAGACAATGTCGCCAAAATGCAGAGCCTCAAAGGGTTGCAGATCAATATGCGGCTTCCTAATGTGGTTGAGATGGGGCAAGGGTTTAACGTTCACCTGACTAAAGAAGAGATTGAAACCGAACTCATCCCATACAACGATCATGACGTTGATTCCACAGCCACATTTGCCCACCATAGTATGTCAGCAATGCGTTTCAGAGAGAAGTTAATCGAAGAATACGGCATAGAAGTCTTAAACTGGAACGACACTAAAATTGGCGAAGAGTTGATCATAAAACGGTTAGGTAAGGATCTCTGTTTTGATTACACCTCAGGACGTAAGCAGAAGCGTCAAACACCAAGGTTTCAGATCGCTTTCAACGACATAATTTTCCCTTACGTTCATTTCCAAAACCCTGAATTTCAAGGCGTTCTTGACAAACTGAGGGCTAAAACAATACGTGCCGATGAGCTCGACATTGACGAAAACGGCACACCGAGCCTGAAGACTAAAGGCGTCTTTAAAGACCTCCACGCAATTGTTGGCGGTGTGAAGTTCGGTTTTGGCGTCGGGGGTATTCACGGCTCTGTTGAGCGTAAGAAAGTGATTTCCACGCGAACACATATGATACGAGATATTGACGTGGCCAGTCTGTACCCGAGCATCGCAATCGTGAACCGTCTTTCACCTGAACACTTAGGTGAACCGTTTGTTAACGTCTATGCTGAAATACCCAAAGAGCGTAAAGTCTGGCAAGCTCAAAAAGGTAAGAAATGCAATGAAGCCAACTCTCTCAAACTTGGTGCCAACGGTGCTTACGGTAAGAGTAACAGTAAATTCAGCGTGCTTTTCGATCCACAGTTTACAATGACCATCACGATCAACGGTCAACTCCTGCTGGCCATGTTGATCGAGCGATTGGTGAACGTGCCAACCTTGCAGCTCATTCAGGCCAACACAGACGGCATCACCTATTTCATCGACAGACAACATGTTCATATAGCCGAGCAGATAGAAAAAGAATGGGAAGCCTTAACGCTGTTGGTGCTCGAAGATGTTGAATACAACAGAATGTTCGTCCGGGACGTGAATAGTTACATTGCTGAAGACATGGATGGCAACCTCAAAGAGAAGGGTGCTTACTGGGCGCCAGATCCTTTGAACTGGCATGAATCAATATCGAACGCACAACCACCAGCATGGCACAAAAACCTGTCTAACCCTGTTAGCATCAGAGCTGCAATTGCACACATGGTTCATGGTGTTGACATTGAAACCTTCATCCGAAGCTGTACCAACCCTTTCGACTTTATGAACCAGAAGAAAATAAACAGAAAAGACAAACTCATGTGGGGTGATACGCAGATACAGCGTAACACACGCTATTACATCTCGACAGACGGGCAAGATCTCATCAAGGTGGCTGAACCCAAATTACCACCTGGCGCGATACTAGGGGCACCTAAACGCGCTCAAAAAGTATCTGAGCGTGATTACCTAGCCGTCATGAACGCAAACGGTTGGCAATGGGACGAGAATGTCTGTACGAAAAATAAAAGCACCTACCAAATCGTCCGCACAAATCAGGCTTCAGGTTTCAGAACCACTGTGGTCAACGACGTCAACAAGTTCAGGTTTGATAACATTCATTATGATTGGTATGTCGAGGAAGCCCGCAAACTCGTGCTGTAGCTGTACTATTATAGGGCGGTGAGTGCGCCTCAGTCTGGTTCGTTCTGAACTATCCAATCATCGACAACAGTGGCCGTATTCGGATACTCGCGTGCAACACCTTCTTGTTCCTCAATTAGAGCGTCAAGGAACTCGTAGGTCACATCAATCTTTGTTCTTTGGTAGTTTGTCGCGCCATTGCTGCAGCCGCTTAGTCCGATCAGCGAGATTACGAGGGCGGTTAGCGAGATCTTCGTTTTCATCTTTCAACCCTTCGTTTGTATTCTTTACGTGTTTTATCTCAGACTCATTTCGCCCTGCTTTTTTCACCTGCAAGAACAGGTAAAGACCTATTCCGGAGATGGGTAAAAACAGGGCGAGAATGATGATTATGTTAGTCATTTAGTTTTGAGTAATCCGGTGCGATACGCTCAGACCATAACTTGGTGACGCATTCCTTACCATCAAGCCCTAAATCCTTACAGTCCTCAGACGTTGCAGCAAACCAACCACCGGTGATAATCGTTGAAGCGAACAAGAACAATGGAGTACCTGCGTGTGCTTTCTGCGGCATGGCTGCCAACATGATGCCGATGCAGAGAAACCCGAGAACGAGCTTCTTACCCACTTCAGTTGTGACACCTGCACGAATAGTCATACCCATGACCGCTGTGACGACAGTCGGTAAAGCAACAGTGAGTGTTATCTCACCGAGCAAAAACGCACCGACCGTTGAAACGATTGTGACGATTCCTGTAATGTATGTTTTATAACCTTTAAGCATTTTATTCCCCTTTCAAGAGATGTTTATACGATGTGTGAACCAACCGTAGATGAACTTCTCGTCTTTCTCACGTCTCTCAGCAAGTTCAACGTAAAATGCACCCTGAAGGCAATTCAACATATTAAATAAGACAAGTTCACCGGCAGATCCTCTTACTCTCAAATACTTTTCGAGTGTTCTCAAGGTTTGAGGGCCGACGTCATTGTCAACAACTATGTCAGTATATAGTTTTTCTCGGTTATTCAAAACGTTTAATGATCTTTGTAGAAATTCACCCGCTCTACTTATTCCTGCGTTAACTCCAGTGTCAGTCATTTCCTTTGCTAGGGACGGTGAGAGTTTCTCAATATGGTCGAGGTTCATGGTATCCCAATAGAGTCCTTCGTAGATGACACGTGCCATAAACTTCGGCATGTCTTTCATCGGACCTTTATACCCAAAACGCCGGGCTACGCGCTCGGTGATGCCGAAGTTTGTCTCGCCGCCACTGTCGTCAGGGTCGTCAACGTAACCACCTTCGACCTTAAATATCTCATTTATGAACTGGTTTTTATACGTCACTTCTTGTCTGCTTTCGTATCAATCTTAGCGTTTAACAATCGTTGGTTCTCGTCATCCTTCTTGTCCATCGCATCCAACTTTCTCATGACACGGTCGAAACCTTTATCAACTTCACTCTTTGTTGCGAACGTCTCGGCGGCGTGTAGTTTATGATCGGACAGAGATTTATCGACCTTGACATGACCGTCTTGCAAATCTTCAATCAAACCAAAAACCATCTTAAAAACCCATCCCATAAGCAAGAAAATCAAACCTGCCAATACTGATCCTGCCCACATGAGGAAATCTTGTGTAAATTGCATCGGTAATCCTTCAACTTCTGTGTTTGAATGAAGAGTTGAACCTTCTTTAGAGGATTGTAACATCTTATCAAGGTTAGGAAACTTATTTTTTTGGATTTCTGGACTTGACAGTTTTAATTTTTGTCAACATTGCATCTGTTTCAGGCAATAGAACAGTTCCGTCTGTTCTCATTTGTTCAAATTGTTTCCAAATAACATCAAGCTGGTCACCTTCAGGCGGATATTCTGTGCGGCGGAGTTGCTGATAGGTCGGTTCAGGCTCAGGCTCAGGCTCAGGCTCAGGAACGATGACCTTACCTTCGACGACCTTGTGACCGATTTCAGCGTCATCGTCTTCGATCAACGTCAACCCTTCAGGAAGCGAATATCCCGCCTCTTCGCTCAGTAAGATCACGTTTTCAATGACGCCCTTTTTATTGAATACACCAAATTTTTTCATTATTTATAACTTTCTACAATTACAATACCCGGCGCGCCATTACCACCATCGTTACTGCTGTTACCACCACTTCCACCACTTCCACCACTTCCGACAGTTACAGTTTCAGACGAACCGATACCTGTGTAAATGAATTTGACAGCAGACCCGCCGCCGCCGCCGCCCCATGCGTGGGCGGCACCGGACGAAGTCGTTTCCACACCCGCGCCGCCGCCGCCGCCGCCGTACCCGTCAGCGTCGGGCGCGTTCCCTGGGGCGCTGTCTGCAAGTGACGCGCCGCCGCCGCCGAAATGCGATGCGCCACCGTTGCCGCCTATGGCCCATACTGTATCACTACTGCGACCAGACGACGGAGCGCCGCCCGCCTGCCCTCTGTGGTTTTCGTCGCCGTCTGAACCGATACCGCCTAGACTGTTCTTGGCGCGGGCTGAAGGGCCACCTGAACCTTCGCCATAGAACGTCTGCCCACCACCACCGCCGCCGCCTGTTGCGCTAGCGTGGGAACCGAACGAAGATGAACCCCCGGTGTTTCCTGCAACAGAGTTCCCCGCAGCTAATCCACAGCCACCACCGCCACCAGCGACGACGATAATTTTAACTTTATTCGTCCCGGCTGGTTTGGTCCAAGTCCCTGACGAAGTAAAAACTTGACGGTCGAACATACCGCCACCACCACCCCCTGCTACCAGAGCTATGAAATCTACACCATCGTATATAAATTCAACGTAATCACCGATTACCCAAATGTCAGCAACAGGATCTGTCTTGACCCCTGCAGCTAGAAATTTGATGTCTTTTGCGACCAAACTACCCCATGTCAAAGTTGCCGCACCTGTTGCGGCGCTGTCCATCTTCAACGTGATCTTCATTCCTGCAACAAGTGCAGTTGGTTCAATAGCGGTTGACGCTGTGATGGCCGTTGCTGTACCACCCGCATTTGCGAACGTAAACGCCTGATTATGAATGTCCTGATGGTGAGGCACTGTATAACCGCCCTGCAGCGAACCGTCGTGGTTGATCTGACGACTGTTTTCCGTGTCAAAGACAGTTTCTTTTTCAGCACCTGTGAAAGCATCGTTTTCAGCCTTGGTGCCGCCTCGCATAAGTTCTTGAACTGACATTAAACTATATCTCCATAATGTTGGTTGCCAACAACAGTGTCAGCGATGTTACCGTAATCGCGCACTTCTAAGACTGTATCACTAATTTTACCGTAGTCAAGGGTGATAGTTGCTCCGGACGGTGAGCTTACGTCAAAACCTAATATTTGCTGCCATGCGCTTCGAGCACCTAAATAGTTGACCGAACGCATTCTGAAGTCGTAGTTGACTGCAGGATTGATCTGCTTGATACGTAAACTGGTCTGATCGTCTTCTGCCCGAACAAAGTTCTCCCAGTCTGAGGATGAGCTTTCTTTGTATTGCGTCTCATAGTAACCACCGTTCGTAACGTAGAAGTCGTCAGGCGGTGTGAACGTAACCTTAAACTCGTAGGTTAAGTCACCTTTTTGCGTCCTGATCTCGATTGGTGTGATGACTAAACCTGTAGGAGGGTCAACGTCGAAAGGTGAAGGCAGGCTTGAGTTTGGTGCCGGATCTACAAAGGTTTCCTCACCGCTGTTCCAGTCATACACGCTGCTGGCGTTCTCACGTAAAACAAGCTCAATAACCGGCGCACCGTCGTCGTTTGACAACTCCCATGAAAGAACCTCGAAGATTTTAGAAGACCAACCATACCGAGCAAAACTCAAGTAAATATTGTCACCAACCTGTACTTTGAACGCCGTAAGCTTAAACTTGGCTGTAAAGGTTATTTCCTGTCTTGCCCGTTCGAGTTGCAACTTACAAATACGCATTGCAGTGTGCGGTCTCTGGGTGAAAGGTAAATCTATATCTTTCTTGATGATGCTCCCGTCTTCTGTTGCATAGGTGTCGTTTTTCACAAGTGGGTAATCGGACGGGTTACCGTCGTTGAGCTGTGAGACGTATATCCCCTGCGCTCGATTGAACCGATCCTTCTTTGATACCTTGGTTGAAACTTCCACACCACCAGCCAAATCGCTTTCATTGAAAGCAATGGTCGGTGACTGATACTCACCCGCAAGAATCCTCCACTTACCCCCTGCATAAACAGCCTGACCTGACATACCAGACAGTACATTCTTAAGGTTCTCACCTCGTGCAGCATCCATCTTCAGAATACCGCCACCAAAGTAGCGCGGTTCTGCATTTTTACGCAGCTTACCGTTCGATCCACTTGTTAAAGTGACTGATGTTCCGGTGATCGCCAACGCTAAACTGCTCGCCAACCTCAACCGTGTTACATCTTTTCGTTGGTATGGTATCACGTAATAGTTCACCCCACCTGTCAAACCGCCTATAGTACCTGATTGCACCTGAACCCTGTCACCCAGTTGATAGCGTAACGTATCTCCGGCAATCGTTATAATTCCTGTTTCGGTGTCTACAGCCGTGTACGAGACATCCAGGTTTTCTGTGGTCACATATTCTTCACATGTGTTTGCCGCACCGTTCAACTCTGCCTGGTCAACCGTTGTCACCCTCAAACCGTAATAATCGTCGGTCAAATAATCGTTAGATTGTAATGCAGAGTTAGGTGTCCACTTCTCAACACCGTCCCTGCTATCCAGACATTTTTTACCTTTTATCCAAGCTGAGAAATTGGGGATACCACTTGTGAAAACATCCCTGTCCCACTCAAGTCGCACATAAATATAAGCACAACCCCTCAAACGGTGGTTTGGAGTCCATTCAGGTACTTCTGAGACCAGATCAGCGTCGGCAACCTGAGTTGTCGCACCTAGATGTTTCTTGATCCTGACAACGTTAGCGTATCTACCCGATTGCACAATCCCGTCACCGTCTAAATCATCAACAGGTATGGACAGGTCGTTGACTATGATCTCACCAATTTCCTCGATCTCGTGCGTGGCGAGAACAATGACCATGTGTATGTATTTGTTGTTATCTGTTACGCCGGCATAAACAACCGGACCAGATTTCCTAACATCCCCGTAAACAATCTCTCTGGCGGTCACAGGTTGCCTGAACTGTTGTGTTGAGCCATTAGTACGGACGGGGGTGAAAGAGTTTCCACCGCCTCCTGCCCTTTTGGAAAGCAGGCTACTACCCGCCGCCAGTGCAGCACCTATCACAGCATTACCAATACTGAAACTCAAAGCCAAAGTTCCCGCTGCAATTGTTCCGGTCGTTCCTATCCCTGCAGCCACGGCTGCAATTGCCAAGGATACAGGATCAGCATGAGCAACTGAAGATACCAGTAAACACAGGAAAAAGATTAAATACGCCATGCAACCCCACAATCACCAAGGTCTATCGTTACCATTCCCAGTTCCTCAGTTTTAAACATTGCTTTACCGCGACCAATTGATATACCAAATGACATCTTATGAAGAACAATATCACCACGCTGTGCAAAATTCGGGTGGATACGCTCAAAATGAACATCCATTATTTCACGTATAGATTTACGATAAGACTTGATGAGAGTGCGAGCTTCAGCTTCAGTTTTATATTTACCTCTAAAAGTCTTTGGGTCTGTCTTCTTTTTCTTGCTCATAGGGTCCACACCACAGGCGATCTTACACCAATCACTGGTAAATATCAGGCAATCGCAGACACCCCACTCAAACGGTGTTGAGGTGGTTTTCACGAGATACTCGTCGAGCATTTTTTCCCATCCTTGCGGTCTCATTAGTCGAGCCTCCCGGAACCAAATGATAATTCCAAATCTTTAACGTTCGGAACAAAGTCAAATCCTTCGTCATTAGGATACAGTGACTTCTGATCTTCAGGTGTATAACGTTGCTCACCTGTTTCATTGAGAAGTATCAATTCACTCTCAGTGTCAACAGTTATCCTAGATGTTACACCGTCATCTTTTATACCCATGACATCCATCTGGCCGGCAAATATTTGGTACGGGTCTGCTATCAATGCAAAATTCTCGTCGAGCACCCCGAAATATGCCGCGATTGGTCTGTCCTGATAGTCTTCAGAAAGAGCGATTGAAATGACGCCTGAAGGCAAACCTGAAACCTCAAATGACACGTTGTTTGCTGAAAGGTTCTGCGTTTCCTTTACGCTGTTCATCTTCAACAAATTCCCGGAACCTGTATAAATCTCCGAATTATATGTCAGATCTCCGAGCCCCGTCCAAAGCCTAAGATCACCGCTGTCAAACTCAGCCTTGGTTAGGATTATCGGACGCATCAAGCTGGCGTCAATTTCGGTTTCAAAGCCTGATGAAATATCTCTAGCCATCTTAAAGTGCCTCCCTGCATGAAAGTTGCATGTCGTAAAGACTTGAAGGGCTCGCCCCATAACCAGAAACTTGTTCGTTTTGCCTGAACAGACCCATTGCCGACGAAAATGTCAAAGTCGCACCGTCTACAGGTGCTTCTCTCAAACGCGGGACGATGGTCACCGTCATGTTACCGCTTCCGTCGCTGTCGGCATCCGCAACAACTCTGTGGAGCCTTGTCTGCGCCCCTGAACCCAGTGAAATATAGTCACCAGCCTTGGCGCAACCGGTCTGACTTAAAGGTAGATCGCGCAGCGTAAGTTCATTACCTGTTTGAGAACCACCGTCAACCACGGGTGTTCCACCCCAAGAACCAAGAGGCACCTTGGAATCAGGTATAGGCATGAGAAAAGTTCCAACCTGACCGCGCAAGCTCATAATGAAAGACGTGTAGATTGCAGCATTCTCACGAACCATGGTGGGCATCGCGCCGGAAAACTCCCACGCTTCACCGCCGAAATCATACACCTGCTCCTCAAGTGAGAATGGGCTGGTGTTCTTTGCTGAGGACGTGCGCAGGTTTATCTCGAAACCTTCGATTGTCAACACGTCAGGGAATGTTAAAGGGTATGTGATGCTCATCTGAAAAATCCTAAGTTTCTATTGTTTGCGTCCCGCACCGAATTAACAGCGATTTCAGGGCTGTCTTTTCTCAACTTCTCCACCTGCAACATGACGTTCCTGATGCGATGCTCAACACCCACGTCTGCACCTCTTGCGTCGATCTCGTAATTGTACGTTACATCACCCGAGCCACCACCAGACATCTTGACACCTAGTGAACCGTCCGAACCTCTATGCAACGGCATAACCGCTTCAGGCCCAGCTTCACCCATCTCACCAAAAGCGTCACCGCCTGCAAACTTGAAAGGTGTTGGACGGGAATAAACTCCGTTGGTGAAGGTGCCACCTTTGGCGAACTTCTGAACACCACCTGCTCCAAAAGCACCACCTTTGGCGAACGGTCCGAACGCATCAGGGTTCGCGGCAAAACCAGCGGCCTGTCTAGCATCGTTACCACCAAAACCGCCTGTGAATATACCGGCTGCTGCACCTAAAAGAGATCCCAGCAAACCTCCACCAGAACTACTGTTGCTTTCAAACATCTTGTTGATGTTTGTCTGTATCATCTTGTCTAAAATTTTGTCCAAGGCGTTGACCGCAGCACTGGCGAACGAATCCCAAAGGTTTTCACCCTGCTTCAAACCCGAACGCAAGTCGCTGACAAAACCGTTTGCAGCACCTTTAGCGAAATCCATAGCCTCTTTAGCCTTGAGAGTTTCTTCCTCAATCCTTGCCATTTCTTCAGCCAACCCTGCAAGCTCCTGACGCTGCTGTGGTGTAAGGTCAATATTCTTCTGCATTGCCTGATTTATGAGATCTTGCTCCGTCTTCAATGCGGAAGCCGCTTCCCTTGTGAGACCGAGCGCAGCCTCTTCAGCCTTTAAAGTGGCGATACGGCGGTTCGCACCGTTGATGACATCTTCATAGCGTTCAGCTTCAGTCTTACCACCCTTCTTGTCTTTGTCACCGGACGTGTTTATACCGGATGCGAAACCCTTTAGCGAACCACCCAACGAATCAAGACCGTCCTTAACAACAGCTCCCGCCGCACCTATATAGTCTGCACCCAAAGAGTTCTTAAAAGCATCAGCAAATGCTTTACCGATCTCAGTCGGTCCGTCTTTCCGCAGTATCTTATTCCACAATGCCTCAGCCGCAGCACCTATGCCTTTGAACGCACCTAGAAATCCACCAATGACAAAATTAAACGAAGTCTTGAGACCCGTCATCAATCCTGTACCTAAAGTCTTGTCTAGAACCGTCGCCAGAATACCTAAACCAGCCACCAATGCCACAATACCTGCTGTGATCCATGCGATTGGCCCACCTGCAACAACCCATGCTGCAGCCATTCTGGCAGCCGTGAACACGGCCTGGGCTGCAAGCACGCTGTACTGTACGATTAATGTGCCGAGAGTAGTAACTTGTGCCATGGCAGCCTGTCTACCTGCGACTGTTGCCAAAGTCATCAACATGAGCGCACCGGTGTAAATCCCCACAACGGTTGCTGCGATACCGAAAGCCACACCCACGATGAGGATACCCTGAGCAAGAACACCCATAGTGGTTGAAATTGTCTCTAAAATACCACCCAGACTCATGAGAATACCCTGTGCAGCCTTGGACCAGTTGACAAGCTGGATTAAGGCAACCGTAATACCTACGAAACCGATGGCCATCAACGACACAGGGTTGATGATAGACGTGAATGCCTGTTTAAGGCCTGCCAACGGTGATTCCATTGAGTTCAAAATGGCAGAAAGCTGTGTACCCTGTTGAAGTGCGACAGTCATAGGGTTCATACCCATGGCCGCAGTAACCCCGATATCCTGAAACTGGGCAGCGATGTTTGCCGTGTTGAAACGGTTGGGCATCTGATCATTTGCTATACCACCAAATGCAGCAGCACTGTCGCGTGCTGATTTTGGCATACCTCTTGATACGCCGGTAGCTTTGTTAATTCTCTGCATTACAGTCAGTTGTTTAACTTGAGATTGCGTCGCGCTTACCGTGGCTCTACTCAAGGCTTCGTTGGCTTTTGCGGTCGCCATGACGGAATTGGCGGCACTCTCTTGAGATTTGGCAAGTTTGAGTGCTGCTGTTGCCTGTTTGATTTCAGATCTTGATGCTGTTTCGGACGCTCTCATAGCGTCGAGGTTGGCCTTCGCCTTTGCGCTGGTGGCGCGGGCAACCAAAACAGCCGCCTGAGACATTGCTTTACTACTACCCTGAACTGCCTGAGACACCTGGTTTGTTGAAGTGGCGACACCTTTCGATGCCATCTTGAGTTTGTTTAGGGTTAGGACGGCCTTGTCGAGATCACTCGTATTAGCCCTGAAACCGATTTCTGCAATATCACTCATGCCACCCCTTCGACGCTAGTTGTTCAGTTCAGACTGGCGCTTATCCTCAGCTTTAGCTCGTTCTGCAGCAAATTCGAGGTTTGTCTCAGAACAATAAGCAGCGTCCATGTCCATTAGAATATCATATTCCCAAAAATAAACAACGTTTTCGGTTAGTTTTGACCATGCAATGTACTCAGTCAAAGGTATGAGATAACAAACACCGTCTTTAATGCGGGAAATACGCTTGTTTATATCAGTGAACCAATCCCAAAGATAAACACCTTCATGAGGGATTGCAAACGTTGGGCAATATTCTTTAACAGCCTCGTTACGCTCGCGCCTCGTTCTCCCGTCTTCATTGTTAGGGGTTTCATAGCGAGCGTAAATTCGGACGGCTTCAGACAGTCTTATTTGGAGGTCGTAAAAAAAGCGGATTCATCGCTGACCGCCTCCTCGACTTGGTCACGGAACCAAGGGAGTTCCTCGAACACACTCAAAACGTTCTTACGATTGAACTCAGGCACCTCACCGTTGAACTTAGCATCTTTACCCCATTTCCAACCGGTCATTGCGCTCAGTGTCAAAATGTTGCGGTTCTCTTCGATTTCATCAGACTTGAAGTTCTTACCTTTACGTTCGAGGGTCAGGCGCTCATCTTGGATCTTGCGTTTGATTTTCTTCATTGCAGGATCGCTGATAGAGAGTACAGATACTGTGATGTTCAATGGTTCTTCGGTACCCGGGTGAGTGATTACAATATCACGACCTGAAGGTTTTATGTCTTTTAAATCCATTGTGGTTCCTTTGTTGATATGAGCTTGAATGCTTTACAAGCTTAACAATACTGTCAATAAACTAAAACAGCAACCCCTTTTTTGCAATGAGGTTGCTGTTTGTTCTGTTCTGTTCATGGAGATGAATATTATGTAGGGTCTACAACGATCTCTTCTTGGTTGAAGCCGATTGTGAAGATCTCTAAGTCGAAGTCTTCATTACGACCGCCCGGGCGTTTAGGCCCAGTAACAATACCACGATTATAAATAACGGTAGGAGTTGAACCAGCACTGTCGTTACGAACTTCTTTAATGGCATAGTTGCCGTTGTTACCGACTACACCCGCAGCACGTAAGATAACTTGACCTGCATCTGTAGGGATCCGAGCAACCTCAATGTCTGGTGAGCCAGCGTCAGTGACACCTTTGGCTTTCTGAGTAACAGTAGTGTCCCATGTGTCATAGTTGACAATGTTGGTACTACGACCTGTTTCACCGCGTGAACCGACGCCTTTGACTTCAACCCATGTCAGAGCTTCATAATCTGTTTGGTCAATGTCCTCATTTTGTACTGTGGAACATACGAAGATTGAGGAGGCTGCGTTTGTGTTTGCGAAAGCGAATACGCTTGTGAGCAATGTAAATTTTTTCATCTGGATTACCTTAAAGTTAAAACGGAGTTAAAAGCCATCCGGCCATTGCGCTCAGATTATCCAACCTTCGCAGATTAAAGAATACGTTCCATGACAAATGCTGTCAAGAACTAAAAAAGTTATAACGAACGCTTGCTGCCACCAGTATTTCAGGTGCGTCTTCAATAACGTTAAGAATGTTAGGTGTTTCCGTCACCTGCACTTTTACGTTTTGACCTAGATCTTCATATTTTACACCTTTGACAAACCCATCAAGAATTGGCTGCAGTGCATCTATTGGTGGATATGCACCCGCGTCATCCATTGGCCAGTGAAGCAACAACCTCAGGACGCCTCGGTGTGTTTTCTCGGTGCCCCAAAACTCTCCGATGATGTTGTTGGGTATATAAACCAACTCAAGCCACTTGTCATCACTCGGTATGGTGAACTGCCGCCCAACGTATTTAACAGCCACCTCAGGGAATGTTGTCGCAGCAACAGCGGCGGTGACCGCCTTTTGTAGAGCTTCTAATACATATCTTTCCATCTCATTCTCCTGTTAATTACGGTGCGTCTTTATCGCGGAAAAACTGAACCGCTTTGTCTACATGAGACTGCCATTTCTGCAAACCAGTCTCAAGAAAGCCGTCAAAAACCTCCCTGTGTCGAGCATAGTTGGCCGTCCAACCAAAGTAAAAACTATCACCAATTTTCATCTTTGCCAACGTTAAGTTGACTGGCTCACCTGAATAAAGGTATTTTTTATCCTTCTCACCTGATCCTACACCCGTCGGTGGCGCATTTAAAGACGACAGACCGGTGCTGCGTAGAAAACCTGTGTCCACACGCATCTTACCACCTTTGGCAACAGGTGTCTGAACATCTTCGATCAGTTCCTCGATCGCCTGACGTGTGACAGCCAAAAGACGAGCTTCCGTTTTTATTACGAGCGTATCAATCTGTGTTTCAAAATCACTCGGCATTTGCAAGCCAATCCACACGGTAACGTGCTTTACAACGACAGAAGACAATCTCAGAAGCATCTGCACCTAAAGAAGAATCACCTGGAAACCTGAGGCGAGACCCGGACGGTGAGAGAAAGGCGTCGTCTAAGTCGATACCTTTATTCTTACCGTATTTCTTACCCAGCGCTAGGTGGGTTGCTCTCTCACGACTATCACCTGTGTCGTCCCACTCTTTACTCAAGGCGTCTTGCTGTATTGTACCATCTGCAACTGCTTGACTGTACGCCGCATGTTCTCCACGGTTGATGCTCTGAATACTCTCTGTACGCGCCACAGCCTGACCACGATAAACCAAGGCATTCTTCTTGTATGCAGTCACAATTTTCTCAACTTGGTCACCAGAAAGGTTCTTCCCGGTCTTGACGGCTTTCTCAACGATTGAATCAAAGCGCTTATCCCTCAAACCTAAAGATAAGTATCGTTTGTCGAGATGTGTCAACCGGCGCCGGGTTGCGCTGACCCATTTGGTTTGATTGGTGGTTAAACCAATAATGCCGCCGACACGCTTTTTGGTGCGAGGGTCAACCCGCCCTACTATGTCTAACGCTGTTGTGCGCGGGTTGCGACCGTTAATCATACCGTCTTCCAAAGCCAGCCTCACGTTTAGACGCTGTTCTTCCGTCATTTGAGTGATGAAGTTGCTTGAATGCTGTCTTAGATCCTGTTCAACGACAGGGTTTCTCATGTCAAACCTGAAGATTGTCAAACCTGTTGGGGTTCTTATGCGCGAAGGCCAACCGTCTACGGTCAATTCAGCGGCCCCACGGTACGCCCGCTCTACCCGGTCGAGGATTGGACCGAGTGCAGCAGGAGTGAACCCTGTGGCCTTGAAAAGCGCATTGGCGTCCCCAGCCTCGATCGCATTGATCATCTCACCGAGCATAGCGGAATCAACCACACCTTGCATGGCTTCAAGAAAGGCTTCTTGTATTTCAGGGATTGTCAGCGCGTAAAGCTGGTCTATTGTTCTGCGTGCCATTTATCCTCCTTTACGGACGATGAATTTCCATGCGATTTTGGTGCCGGCTGCTGGAACAGACATGTCTTTGATGATCTTGTAGCGTACACCGTCGATGTCAATGAAATCCTTCTCTGTTGGCACCACATCATCGTTGACAGCGGTCGTGACCATCAGGTCCGTGGCGACAGCGAAACCGTCACGCACATACTGGAAAGAAACACCTTTGACGGTGCCGCTAAGAGGATACACGGTCGGTGTCGATGCACCCGGGTTGTCTGCAGGTCCTGTTCCGGGTGTGATTTGCGTAAGCGTAATAACACCTTGCTTGAAATCAACAAGAAGCTCAGTTGCCACCGGTTTTAGGTCGTCGTATATGGTCATTGTCTGCTCACGTCACCTGATAATCCGCTGAAAGAACCGCCTTTAGCTGGATCAAGTAACGGACTGAGGATTGGGTCAACGACACGAATTTGGACTTGTGCGTCGTTGACGGTTAAATTCTGTGCGTATTCAACAGTCACCGCACCGTCTACGGAAGCTTTGTTATATTTGTTCGGTGTGAAATCAACATTCAAAGCACCAGGTGAGGTTAACTCGCGGAATGCGGCCTCATATGTTGCATCTGCAACGTTGTCAGGTGTCTCTGTGTTCGTGAAGAGGTGTTCAGGGTAAGTGTTCGTCCGAGCATCTTCTCTCGGCCACTGGCGCTCCTGTAAGAAGCCGTCAGTTGGATAACCATAAAAGCTTTCACCATAAAGGTTATCAATCCATTCAGAAGCTAACAGTAGCGCCGCTTCTTTAATACTATCAGTCCACTCAGCCGGAACCGTGCGACCCCGGTCTTCGTGGTAAGTCGTAAAATTAGCAGCGCTACCGTAAAACATTTTTATTCACCTTTTACTAAGGAAACCATTGTATTTGCATCTTCTACGGTGTCGTAAGTATCTTCACCAATCTGGACGCCTTCACCATCAACAATAACAAATTTATCATCTTTAGGCTCAACTGCAAAGGTTTTTTCTACAGGTGCTTCCGGTGGTGTTGCACCAAGATCCGCAACAAGCTTCTTGAGAAGCTCATTTTTTGCATTACCGGCGAACTTAACACCAGCTTCTTTAAGCTTGGCTTTAGCTGCTTCACGGTCAAACTTAGGTGCATCAGGTGTTTGAGTGGTGCCGATGATTGTATGGGCTTTAGCGTCATAATCTTCGAGATTAATGATCAAAGGGTCTCCGTTTTGACCTTTGATGGTCACTGTGGGTGTGGTATTCATGAGATTTCTCCTGAAAGGGTTAAATTGAACAATATAATCAAATTATATACTCGCACAAAAATAAGGGGGTGTAAAACCCCCTTATTAAATTTAGATATTTCTGCGTCGGTTTTAACCGAAGAGACCAGCGATGTGATCTTCTTTAGTGGCTTTAACACCCCACGAAGCGCCTACTGTGGCCATCATCTTGTGGTAACCTTCGTAAATCCGGATTTCAAATGCCAGACCTGAACGAGGGTCAATCATCATGAAGTCCTCAACCGCTGCGTCACGACCGTTCGGCAATGCCGGAGCACGTGTAACAAGTTGCAGAGCACTGCGAGCGAAACCAATGTTACGAGCACCAGCCGCTTTGACGGTGATCGCTGTAGTGGATGCTGGAATTGCAACGCGAAGACCAGGCGCATTCAAGGTGATTGAACCACCGTTTGAAACGTCTGTGTCACCGGAAGCAACAACATACTGGTTTGTGTCACCGGCGAAAGTAACTACATCACCAGCCAAGACCGTACCAGTACCCGCAGAATCGAGTGCAATCACTGTCTTACCAACCGCATAACCAGTCGCGTCAGTTGTTGCAGAATCACCGGTTCCCACAGCAGGTGTCAAAATCTGAGCTGATTCCTTGATCGAGAAGTTGTTCAAGTTCAAAAGCTCACCATCACGCAAAGTCATTGCAGTACCGGCTTCGTTAACTTTAGTCAGTTGACTTAAAGTACGGAGAGAAGCACCTGCACTTGTGTCGAGGATTAATGAACGTTCTGACAATGGTGCGCCGTTATCGTCCAAGATTTTCTTCAACTGTGCAGTTTCACCAGTGTTTGTACCAAACGGTGTAGTTCCCGCTGCACCATACATACGTGATGCCGCGCCGTAAGCTTCAACAGCAAGATCTGCTTCAATCTCGTTCGTGAGAGTACGAAGAGCTTGGGCAAACTGGTCAGCTTGCACAGACATGGCGCCGGGACCGTTGTTCAAACCTTTCATCTCTTCACCGTTCCAACCAAATTGGACGGAGCGAGACTTGGTGATTTGAAGCTGACCTGTGCCGATTGTTTGGTCAGCAGGTTCAGGGATTGCCATTGCAGGGGCGATGTCAGTCGCGACTGAAGCGGGAGCAACATGGTATGTTACGTTTTCACCTACAGCAGCACGTTCCGCACCGGCGTTGCGTGTAACACCCGGGATAAAGCCGACCTGTTCACGTGATACAACGTCCAAACCTTGATAAAGATCAGGAAGTAGACCTGTGATTACGTTGTCGAACGCAAAAACGTCCAACAAGCTCATGTGTGTTTTATTTTTCATTTTGTAGTACCTCTTGTTTTGAGGTGCAGAACAGAAAGTGCCGCACCAGTTGATTGACTTTTTAAGTGATGAGGCCATCCAGCCGGTGCGCTTCTTTTCATCCGAAAATTAGCTATATTTAAAAATACACGTATAATTAACAGTCTGTCAACTATGAATCCACAATTGTGACCTCACCTTTTCCTGCTTTACCGGCGAGAGTAGCCTGTTCGTTAGGTGGAAGCTTGTCAAACTCGGCGCGGGTTACTCTGCTTGAGCTGCTTCGCATACCACCACTGTCGGACCCGCCAGAACCGGTTTTACCGTCTGCTTTAAGGATCTGATCTTTCTGTGAGTGAGTGTCCACCAAGATCTTAAGGGACTCTTCCGGTGTAGCATGTTCACCTACACGTTCTTTCGACATGAGTTGGTTGCCGTTGTTATCGAAAGCTTTAATCTCACCATCTTCGACCTTGAAGTTCTTTCTGAACGTTGACTCGAACATATCACGAGGAACTGCAATATCGTCTCGGACGAACTCGCTTGAAGAGAATACTTGTTCAATACGCATGTTGTCGCCAGCTTTGGTTAGTTCGGTAATTTTACCGTCTTTTTCCGCGAGCTGTTCCGTGAACTGGGTCTTCATCTCGTCTCTGACTTTATCGACTTCACCAGCGTCGATGAGTGTCTTAGCGTCGAGCTTGGAAACTGTCAGCAGTGCTTCACGTGCTTTTTCAGCATCAAGACCTTCGTATGTTTTAAGTTTGGTCTCGGCTGCTTCTTTTGCTTCACGGTGGGCTTTTGCTTCACCGTTGAGCTTTGAAATAGTATCTCCACCAACCGTCTTTTCGGCACCAGTAGAATCAACGTAAACAGGGTTACCATCTTTTACTTCGATGTTACCGTCTGTGTCGAGCTTCCAACCACCTGAGTTGTTGAATGCAAACATTGTAGTGAGTAGTGTTGTAGTCTTTAATAGGTTTTTCATATCTCTATCATCCAATAGTTGCGCCGAATTTTATCCAAAACAAGGCTAGGGTTTAATAATTAGTCATTAGTGTTAACATCTTCTTCTTCTGGCGCCTCAGTGTCAACCCCGTCTGAAGGTATTTCATTTAATAGTTTTGTCTTTTCATCCTCGAAGTTGAACTCAGGTGATAAAATCTTACGGCGTTTATATTCCAACAGGTAGGTTTCCTGCGACAAGTCACCACGATCGCGAGCAGCGTTGAGCGCGTCCAGATCCTTACCGTCGTCGAGAACGTTGTCAAACCCTGTAAAGACATGAACCTGCGGGTCGTATGTTGTATCACCCATCCAGAGCGCTGTTAGGACGAGTGCGTTTTCCAGAGCGTCTTTAAGCTGTAGCGCCCATGCTGTCACAGCGCTTCTCGCCTTACCTGCCGCGACAGATGTTGTCACTGTGGTGAGCTGAGAAGAGAGTGCTGTCAAAGGTTGGCGACCCAATTCACGAAGATCCTGCTTGGTCATTGCGATGTTCTTCTGCAAGAACTCCATGGAGTTGGCATTAGGCTCGATGAACTTCCATTCACCGTGATTACCGGCTCCATCTGGAACACCGTAGAGAACCTTCATAGGTCCAATACCAAGCTTCTTGTTCGTTTTACCGTCAGATTCCTTCTCAGGTCTCATACCGTTGGCAGCAAGCATAGGATAGCCGGCCATCGTCTTGATGAACTCAAGAGCAGATTCGTTACGATAAAGCACGATCTGAAGGTCGGCTGCATCACGCATCGCGGGATAGAATTTGAAGGTTTTACCGTCGCGGCGACCTGTTGAGAAAGGCACGAAAGGAATGATCCCGATTGAGATGTTTCCACTGTCGATTAGAGTAAACATGTCTTTCTCGTTCTGGGCTTTGTCGTTGTGCTCGAAAAGTTCCCAAGTCACAACACCTTCTTCACTGCGTTTGAACACTCTAACACTGTCTTTTTTACCACCATGGGCGGGTTCGAACATCCTGAAGTAAGTAATTACCTCTTTGGTGGCTGTAATTTGTGTACGGACCTCAAGCACGTTTTTAGCCAGAACATGCGACCAAAACGGGCGAATACCAGCTTCTTTTTGCTGTTTCTGGTTTCTAACCTTACTGGTGTCAACATTAGGGTAATCCACCATGATCCAGTCGATTGCACTGTTTATCCCGTTGAAAAAGGTCAAGGAAGAAAAGACGGTGAGGTTATTACCTGCACCATCTACGTCTTCAATGAACTCGGTGATGTTCACAGGGTTGCGCTCTTCACCGCCTATAAGTTTGACCTCATCCTCGAACGGTTTTGTGGATAACGCCTCTAGGACGTCGCGGTAAATGTTTGTGAACTTCGTATTTTCGAGACGCGTCTGGTAATCTTTATTCTCCTCATCGGGAAACCTGGGAAGGTATTTGTCCGTCGCAGACTTGATTGCGTCATAACCCTCGACGATGTCGTCAACCATGGTCCAATAAGGCATCATGACTTCAATATCCTTAGAGCGTTTCATCAGTGGGTGGTCAATTTTACTAAATGTCATCTTTATTTCTCCGTTAAGTCACTATACACCTAGTGACCGTATGATCCTACTACTATCTGCGCACCGTCTGTGGGTATCGGATAGTATGCTTGAACACCACTATCTGCGAGGTTGGGTGATTTTGTTCCATCTGGTTTCTTATCTATCAACATTTTCAACTGTGAGGATTGCCCTCGTGTTGGTTGTGCTAACTCTTTCTTCAACTGCTCAAGCAACGGCATCCTGCTGTCGAGACTGATCAATTCATCAACCGGATAAATGACCCCCTCAGTAACAGCCTTGTGCGTTTTGTAGAAACGAGTGCGCAAAGACCACCACGCTTGAGCCTTCAGGTTAGCAAAGAAATCCTTGTTCATCAAGCTTTCATCGTCGTCCGGGATGATACGGTTGTATGGTCCCAACACCTTAGCGCCCGCATTCCACGGTACGAAAGGTATATCTCTGGCGTTGATAAGGATCTCACCGGTCGCAGGGTCAACGTCTTGCGTGAGCCGGTTATATTCTGATTTCACACCCGCTCCAACACCGATGCTGTCGTATTGACAACTGATATGCCCTGAATAGGGTCGGCAAGCCACCACAGCACGGCGTGCTGTGACACCTGGGTCTCTCTCGCCCCATTCTGAAGTATGACGCCATATGATCCACTCACGCATCGTCAGAGCGTTTCTGTCGTTACCCTCATCGGCAACGTCGAGACCTGCAACCCATGTGCCGAGCTTCTTCTCGGTCTCTGCGGCAATGTACGGTACGTGAATGTGTGCATCGACTGCGGAGGTGATCCACTCATACGAAATGACAGTGTTTGAAATGGCAGCAGAATAATTGCGGTCAACCTCTTGCGCGAACACATGAGCCATACCTTCACGATCGTACTTGGCTTTCCTCAGGTCGTACCACTCTTGGGTTTTGTTAGGGTGATCTTTCCAGTCCATGACGAAGATCCGGACGAAGCCTTTTGGTAGCTTTTTACCGCGTTCCCACATGACACCGTTCTCCCTGCGACGATGGAACACGTTACCCAGACCATTTACGGATGAAATGTCAACCTGACAGTTGGTGTTGTCACCTAGCGCCGCCTCAATCTTCTCAGGGCGTTCATAATGGGCGCTCTCGTCTTTAAGCACCATCGCATTACGACCACCACGACCGATGTTGTCACCAGCCTCACCGCCAATGAACGACCCGTTGACAGGGTTTCTCAGCTTGAGGAATGTCGCGTTACGCTTGGCGTTGAAGCCCTCAGGTAGCCAAATTCTAGGTAGCCTTTTTAGAATGAGACGCATTTTCTCGAAGATACTGTCAACGTTGCCAGGTTGGTCAACAAGCGCCTCTTTACGCGAACCCCACTGCAGCGAATCATCGTCTTTGAACAGGAAGCGCCAGACACAATAACCACACACAACCCATGTAGCACCCATGTCACGCGCCTTCTCAAGTAACCCGCTTTCCTGATCCCTATCCAAGTCCTCAAGGAACTCGATGAGCTCGACCTGCTTCTCGAAGAAGACAAAAGGTATCCATTTGCTACCGTCACGGCGAGGGTCATAGGTGTCCATCCAGTGCATGATAAACTCAGCCGGTCGCGTTGAATAATACGTCCACGCGCTGGCAAACATATGCTCATCCTTCATCAATTGCTTGAGGGTGTCAGCACGCCAGCGATAGACCGCATCGTAGTCTGGCGGCCACTCTTCACGTGTTAGAGCATGTGGTTTCCACAATTTGGCGGTTGGTGTTGCGCTGTCAGGGGACCAGTCGATTATGCTACGCATTTGAGACCATCTCTTTAAGCATGTTGACTCTCCAGTAATTGTGTGTAAGCGTCTGCAGCCGTGGCTTTCAGCTCTTTCTTCTCTTCTCGCGGTGTCGAATAATCCTCAAGCGCCGGCGGTCTGTCAGGTGCTGCAAGCCCCATCAACTCACCCATCATCTTAAGGCTGGCCAGCTTGTCGTGCATGATAACCTCAATACGATTGCCATACGCTGTAGGAACAGTCCTGATTGTCTTGACCGCGCCCATAAGCTCTTTGGGGATCTCGTCTAGGTTCTTCACCTTAAACTCACCAAAGTCAGCAGCCTCAACAAAATCCTTAAGGTTGGAAAACGCAATCGCAGCATGCTCTTTGATCACCCGGGAAGGCGATAAATCCTCGTCGTCCGCAATTTGTTGTATTTTCTCTTGTACGGCAATTCGGACGATAGGCTTGTTGAGCGCACCTTTAGACCGTCTTACATACTCTGCGGGTATCGCATATCCCAGCGCAATGGCTATTCTCTCACCTTTGAACTTCTGGTCAGACTGGACGTAGGCAACATAGTCATCAACGACCTCACGTTCGATAGCTTCTAACAGATCATATGCTTTAGTTGGTGAATTGATGCTGGTCATACGAATAATATGCTTGAAACATGTCACCTCTGTCAACATTATATATACGGGCATCTCATGTGGGGTGCTCTTCTATACCGTGTGGAACTTGTCGAGTTACGAGAAATATGCAAAAAAATTGTGAGCAGGTGACGCGGGTGCAACATAGGGGGGGATGCCCCCCACGCATAAAACATGCCGCATGTCAATAACTTTATAAAGGTTATCAACGCTGTGCTATATTAATGCTTATATTATGCTAAACTTTATGTAGTTTGTGAGATTGCGTATAAACTTTATGTAGTTTTGTATAAACTTTATGTAGTTTATCTACGCCTTAAAAGGACACTGCGTCATATATTATCATATAGTAAAACATTTTTTTTGTTTTGAAAGTAGTACAGGTTCTATCGTATATCATAATATATGAATTATATGAACAATGTTATATGATAATATATGATATATATGATTAATGTTATCACCTGTGGCGTTAGGAAAAGAGAAAAAAGTGTTTTATTATATGATAATATATGACGCAACATCTTTTTAACACGTGCTAAACTACATAAAGTTTATACAAAACTACATAAACCTTATACAAAACTACATAAACCCTATATAAAAGCTTGCATAGCTTTATAAAGTTTGGTATAATTAAGGTATAAACAAGAGAAGGATTAAAAACCATGACAAGACTTACAACAAAGCAACATTGGCCGATAAGCTGGCCAGAGGATGGTGTAAAAGATCGCCGCTATACCATAACAATGGAATTTACGGGCAATTTTAACAACATAGGACAACCGGATTATGTATTCAGGTTTTGTGACACTTTCCAAAATGCCTTTATCAATTATTCAGATGCGTTAGAAGCCGCAAATAATCATGCAAATAAACAAAACAAACAGAAGGACTAAGACAATGCAAACAAACAATTACAACAATAATTCAGATGGTAAAAATATAGAGCTTACAATCTATGTTGATCATGATCAAACTCAGATGCAGTTTGATGAAAGTTTCACGCGTTTAACAGATAAGGACGCTTATTATTATACGGATTGCGGTAATTTAGAAACTCCTGACAGTTTAGAAAATGCAACCGCCATTAGTATAACAGGCTATTCACAAGGTGATTATGCGACGGTTTATTGTGATCCTGCGGCATTGACAAAACTTTGGGGCGTTGAAACGGATGCACAAAAATTAAAAGCCGATTTTGAGGGCTTGTTTTTTGATTCTCGTATTTATTGCCTCTTTCTTATAGACGGTGAAGAATATAACGGTGATGAATACCTAGATATTTACAATTATGACCGGGCGGAATACGCAGCAACAATCGCAAAAGCAAGCGACGCGACGTTTGAGGAATTATATAGCCTTTTACCTGAACACATAGCATAAGGATTAAAACAATGATTAAAGTATATGACAACAATGGCGAAACATTAGACCGCTATATCATTTTATTTATGGATGAAAAAGAGGGCAATCTATACCGCTCCTTAAGCTTGTCCTATGATCCCGCCGCCGCAAACGGTTGCGCCATTCACTCGCAAGCATTGGACGGGGATCATTTAGGCCGTTTGATTAGGTTTATGGATTTACCATATAGAACACGCCAATTTTGCGAACGCTTTGAACTTAATACAGTTAATAACGTTTATAAGGTTGCATAACTTTATAAAGTTTGGTATAATTAGGGTATAAACAAAACAAAGAGAAGGATTAAGACTATGACTATTGATACAATCAAAAAAGATTACCCGAAAATAGACCTATATTTTATGGGGGCGTATCAAGCAAGTACAACTTGGCGAGCAACTTGTAAAGATGCGGTTGCTTCATATGCAAAGGCGCAAGGCATAAGCCAAGACTATGTGACAGCGCGTTTTTGTAAACAAAACAAATAGAAGGATTAAAACTATGACAATCGATTTAAACGACTTTACAAGAGTAAACAGCGATACAAACGGCAATCCACGCTATGTTATTCATTACCTCAACTGCATGCCGAATATTGAAGACTGGAATGATCAATATGGAGAAACAGTCCGTTTGATGAACAAAATCGGCGGCCGTAAATACCACAATAAAAGTTATGGTGGCGGGATTGTCTTTCAATCTTATAATCTTGAATACACTATCAAAAGTATAAAAGAGGCGATGAAAGAGGCTGAAAAAATGCACAATAATCTTAAGCCTTAGCGCCGATACTTCAAATATGAACGCCTGTTATTAGATAGCGCGGGTTATGACGATGCAACATATTTAAACACGCTTGAAAACGATAAACAACGCGCTGAATTTATCAAAGGCCGTTTATACAGTGAATATAAATAGTGTATTGATAGAAAAGGAGAACATGCCGCTATAACTGACTGGTTGCAAGGGCTTGCGCTTAATATTCCTTACATGAACGTAGATATCATAAAACTAGCGGGAATATGTGACGCAACCGAAAGCAAGCAACAAAACTATATCAATAAATATTGGTCATTCATGGCGATGCGCCTTTTACAACTATTTAAACATTTTGACATATAAGGAATTTAAACAATGACTATTGATACAATTAAAGAAATAACAACAACACTTGCAAAGATACGCGAGCATAGGCCGTGTAAACGCGGATGGGTAAAGCTGGATAAATCACTTGGCGGAATTAAGTCATATGGGCTTCATACACCGGTTAAATTTTCACAGATAGCCGAAAGTAATGGGTTAGATGATGCCGTATGGTGTTTGCGATCTATATGTCCTGAACATGAAAAAGAAGTCAGGCTTTTTGCTGCGGATTGTGCAGAGAGTGTTCTTCATTTATACGAAAAAGAACATGAGGATACTAGGCCGAGGGATGCGATACAAGCGGCCAGAGACTTCGCAAATGGTTTGATAGGCGATGACGTCAGGGATGCTGCTTGGGATGCTGCTGGAGATGCTGCTTGGGATGTTGCTTGTTCTGCTGCTGCTAGGGTTGCTGCTAGGATTGCTGCTGGAGCTGCTACTTGTTCTGCTGATGGGGCTGCTAGGGGGGCTGCTAGGGCTGCTGCTTGCTATTCTAGGGATGTTGGGGTTGATGCTAGGGATGCTAGGGATGTTAGGGATGTTCAGGTAAAAATGTTAATTAAAAGGTTTGGGTAAAATAAGGGAATTGAGACATAAACAAAGAGAAGCACAATAACGGCGCAACATATTGAGAAGTACAAAGCGTTTTATGACTACAAAAAACAATAACCGCAAGAATCTATGACGGATTCATGCCAGTAACATTATAAGGAATTTAAACAATGGAATACTATGTAAACATTTACTTCAAAGATGGCACTGAAAGACTAGGTAACTGTGAAGGGCAAGGGCGTATTATTGCCAAGAGTTTGCGGGGCTTGCGACAAACCCATGCTTACCATGCGGTAAAACGCGGTAACTTAGTGAGGGGGTATAATATGCATCAAGAGGTATCAGGGTCAAAAGCCTTCATAGCCAAGGCCATAATCCGTACTGGTTGGAACGGGACAGTAATAGAAACAATTGATTACACCAATAAAGGAGACGACAAGCCATGATCACAATAGAAAACATAGGCAATCGCGACACGCAAGCGGGGGTTTTTATCCGCGCATACTTAGAGGCCGCTTTATGGTCAAGTGTTGACGACGACGGCGAACCATTAGACGATGGGCGCGATTATAGCGACTACTCAACCGAAACAATAGACGCGACAATAAAAGAATGCGGGCGCTTTATAGAGCTTTATAAAGGCATGTTTAACGATAACTATTGTCAAGCGGGGCATGATTTTTGGTTAACGCGCAACGGGCACGGCGCGGGCTTTTGGGATCACCCTGAAGTTTACGGCGCAGCTAATGCGGAGAAACTAACGGAAGTTTGCGGATTTAGGACGGAATTTGACAGCATTGATTTATTCATAGGTAATGATGGAAAGGTTTATCATGATTAACCCCCATAACGACAAGGTTTATACATACGTATATATTAAAAAAGCAAAGCAAGGTTATCAAATTGACATTGTCGCGACAATTGACGGGCACACGCCAGAAATAGACACGCCATTTTTTGCATGGTCCGGGACCAAGTCGGAATTAATGACCTTGATATTCCTCATGTTCAAAAACCCTGTAGTAAAGGATTCAACAGAATGAAGGCGTTCAGGCGTTCAGGCGTTCAGGCGTTCAGGCGTTCAGGCGTTCAGGCGTTCAGGCGCTCAGGCGCTCAGGCGTTCAGGCGTTCAGGCGTTCAGGCGCTCAGGTGTCACAAGCAGTGTTTATGGTAAATGTCAATAATTATGTAAACTATTTTGCACAATTTACCATAAAAGTTAATACCTGCTGTACTATTACATAAACACTAGAACCAGCTGTACTATTACATAAACACTAGAACCAGCTGTACTATTACATAAACACTAGAACCAAAAAGGAGAATAGACCATGAAAAACTTTATACTTATGAGCGCGGCGGTTTTGTGCCTGTCATCATGCGCCAGTGTGCCACAGGACCCTAACCACGTGCAAGGCGTGACAGAGCAAAGCGACGGCCTTTATCTTGTGGCGGGTGAGCTTGCCGCGATTGACCCTCAATCGTCCACCGTGCGAGCCGCTCAACAATGTGCCAAGCTCAACAAAATACCGACAATAATCAAAAGCGATGTTAAAAAAGGCTGGTTTTCTGGCCAGAAATACAGCTTACTTTTGATTAAATGCGTGCAATCATGAGCGTCCTTAAAGTTACAGGTCATTTTATTCAAATGTCAATAAATATGTAAACTATTTTGCACAATTTACCATAAAAGTTAATACCAGCTGTACTATTACATAAACACTAGAACCAGCTGTACTATTACATAAACACTAGAACCAAAAAGGAAACTAAACTATGAGAAACTTTATATTAATTACTACGACTGCTTTGACACTTTCATCATGCGCCAGTGTGCCACAGGACCCTAACCACGTTTACGGCGTTAACCGTGAAGGTGAGGGTATTTACAGCGCGGACGAGGCCATGTCCATACTCGGCGCAGGCTCGTCCATATCAAGAGCCGTGAAACAGTGTGGAAAGTACAGGAAAGCGCCGCAAGTATTAGCCACCACCACAAAAACAGGGTTTTTATCAGATGACACAAGCAGCGTCATTTTATTCAAATGTCAATAAATATGTAAACTATTTTGCACAATTTACCATAAACACTAGAACCAGCTGTACTATTACACAAACACTAGAACCAGCTGTACTATTACATAAACACTAGAACCAGCTGTACTATTACACAAACACTAGAACCAGCTGTACTATTACACAAACAACGGAGAGACCTATGACAATAATTAAAAACGCAACACTGATTTACCCCGCAATTTTTTCGGCAAGTATTCAATTTAACGGGCGGGAGAAATATTCCAACGTGTTTGAATATGATGGTGATGAATTAGAAGCCGCAGGAATGCACCGCAGAGGTAGGGAGAACCTTTACGGTGCCAATTCACAGTTTGCACCAGAGATCCATTCTATGGACGCTGAGAGTGATTACACGCTATTGGATGAGGCGTATCGACTGGCAGATTTGCGCAACCTGTCTAAAAACTTACTGTTTAAGGGTTTGGAGGTTGATCTGGAACTAGAGTTTGGCACCATCACCAACCCCAGAACAAAAGAGGAAATCGTGACGGCTGCTGTACGCAAGGTGTGGATTGACGAGGATGCTGTACTATTACGGGCCCGCCATACTATTACACAAGAGGAGATCTCATGATGCACATTACACTCATAGATAACTATCACACCGAGGACAGTGTTGAATACGTTTTTGACACGCACACCGGTTTGGTGAAGATTGAATATAACATGGCAGATTACCAGGTCATCAAGGGTGACCCACAGATGGATATTCACATGCACGCATTCATGCGCTGCGCCTGTAAGATGCAATCCAGCTCTACTATTACGCAAACAGTGGGGGGTGCATGATTATCATCGACGAGGCGCAAAACATTCCTTCAGAGGTGTTGCGTAAAAACCTAACGGAAAAGAGCCGTCAAATGGGTAACGCAAGGTGGTACACCATGGTGATCTATACAGGTCCCAACCCGCTGTACTATGGCCGGTCGGCTATGATGTCGCATATACACAAGACCAAGCGCGGTAAGGCCATGCTGCAATTTGATGACCTAAAGACGCCAAACCATAAGGCTTACGGGTGGCATGAATTTTTACGCAAACACTTAACGGAGAAATAATAATGAGCAGAATAATCGTACTTTACGCAAAAGAAGACATGGAGCCGATAACAGTGTTCAGAGTGCCTTTCACCAAGCAACGATTGGATGATTTTAAATACTCGTTCAGGGTTGTTGTACCGGAGGATGTCTCACCTGTGGCGGTTCGTAATGCGAGCGAGACACTAGAACCACAGGGAAACATGTTACGAACGGTGTTGATCGAGATTATCGAATTTAATTACAACGGGCAGATCAAGAAAATGTTTGTCACCGGTGATGAGGAACTCGCGTTGTTGCTGAGGTCAGACAAATTGGCCGGTCAAACGGGTGACTGGCAGCGTCAGCTCAATCAAGCTTTCACGCAAGGTTTGATAACCGCCTTGAAATAATCAAAATAATAGTTGACAGGTGTGTTAGAATAAGTTTATAAAGATTACATGAAAAACCTTATAAACAAAATTACTAGATTCCTTAAACCTGACCCTTACTTGGATGGTGTTGAACACATTCACAAACAAACAAAGGAGAAGAATAATGAAAAACGCAATATTTACAGTCAAAGTTGAGCGCGAGAAGTCGCCGCATTGGGCGGTTTACAGTTTACATGACACTGACGGTGTGGTGCAGTTTCTAGGTGTTACTCAGTTTAAAAGCCTGATGTCAATCCCGGACGCCAGAAAGCACCCTATGTTTTTGAAGATATTTGGTGCAAGTGAAGAGATAACCGGGCAAGTCCAACAGGTCGCACAAACCAAACAGGAGTGTATTGTTTGGGTCAACCGTTACCTCGAGCAAAACCCACGCCCTTTCATGATGCAATATAGAACCTCTAGGTCAGGTCGAGTGGCCGTGAAGTGTTTGGAGACCGGAGAAGCGTTTGAAAGTATCACAGAGTGCGCAGACGCTCACGGTTTGTCACAGAGCGCACTCAGCAACCACCTTAATGGTAACAGTTCATACCTGACAGTCGGTGGTAGAACATATGAACATTTAACCCAAATCTAGGAGAACACGATGTCTAAAGAAGAAAAACGTAAACCATGGAAACGCACTTGGGTGCGCAACATATCAACTGGCAAGGTGTTCGAAAGCGCACGAGCTGCCGCAATGTCGATTAAGGTGGGTGATTCCGCAATGTCAAACCATCTTGCCGGTCGCTGTGATTCGCTCAACGGTCAATCATTTGAGCGCGTACCTGAAGGAACACTCGGTAAATAGCTCTACTATTACACAAACAAAGGAAAATATCATGAACAAATCTATATTAGTATTGGTAGTCTACGCATCACTCATTACGGGTAGTGTGGCGGGCTACACCTTCAAGACCTACATGATATGGAGGACAGCACCCGTCCCCATCGCTGTAGCTGCTGACGGTCTGTATTTGTCGGAGGGATACCATACCAAATGATGAAACCGTAGAGATCGACTACGACGAGATATGTTTATTACTGCGTCATATTATTACAATTACTTTAACCAACGGAGAAACAAAATGAATATAAATGATTTAACTATAGGACAAGCGAAGGAGCTTACCGGAATGTTTGGCGGTAATACCACCGCAAACGAAACTCTAAACTCTATGGTCGGTGAGAAGTGCATTATTCGCACTTATTCCGCTGGCGTGTGGTTTGGTGAAGTATCCCAAAAGGCGGGGAATGAGGTTATTGTTACTAATGCCCGCAGACTATGGCGATGGGGTACAAAGGTATCCATAAGTCTATCTGCTATTGCCATGGGGGATATAGACGAGAGTAAATGCCGTATAGCCGAGGCTGTCCCAAGTGTATGGCTCGAAGCAGTGGAGTTAATCCCTTGTGATAAGTCTGCGGTTAAGACTTTGGAGGGCGCGAAAATTGACAAAGCTTCTTAAACCAGAAAAACTTGACTATGGCTATGGCTCTGGCTCTGGCGATGGCTCTGGCGATGGTTCTGGCTATGGCTCTGGTTATGGCTCTGGCGATGGCTCTGGCTATGGCGATGGCGATGGCTCTGGCTATGGCTACGGCTCTGGCGATGGCTCTGGTTATGGCTCTGGCGATGGCTCTGGCTATGGCGATGGCTCTGGCGGTGGCGATGGCGATGGCTAACTGTTACAACTTATTTAAGGAGAATATTATGAAGAAAATAACTGAAACCACACTAAAGAAATGGAACGCTTGCGAGGAGGGTTTCGACCGCTTTGATGAGCTATTCCCAAAAGGTGCAGATTTACAAACGGTATCACGAAGGTTGATTGAAGACGGTCACCCCTCTTGGGATGATTGGCTTTGGATTAAATGCAAGGCTGATAATGATTACGTCGATCAAACAAGCGTAACTGCGGGATACAGGGGAACTGCTACTGCGGGATACAGCGGAACTGCTACTGCGGGAGACAGCGGAACTGCTACTGCGGGAGACAGGGGGGCTGCTACTACGGGATACAGGGGAACTGCTACTGCGGGATACGGCGGAACTGCTACTGCGGGATACGGCGGAACTGCTACTGCGGGAGACGGCGGAACTGTTACTGCGGGAGACAGGGGGGCTGCTACTACGGGATACAGGGGAACTGCTACTGCGGGAGACAGGGGAACTGCTGCTGCGGGATACGGCGGAACTGCTAGTGCGGGATACGGCGGAGTTATTGTTATTGAATATCACAACGGCGAAGATTACGTGAAGAAATGCGCGGAAGTAGACGGTGGTAAAATTAAAGCTAATACGCCATATCAAATCGATGATGGTGAGTTCAGGGAGGTTGTGTGATGTTTAAAGAAAAAGCCCTATCATATCCACCAACTAGATATATGGGGTCAAAAGAAAAGCTATTGCCTTACATCCCAAGAGGGGGATAGTTTTCACAGCTTGCCGTTTCCATTGTGAAATTTGATTGGGATGAAGCCGATGATGCGCCGCCAGCTCCTGAATGGTTTTGTCACCACGAAGTGCCGCAAGCGCCACCTGCTTTTTGAATGAAGTCGA
>Ga0136600_1000212_pt1 | contig 31990 bp, 29 predicted proteins | sample AntRauMFilla2698_FD_104634 | JGI IMG/M metagenome (GOLD analysis project Ga0136600, IMG submission 104634) | Saline lake microbial communities from Rauer Islands, Antarctica - Metagenome Filla 2 #698 | ecosystem: Environmental > Aquatic > Non-marine Saline and Alkaline > Saline | place...
CCAGCCAATAATCGGTGTGCCGTAAGGGTGGTTCGCATAAAGCGCGGCCATGAGGTTTTCGTGAAAGCGGCCGGAGGGCGTATTATCCGTGCGCTGGCGGCGTTCCTCAAGGATCACAAGCCGCTCGGAATTCACGGCGTCTTCCGGCGGGGTGAAACCCTTCATGCGTCCGGCTTCCATCTGCATGAGCGTTTTCAGATGTCTGGACGCGGCGGATTGAAAATAGGCCGTGTAATCCTGTCCGGTAAAGGCATTATCCTGCCCGCCAAGTGATTTGATGATTTTCGAAAATTCGCCAGGAGCCAGAACGCGGCCATCAATGGTTTCAGAGTCTTTGAACATTAAATGTTCCATGAAATGGGCAATACCGCTGCGGCCTGGATATTCATCCGCCGCGCCGGCCATGTACCACACCATATGGGTGACAACAGGGGCGCGGTTATTGGGAATGACTATACCGGTCAGGCCGTTCTCAAGCTGGAAGGCTTGCGCGTTAAAAACTTTCTCGCTTGGTGCAGCCTCAATATTGGAGATGTCGATTGGAAAATATGGCGCGAATTGCGGTGCGGGCTTTGGCTGCTGCGCGCTAGATATCGGCGCTTTTTCAGCATAAAAAATTGTGAGCCCTAAAATACCCAGTGACAGGGCAAGGATCAGGATGTTGTGTAGTTTTTGTCCATCCATATGATGCGCCTTCGCGGTTTATCTATTCTTCAATAGAAGGGGTGTCGCCTTCAGTCACAGGCTTGCCATCTTCGGCATTTCCGCGCAGCCGCTCAGCTTCGGCGGGGGCGTCAACAATGGTCGCCGATGGCTGGTCGTCATTGCCGAAGGCGCCCAGTAATTTTTGCGCTGTTGGCTTGTTATAATCGCGCAATTCTTTTGTCTCGGCATCCAGCGTATCGCGAATATCGGGCTGCACATTCGTGGCGCCCGCTTCTTGCAAAAGAAAATCCTCACCGCTTGTTGGCTCGGCGGCGATTGTCGCTTCGCCGCCAAACACGGTTGAGCGGGCTTGTAAGGAAGGCTCTTGCTCTTGCGGACGCGGCGCGCCGGGTTTGGGTGGGCGCAAGGCGTAATTGGGCGGTAGCTCTAAGGGCGCGCGCTTGAGAACTTTAAACTCATCGGGCGGGTTACGCTCAAGACCCAACTGCTCTTTTGCATTGCCGCAGCCCGTCAGGCCAAAAGCGAGCAGGGGAAATATCAAAAGTGATTTCGTGAAGAATTTCATAGCTATAAATCTACTCAGTCATGTTTGGTTTTTCAAGGAAAAGCGCATGATAGAGCAGCGCAAATATGCCGACTACAATCAGGCTGTCGGCCAGATTAAAGGCCGGATAGTGCCAGCCAATGGCGTGGAAGTCGAGAAAATCGATCACCGCGCCAAAGCGCAGGCGGTCAATAATATTACCGATCGCCCCCGCAATCACCAACGCTAAGGCCAAAGATTGCAGCTTTGATGTGCTGCGGTAGAGCCAGATTCCAAAGGCGATGGAGATAAGCGCCGCCACGACAGAAAGAATAAGCGCGCCGCTCTCGCTTCCGTTATTAAACAGCCCGAAGCTGACGCCGAAATTCCACACCATGGTGAGATTAAAGAAAGGCAAAATTTCGCGCGAGACAAAGCCTAGGCGCTGCGGCGCGTCCGTAATCCATTGCATGAGCGATAAGGATGCCTCGCCTGCCAACGGGCGTAGCGCTAGTTCCGTGATCGCCCATTTGCTGAGTTGATCTATGATAATAAGCACGGGAATGAGTCCCGCAAGAATGTTTTTAAAAGCCATGCTTAGTTTTAGGCTGTTTTGTCCTTGCGGATCAAGCGCACAAGCAGGTTATCCAAAGATATCGTGCCCGGCCCCTTGATAAAGATCGCCGCGGCGAGGAAAGCCCACAAAATATGGGCGGTTGAATGAATGTAAGTAAATTCGATCACGGCGGTCATAATCAGTATTCCGAACGCGCCAAAACGGGTGAACAGGCCAAAGGCAAGGAGGATGGGTAGAATTAATTCACCAGCCAGCGCCGCATGTGCCGCAACTTCTGGCGACAGGCCGGGGACGGGGTGCTCGAGGTCGAACAAGAAGATTTGCGTATCAAAAGTGCCGTTTTTAAAATCATTGAAACGCGTCATGCCAGAGACCCAAAAAGCATTTGCAACAAAAAGGCGCGCGGCCAAATCCCAAAGAGGCGAGCCGAGTTTGTCGGCAAGGCCGCGCAGGGGGGCAATAAGAGAGTCAATTTTTCGTGCCAAAGATATCACAGTCATTGTCCTTTATTGTTCTGCTTACTTATTCGCGGTAAGCGGCAGAAAAGTTTCAAGCGCCATGTGTTTTTGTAAAAATGCCGCGAAATCAAAATCGGGATACGTGGCGATAATTGTTTCAACGGCATCGCCCAGCGCGCGCCCTTCGGATAATTGGCTCAGCATATCAAATTCATCCTGCCCCAAAGGCGTAAGCTTTACCGCAAGGGCAGGGCGATACACCATGATGGGCTGGCCGGGCACGGAGATATCCAGCGTTTCGTTATTCTCGCCCTCTTTATTCTTTTCGCAAAAATCTTTAATGGCGAGCAATGGAAATTTTGAATCCACCAAATGAACGGCAGCGCGGGGCTTTAGCGTGATATCGTCTAAATCTTCCGGCGCAATGGCGCCGAGTTGTTGCGGCGTTAGGGCAGTATCGTCTGCCGCGTAATAAGCGGCGTTCATAGAGAGCTCCAGCCGCGCCATATCCGGCAAATAGGGCAAGGATTTCGCCAGCTCGAAGCCTTCGATAAATTCAGGGAAACCCGCGCCATATATATTCAGGCAGCCGCCAGTGGGCGGATTTTCCAGCGCAAAGCTGCGCGCCATAAGGGTCAAAAACTCCCGCCCGACCAGCGCCTCTATGGTTGGCAGTTTATCGGCCAGCGCATCCGTGATGGTGTTCACGATATTATTGCGGTAAATCTTCAGGCGCTCGGGCAGGGCAATATCGCCTGTCTCAAACATGGCGGCCAGATCTTCAGGCGGGCTGTGCAGCGCATCGGGGTGATCAAGCATAAGATCGCGGAAATTATTTTGTATTTTATTCAGCCGCATGAGTGGCCTCTTTATTCGTCGCGCGATCAATAATAGCGCGCGCCTTGTCGGCTTCTGCGACGAGCGTTTCCAGCGCCGGAAAGTCCTGATCCCATTCGATGAGGGTCGGCGTAACGCCGAAACGCTTAATGGCGGCCTCATAAAGATCCCACACTGTGCCTTTGACGGGGCGGCTATGGGTATCAATGAGGATTGTGCCGCCATCTGTCTCCCGCTCAATATGGCCTGCCAGATGCATTTCACCGACGGGTCCGATTTTGATCTGCTCAACATATTCAAACGGATCAAATCCGTGATTATGTGATTGCACATAGATATTGTTTAAATCCAGCAGCAGCCCGCAGCCTGTCATCTCGCTAAGGCGGTTCATAAAGGCGGCCTCGTTCATTTCATTTTTGGCAAAGGCGACATAGGTGGAAGGATTTTCAATCAGCATGGTGCGGCCAAATACCTCTTGGGCGCGGTCAATATTACGCGCCAGCGTGTCTAGCGATTCCTGCGTATAAGGTAAAGGCAGCAAATCATTAAGATGCGCGTTGCCGCTTGCGCTCCATGAGGCGTGATCGGAAATATTAAAGGGCTGGTATAGATCAATAAGGTCTTTGAATTGGCGCAAATGATCTTCGGATACAGGCTCGGTCGAGCCGAGCGAGAGACCAACGCCATGCAGGCTTAATTGATATTTTTCGCGGGCTTTGGATAGAAAATGACGATGTATTCCCCCGCCGAAATAATTCTCCGGATGAACCTCGAGCCATCCTAATTCGAGGGTCGTTTCAAGAACCTCCTCATAATAAGGGTGCCTCAAACCAATTCCCACCGGCTGTGTTGGAGAGGTTGCCGGTGGGAATATTGTGTTACGCTCAATATGCATTGAACGGTCCAATCATTTATTAATCTTAGTAGCTGTCGCCATGGTCATCGCCATGATCTTCGGCATGGTCATCGCCCATGTCATCAGCTTCTTCGGTGACAGGGGTTGTAGAACCACCGGCCAGCTTGTCGCATAGTCCGGCTGGAACGGCAATCCACTCGCCGCCATCGGCATCGGCTGAAGCATGACCGGCACAGCTATGTGTTCCTGATGCATTAGCACAGTCATTGTGACCGGCTTCTACAACTCCATAGCATTTTTCCTTGTCGGCGCCCATTGCGTTGGCTGAGTTTGCCGCGCCTGCCATTGTCAGGGCAACGCCCGCCGCAAGTAATGTATTGACTGTTTTCTTTACGTTTTTTTGGGAAACCATTGGTTTCTCTCCTTTGTTGAGTAAGTTTGGTTATAATTAAGCAAGTGTTTACACGCTAGCATCATCCGCACATTCGCAAATGATCAAAAAACGTTACACCATTTATATAAAAAGAGGAGTCTTTTTGCAGGGCGGGGCTTGCGATGATCTATAAAAAACCGTAAATCCATGAATATGCAGGTTTTTACAGATATTGCGGATATATCGGAAAATATGCGCGGCGCCGTGGTGGCCATCGGCAATTTTGATGGCGTGCATCGCGGGCATCAGGCCGTGCTGGCGCAAGCGCGCGATATTGCCGAGCAACACGGTGTGCCTTTCGGTATTCTTACGTTCGAGCCGCATCCGCGCGCATTATTCCGCCCCGACGAGCCGCCCTTTCGCATTACGCCCTTTGCGGTCAAGATGGACAGGCTGCGCGGCGCGGGGCTGGATTTTGTCTGCAGCTTGCCATTTGATTGGGATTTCGCCAGCCAGTCAGCCGCCGATTTCATCCAAAATATAATTAAAGACGGTTTGGCGCCCGCCCATCTGGTGGTGGGCTATGATTTTTGTTTCGGGCAATTACGCAAGGGCAAGGCCGAGGATTTCCCCGCCGCAGGCATCGAAACCACAATCATTCCCGAGATAGCAGAGCGCGGCGAGAAATTATCATCAAGCGCCGTGCGGCAAGCTTTGCGGCAGGGGCGGCTGAGCGATGCCAATGCGGTTTTGGGCTGGCAATGGGAAATGCGCGGCGCAATCGTCAAGGGCGATCAGCGCGGGCGCGAGCTTGGCTACCCCACGGCCAATGTGCCTTTGGGCGATGGCGTGCATCCGGCCTACGGCATTTATGCCACGATGGTGCAAATTGAGGGCGAAGATGAATGGCGCCCATCGGCAACAAATATCGGCATACGCCCGATGTTCGAGGTGCCCGTGGCACAAGTAGAAAGCTTTATCTTTGATTTTGATCGCGATATTTACGGCAAGATTTTGCGTGTTCGCCCTGTAAAACGCCTGCGCGGCGAGGCGAAATTTAATTCGCTGGATGAACTTATCACGCAAATGGAAAAAGACTGCACGCAGGCGCGAGAGATATTGGGCTGAGGATGGATGTTTTTTTGAAAATGCTGCCTCATCTTTTGCCTCTCTATGGTCTGATTGGGCTTGGTTATATTGCAGGACGGTTTTTGAACGTAAATCTGCAATCCATTGCAAAGATCAATCTTTATATATTGTTACCTTTGGTTTCCATGGGGGCGATGGTTCAAATGCAATTTCAAACGACTTATATTCTGCTGCCCTTCATTATGCTGGCCGTTTCTGTTTTCGTAAGTTTTGCGGCGTACCATATTTTTCAAAAAATTTGGACCAACGGTACGCAAAATTTAATTGCGGCTGCGGGCGTAAATGGAAATGCGCTTTACTTCGGGCTACCTATTGCTCTGATGTTGTTCGGCCCGACGGGCGTTGCCATCTATATTTTCATGAATTTGGGGCCGGCGGCAATGAATGCAACAAGGGGCTATTATTTAGTGGCTCGTGGTAAATTCGGTATTCGCGAGAGCACACAAAAGCTAATTCGCTTTCCTTTAATTTACGGGATGTTAATTGGAGGGGTTTTTAATGCCGTGGGCGTTGAGATGCATGAGATTACTTATACATATTGGGAGTACGCAACCGGAGCCACTGTATTTTTAGGGATGATGATGATCGGTATTGCGCTGGCTAAGCTTGATAAGCTTGAATTTGATTGGGGCGAACAAGCGGCTTTCATATGTGTTAAATTTCTTTTCTGGCCTTTATCTGTTCTTGCTTTTATTGCCATTGATAAAAACATAACGCACCTCTTTGATGGCTATATCTATCAAATGATGCTGGTGTTTTCGGTGATGCCTATAATGGGGAATCTGGTTGCTTATGCGGCGGAGCATAATTTATACCCTGAAAAGGCAGCATCCGCAGTTTTAGTGACCTCTTTGGCAACCGCCATCGTAATTCCTTTTACGATATGGGCGGTGGGGCTGTAGATGCTTGACACGCTGCGTTTTCCGCGCCATCTTGGCCGCATGTTTCAGATGCCCGTCATCATTATTCGAATTATCGGCCCGGCCTTTATATAAAGCGCCGGGATTTTCTGTTACATTTCCCTATTGAAATTTTGACCAAGAAAGAGCGAGCGTCCCCATGAGTGATAATGCGAGCGACGATCATAAGACAGACAAAGATAAATACCGCAATAGCGTGTTCTTGCCGACCACAGAATTTCCTATGCGCGGCGGTTTGCCGCAAAAAGAGCCGGAAATTCTAGCCAAGTGGCAGGAGATGGATCTCTACGCCAAGATGCGCGAGGCCGGTCAAGGCAAAGAGCGCTGGGTGCTGCATGATGGCCCGCCCTATGCGAACGGCAATATCCATATGGGCCATGCAATGAATAAAATCCTTAAGGATGTTGTTGTGAAATCCTACTCCATGATGGGTTATGACGCGCCTTATGTGCCGGGCTGGGATTGTCATGGCTTGCCGATTGAATGGAAAATCGAAGAAAAATACCGCGATGCGGGCAAGGATAAGGACGCGGTTGCGCCATTGGATTTTCGTGCCGAGTGCCGGAATTTCGCGAAAGAATGGGTTGATATTCAAAGTGATCAGTTCGAGCGTTTGGGCGTTACAGGCGATTGGAAAGCCAAAGAAGATGCCGCCGGTAAACCGGTCGGCGGGCCGTATCTGACCATGACAGATCGCGCCGAGGGCAAAATCGTGCGCGAGATTCATAAGTTTTCTCAAAATGGCGGATTATACCGTGGCGCGCGGCCCATTATGTGGTCGGTGGTCGAGAAAACCGCGCTGGCCGAGGCCGAGATTGAATATAAAGAACATAAATCCGTCACGATCTGGGTACGCTTTGCGGTAAAAAACTCGCCCGTTAAAGCGCTTGAGGGCGCGGATATGGTGATCTGGACCACCACGCCCTGGACGATACCATCTAACCGCGCCATGGCGTACGGCAAAGATATCGAATATGGCGTGTATGAGGTTTCTTCTGTGAGCGAAGGGGCGCGCAGCGAGGTTGGCGATAAGATTGCGCTGGCCACCGCGCTGGCCGATGAAGTGGCGCAAGCGGCGAATATTGAATTAACGCTTATCGAGACATTTAAGGGGGAGATGCTGGGCGCGTTTGGAGAAACAAAATGTCAGCACCCCCTAGCCGCACAGGATGAGGGGTATTCAGTATTTGATGTGCCGCTTTTGGAAGGTGATTTTGTAACCGATGACGCCGGAACGGGCTTTGTGCATATCGCGCCGGGGCATGGTGAGGATGACTTTAAACTTGTGCAGGGCCACAATTACATAGTTGCGCAAGGCGATGGAAGTATTGTGTCTATTGAAGTAACAGACAATGTCGCCGATGATGGAAAATTCCGCGATCACGTGCCGCTATTTGCAGGGCTCGAGGTTTATACGCAGCAGGGAAAATTAGGTGATGGGAATTTTGCCATTCTCAAGGAATTGGACGGGGCGGGTAAGTTGCTGGCTAAGGGTTCGTTGCGGCATGAATATCCGCATAGTTGGCGCAGTAAAGCGCCGCTGATTTTCCGTACCACGCCGCAATGGTTTATCTCAATGGAGACAAATGATCTGCGTCAAAAGGCGATGAAGGCCATTGAAGATACGCGCTGGGTGCCCGGCAGAGGCGAAGCGCGCATTCGCTCTATGGTAGAAAATCGTCCCGATTGGTGTATTTCGCGACAGCGTGCATGGGGCGTGCCGATCGCGCTATTCGTTCACAAAGAAACGGGCGAAACGTTAAATGACCCTGATGTGCTGGAGCGTATTGGCTCTATCTTCGAGGAAGAGGGCGCGGATAGCTGGTGGGCGCGTCCGGCATCTGAGTTTTTGGGAAGTGATTATAACGCCGAGGATTACGAGCAGATTTTCGACATTGTCGATGTGTGGTTTGAATCCGGATCGACCCATGCTTTTGTTTGCGAAGACCGCGATGATCTGCGCCGCCCCGATGACAAGCGCACGGCGAATTTATATCTGGAAGGCTCGGATCAGCATCGCGGGTGGTTCCATTCCTCATTACTGGAGAGCTGCGGCACGCGCGGGCGTGCACCCTATGACGCGGTGCTAACCCATGGGTTTGTGCTTGATGAGAAGGGCTATAAAATGTCCAAATCGCAGGGCAATGTTGTCGACCCGTTGAAATTGATGGATCAATATGGCGCCGATATTTTGCGGTTATGGACAATGACTTCGGACTATGGCGAGGATATGCGGATCGGTCAGGATATGCTTAAAGGTTCGGGCGATTTATACCGCCGCATTCGTAATACGCTGCGCTTTTTGCTGGGGGCTTTGGAAGGATTTTCGGCTGCGGAGAAAACCGATTTGGACGCGCCGGAGGCTTTGCCCGAGCTTGAGCAATTAATGCTACATAAATTATACGAGATGGATAAAAAAGTCCGCGCTCATATCGAAGATTTCGAGTTCAGTAAATTGGCCAAGGCGCTGCATGAATTTTGTAATGAAGATCTTTCGGCCTTTTATTTCGATATCCGCAAAGACCGCCTTTATTGCGATGCACCCGATAGCGCCGAACGCCGCGCGTGCCGCAGCGTGATGGCGGTAATTTTTGATCACCTTACTGCGTGGCTGGCGCCTATTTTGGTCTTCACCGCCGAGGAAGCATGGAGCCACAAGCCGCAAGGCATTTTCGAAGATTCCGCCAGCGTGCATTTGCGTGAATATCCGGCTGCGCCTGAGGTTTGGCAAAATGCGGGGCTGGCCGGAAAATGGTTTGCGCTGCGTGATTTGCGTAAATCGGTTTTAGAGGCGATCGAGCCATTGCGTACATCAAAGGAATTGGGCTCATCATTGGAGGCGCTGCCTGTTATCACGCTGGATCAGGATATGATGAAGGCCGTGAATGAAGCTGATTTGCCTGCCTTGTTTATTACATCGCAAGTGCAGGTTGCGGCGGGCGATGAAACATCCGTTACAATTCAAAGGGCCGATGGCGGGAAATGCCAGCGTTGCTGGAAAGTGCTGCCCGAGGTGAAGGATGAGCTTTGCACGCGGTGCAGCAATGTTGTCGCGCAGGAAAAGGCGGCTTAGGCGGCCAACGTTTGAATGGCCGAGCGGTTAAGTTCCACTGGCGCTCGTTTTATCAACGGCCGGCACCATTGCGCTTTCAAGTATGTCGCATAACAGCCCGTCGCGCAGACCCGTGGTGGACACAATAATCGTTTTAAAGCCCAGTTTTTTAATCAGCCGCGCCATTAAAAGCGAAGCGGCGGGCAGCAGCTCCGCTCTTTCTTTTTCAACGATATAAGTGTTGCGAATGGATTGCGGTGTCATGGCCGCAATTTCCTTGGCAAATAAACGCATTTCATCGGCAGAAATCATATAGCCCGACAGGCGGTGGCCGTTGCGTCCGGTCGCTTGCATGTGCAAATTGGCCAATGACCGCCACGTGCCGCCGATCACATAAAACAAATCCTGCTGGCATAATTCATCGGAAATATTTTTAATTTGCGCATCAATATAGGCCTTCGGGTCATCGTGCGCTTTGATGCGTAAGACACCAAGGGCGGTGCTTACCGGCGCGTAAACCTGCTTCTTCTTAATACTGGCCAGCTCCAGCGAGCCGCCGCCCAAATCGCCGACAATACCATCACCATCGGGGAAAAATGTTATGACGCCCTTGGCAGCAAGCGTTGCTTCTTCTTCGCCGGAAATTACGCGCACATCTATGCCGGTTTGTTTTTTGATTTCCTTGATAAATTTAGGGCCGTCTTTGGCATCGCGCAAGGCCGCCGTGCCTATCGCGTGCAGATCGGTGATATTCATGGCATCGGCCAATGCCTTGAAACCGTTTATGGATTTTAAGGTGCATTCTTTTCCCGGCGGGTAAAGCTTGCCTGTATCCACCAGATCACGCCCCAGCGAGCATTGAACCTTTTCATTGAAAACGGGGTTTTGCCGCAAATAAGGCGGGTCAAAAACAACAAAGCGAATTGTATTGGATCCAAGGTCGAAAATGCCGATTGGCTGTAAGGTACGCGAAAGCATAGAGACAGGATTGTTGTGCGAATCGATATTAGGCAAGTTTTTGCCTTATCTTCCTTGCTTTTTCTGTGGGCTTTTTGCCGGATCTAAAATGAGCTCGGGTGGTTCCGGTAATTCTCTCAGCGCTTTTCCGCGTCCCGATAGAGACGGGTTTTCCATGAAATAATCATGGGCGCAAAAATCATTTTCACTATAGTCATAGCGCGTATAGCTGCCGTCTGAATTCATGCGCCAGCTTTGTTTTACGTCTTTTAAATTGGCCATCATAATCTGATTGAGGATCTGTTTATGAACCGTTTTATTTTCAATCGGGACGAGCGCTTCGATACGGTGCGAGAGATTGCGCGGCATAAGATCGGCCGATGAAATAAACACCTTCGCATTGCGCGAGGGCATATCTTTGCCGTTGGCAAAACAATAAATGCGCGCATGTTCAAGAAAACGCCCGACGATACTTTCCACGCGGATATTATCCGACAGCCCTTCAATGCCCGGCCGCAGGGCGCATGCGCCGCGTACAATAAGGCTGATTTGCACACCTGCCCGTGATGCCTGATACATTTTATCAATAATCTGCGGATCAAGCAGCGCATTACATTTTGCCCAGATTTGCGCGGGCAGCCCTTGGCGGGCATTTATGATTTCCTGATCAATCATGCCCATAAGCGTTTCACGAAGCCCGATCGGCGAGATAGAGAGCTTTTTAATCGTGGCCGGTTTGGCCGTGCTGGTCATGTAATTAAACATGGCGCCGGCATCCTTACAGATATCCTTATCGCATGTGAAATAAGATAAATCGGTATAAATGCGCGCATTGAGCGAGTGGTAATTGCCTGTACCGAAATGTGCGTAGGAGCATAATTTTTGTCCTTCGCGGCGCGTCACAAGGGATAGTTTCGCATGGGTTTTAAGGTCGGGGAAACCATACACAACCTGAACGCCTGCGCGCTCCATATCACGTGCCCAGCGTAAGTTGGCTTCCTCGTCAAAGCGGGCTTTTAGCTCGATCAGGGCGGTGACGCTTTTGCCCTCCCCTGCGGCCTCGATCAATGTATCGACAATTTGCGAATGCTCCGATGTGCGGTAGAGCGTTTGCTTGATTGAGACAACATCGGGGTCGCGCGCGGCCTGTTTAAGGAAGTTAATAACCACGTCAAATGTTTCATAAGGATGGTGAACCAAAATGTCTTTATTGCGAATGGCGGCGAAACAATCGCCATCGAAATCTTCGATCCGTTCGGGCGAGCGCGAAGTGAAAACAGGGAAGAGTAATTCGGGGTTTTCATCCGTAATAAGCTGCGCAATATCGGAGAGCCCGACCAGCCCGTGAACCTGATAAATTTGATTGTCGGTAACGTCCAAATTTTTTTGTAAAAAGGCGAGTGTCGGCTTGTTAATATTATGATGGACGTTCAAATGAATGACGCGTCCGCGCCGCCGCCTTTTGATGGCTTGTTGGAATGTGCGCACCAGATCTTCGGCTTCTTCTTCAATCTCCAACTCGCCGTCACGTATTATTCGAAACGTTGCGTATTCATTTAGTTCCAATGGGTCGGGGAAAAGCTGGTCAATGAAAGTGAGGATAGCTTTCTCGGTTAATATATAGCGCGGATGCGTTCCGGGCAGACGGATAAAGCGCTCTAGTATTTTCGGAATCTGCACCAATCCGTGCTGCTTTTTCCCAGTCTCTTTATTGGTCAGCTCAAGTGCAACCGAAAGCCCTTTATTGGGAATAAACGGAAAAGGATGAGAGGGGTCAATGGTGATCGGCGTTAGAATGGGCAGGATATCTTGCTCGAATTTTGCACTGAGCCATTTCATATCCTTGGCACCTAAATCCTCGCGCTGGACAATCTCTATGCCGCATTCGCCAATTGCTGGACGAAGGGCGCGCCACGTGGCCTGAATATCGCCTGTCATCTCCGCCGCTTTGGGGCGAATGGCTTCAAGCTGGCGGAGGGGCGTCATGCCGTCAATGGTGGTGTCATCGTGATTGCGCCGCACCTGTCCGATAAGGCCGGCCACGCGCACCATATAAAATTCTTCCATGTTGGAGGCACAGATCGAAAGAAAGCGGACGCGTTCCAGCAAGGGGTGGTTTTCATTTTGTGCTTCTTCAAGCACGCGGCGGTTAAATTCCAGCCACGATAGCTCGCGATTGATAAACCGCGCAGAGCTGATTTTCAAACTATCCGGATCCATATTTTTATAGGCAGTGTCGCGATCGCCGCTTAGCCCGAGTAAGATGTCCATGGCTTTTCTCATAAAGTGAAAATATTAATAACATCTTTATTCTATCACAATTTACCGGCTTTTTTCATCAAAACACGGATATGGGGTTTGCCGGTTTCTTCTTCGTATTTCTCGTAATATTGTTGGTGATATTCCTCGGCAGGGTAAAATGTTACGGCCTCGTTCAATGTGGTCACGATCGGGTCTTTATAAAGGCCGCTTTCATTGACGCGGGCGATTATCTCTGCGGCGGTGCGTTTTTGATCTTCATTAGAAAAGAAAATGGCGGAGCGATATTGCGTACCGACATCAACGCCTTGGCGGTTAAGCTGCGTTGGGTCGTGACCTTTGGTCAGGAAAAAGTCGGTAAGCGCGGCGTAGTTGGTTTTGGCGGGGTCAAACGTGACCTCGACCGCTTCGGCGTGGCCGGTTTCTCCGGTTGTGATATCGCGGTATGTGGGGTTATCAAGCGCGCCGCCCGTATAGCCAGAGCGCGTGTAAAGCACGCCATCAATAGCGCGAAACTCGCTTTCCAGACACCAAAAACACCCGCCCGCAAAAATTGCGGCGGGGTAGCCTTGGGGTTTTTCATCTTGAATATCGTCTGTCACTGTAAGGGATCCTCCGATTGCGGGCGACCAGAAATAGGCCGCGCCTAGAATTAAAATGGCTATCAATGTAAAAATGCGCAGCATGCGTTTTTATCTCCTGTAAAAATAAGATAGGCTGGTTACTTGTATATTCGAGTGCACATTCGCGGTGGTTACCCAAAATATGTTTGATTGGTTGAAAAGTTATAAATCTTCTAAGGAGTGGCGCTCGCCCAATTTTGATGAGCGCGGTGAGCAAAAGCCGCATATTCTCCTTGTGCATTATACGGGCATGAAAACGGCGGATGCGGCCTTGAAACGGCTTTGTAATCCGGCGGCAAAGGTGAGCGCGCATTATCTGATCGAGGAGCAGGGCAAAATTCACAAGCTTGTCGATGAAGATCGCCGCGCATGGCACGCGGGCATTTCACATTGGCAAGGGATCACGGATATTAACGCCGCCTCAATCGGCATAGAGCTGGTTAATCCCGGGCATGAATTCGGCTATCGCATTTTCCCTGACCGGCAATTGCGGGCGCTGATTGATCTGTGCCAGAGGTTGATCGGGAAATACGGCATTAAGCCGCACGATATATTGGCCCATAGCGATGTTGCGCCGCAGCGCAAGGCCGACCCGGGCGAGCTGTTTGATTGGCGCGGCATGGCGGCGCAGGGCATTGGTTTGTGGCCAGACCCCAGCGCGATGGATTTGCAGGCGGCGGAAGATATTGTTTTGGATGATGATGCGGTGCTGGAGCTGCTGGGTAGCTATGGCTATGACACAGAAGCGGGACTTAAGCCTGTTCTAACCGCCTTTCACCGGCATTTTTATCCCGAGAAATTTATCGGTTATCGCGGCGTAGACTCCAAAGTGAATGGCGCGGATATTCTCAGTGTTGCCCGCCTGCTTAGCCTTATACGCCAGCGCAGTGACCCACAATAACGCGTAAAGCTTGCAAGTTTCACCAAAACTCATCATAGTGCCCCAGTTTTTCGGAGAAGATTGGATGGCTGCTCGCCCTGCTTTATGCAGGAGAGAGGAAAGTCCGGGCTTCATGAAAATACGGCGCCGGCTAACGGCCGGGCCTTGCATAGCTTTGGCGACGCAGGGACGGATAGTGCAACAGAGAGTAAACCGCCTCATTTATGGGGTAAGGGTGAAAGGGTGCGGTAAGAGCGCACCGCTTGGGTGGTAACATTCAAGGCAAGGTAAACCCCGCCGGAAGCAAGACCAAATAGGGATTGATGCCTCATTTATGAGAGGGTGCGTTTTCACACCCATGCAATCCGGGTAGGTCGCGAAGAGCGCGCTTGGTAACAGGCCGCCAAGATGAATAGTCGTCACTCCCCTCCTTTTTTGGGCGGGAGTACAAAACCCGGCTTATAGATCTCGCTTCGAAAACATATGAGAAGCCCCTTGGTTAACGCCAAGGGGTTTTTCTTTTTATTCCCCCATTCGTCATCCCCGCGCACTTCCCATTCGTCATCCCCCCATTCGTCATCCCCCCATTCGTCATCCCCGCACACTTCTCATTCGTCATCCCCGCGTAGGCGGGGATCGGGTTGTTTTAATCTTCTGGATTCCGGCTTTCGCTGGAATGATGGCGACGAAGTACCTGTGTGTAACTTGATCGGGACTTGGCGGTTTCGTTGACTGGCCATGAATTTCCATGCTATCCCATAAATATCCATGAAGTTCCGTTTGGGGTGAGTGGGGAATGCTTGTGGCTGGCTGAGGTGGCTGATTGATAGGAAAATATGCCGTTATTTTTATCGACATTTATAAATAGAATTGATGCGAAGGGGCGGGTTTCCGTGCCCGCGTCATTTCGCGGCGCGCTTGCGAGCGAGCCGTATCAGGGCATTGTCGTGTTTCGCTCCCACCAGCATGCGGCGCTGGAGGGTTTCGCGTTTTCCTCGATGCAGGATATTGCCGGGCGGCTTGATCACTATGATCTATTCTCGGGCGAGCAAGATGATCTGGCTACAGCCGTGTTTGGCGATTCTGTGCAGCTGCCTTTTGATGGCGATGGCCGCGTGATTTTACCCGAAAGCTTGATCGTGCATGCGGGTCTGCAGGGGCAGGCGGCCTTTGTCGGGATGGGACAGAAATTCCAAATATGGAGGCCCGAAGAATTTGAGGGGCGCCGCGAAAATGCGCGCGGCAATGTGAAATCAGGCAAGCTGACAATTCCAAAAGATTCCGGCTCTAAAGGCGGTGCCTCATGAGCCATGCACCGGTCATGTTGAGTGAGGTTTTGAGCGCCTTGGCGCCCCAAGATGGCGGCGTTTATGTTGATGGCACTTTTGGAGCGGGCGGCTATACGCGCGGCATTTTAGAATCTGCGGATTGCAAGGTGATCGCGATTGATCGTGATCCGGCGGCGGTGGCGCGGGCGGATGAATTAAAGGCTGCGTTTGGCGCGCGGTTTGAATTTCATGCGGGTACGTTCGGCAATGTACGGAATTATATTTCTGAGCCGGTGGACGGGTTTGTGCTCGATATTGGTGTCTCCTCGATGCAGATCGACCAGCCGGAGCGCGGATTTTCCTTCCGCACAGATGGGCCGCTCGATATGCGCATGGATAATAAAAGCGGCCAAAGTGCGGCGGATATTGTCAATTCCACGCCGGAGGATGATCTGGCTAATCTCATTTATAAATATGGCGAGGAGCGCAAATCACGCCGTGTAGCCAAGGCAATTGTGATGCGCCGCGCCGATGAAAAATTTACCCGCACATTGGATTTGGCGGATGTTATTCGCGGCGTGGTGCCTAAATCGCACAAGGATAAAATCGATCCGGCAACGCGCACATTTCAGGCGCTACGCATTGCGGTGAATGACGAGTTGGGCGAGCTGGAAAGAGCCCTAGAGGCGTCTATCCATATCTTGAAACCCGGCGGGCGTTTGGTTGTTGTCAGTTTCCATTCACTGGAAGATGGCATGGTGAAATTCTTCCTGCGCGAGAAATCCGGCGGCGCGGCGAGTGGCTCGCGGTATTTACCCGCGCAAGAGCCCGAGGCTCCGATTTTCAAATTAATACCGCGCAAGCCTATAGAGGCGGGCGATGAAGAAATTGCGGCGAACCCGCGTGCCCGCTCGGCGAAATTACGCGCGGCAGAATATATCGCCGATAGAAGCGGGGGCGCGTTATGAAGCTGCTGATTTCCCGCACATTTTGGGTGTTTGTACTGGCCGGCTTATCCGGCGCGGCGTTGCTTCATATTTCCCAGCGCGTGCAAGATGCGGAAGTGCGTCTGGGCGCGATTAAGGCGCAAGCCGCCGAGGAGCAAGAGAATATCCGTGTGCTTAGCGCCGAGTGGGAATATCTTAACAGCCCCGCGCGACTGGAAATTCTGGCGGCGCAATATCTTGATTTGGTGCCGCCCGATACTGGCTTTACGGCGCTTGAGTCAGATGAATTGCCGCCCCGCAATTTTAAACCTGAATTTACCTCTTCTCCATTCACAATCCCGCCCCAAGAAATGTCTGACTCTGTCGTGATTCAGCCCGTTTTTTATGTCACTCCTCAGGTGAAGCCCTCACCGTCTATTCCCCCGAAAAATTTTAATGCTCTTCTTCGAAATTTAAATGAGGAGCGTGATTGATGGTTTTTCGCAAAAGCTTTCTGATGTCATCGGCGCGTTTAAAGGGCGAAAAAAGTGTCGCGCTGGATTTGGCGCGCGGGCGGCTTGTAATGATCAGCGCGTTTTTCATTCTGGCCTATGTCATGGTGATGGCGCGCGCATTTGATCTGGCTGTGCTTCAGGGCGGCCTGGATGATACGGCGGTGGTGACGAGCGCCGCTACGCAAGATCAATCACCGCGCCGCGCCGATATTGTTGACCGCAACGGCGTCATGTTGGCGACAACGCTGGAGATGGTATCGCTCTATGCGGACCCGGCGGAGATTTATGACGCGCAGACAACCTCCACAAAATTGGCGGCAATTTTCCCTGCGCTTGATCGCGATGATCTGGCAGAAAAATTATCCGGCGAGCGCCGTTTTGTCTGGGTGAAACGCAATATCATTCCACTTGAGCAACGTCAGGTTTTAGAGATTGGCGAGCCGGGCTTGCGCTTTGAAAAAGACGAGCGCCGCCTCTACCCCCATGGCGGTTTGGCCGCGCATATTGTGGGCTATACCGATATTGATAATGACGGGCTGGCGGGGTTAGAGCGCCAGCATAGCAAAGCCCTGGCGCGCGGTGATGTCCTTAAGACAACGCTGGATGTGCGTTTGCAACATGCGCTGCGCCGCTCGATTGCGCTGGCCATACATGATTTCGATGCACAGGCGGGCGCGGGCGTTATTTTGGATATAAAGACCGGCGAGATTTTGGCCGCCGTATCGTTGCCCGATTTTGATCCCCATGATGCGGGTAATGCACCGGACGCGGCAAAATTTAATCGCTTGTCTTTGGGCGTGTATGAGCTTGGCTCGATGTTCAAGATTTTCTCGACGGCGGCGTTGCTGGAAAACTATGCTCTGCCGCTCAGTCATACATTTGATGCGCGCGAGCCGATTAAGATGGGCCGTTTCACCATAAATGATTACCACGCCGAGGAGCGCGAATTGACGATCCCTGAGATTTTCATGCATTCCTCCAATATCGGTACGGCCAAGATGGGGCAGATGGTTGGCGGCGACGCGCTGAAGCGTTTTTACGGTGAAGCCGGATTACTGGATCCGCTCGATATTGATTTCCCTGCCGTGGGCACGCCGATGGTGCCTAACCCGTGGCGCGAGATTAATACGCTGACCGCATCTTACGGGCACGGCATTGCGGTGAGCGCGCTGCAGCTAGCTGTGGCGGCGGGCGCGGTAATGAATGACGGTATTTATATGCGGCCACAATTAGTGATGGAGGCGGGCGCAAAATCGCCGCAAAGCCGCAATGGAATACGCATTGTTTCGTCACAAACGGCCGATAAAATGCGCGCCATGATGAGATTGACAGTGAGCGAAGGAACGGCGGCAAATGCCGATGTACCGGGATATATGGTCGGCGGAAAAACCGGAACGGCAGAAAAAGTTGTCGATGGAAAATATGATCGCAAGAAACTTATTTCTTCTTTTATAGGCACATTTCCGATGAATGATCCGCGCTATGCCGTGTTGGTTATGGTTGATGAGCCGAAGGGCAATAAGAAGAGTTTCGGGTTTGCCACGGCGGGCTGGGTTGCCGCGCCGGCGGTGGCGCGCATAGTGGCGGCGATGGGCTCAATACTGAATATCGAGCCTGTTCAAAATGTGGCGGCGAACGATATTGCAACGCCGTTGAAGGTTTTTGTGGCCGCACAAGAAGAGGATGCGCAATGAGTATATTCGAGCAATATGGGTTAGAGCGCTCCGCGATAACGGGCATCACCGAAGATAGCCGCAAGGTGCAAAAAGGCTTTGTCTTTGCCGCGCTGCCGGGGAGCCGCGCCGATGGACGCAAATATATAGACGCCGCCATTCATAATGGCGCGAGCGTGATTATCAGCACGCCCGATGCGCAGGTACCAAAAGGCGTGACGTTCATTCCTGACGAGCATCCGCGCCGCATTCTGAGTTTAATGGCCGCCGCATTTTACGGCGCGCAGCCCGAAACAATTATAGCTGTGACGGGAACGAACGGCAAAACCTCGACCGTGTCATTCGTCGAACAAATATGGGATGCGCTGGGGTATAAATCCGTGTCGCTTGGCACATTGGGGCTGCGCGGTAAGGAGTTGAAGCGAACAGGCGTATCCATGACAACGCCTGATCCGGTCTCGCTGATGGCCGATCTGGCAGATTTGCGTGCGGCGGGCGTGACGCATGTGGCGATGGAGGCCTCCTCGCACGGGCTGGATCAGTTCCGGCTGGACGGTGTGCAAATTGCGGCGGCGGGCTTTACGAATTTAAGCCGTGATCATCTGGATTATCACGGCACGATGGAAAAATATTTAGAGGCTAAAGCACGATTATTTACCGATGTTTTGCCTGAGGGCGCGCCGGCCATTATCAATGCCGATAGTTTGGTGTGCGCGGAATTATCCGGCGCGATACGCACAGCAAAACGTACAATCGTAACCTATGGCAAAAAGCCAGGCGATATTCATATCAAATCATTACGCGCCGTACCTTCGGGGCAAGATATTGAGTTATCTATAAATGATCGTACATACGCGCTTCACGTTCCGTTTATTGGTTATTTCCAACTTAAAAATCTTCTATGTGCCATTGGGCTTGTTGTTGCGGCGGCCGGTAAGGGTTTGGATAACAAGGCATTTTTAGAAAGTATTTTTGATGTTGTGCCGAAATTACAATCGCCCCCCGGGCGGCTGCAATTTGTGCCGGGTCACCCCAAAGGCGCGGGTGTCTATGTGGATTATGCGCATACGCCGGCCGCGCTTGAAACGGTGTTAAATGCCGTGCGCCCGCATATTACCGGGCGGCTATTTTGTGTGTTCGGGTGCGGCGGCGATCGCGATAAAGGCAAGCGTCCGATGATGGGAAAGATTGCTGCTGAAAATGCCGATATGGTGATTGTAACCGATGATAATCCGCGCAGTGAAGATGCCGCGCAAATCCGCAGAGAGATTTTAGAGGGCGCGCCTAACGCACCGGAAAACGTAAGCGAAATCGATGAACGCGCCGCCGCCATAACAAAAGCCATTCAAGATTTAAAAGAGGGCGATGTTCTGGTCATTGCCGGAAAAGGCCACGAACAAGGTCAGATTATTCAAGATAAAACCATTCCTTTTGATGACGTCAGCGTAGCGGCCGATGCCATTGCCCATCTTACATAGTGCGCTGAGTTCTTCGGTTCATTTATTCAAACATACTGCGTTAATACTACCTAAATACTATTTCAATACTGCGTCATTTAAGTAACCCGATAAGAACAACAATAAATGTGAGGAGAGAAACACATGATACGGGATAATAGGAGCTATTGGTCAATGCTCAAAACGGGTAATGTGACGGTGAGCGTGCAGCCCCGCCGCGCGCGGGCGCAGTTGGTGTTTCGTGTGGCGCAGCTGATTGATTGCGGAACGGGACGGCCCAAGGTCACGCTGGAATGTGTAGCTTATGGCGGCCCGGGGCGCATGGAAGATGCGCTGGATATTGATTTCGAGGTGCCCGATAACCTGGCGCATGTTGATTTGCTTTATACAAGGGTCGGTGATGCGCGCCGTTTATTGCCGTATCAGCGCATTGAAAATTTATATGAATCGGCGCAGATTAAAGAAATTGTTGCCGATGTTGTACGGCCCGGCGATGTCATTGTGATGGAGCGCGAGCCGGATCATAAAACGCATAATATTGTGGCGAGTAGCAAAGCCAAGTGCCGGATTTACCGTGTCATGCAAAAATCAGCTCTTAATAATAAAGGCCAAAACAAGCATGCTTTATAACCTCCTGACGCCATTGGCGGATGATTTCGCAATCTTTAACCTGTTCCGGTATCTGACATTCCGTACAGGGGGCGCGATTATGACAGCGCTGATTTTATGTTTTCTGATTGCGCCGCCCATGATCCGGTGGCTGAAAGAAAAGCAAAAAGAAGGGCAGCCTATCCGTGAGGACGGGCCGGAGGGGCATTTCCAAAAAGCCGGTACGCCGACGATGGGAGGGCTGATGATTTTAATCTCGGTCAGTATATCGACATTGCTGTGGGCGGATTTGTCCAATACGTTTGTATGGGTGGCGATGTTGGTGATGGTGGGCTACGGCGCGATTGGCTTTGCCGATGATTATCTTAAGCTAACAAAGCGCAATACGAAGGGCCTGCCCGGGCGCATTAAAATCTTGGGGCAATTGGTGATTGGCGGCATTGCTACGATGGGCATTATGTATGGATTGCCCGATCATTTGAGCAGCCATGTGGCCATTCCGTTTTTCAAAGAATTCTTCATTAATATTGGCTGGTTCTTTATTCCGTGGGCGCTGCTGGTGATGGTGGGCTCGTCCAATGCGGTGAATTTAACCGACGGGCTGGACGGGCTGGCGATTGTGCCGGTGGCGATTGCGGCGGCGTGTTTCGGGCTGATTGCCTATATTGTCGGGCGCGCGGATTTCTCGGATTATCTGAATGTCCCCTTCGTGTTGGGCACGGGGGAGTTGGCAATTTTATGTGGCGCGCTGATTGGCGGCGCGATGGGGTTCCTTTGGTATAATGCGCCGCCCGCGATGATTTTCATGGGCGATACGGGCTCGCTGTCGATGGGCGGTGTGCTCGGCGCGATTGCCGTGACGGTAAAGCATGAATTGGTGCTGTTGATAATTGGAGGGTTATTTGTGCTTGAGACCGTATCGGTAATTGTGCAGGTGGTGTCCTTCAAACTCACCGGCAAGCGGGTATTCGCGATGGCACCCTTGCATCACCATTTCGAGAAAAAAGGCTGGTCGGAGCCAACAATAGTTATTCGCTTTTGGATTATTGCTGTTATTCTGGCGCTGATAGGGCTTTCAACATTGAAGCTGCGTTAGGGCCCTAAAGGGGGGTAATCTGCGCCTATGATTGATGTAACGAAATTTGTAGAAACGCTGGGCGGTAAGCCTGTCGCCGTGTTTGGCTTAGGGCTTTCGGGCCTGTCCAGCGTAGCGGCGCTGCGCGGTAGCGGCGCGAATGTTATCGCGTGGGATGACCGCAGCGAGCCGCGTAAAAAGGCCGAAAAAGCTGGCGCAAAGATCGAGCAATTCACTCCTGATATTTTGGCGAAATGTGGCGCGCTCGTGCTGGCGCCCGGTGTGCCGCTCACGCATCCTGCGCCGCATCCGGTGGTGCGCATGGCGGTTGACCTTAATCTGGAGATTTTATGCGACATCGAAATTTTGCACCGCGCGCAGCATGGCCGCAAAACCATCGGCATTACGGGCACGAACGGAAAATCGACCAGCGTTGCATTAATGGACCATGTTTTAAAACAGGCCGGTCATAAAACCGTGCTTGCGGGTAATATCGGCACGCCGGTTTTAACCACAAAGATGCCGCCCAAAGATGGCTGTTACGTGCTGGAGCTTTCCTCTTACCAGTTGGATTTATGCACGGATTTTGCTCCCGATATTGCGGTGCTGCTTAATATTACGCCGGATCATTTGGACCGGCACGGCAATATCGAAAATTATGCGGCGGCCAAGGAACGTGTTTTTCGCGCTCAAGGCTCACAGGATTCGTGGGGCGTAATCGGTATTGATAATGAATATTGCCGTGATATGTATGAGCGCCTTAAGGGATCTTCCGCGCGGCGCATGGTGCCAATCTCTGTGACGCAGTGCGCCGAAGGTGGCGTGTATGTCGCGGATGGTGCGCTGATTGATGATCTTGACGGCGAGGCGGTCGAGATGGGAAAGCTCTCAAATATCACCATCCTTCACGGGCGGCATAATCACCAAAATGCGGCGGCGGTTTATGCGGCTTTGCGGCTTTATGGTTTGGCGGGTGAGGATATTTTCAAGGGTTTCAAAAGCTATCCCGGCTTGCCGCATCGCCAATTTCCCGTGGCTGTCAAAGACGGCGTTGTTTACATGAATGACAGCAAGGCAACCAACGCCGAGGCCGCGTCAAAGGCGCTGGTGGCGCATAAAAAGATTTACTGGATCGCAGGGGGGCGCGCAAAAGAAGGCGGTCTGGAGGGGCTTGATCCATACATGCCCAATATCAAGCACGCTTTTTTAATCGGCGAGGCCGCCAGTGATTTTGCCGTATGGCTGGAGGCGCGCGGCGTGCCGCATACGATAAGTTATAATTTAGAAAAAGCCACTAAGGCCGCGCATGATTTGGCGCATGAGCAGCGTGGGCAGCCGGGCGGGGCGGGGGTTATATTGCTCTCTCCGGCATGTGCGTCATGGGACCAGTTTGATTCGTTCGAGCAGCGCGGTGATGAGTTTACCGCGCAGGTAAAAGCGCTTGTGGGCAGCGCATGAGTTTATTTGATCGCACCAATCAATCGGCGCTGGGCGCGTGGTGGTGGACGGTTGATAAAACCATGCTCTCGCTGTTTTTGATCCTTATGATATGCGGCATTGCCTTGGTCACAACTGCCAGCCCGCCTGTGGCGGCGCATTTGGGGCTTGGTGATTATCATTTTTTGTTTCGCCATCTGGTATTTTTGGTGCCCACGGTCGGCTTTATGATTGGCTTATCAATGTTGGAAGCGCAAAATATAAGGCGTTTGGCGACATTGTTGTATATAGCGTCAGTGTGCATGATGATTGCCGTTTTATTAACCGGCATGGAGATTAAAGGCGCGCAAAGATGGCTGCATATATTCGGATTTTCCATTCAGCCCAGTGAATTTATCAAACCCGCCTTTATTGTTATGGCCGCATGGCTGATGGGTTTACAAAAAACCAAGTCGCAATTTCCGGGCAACGCGGTAACAGCAGGACTTTATCTGGTCACGATTACTTTGCTGTTGCTACAGCCCGATCTGGGCATGACATTGGTTGTGACATCCGTATGGGCCGTTCAGATTTTTCTGGCGGGCTTCCCCTTCAGGCTGCTGATCGGGTTTATCTTGCTGGCGCTTGTCGGGCTGGCGCTGGCTTATAGTAATTTTGATCATGTGCAAAGCAGGATTGATCGCTTTTTAAACCCCGAAGCAGGCGATAATTATCAAGTAGAGCGCTCGATCGAGGCGTTTCAAAGTGGCGGCATTTTCGGCACGGGGCCGGGGCAGGGCGAGGTGAAATTGCGCTTGCCTGATTCGCACGCCGATTTTATATTCTCCGTGGCGGCCGAGGAAATGGGCTTACTGTTTGTGATTATTCTTGTGGGGATTTTTCTGGCGATATTATTGCGCGGATTTAACCGGTTGATGCAAAGCCCCGATATATTTACCGTGCTTGCGGTGGGGGGCTTGCTGAGTATGTTTGGCGTGCAGGCTTTGATCCATATGGGCTCCAGCCTTAATTTGCTGCCAACCAAGGGAATGACATTGCCGTTTCTCAGCTATGGCGGATCGTCCTTAATGGCGACAGGCATGGCGATGGGCGCGGTTCTGGCCTTGACCCGCCGCGGAGCGCGGTCCAGTATAGCGCGCGGCGGTTTGATGGGACGTAAACGATATAGCGAGGCAGACGAGCCATGAGCATAGATGATAATTTAGTGGTATTAAGCGCGGGCGGCACGGGCGGTCACATGACTCCGGCGCGGGCGCTGGCGCATGATTTATTATCGCGCGGCTATCGTGTGGCGTTGCTGACTGATGAGCGCGGCACCAAATATAAAGCCATGTTCGAGGGTGTGGAAATTCACCGGATTAAATCCGGCGCTTTGGGCGCGGGGCTGCTGGGGAAGGTAACGGGCGCGCTGAATATGGGGCTTGGCTTGGTGCAAAGCATATCTTTGCTGAAAAAACTAAAGCCCGATCTGGTTGTTGGCTTTGGCGGTTATCCATCCGTACCGGGTGTTTATGCCGCGCAGAAATTAAAAATCCCGACCATAATTCACGAGCAAAATGCCATTATCGGCAAGGCCAACGCATTTTTGGCTCCTAAAGCGATGCGCATTGCCTTATCGCTGTCCAATACCACAGGGCTCGATGAGCTCGATAAAATCCGCAGCGTTGTGACGGGCAACCCCGTGCGCGCAGAAATTGCCGCGCTTTATAACGAGCCTTATCCGGTGATGAAACCCAGCGATACGCTGCGCATATTTGTCATTGGCGGCTCGCTAGGCGCCAGCGTGTTTAGCGATGTCATCCCCCAAGCGCTGGCCGCGTTGCCGCCTGATCAGAAGGAGCGTTTATCGGTTGTGCAGCAATGCCGTGAAGAGGACATTGAAGAGGTTCGCGCGGCTTATGAGGCGGCCAGTATCAAGGCGGAGCTGGCGACGTTTTTCGATGATGTAGCGGCGCAGCTTAAAACGGCGCATCTGGTGATTGCCCGCAGCGGCGCGAGCACCGTGGCCGAGGTGAGCACAGCGGGGCGCCCTGCCATATTTGTGCCATACCCCCACCATAAAGATCAGCAACAAAAGATGAATGCCGATGCGGTGGCCGATGTGGGCGGCGCATGGGTGATGGCCGAGGACGGGTTCAACAAAGATGTTTTGCTGGCGAAGATCGAGAATTTCCTGCAAAACCCCGAGACCTTGTTTAAGGCCGCCGAAGCGGCGCGTTCTTGCGGGAAGCCCGATGCGTCGCGGAAGCTTGGGAATTTGGTGACGGCTATCGCTAGTGGTTGGGACTAAGAATTTTTAAAACCACGAAGACATGAAACTTCACTAAGAAAAACATTTAAAAACTTAGGACTTCTTTGTGCCTTAGTGGTTCAAAATAAAAAGGATATTTTATAATGTGTGCGATGTCTTTAGAAACGGGAACGCTTCATTTTGTCGGGATTGGCGGCATTGGCATGAGCGGGATTGCCGAAATTCTGGCAACGCTGGATTACGATATCCAAGGCTCTGATCTGTCTGATAGCGCGAATGTTAAACGTCTGCGCGACCAAGGTATCCGCGTGGAAATTGGTCATGCGGGCAAGAATATTTTGAATGACAAGGGCGCCGAGCCCGCCGCCGTGATTATTTCCTCTGCGGTGAAAGATGATAACCCGGAAGTCATCGAGGCGCGTGCGCGTAAAATTCCTGTGGTGCGCCGGGCGGAAATGCTGGCCGAGATTATGCGGCTGAAAAGCTGCATTGCGGTGGGCGGAACGCACGGTAAAACCACAACGACGTCGATGATTGGTGAAACACTGACGACGGCGGGGATTGACCCGACCATTATTAATGGCGGCATCGTCAATGCGCTGGGCACGAATGTGCGTTTGGGCGATGGTGACTGGCTGGTTGCCGAAGCGGATGAGAGCGATGGAACATTTACGCGGCTGCCGGCTGATATTGCGGTGGTTACGAATATGGACCCCGAGCATATGGAGCATTACGGGTCTTTCGAAAATGTCAAAAAAGCTTATCGCCGTTTTGTCGAGAATTTGCCGTTCTATGGCTACGCGGTTTTATGTATGGATCACCCGCAGGTGCAGGAGTTAATTTCTGAAATCCGTGATCGTAAAGTCATTACATACGGGATGAGCCCGCAGGCCGATGTGCAGGCGAGCAATATTCGCAGCGACGGTGATGGCTCACTCTTTGATGTGCGCTTTGCCGGATGGCTGATGGAAACAGGCGCGGAATTTATAATGCGCGATGTGCATCTCTCGATGCTTGGCCGGCATAATGTTCAAAATGCGCTGGTGGCGTTGGTGATTGCGCAGCAAATGGGCGTGCCGCAAGCCACGATGAAAGATGCGCTGACTAGTTTTTCCGGCGTGAAACGGCGCTTTACCAAAACCGGTGAGGTGGGCGATGTAACAGTGATTGATGATTACGCGCATCACCCGATTGAGATTGAAACCGTGCTGCAAACGGCGCGTACGGCGGTGAAGAAAAATAGCGGCAATGTTATCGCAGTGATGCAGCCGCATCGTTATACGCGCCTCAATGATTTGTTTGATGAATTTTCAACCTGTTTCCATGATGCGGATAGCGTCATTATTGCCGATGTGTATGAAGCGGGTGAAAGCCCGATTGAGGGCGCAAATAAAGACGCGCTGGTCGAGGCGATTTCTTCGCGTGGCCATAAGGATGTGAGCGCTCTGCCAAGCCGTGATGATCTGGCGGCGATGGTGGCGGCGAAAGCACAGCCCGGCGATTATGTGATTTGCATGGGGGCGGGGGATATCACTGCGTGGGCGTATGAGCTGCCGGACGAGTTAGCGGCATTGCAAGGCAAGTCAAAAGGAAATGCCCAAGGGAATGTGGCGTGAATCTAGACGGCATTCAAGGCGAAATCATTCATGATGCGCCCATCGGCGCGCAGAGCTGGTTTCGCTGTGGGGGCGCGGCTGACATGCTGTTCAAGCCTGCGGATGAGCATGATCTCTCGGCTTTTCTCAAACAAATTCCTCCCGAGACCAAGCTAACGATTATTGGTGGGTTGGCCAATACGATTGTGCGCGATGGCGGGGTGCGCGGCGCGGTGATTCAGCTTGGAAAGAATTTCGCCAATGTGAAAGTGATGGGTGACGATGCCCTCAGCGCTGGCGCGGGCGCGCTGAATGGCAGTGTTGCCGCCGCAGCAATCAAGGCGGGCATTGGCGGTCTGGAATTTCTAAGCGGTATTCCCGGCTCTCTTGGTGGAGCATTATTTATGAATGCGGGCGCATACGGCACAGAAATGAAAGACGTGCTGGGGGAGGTCAAGCTAATGCAGCGCAATGGAGACATTATCTCTGTTCCGCGTGATGAGCTTATTATGAGTTACCGCCACACCGATATCGCCGATGGGGATATTGTGATTGGCGCGACTTTGAAAGGTGTGGCCGAGGATTATGATACCGTCAAAGCGCGCATGAACGAGATCAAAGCGCGGCGCAACGAAACGCAGCCTATTCGCGAGAAAACGGGGGGCTCGACTTTTGCCAATCCGGGTGCGGCAGAATTAAAGCGCGCGGGCTTGCCGGAAGACACAAAGGCGTGGCAGTTGGTCGAGAAAGTAGGCGGGCGCGGATTTAGCATGGGCGGCGCGCAAATATCCCAAAAGCACTGTAATTTCATGATTAATACGGGCGATGCCACAGCCAGCGATCTTGAGAATCTGGGCAATGAAATACGCGCGCGGGTCTTGGCTGAATTTGATATTGATCTGCATTGGGAAATTAAACGGATCGGCGATTTTTAGCCATAGATGAATGTAAACCAAAAAAATTGAGCCATAAAAGACGCAAAGTTTAGGCAAAGTTTTTAAATAAATTTTTCTTTTGTTTTCCTTTGTATGGCTTCGTGGTTCAAAAAATAATAACGCGTGCCTGTCTGTTTTTATCCGTGGTCTTTTAAATCTTTGGCGGGCTTTCATAGATATCGGGTAGGTCATTTTCCAGCAGCGCAATATCACCCTTGCCCATATTTTTCATGAGCCATTTTTCCGCCTCCGCGAAGCTTTTCATGCGTAAAATTTCCTGATCAACGCGCTTTGCCTCTTCGAAGCCTGCAATAAAAGTTGGAATGCGGCGCGGCGTGATGACGATGGCAATATCGCATTTGCTGGCGGCGTAAATTCCCAATGTCCGGTGCAGATCATCATGCGCGGCGCCAAGCTCAACCATGCCCGGCGTGATAAGGATTTTGCGCTTTTCACGCCCCAAGACATTCATCGTATCAAGCGCGGCGCGAAAGCCGTGCGGATTGGAATTATAAGCATCATCAATCAAAATACCGCCGCCCGGCCCTTGCGGTTTGACCTCGAGGCGGTGGGAAATTTGCGGCAGGGATTTAAGCGCCGTCATGATATTTTCGGGATCAATATTCAATGTCAGCGCGGCAGCAAAAGCAATGGCGATATTCTCGCCGTGATGCAGGCCGTATATAGGCGCCTTGAGCGTATATTTATCACCATCATGGACAATACGTACTTCAAGACCGCGGGCGCTTTGGCTTATTTTCTTAATGCGGATTTCACTATTTTCATCTTCGCCGACGCTGATATAGCTGTTTGGGTTTTGTGAAACCATTGAGCGGCTATGGCTGAATTTTAGTGTTTTGTCGCCAATAATGACTTTGCCGCCTTTAGCGATTGTTGCTTGCGCCATTTCGTATTTTGTGTACGCGACCGCGTCCAGCGTCTTGTAGCGTTCGTAATGCGCATGGCCGATTGTACTGATAATCCCTAAATCCGGCGGCGCAAGGCGGCATAAACGCTCGATTGAGCCGGGCCCGTAAGCGCCCATTTCACAGATGAAATATTTGTGATTTTCATTAAGATACTCACGGATAATGCGCGCCACACCCATAGGCGTATTGACGCTGCCCGGGGTCATTAATGTCGGGGCGGTCATGCCTAGAATATGCCCTAAAATATGCTTGATGGAGGTTTTACCAAAGGAGCCGGTAATACCAATGGTTTTAACAGGCAGCGCGCCAATCTTGTCATGCGCCTCGTCCCAAAAACCTTTTTGTACGCTGTTCTCAAAAGGCTGTAGCAGATTATTCGCAAGGATAAGCAAGAAGGGCAGCGCGTGTATGAGGGGAATCCAGATCAGCGGTAAAGCCGTCATGAAAATCAGCAAGCCGGGTAGCGCCCCGCCAATCAGCGCCAGCATATAGATGCGTTTTGCACGGCTGGTCATGGCAAGCTTCTTTTTGGCGTGACGGCGCGGGTCTTTATCGCGGGCAAGCCCCAGCGCAAAACCGCCAAAGACAATGATATTGGCAATCAAGGGCATGTCACCGGCCAGCAGCCACGCGGCGCCCGCACCAATCATGATCAGGCTCACCCATTTATCAAATACGCCATACCGCGCCATCCATCGCACAAGCCGCAGCCCGTCATATTCTTCCTGCTGATAGGCGTGCAGATAGACAAGCAAGCGCCGCGCGGCAAAAGCGACATAAGCGAAATAGATAAAAACGGTGATGAGTATGGTTTCCATGATCCCTGTTTATAATGGCCTGAAGTGCTTTTCAAGGAAATCACTCACCAAAGAGGCAATTTGATGCCGCCCATCGGTGAGAATTGTGAAGTGATCATGCCCCGCCAGCTTATAAAATTGCGCGCCGGAGATCAGGCGGGCCAGGCGCTCCCCCATTTCAGGCGCGGCGTGTTTGTCATTCTCGCCATAAGCCAGCAGCACAGGGCAATGGACAAGCCGCGCCTCGGCGCTCAAATCTTCATTAACGGTTTTGACAAAGATTTTACGCATATTGCCTGCGCTTTTATAATCGCCTGTGGTGAATGTTTGAATGACCCAATCCTCGCTGATGCCAAGTTTTGTAAGGAATTTGAATGTTTTAAAAATTCGCACTTTCAGCCATAGATGCAGTTTTTGCCACCACGGATATTGCGGTTTCAGCCCTGCGGCGGCAAGCATAACCATGCCATCAATCGGCGATTTCGCGCGGCTGGCCATTTGCAAACCTACACGCCCGCCAAATGAATGACAGCCCCAAATGATTTTTGCATCAGGGTGGCGGGATTTGATTACCTCAAGAAGCGACAGCGTTGCATCCGCGTAATTGTTGGTATCCCAAATGCCCGTGGGCTGCGGGGAGCCACCGAAGCCGGGAAAGTCGATGAGATAATGCGCGCCAAGATTTTTCAAAGATTGAGCAAGAGGCAGCAGCGCGCGGTGATCCTGCCCCCATCCATGCCCCCAGACAAAAACCAGCTTTGGGTTGTCCGGCGCTGCGGGCAGTTTTTCGAAGCATATGCCGTTATGATCTTGCTTGTTACTCTTCACGGTGAATCTCTTTTATCATCTTTCATTTCATGCTTAACTTGCCTTACGAAAACCATAAAACATAGATAAAACGACGAAATTATGACCGATTCATCAACAGCAGCAAAAAAATCCGTAGCCGTCTTTTTGGGCGGGCGCTCGCCCGAACATGATGTGAGCGTGGTTTCGGGCTTGCAGGTATTTCAGGCGATTGACCGCACGAAATATGATCCCTTTATTGTTTATGTGGCGGGGGATGGCGGCTTTTATGTCGGGGGTGAATTGGAGAGCCGCGATTTTTATGTCCCCTCCGGCGCGCAAAAACAAGCGCTGTGCGAGGTTGTCATTGACGCGCATCCTGCCGAAAAGGGCAAGGGCGCGCTGGTGGCAAAATCATCGGGCTTATTCGCAAAGCCCAAGCGTTTTATATTTGATATTGCCCTGCCTGTATTTCACGGGCTGAGCGGTGAAAACGGCGCGGTTCAGGGCATGTTCGAAATGATGAATGTGCCTTATGCCGGTATGCGCGTGATGGGCGCGGGCGTGGCAATGGATAAGGTTGCGACAAAACGATTATTGCGCTCTTTGGATATTGCGACGCTGCCCTTTGTGGAGTTAAAGCGCCCGCAAGAGGGGTATCTTGTCCCCGCCAGGGAATTGGAGGCGCAGCTTAAAGATCTGGAATTTCCCGTTATCGTGAAGCCATCACATCTGGGCAGCTCGATCGGTGTGGCTAAGGCCAAGACAATCGAAGATGTTGCGGCGTGCCTGCCCGCGATTTTCAAATATGATACCCACGCAATCATTGAACCATTTGTAAAAAATCTGGTGGAATATAATGTGGCGGTGATGCGTAAAGATGGCGAGGTTATTACCTCGGCGATTGAGCGCCCCAAAGGCACGGATGATCTGCTGGATTTCAAACAAAAATATTGCTCCGGCGGTGATGGCAAAACAGGAGTTAAAACGGGCGGGGTTAAAAATCCGGGGCAAATTAGCGAGGGGATGCTCTCGCTCACGCGTGAACTCAATCCAAAGCTTACCACGCAGCAAGAAGATTTTATCCGCAGCAGCGCCATTAAATTTTTCGAAGCCGCAGGCGGGGCTGGCTCACCGCGCATTGATTTTATTGGCGATTCAAAATCCGGCGAGATTTGGTTTAACGAGGTGAACCCATGTCCGGGCTCGTATGGGTATTTCTTGTGGGAAGCCGCCGCGCAGCCTTTGCTGTTCACCAAATTCGTGAGCGCACTTTTGGAAGAGGCGCGCGTGCAATCACAAGGTCAAAGCCTGCCCGATGATCCCGTTCCTGCGGATGCGCAATTATTCAAACGCAAAGATTAACCCAATATAATCTCCGCATAATTTCCGTGCAGGCGGAGGAGTATCAAACTTGTAATAAGATTCCCGCTTTCGCAGGAAACGCATTTCTGCTGTAATCAAAGCATGAAGATCACGCTTAAAAATAAAAAGACCCGCAAATATAAAGCCAAGGCTTATAAAGGCACGCGGCGCGATAGTTTTTTGGCGCGGCGGGCAAAAATGCTGGGCGGGTGGATGGTTCCCATCGTTGTGTGGGCGCGGCG
>Ga0136600_1000213_pt1 | contig 31939 bp, 35 predicted proteins | sample AntRauMFilla2698_FD_104634 | JGI IMG/M metagenome (GOLD analysis project Ga0136600, IMG submission 104634) | Saline lake microbial communities from Rauer Islands, Antarctica - Metagenome Filla 2 #698 | ecosystem: Environmental > Aquatic > Non-marine Saline and Alkaline > Saline | place...
CGCGTCCCGTGGGGTCAGGACGCATCCTGCCCATGCCCTCACGCTCGCGCCGAGCCTCTAGCGCCTGCTCCAGATCAGAGATGGACGCACCCTCGACGTTCATCCAGTACCGCACTGACTGACTCTCAGCACCGGAGTTGGAGAATCCGTACTCTCTACGGATCTGCTCCACCATCTGTCGTGTCAGTGGACCCGCCATTAGCTACCTCCCACTACTTGGCCTCCAAAGGAACTGTTCGCCCCTCTAGCCATCTCGTTGACCACGCGACCTACGCCACGCTTCAGCCCCTCTTCACGCAAAATCTGCCCTGCGTTATTGGAGTCGTTCGCCCGAATCACACGGTCAAGGACAGCGTAGTCGCCGTCATTGCCGGGGATGCGCCCCCACGTCTGCTGCATCTGGTTCTCCCAGACACGCGAGATGTCTCGATACGTCAGGCTGCTATTTTCATACTCCGGATACAGGGCCATGCGCGAGCCCTTCAACTCCTCGATGAGATCGGCCTCTGCGTTGGGGTCGTCCATGATGAGCCCGGCCCATCGCTCCAAGTCCTGCTCAGTCCATCCGCCAGAGTGGTGAGGACCGATCCACTGCTCAACCAGATCCCTCACGCTGTTAGCCTGCAACTTGAGACTCTCAACGTTGATGCCCTGCGTGAACTCCACAACGTCTTCATCGAGCATCTGTGCCGCATTGCCGTAGGGGTTCGCAATGCCCTCGACAGTCATTCGCCACTTGGCTTCGTTGAACTGCCCCCTCGTGAACTTATCGGCCACGAAGTTGACCAGTCCGTTGTTGGGGTTGCGGATGCCTGCCTCCTCCATCAACTGACGAGTCTGCTGCCGGTTGGTAAGGTGGAAGTTGTCGTACTCTTCCTCCGTCATACCAGCGGTGTTGGCGATGTACTGAACCTGCTCACGCGAGCGCGAGCCGAAGTATTCAGTGCTCTCCAACTCCGACACTGTTACGTCCCTGCCTTCCAAGAAGGCAGAGGTCATGGTGGCGAGCACCTCGTCGTCTTCCAGCCACGGAGAGAGCAACTTCTCCGTCTCGACCTGACGCTCCCAGATCTCATCCCACGAGTCACCCAGCGAGGCATCCAGCCACGAAGTCGTGCCGATGTCGAAGGCACGACCCTTCGCAGTCGCCTCACTCATGCTCGCGTACTTCTTCGGAGCGGGCACTCCCTCGGGGAACGCATAGTTGAGGGCCTCGTCTGACGGGAACGTGTAGATAACGTACGGATCGTTGTCCTCCTCGCCCACCTTGTAGGCGACCGCCGTCTCGTTGCCGATCTTCCACACCTCACCGTCTCCGGGGATGCCGTTCCACGACGGAGCGTTGTTGATCGCGCCCCCGCCCGGAGGCTGTGAGCCGCCGCCTACGCCGCCAGAGCCGCCGCCGCCTACGCCGCCAGAGCCGCCGCCCCTTGGAGAGCCGGGCGTGGCCGTGCCTGCGGGGCTGTCCTCTGACGTGACAGACGACGGCATCCCCCGGTCCGCGTAGGCAGCCATGCGCTTGGAGTAGGCATTCATGCCCCGCTCGCCGCCGAACGCGGGCGCGCGCTCCCCGGCGCTCGACCCAGAGCCTCCGCTGTCGCTGACACTGGTGATCGACCCGTCACTGTTGATGTCGGCAGTGAGGCCGATGTCGTCAGCAAGAGTGTTGCCCGTACCCCTGCGTCGGTCTTGGAACGACGGAGGGCTGATAATGGAGAACAACGACAGCAGATCGTCAGCGCTGTCCCAGTCGTCGGGACTGATTTCGGGACGCTGCCGTCGAGGGGTTAGCCCCCTGTTGTTCTGTGCGATCTGTGCGTTCTGTTCCTCGATGTCACTGATCGAGTAAAACTTGAGCGTCTGCATTTCGTCAGTGAACTCGCTGCCCTCACCAGCCTTGAAGACAACATCCATCTCCTCCTCGGAGACGCTGCCGTCCAACACCATGTACCGCAACTTAGCGAGGTTGGAAATGATGGCTTCTTCGGAGTCGTCTCCGACGTAGTCGTTACCCAGCACAGCCTGTAGGGCAGTGACGAATTCGCGGTTAGAGCCAAGCCGCGAGATCTCATCGAACCGCTCGTCAATGATCTCCTGTTCCCACCGATCGCCATACTTCTGTAGGAGGTACCGGCCCACAAGAGACGTAGGAGAAATCCATGACGGCAGACGAGTGCGAGCGTTAGTCTCGTCATAGCGAACGCCAGTAGTGGCGTCGATGTCTCGTGGGTTCATGCTCATCGCATACCTCGTGTCGTCACACTGCCGGTCTCAGTCGGAGTTGTCGTTTCGACTGTAGGCTTGCGACCTGTTGCCTGTCCGTACATCGTGCGAATCATCTTGTTAATGTCATTCTGGATCTCCGGGTCGTCGTCCGGGGCCGTGGCAGCAGCCTGCGAAGCGTAGCGGAAGACCTGCTGAGAGAGTCGGAACGCCTTGCCCCGCTGCATCTGAGCCTGTGTCTGCTGCGGAGCCGCCTGCTGTTCCTTACCCGGCGACTGTGAATCATTCATCGCACCCTGCGCCTGTGCCTCGTACCTCCCGGCGCTAGCATCCTGACTACGAGTCGTGCCCGCTGGTCGAGTCGCCATCGTCGGCAGGTCAGCGCCGCCGATGTTGCGCATGGTGGACATGGCCTTGTCAACGTACTGAGGGATCGAGGAGAACCCGTCAGTACGGTTGGCTACAGAGTTCATGCCCTCATCGCGAATCTTGTTGGCCGCGCCCATGCCTCCGAACCATGCTGCTGAAACAAGATCCCACGACCCGTACTTGTCAAAATACTGGCTCATCTTGTAGGTGGCGACCTTGTCTTGGTTCCACGGGTCCCACGGATCGGCGTTTGCGCCGATGCCCGCCTCACGAGCCCAGCCTCCCCAGATACCGGACATGATCTGGTACGCGCCGCGTGCACGCCCATACTTGCCATGCGAAGCAGGACCCGTCGCCCGATAGTTGTCGGACGACTCGATCCGGCGGATGGCCGCCATGAATGTCTGGAGTTCGCTGTCGGAGGGTGCCGTCATCAAATACCTCGTGAGATTGGGCCGGTAGGACGACCGACGACGTTGGCAGCGTTGCCCATTGCCTCACGGGACTCTTCGGAGTCCTCGACCACGTTGCGCTGCCCGGTGTACATGGTCTCCATGCGCTCGATGAAGCGCGCTTCGGGGTCTACTTCCTCGCGGACGGAAGCGACGCGACCCGCGCCAACATTCTGGTCGAACTGTGAGGGGTCCTCGAACTGGGCCTGCCGGTCGCCCGCCATGCCCCGGTAGTCAGAGACCATCTCCTCTGCGAATCGTGCGACCTCGGCGGTGGTGGGCTCGCGCTTGAGGTACTGACGAAACTGAGCCTTGACTCTGTTGCGCAGACTCGCCATGTCCGGAGTTGAGAACGTGGGCCTCTGCTCCTCCGACTCGTCACCTGACCCGGCCACCTGCTCTCGTGTGAGATCCCCGCTGTTGATTCCCTGTTCCATGCGACCCAACAAGTTGTCGTACGACTCTCCGTAGAAGTTGCTCATGTCCAGCAACTTGTACATTGCGGACACCGTGTTGGAGTTGGTACGAGTGGTGCCGCGCACTAGGCCGGGCTGGTAGTCGCCGGGGTCGAGAAACCCTGTGAACGCGAGGCGGTCCTGCAACATGCGAATCTGCTCCGGGCGCATGTTGGCGAGAAGGGCGGACTCCTCACCCTCGATGTACGGGTTACGCTGGCCGACGCCAGCCTTGAACCGCGACATCTCCTGCGCAGGACCCAACTGACCCGCACCACGAGGGTCTGGGCCGAACGGACCTCCTTGGTTGAAATACTGAGGAGGAACGTTGCCGATGTAATCGACCTCAGCCACAGTCTGCTGAGTCTGAAGCCCTTCCAAAACCTGCTGAATCTGAGAGTTGATGTCAGAGTTGCCCGGAGACATCTCTTCTTGGGAGGGGACGTCGGTAATGCCCATGTCAGTTCACCTCTCGCTGGAGAATCGTCCATGCCCCGGCAAAGTAGTCGGACTCGTTCATGAGCAGTGTGCCGATCTGCTGTAGTGCTTGTCGATAGCGGTCCGCGTCCTCGCGGCCCAACCCGGCGGAGGGCTCGCCCGTCTCTGCGCGCAACTGCCCCAGAAGGCTATTACGAGCGGAGAAATAGGTCTGGAGAGGCTCAGTCAGCGGGTTGCCGTTGAGCAGTGGGTCGTTGGATGCGCGCTCCAACTCCAAGATGCGATCCTGCGTGGTCACTCCAGACAGGCCCGGCACAGCACGCTGCCAGCCGGGGTACTCCTGCTCCAGCACTCCCTTGATCTGGTTCAGAGCGCGACGCTGAACAGAGCCAGACATATCGCTGTTCTCGATCTGATCTCGCACCCGGTAGTACGACTGGCGAGCGATGGCCTGCTCGTCCAGAGCAATCTTCTGGGCGGAACTCACAGGCTTACGCAAACCCTGCGCGTACTGGTCGAGCCAGACTCGGTAATCGAAATCATCTGACGTACCCGGAGGTGCGAAGTAGCCCGCCACCGCCGGGTAGTTGGTGAAGACCGCGCTGTTGTTGTCGACCCACTCCTGCTCTGCGATGGAGCCGACGAGGGGCGACTGCGTCTCCGACTTGGCCGACAGGTAGGCGGGCTGCACACCATACGCGGAAATGAACTCATCCATCGCCACGCCGATGTCATTGCTGGCCTCCAGCAGTCGGCGGTACTCCTGCGCCATCATGTCGATGCTGTGCCACACACCGTCGGGGTCAGCCTCCGGGTCCCAGCCCTCGACACCGGGCTCGTACTCCGGGTTCAGACCATCAGAGGCGATCTGCCACTTGATGTCGGCGCTAGTTACCGACACGCCCTGCACGATGCCACGCAGAAGCATGATCCACTGCGTGCCGCGCTGGGCGTCCTCCTCGATGCGAGCCCGGTCAACCTCACTGGACTGGTCATACTTGCCCGACATCTGCAACGCACGCAGAGTGTCGTGCATCATCGAGTTCCACTGGATCGGGTCGGGATCTCCCTGCGTCATCGCGGAGATGACCGTGCGAGCCCACGACGGCATGAGCGACTCTGTGTAGGCAGTCGGGTTGATGATGTCGCCGGGCTCATCGAACGGGTCACCGAACGGGTTGATGAGTTCCTGCAACCCGGTGAACGAAGCCGTATCCGGCAGGAACGCGCCAGCAGGCCACTGAATGATCGGACCGAAGCCCGGACCGACCGACTGGAGGATGAGGTTCACGCCAGTGAGGCGCGACTCGAACTCCAAGTTGGTTGAGTCGCCGTCGTTCCCTGCGCTGAACGCATCTCCGACAGACTCACCGACGGCTCCGATTGCGTCTGTGACGACATTGCCCCGGTCATCGAGTCGGTTCTCGATGAAGTTGCCCATCGTGCCGGACATGGGAGCGGAGAAGACCCGCTCGCCACGCTCGTTGGTGTGCAGCAGGCCAGAGGACTCCACAGCGCGCAGCCGGGCCATGCCGCCGGTGAGGATCGCCGGGTTCTGGGACACCAAGCGCGACCAGATCTCGATTCCCTCACGCCATGCGTCTACGAACGGAACCCACGCATCGAACGCGCCTTGAAACGCGCTCTTGGTCGAAGTGTCAAACAGGATGTCCTCGATCAAGTTCGTCGCATTGGCGATTGCGACTTGGTTGATCTCGTCTACGCTCTCAATGAAGCCTTCACCAGAGCCCAGCGCACGGTCCAACTGGCGCTGGAGCGCCCCCCGCTGCTGCATAGTCAGATTCATGTTGTTGACTGCGGCGTCGAACACCTCACGACGGAGTGCGTCGTCCTTCGCCATGTAGAGAAGTTCGCCCACGTTGTTGACGATAGCCTGTCGCCAAGTCGGGTACCGCGACAACTCGTTGGCGGGCTTGGCGATGATGCTCTCAGCCGCCGAGTCTACGAACGCGCGCCACTTGCCGCGCATCGAGTTGGCCGACTCCGGGGTGTACTCCGACTTCACTGACTGAGGCGCGTCGTCACCGAACCGGGTGCGCAGCAGGCGGCGGCGCTGGCCGGGGGTCAACTCGTCCCAGCCCTTGTCACGACGCGGGTACTCGAACTTGTTGTAGGCGAACTCCTCACCGTTGGCCTCCGCCTCCAAACGCCGAACCTCTTCCGCCTCATCGAACTGACGCTCCGCGCTCTCGCGCATCGTGTTGTAGACCTCTTCGGTCTCGTACCCACGGTGGGTCACCAAGTCGACAAGGTCAGGGTTGTTGTTCGTCATACGACGTGTGCGATCCTGAATGCTGTAGAGGTACTCCAACAGGCGGTCGTCGTTGTAGAGCAACTCCTCTGCACGCATGTCGCCAGATGCGGCGATCTGTCGCAACTCTTCGCTGAACCGGCCATCACCTCCAACATCATCCGCTATCCCAGCGAGCCGGGGCTGACCGACGACCTCGACCTCCATGACCTGCCGCGAAACGCTCTGGCCGTCCTTGGAGTAGCCGATGCCGCGCATCCGGTCGAAGCGCAGGTCACTGGCAGGAAGTGCGAACTCGTCCTTGCCGATCTTCATGGCCTGCGACGGGCTCTTGATCCGAAGCAACTGCGCGTCCGCAGGAGCGTCACCGGGCCGGGTGTAAGCCCGCACGGTGTTGCCAGTAGTGCTCGCGCGACGGCCTGCGACCGTGTTGGCGAAATCGCCGCTCAGGTCGATGTCCACGTCCGAAGCGTTGACGTAGATGTAATTGCCGCGACCGAACCGCTGAACCGGGGCGAACCGCACCATCTGGGCGAGGTCGTCACCAACCTCACCCGTTGCCCGGAAGGAGTCCATCTGGTCGAGCAGGCTCTCCCACTCAGCCATGTTCTGTCCGCGCACAGCCTCCGGGTTACGGCGAGCCACACGCTCTGCGAGGAGGTCCGGGTCGACGCCAGAGTTGCGGCCCAACTCACGGGCTCGCGCAACCAACTCCTCCTGCTTGACTCGCTGTGCTGTCGACCACGAGGACATGCCTTCGTCGGCCAACTCCATCGCCTGCTCACGCGACCCGTTCCACTCGCGGTGGAAGTCGTACATCCAGTAGTCGTGACCACTTCGCCGCGCTCGGGCGGCGAGACTGTCCTCCACTTCCGGGCGGACACGAATGACCATCTCGTACTCGCCGTCCTCGTTCTTGGTGAGGCTTCTCGACCCGTAACGGCTCTGACCGGGCTCCACGGTGAAGTTCTGGTTCCGAGAGATGAGCACGTCAGAATCCTCCGTGGCCCACGACATGTTGCTGACCTTTGTGTCGGGGTGGTACTCCACAATGACGTTGACGTTCTCACCGCCTTCAGGGAGATTCTCGCTGAACTCCTTGGAGTAGAACCCGCTCACGCTGTCAGCGTCAGTGGCTCGATCGAACCTGTGCATAAGGTCGAAGTTGTCTCCCGGCGAGTAGGCCCGGACGACACGCCCACTGTTGGACACCTTCGACACCTCTGACAGCGGGATGCGGAACCCACGTGTCAGCCGGCTGCCAGTTCGCACAGCGTCGTCGGCTCCGGGGACCCGGGCCGTCTCGTCTCCGTTGATCTTGGAGGCGTCGTCGGCCATCTTCACGTCGCGCCACGGGACGCCGTTGTCGGCCATCTGCATGATGATCGAGCCCTCCGACAACGTCTCGCTGGCGGGGGTGTTGCGGATGAGATCCGTCATCTCACGAGTAATCGTGTCAGCCAGATCTCCCCCCTCGCCCAACTCATCAAACAGGCGGTTGGTGGCCTCACGGGTCATGCCCAGTTCGGTCGACACGTCGTCCAGCAGACGTCCCACGACGGGAGCAATGTCCTCGACGTTGAAGCCTGCTGCGAGCGGGTTGTCGTCGGCGTCGATCATCTCACGCAGGAGGCCGGGACCGGACTGCGAGGTGAACATCGCTTCGTTGGTCATCCGACGGTTTATCTGCGTGAGCAAATCACGACGCACCGACTCACGGACGAGTTCCTCGCCCTTGACCGACGAGCCCCGGAAGAAGCGGAGCATCTGCTCAGGGCTCAGGTTGTGCTTCATCATGAAGTGAGCAATTTCGCTCTGCTTCAACTGCGCCAACTCCTGACGCCAGCCGTTGAGAAACACTTCATCGAGGTCGCCTGCCGGGCGCGTAACGTTGGAGAAGAACCTCCGACGGTTGCCACTGGTGGCTTCCTGACCGATGTCCACGATCTGCTCAGAGATGACTCGCATGGCCTCGCGTCGAGCGCGCAGGTTGGTACCCATCAAGTCGTTTACGGCCGTTGGGCCACGGCTCATGAACAACTGCACCAACTGTGTCGGGCTAGACGCAATAGAGGACAGACCCGCTGCGCTCATACGCATCTGGTCGTCCAACTGCGTACGCACGATGTAGGCCGGTCGCAGCAGTGCGAGCGGCTTGAACACGTCGCGGGTGATAAACCGCATCGCACGAGTCGTGTTTTCGAACCCAGCGGTCAGACGCTCGTTGGCGAAGACCTGCTGCATGATGCGCGAGCGCGTGGTCATGCGACGCAAGTTAGAAGCATCGGGAATAATGAAGTCAATGTCGATGAGTTCTGACGCCAACTGCGGACTTGTAGTTGGGATCTTCTCGTACGAGGCTGTCGAGGGGTTCCACCGACGCACAAAGCGCGTGAGCGGGGTGATCTCTACCTCGTTCATCTCGTTGCGAACGAACTCCTGCAACTGCGTGATCTGGTTGTCCCACGTCTGGAACAGGTTTTCGTACATCTTCCCTTGGAAGACCTCGTCCAGCGACCCGGTGTCGTATTGGATGTCGGCAGGGTCGAGATCGTTGGCAACGGCGTGCGCGCTGTCGGCGGTGCGCTGCAAGATGCGCCGCATGACCCCGGCGAACAAAGCGTTGTCACCTTCCGGCAGCAGGGCCAACTCCTCCAACAGAGAGACACGCTCAGAGCGCGCGACTGAACCTTGACGCATGAGGGTGTCAGCCTTTGCGACAGCCATCTGCATGTCGTCGGCACTGACGATGCCCTCCGGGGCGATGCCCGTGAAGCGGGCACCGGGACCGCGCACATCTTCTGGGTTGATGTCGCCGGTAGCGGTGCGGAAGATTGCGCGGAACTTACCCTCTGCAATGGGCTGCTTCACCCGCTGGGTGAACCCGCTGTAGAAGTTCGCGTCGTTGATCTGGCCCAGACCGATGCCCTCACCGATGATCGCCGCGACCTCCTCACGAGTCTTCGCCTGCGACATGCGTGCGAGGCGGTTCACCGGCAACGTGATCGCAGCGGAGCGGTTGAACGAGGAGAGCAACTGTCCAAAGTCAGCATCTACTAGTGCGTCCAGCATCTCGTCAGTGTTGAGGTTCTGGGCCGCACGACGAGCGAAGAAGCCACGACCCGTCGGACCGTTCATGAGGCCCAACAAGTTCTCGACCCGGTTCGGGTCCACCTCGTCGCCAGTGTCGATGGCCTGCATGACAGCGCGAGCCTCGACGCCGATCTGACGTGAGGTGTCGGAGTCGTACTGACGCCTCCGGGCGAAGCGAGTTCCGACGCCGTCAACCGTGAGGCTGTCCACGATGTCCTGCGCGCGCATCTCATCACGCACCACCACGGCGGTGGCCTTGTCGTTCATGTCCACGTTGCCGCGCAGAACCTCACGAACCCGCTCCGGCGTCACGCGCTCCCCAGCCGCCGCGAGGCGCGAGCGAGCGCTCGTGACGGCCTCTGCCCCAGCCTCGACCACCTCGTCGCCCACGCGCCCGCCAGCCCGAGTCATGCGGGTGGCCCGCTGGCCGGTGCGCACGACACGACCCGCGCCACGCGCGAGGATGCCAGTGCCTCCGGTCACGAGGTTGGCAGGGTCCGTCAGCACCTCGACGCCGAACTGCATGAGCCCAGCGGTCCAGTCGTACGCACCCTCACCCGGGTCGCCTCCCATCTGGCCCACCGTCGCGTTGGCGAACAGGTGGCCCACATCGGCGCGCTCGCCCTGCACGGTCAACTGACGAGCGTCCTCCTGCTGCTCGTACGCCGCGCCTCCGGTGAAGAAGCCGGTGCCAAGGTCAAACTTACCCGTCTCACCTTCCTGTACATCTCCGAAGCGGTCACCTAGCGCCTGAAAGAAGCCGGACGTGCCGTACTGGTTGTACGCCTCACGAAACCCAACCTCTTGGTCAGTACCGCCCATTGCCGCAGCGGCGGCAGACAACGGTCGCTGGATGGCTTCCTGCGACAGACCTTCACTCACAGCAAACGCGCCGCGCACGAGGGGCTTGAGGCCGTACTCGTACAGACCAGAGCCGATCGAAGTAGCCACATCGGCACCCACGGCAAGGTAGTCTAGCGGGTTGTACCAGTCGAAGTCGTCCTCGCCGGGGTCTTGGTCAGCGAGGAACTGGAACTGCTCATCGCTCATGTCAGTCGTGAGCGCCGCCTGAATGATTCCGGGCGAAGAGTTCGGCCTCTGCTGGATCAACTGGACAGCGCGGGCGGCCTGTTCTGTGCTCACACCGCTCTGGATTGTGGAGATGACCTCGTTGTACTGGTCACTCTGTCGGATCTCTTCCTCTTCGGAGGGACCGACGAACGGAAGGAAGTCGTACCACGCCATCTCAGGCCCCCGGACGTCGACGCATGAGCATCCGTGCGATGTCCGGGTGCGGGTACGCCCGGTAGATCGCCCGAAGCATCATGTCAGGGTCGTTCATGAGGGGGTTCTGCTGACCCGCAGATGGGCCGGGACCCTCTCCCATCGGGGCTCCCGCCGTGATCGGCTCGTTGGAGGCTCGCGTCGGGCCGAACGCGCCCTCCACCATCCCGGGAGGGGCAGCGCGCTGCATGGGTGCGGCGTTCTGCTGCTGACTCATGGCCTTGCGCTCACCGTACTCACCCCCGGAGGGGACACGATTGGGCTGGCCGCTGTTACCTGCGGGTGTCAAGTCAGTCCTCCGACTCATTCGACCGGGACCGCTCACTGCGGCCGTCTGCTTCTTGCGTACCACGGGTCAGTCCTGTCGCTGGATCGTTCTTGCTGTGGCGTTGGCGCCGCCTGAGGCGAACAGACGACTCAGAATCGCTTGCGGGGCGTCATCCTGCGCGCTCAGAGGATCAGTGTTACCCGGCAGGGGCTCTTCACCCGGAACGCCCCCAACCGGCTGCCCGGTTGCGGGGTCGATCTCAGGCTCCTCCGGCTCCGGAAAGAACACCTCCTCGTACTTGTTACGCACAGGACCGGGCTCCAACTGCTCGATGAGCACCTGCATGAGCCGAGGGTCCGGCGGCTGTCCCTGCGCCATTGCGAGCATCGCCTGCTCCAACAGGTTCTCCGCCTTCTGGCGTTCCATTCGCTCGCGCACCAACTGGATGTTGTCAATGCCGTCGAGGTTCTCCATCGCAGTGATGTTGTCCATCCAACCTGCTTGTGCAATCTGGAGAAGACCCACCAACTTGGACGACGAATCCAGACCACTGAGGAGGCCGTACATCCTCCGGGTCATGTGGTTGCCCTTGATGTGCCGGTCAGGACGATACGACTCAACGTACGGAGAGCCTCGATGATAACCGGGGAGCGCGCGATCGAGATTGCCGTACATCTTCTCGTCCCACATGAGACGCTTGGTGTCAGCCATCTCCAATGCGTTCTTGAAGACGGTCTGGTACTCCTGCACGACGGCGTCAGACCCTTGGGTCAGTTCCTGTAGACCTGCACCTGTGACGTAGGAGTTGGGGCTCTGGGAGTCGTCAGTCACCGGGTACGCGCCGGTCATCCGCAACTGGCGCTCAAGACGGTCGATCTGCTGGAACTGAGGGAACACGTTGCCGTCCGTGGGCCTCTCGACACGGGTGCCGGGGCTGAACACATTGACAGCACCACGCCCACGGCGGTACTCGTCGCTCTGAAGTTCGCCGTAGACGTTCGTCTCTGCGAAGACGGCATCCTGCACGCTCAAGAACGCCAGCACATTCATGCGGGTCATCAACTGCTGAAGCCCGACGATATGTTCGTACTGACCAATCAACTGGTCGAACGCAAACCTCTTGGCGACGACGTAGGGCATGTCGACACCCTCGGGCACCGGCTCAAAGTCAAGGAGGATCTGAGCATCCTCCAGCACCATGTAAACGCCGTTCTTGTTTCGGTACTCAATGACACGCATCATGGACGCCTGCTCTTGGTTCTCCCAGAGTCCAGAGTACGTCTGATCGAGGATCTGCACACCACCAATGGAGTACCGGGGAGCACGCAGATTGCGAGGGAGGTTCGGGTACAACTTCCTCAAATACGTCTCCGGCACACGACGAATGAAAGCCATGTCCTCCGGCTGCTGGTGCACGGTCCACGGGCCGGGCAGGCAGCCGTAGGGGTCACGAAGTTGCAGTGAGGGGAATGGCTGGTTGTCGTGAGTCATCCCCGACTCGATCACCCAGACGCAGAAGCCGTAGCCCAGCATCCACCGGGCAGCCTGTGGCATCTGCATGTCCAGACGCACCGCACGATCGTACGCCTCCACGATCCTCTCACGCTTCTCGGCAGAGTTACGACTCCGGGCACTGTCTCGTGTGGACGGAGCGTCCACGCGGACCTGCGGAGGCTTGCCCAACTTCTGCGCAGCGCGCTCAATGGCGCTGTGCATGAGGTTGGCACTGGGAAGGTGCTCCATCTCACTGTCAGCAATCATGTAGGAGACTGCCTCCGCACCTCCGTTCATGACTGCGCGCGTGATTTGACGCATCCGGAGGTGAGGTTCGTTAAGATCTCGTAGTTCATCTACGCGATTGAGAATCTCATCGACGTTACTGGGAAGCAGTAGGCTCACCCGATGTCCTTCCACGGCACGTTGTGCCAGTGTGACGGTGCGAAGTCATTCCAACCAGACCCGTAGTCGAACACGATGGTGTCCTGCCGGGCCTTCACGCGACTTTCGATCCAATACCACCCGAACCATGCGGCCATGAGAAGGTCATCATCGAGGTGAGAGCGTTTCGCACCGGACGAATGATGCGTTGCTTCGGGGTCGTAGTTGAGCATTTGGCTCACGAACCGTGTGAGTGCTCGCTGTGACTCCGTAGTTGTCCCCGGAAGGAGTATTCCTGTCGGCCTTGCTCCCATGCTAGATAGCATAGCAAGCAAGCCTGCACGGGGGTCGTGCTTGTTGTGCTTGGAAGTGTAGTGAGTGTGGAACTTGAGCCCTCGGGAGGCTCGGAAGTCGTTGATGTCTGTGTCATTGGCAATCTGGTCCGCGAAGTAGTTCGTCTCGAACACCCAATCAGTGACACGATACTCTTCGTGCCACTGCTTTAGGATGTCTGTGACGCCGGGCGAGCCGGGGCGAGGCTCTGCGTAGTCCACAACAGCACGCAAAGTGAGGGGAATCTTCTTGCTTGCAGAGTTTGCAGGGTCAGTAGGCACCAGAACCGGCAGGGTGGAGTAGCACCAGAGCACTGCTGCGTTCTTCTTCGCCACGGCTGGGTCTACAGAGGCCACAAAGTGAGTGCCTGAGTGGGGAGAACCAAACGTACGAGGGAGATTGTGGCCCTTGTTGGAGTGCGGGGACTCTGTAGCGGTCGAGATCCACTCGTCGTAGGCATAGGACCACTGAATGTCGTCGTCCTTGACCGGCATGAACGCAGTGGAAGACGGGTTGTTGAGGTAGTTGCGCTGGAAGTGCTCCGGGTTGTTCCTCTCCTGCTCCGCGAGCCACCGCGCTGTGCGCAGTTGAGGCCACAGGATGCAGTCGTTGTCCCCATCCTCCGGGTCCTCGGGGTGCTGATCGAGGTTGATGTGGCAGGAAGAGGAGTGTGCCCGGTAGATGAGCACCTTCCAGTCCGCTTCTGAGCCTGTGCTCATGCGACTGGCGTTGTTCTTGATGATCTCAGCGGGGAGATCTTCCTTGTGCTGGCGAGAGCCGATGTAGATGACACCTGTGTGGCTCTCAATACGAGAGTTGAAGTCGGTGAAGAACCACTCCTTGACCTTGGCGCGCTCCGTCGGGCTCAGACACATCTTGCGGTCGATGGGGTCGTCAATTGCGATGAGGTCAGCGTCACGACCAAGGATGGAGCCGCCGATGCCGATGGCGACCATCGTAGGGCTCTTGAGAATCTTGGTGCGAGTGCTGACCGTGAACTCCTCGTTGGTCCACGAGAGGCCGCGCTTGCCCGGAGGGCGGAACGACGTGTCCGGGGGCAGGAAAATCTCCGCGAACCGGGGGTCGTTCTCCAAATACTGCCGGATCACACCGACGACCTTCTTCGCGAGGTCGAGGGTCTTGCCGACAATGATGATCTGGATGTTGGGGCTGTTCGCAATGCGGTAGAGGCACTGGCGCACCATGAAGGAGGTCTTGCCGTGACGCTGAGGTGCGAGAAGCATCGTGCGCTGCCCGTCATTGAGGGCTTGGGTGATCTCCCCATCCCACTCCTCGTGGAAGTCCGGCACCAACTCGTCGGGAAACAGAGTGCTGGAGAAGTTCTCGAACGATGACAAACAGAATTCACGAAGAGTCTGAGCGCCGTGGTTGTTCGCCCACTCTCGCGCTGTTGCCTCGTGGGCAGCGGCTGCACGCCAGAGACTCATCCACGCTGCGACCGTGGGCTGAGAGACTGAGAGGTGTGCGGAGACCTCAGTCTGCGTCAGGCGCAGTGCTGCGATGTCCTCTGGGTAGCCGGAGGCGACGAAGTTGTCGAACCCTGCGCCCCCGATGTGATGGTGGGTAGTGGCGGAGATGGCATCGGCAGCGGTCGTCTGGTTCTTCACGACGGTGGTGGCTGCCGTGGCCAGAGGACGGGATGGGCTGGGACCGTCGTCCAGACCCATCTTGCGCAGCAGCAGGTCAGTGCGCGTGGGAGTCTCGCCCTCTGCCTCACGCTGGCGTGCGCGCTTTCGGGCGGTGGTCACGCGGCGCTGGCACTGAGGGGAGCAGTAGATGCGGTCAGCACGGGATGTAGGCGGGATCGCCTCGTCGCAGCCCCACGCTGAGCACATCCTCTTCATGCTGGCGTCCCGTTTGTGCTTGTGCTTGTGCGCCTCTTCATTCTACGGTGCAGGGTGATGCGTTCCCTCTCGTTCAGCCCCGCCCAGATACCGGGAGGCTGGGGTGAGTGCGTCATCACGTCCTGCAAGCACGTGTCGCGCACCGGACAGTCGTACATGCAGACTTGTGTGGCGCTGCGACCCGCCGAGGAGAGCGGGGGCTCGAACCATGTGTTGGACGAGAGAGTGTCGTGGTTGCAGCAGGCGCGGGGGCAATTGTGCGAGGAAACCATGTGAAGTGCCGATGGGGCGGAGACAGGTGGGTGTGTCACGCCAATGCTGCCTGCATCTTCCGCGCGTCAGGTCCACCTCTCACCTTCTGTCCGTTGGACAGCCGGTACCAACCCGCGCCGATGTGCTCCGGCCACGAGCGGGTGTTGGCAGGGGCGACAGCGGACTGGTTGGACGCGGTGTCCATCTGGCCGCCCTCCGGGTACATCTCATCCAGTCCACAGTCCTGACAGCCAATCTGCAGCCGCGCCCCGGTCGCTCGGTCCGTCAGAACCTCCGCCCGGCCGGGACCCTTGCAGTCGGGGCAATCGACGTAGATCTTCGAGATCGGCATAGCGGCTCCGTGTGTAGGGGTATCAGTGACAAAGGTTAGCGCACTCCATACTACGACGCTCACCCCTCGGTTAACACCGCGGGGTCACAACCCGACCCCTCGGCACCAAGGGGCTCACTACGCCCAAGGGCTTTGTGAGGACCGCGCTTCGCGCGGACACAAACCTAACCTCCGGGGGGCTTCGCCCCCCGTACCCCCCAGCGGGGGCTGCCGCCCCCTGCACCCCCGCCCCGCCCTCCCACCGACCCATGCATCTGATCGTTCGATATGCAACTACATTGTCCGGACATTCGTACATTGTACGTACATAAGTTCGACTGGCCCCTTATGAAACGGTGTGAGGTTGGTTACCACTATCGAGCAGACGAATCGAGTCGCGCAGGCGCGCTCCAAGGCCGCCGCTGCCCGTGACTCCCAGTGACTCCCTGTGACTGCCCCGCCGGTCGAACGTGACTGTCCGTGACACTACTGCCCGTGGCACTGCGCCTACTGCCCGTGACCCCTCGTGGACCCCTGCCCGTGACCCGTCATCGCTCTCCGCACACGAGCGAGCCCCCGCCGTGAGGCGAGGGCCCGGGGTGCCGCGCGTTCACTCACCGATCGCGGTCCACCCCTCGTCCACGACCCATCCGGAGGCCACGGACACGCCGTCGATCTCGACTGCGATTGTTCGGATCGCGTCAAGGTCCATGGTGGGAAGGGCGTTCACCGCCACTGCCATACGGGCGCGGCGTTCCGCGCGGTTCAGGTCGGTGTCACTCGGCACCATTGGCACGTCCACGAGAGACGCATATCCCGGGGCGACGACCTCGACCGTCACGATAACTAGTGGAGAAGTTGCCATGTTTCTGTCCTGTCATTTGGAGTCGAGCCGTGCGGCTCACTTATGAGTTTAGCAGATGAGTGCCCGTCTTGTCAAGTCGAGCACTCACCGGTGATCGGTGCCGCGCGTTCACTCACCAGTGATCGGTCACTGGCGGAGTGCAGCAGCGAGGTCCGTGAGCATCCTCACCGGGATACCGTGCTCGTCGTCCACAGGACCGAGCCCCCGCCGTCCGCCAGTCATAGCGAGACACAACGACTCCGCGTGAGTCGCAGCAGGAGTGATATAGATGCTTGCGATCCCGTCCTGCGCGCTGCATCCCACCGATACGGCCGGAGCGACACCGTCGGCGGACAGGACACCCATAGTGGCGCCAAGGTCTCGCTCGTCACGGACGTAGCCTCCCGCCTGCCAAACCACTTCGCGAAGAGTGTCACCGTCGACCTCACCGAAAAATGACAGAATGTCCCAGCGTCGCATCGAATCGTCCGGAGCCGTGCACGAGTCGACCGGATCGCCATCCTCGTCGTTCTCACCGTTGCACTCGCACCCGTTCTCCAAGTGCAGGTACCCATACTCAGAATCTTCGGCTGGGACGTCGTACTCCACGTCCACGAGGTCCCCGTAGCCGCCGTCCGCGAGCGCTCGGTCGACACCAAAGATGCTGCACTCTCGAAGCATGTGATCGCCAGTCATCGAATCAATGGTGAGGGCGAGGAAGTAGGTTCGGTCTGTCATGTTTCTGTCCTGTTGTTTGGAGTCAAGCGAAGTGCTCATTAGTGAGGCTAGCACACTCGTGAGGGTTTGTCAAGTCGAGCATAAGTATTCCTCGGACCGGAGCCGGGGGAAGGATACTTCAGTAGTGCCAAACGGTGGCCCCTTCGTACACGCCTGCCCACGGGCACCCGCACCCGGAGCACCCGCCCCACGGACGGTAGAAATCGTCCCGTCCCGCGGCATAAAAAGCGTCCGGATCGTCGTTGATCAGTTCCCACGCCTCGGACTCGGTGATCCCCAAGCGATCGGCGACGGCCTCGTGGGTAAGGCCCGGCGTCACGTCGTCGGCGTAGTTGAGCCTGTCAAGCGAGCCGCATTGCAGCGACCCGTCCTCGTCGGCGTGCCCGGCCTCGCGGTGCGCCCGTTCCAAATCGTCACTGAGCGGATCACCATTGACAAGCGCAATATAGCAATCGGTGCAGACCATTTCGGTCGACGTGGTAGTGAAGGTTTTCATTTTGTGTTCCTGTCATCAGAAGTGGCCGGAAGCCGAAGTGAGGGCGTTACTACGTTCTGTCGAATTTGTCGAATCGAAGTGAGTCGAGAAAGTGAGACGGTCGCGCGCCCCGGGCACTACGCGCGGCCGGATGGGGGGCTCCAATCCGACAGGGGATCGCCCGGCCCCCATGAGTTATGCGAGATCGAGGGCGCGGAATGCCTCATTAGCGAGGGCGAGGGCTGCTGTGTAGAGCGCCAACACGCCGACCGCGTCGGTGCCTCCGGGGTACTGGCCGGAGCCCTGCTGAAACGCGAGGCCCACGATCTCGTCCCCATGCTCCAACGTCACGAGATCGAGCAGGGCGAGTCCGCCCATAGCGTCGAACGCCTCGCGGATGTCGAGGGTGTAGACGAGGTTTGCAGCGGAGTCGGCTGCCTCGTGCGGAATGTCGGCGGCGTCGGTGCCGTAGTCAATGTTTTCACGGACGGCGTCGAGCACCCGGGTGGCGAACGCTTGCGCCTCCGGAGTGGTTGGGAAGCCGGTGGAGTGGAGCAGGTCGCGGGGTGTCATTTTGATTTCCTAGTGTGGTAGTGAGGCCGTGCACTGAGAACAGTACCGGAGTCGGGAGCCGTTGTCAAATCGACCCCCGACAAGTGAGTCAGTCAATCTCAACGGAGTTGAGCGTTGCGCGGTCAACGTAGACGTTGTTGGGCAGGTCGATCTCGTCGGCGGCGAGCGACTCGACGCGCTCCTGCTCCTGAGCAGTGAGCCTGCCGTCGCTAGTCATGCAGGCCACGCCCACTTCGATGACGAGCGACACGGGGAACGTCACGCTGTACGTCTCGGTGTTGTACTCGACCAAGTCGGCGTCGAGCACACCCTCTCGGTGGGTGATGCCGTAGGGGAACAGAATTCCTTCCATGTCGGGGATTTCCTCGATCATGACCTCGGGGTTGCCACTGGCCTCGATACGGACAAGGGCAGTGGCCTCGACGGTCGGCTGCACGAGCCGTCCGGACTCACTGACCGCGACCGGGTCAAGGGTGATCACGAGGTTGTGCAGATCGGGGTCGTATGTGTGATCGATGGAGACACCGTGAGGCAGGTGACGGCGGATGTCGTCCAGCAGGGCCGTGACTCTCCCGACCTCTGGGGGAGCAATCGGCGCGTTCATGAGAACCTTGATGGCCTCGTCAGTGAAGGTGTTCATGTGTGTCCCTGTCTGTGGATGTGATAGTGATGAGGTTGCGGAGCGACCTCGTGAGTAGAACAGTAGGAGCCGGGGGAGTGAGCGTCAAGTCAGTGTGCGCTCTCCGCACACTCCCCTAGGAGCCTAGGTCATGCCTTAGCCGGGATGCTCCCGGTCCGGACGAACGTAGACGCCTGCTGCGGAGTGAGGTCGTACTCGGTTCCGCCCTGCACGGCGCGATCCTCCTCCGGGTCGTAGTGCCACGTCGAGACGTGCGCCGCGAGGGTGCCGTCGGGCAGGACGCCCTCCGGGAAGCGGCCTGACGCAGCGAGCCATGCGATCCGAACGTGTGCGTACTGCCCGCTGCAGCGGGGCTCCGGAGCGCCCATTGCGATGATCGCGCCGGGCACGTCAGTCTTGAGTCGCTCCATGAGCGCAATGATCGAGTCGACCATGTCGTCAGACGCAGACGGGTTCTCCCCGTCAGAGCCGTCAAAGTAGTAGAGCCAGTTCATGAGAACCTCCGTGGTAGATGAGGGGGTAAAAGAGATGCTACCGGGGCCGATCGCACTTGTCAAATCAACCTTTATCATCGCACTTCCGAAATCGGATACAGAACCTCGTCGCAAGTCTGGCAGTAGCCCTCGATCCCGTCGTCGGTAGTGATGACCTGTCCGCACTCGTCGTGCAGCAGTACATCAACGCACCGGCAGGCCGTGACCTCGTAGTAGTAGTGCTGCCCGTAGGGGCCGGGCTCCACCACCTGCAACTCGCCTTCCATGAGCATGGCCGACAGGTGCTCGTAGTCGTCCAACGCCTCGTTTTCAGTGATCGTGCGAATCGCTTCGATCGCGTCTTCGTAGGTGTCGAGCGCCGTCGCGACGCTCTTCTCGAAACTCTCCATGACGCGCATGCCGGCCAGATTGTCGGCCGTGTTCTCCATGTCGTAGAGCATGTCCTCGACGGCCCCGATGAGGGTCGAGTGAACGACGGCTTGATTGGGGACGTAGCCACCGGGAAGGCCGCTGTAGTAGTGGTAGTGGATCAAGTCAGTCACCGTGATTCCTGTCGTGGTAGATGCGGTAGTGAGTACGCTACCGGACCTTGTCAAGTTTGTCAAGTCGAGTCAGAGTGAGTCTTCATGAGGCCGAAGGCGGAGACGGCGGCGAGGATGAGCCACGAGGCGTCGTGGACCCCTGCCCCAACGCCCAGCACGAGGCCGATGAACATGAGGCAGCGGAGGAAGATCATGGTGCATACTCCGTGACGTGATCGGGGACGCGCATGTAAAGCGGGTCGGCCATGCCGTCGTAGTCGTCCCGACCCACCCGCCCCGCCTCGCGGATCGCGTCGACGTCGTCAGCGAGTGGTGCGTAGGTCGTTGCGGTAGTCATGGTCTGCCCTTCGGTAGTGGTGGTGGTCGTGCCTATCAGTTGTTTCCAAGCGACCCGCGACGGGCCATTGAGGTCCAGATTTGGCCACCGATAACGAGGTGGTCGAGCAGGTTGACACCAAGGGTCTCGCCTGCCTTGGCGAGCCTGCGGGTCACTGCTTCGTCATCGGACGACGGCTCAGTGCTTCCGCTCGGATGGGTGTGGCAGAGAACGATGGCCGCCGCCCCGTGCGTCAGAGCAGAGCGGTACACCTCACGCGGTGCCATGAAAGTGTGGTCAACGCTGCCAAGGCTCACGACCTCTGTGGTGATGAGGGCGTGCTTGGTGTCCAGCACGAGCATGAGGCAAACCTCGCGGTCAACCGGCATGTCACGCAGCACCTTGAAGAAAGCCGTTGCGGCCTTCTCTGGCGCGTCGATCACCGGCCTCGTCTCTACATATGCGCCGGGTGCTTCTCCGGCAAGTGGGTCGTAACACATGATTTATGGCCTTTCTTTGGTAGTGGGGCGATGTGAGAGTAACGCTAGCACACTGTTTGTGAGTTGTCAAGTCGGAGTCTCGGCCCCCTCCTCGACGGAGTCGAAGATTCGGTGCGTCTTCGGGCTCCACGACACCCTTTCGTGCAGCAGGGTCTTCTTCACGAACTGGAGTCGAGTCTTGCGACTCACGTTCGTCGTGAGCCCGATGTAGCGAGTGAGGTCGTCGGCGGTCGGGGCGAACGGCTGCCCCTTCACGGTGCAGCAGTGGTGCCCGATGGCAGCGAGCAGTCCTGCCCGCCAGACGAACTCCTCCACATCCCCCTTGTTCGGGATGCCGGGGAGGTCGACCGCGAGAGTGGTCCAGATGATCGCATTGAGGACAGCACCCTCGATGTCGGTGTAGGTGGCATCCTCGCCACGGGTCATGAGGTCAGCGTAGACCTCGGTATCTGCTGCGTTCCAATTGAGGCTCATCGCGGCTCCTTATGGTAGTGGGGCGATGTGAGAGTAACGCTAGCACACTGTTTGTGAGTTGTCAAGTCGGCGTCTCCAACTACTTGACGACAAGAGACTACTTGACGACAAGAGACTCTAAATGGTAGAGTAGTGAGCCCCTACCCGGAGAGAAGACATGAAGTTGCTCATCATCATCGGCGTCGTCGTGGCGGGTCGCTGGGCGTACCGCCGTGCCATGAACGAACGCGAGGCAGCGATACGGCTGCACCCGTCCACCGTCGACCGCCTCATGGACGACGGGCGCGGCAGTGACAGGGGATGGGCGTTCACGGCTCTGAACCCGTAGAACGGCAAGACGAGAGCCCCCGCCGGAAGAATTCGGCGGGGGCTCTCTTGTGCCCACTACCACATGAGCAGCCGGTACACGGGATGACGCGGCGCTCTCCAAGGTAGCGAGTCCTTCCACTGCGGTCCAACCCCTCGCGCGGGGTGTCCGGAGAGGCTAGTGTAGCGCGTCCGCTACCGGATGGAGGGCGTCTTGGACGCCGTGACAGAGATGAACCTCGTGTTGGAGAGACTCCGCATGTTGGCAGGTCGGATCGAACGAGGGGAGCAGGCGCGCAAAGACAGGGACGCACTGTTCGTGGAGTGGTACGGCACGCTCCCCGGTGCTGTCATGGCAGATGCTGCGAACGTAACACGCACTCGACCGTACCAGATTCACAAGGAGTACATCAGTGTCTCTGACGACTGAATCCAGCCACGCAGACTGGGTAGACCACTACAACGAAATAGGTCTATCTACCGTCCCGATCACAGCGGCCAAGCGTACCGACATCACTTCGTGGCACGAGCGTCCGATCAATTCCTCCGATCTCGACTCCTACCACGCTCAATACTCACAGGGCGTAGGAGTTCGCTCCGGTCTCGGCTTCGTCATTCTCGACCTCGACTGTGATGAGGCAGTGCAGGTGGCGCCGGCCATTGTTCCGGAGTGGACGACGGCCATTGCTGGGCGAACGCGCCGACCGGGCACTCACTATTACTACCGATGCGACGACGTTCCAGACGGGGTCAAGAAGCGCGATCCGATCTCTGACGTAGTCAAGATTGAGGTCGAACAGTACGACGACGACGGCAACCTAGTTGGCCACAAGGAGAAGTTGCCTGCTCTGGTCGAATTGTTTGCTGACTTCCAGTACGTCGTCGCGCCTCCGACTACGACCTACATTCGCAAGGACGGGATGCCGGACACCTATATTTGGGACCGTCCGTTGGAAAGCGTCAAGACGCTCCGATGGCAGGAGATCGTCACTGCCCACCACCTCATCGGCGCTGCCAGCCTGCTCATCCGCAACTACCCGCCGTCGGGCGCTCGTAACGAGGTGCTCCACGGGCTCTGGGATGTGATCTACGGGCGCAATCCCGGGTGGTGGAACGAGCACCACCTCAAGTTCTCCGACTTCGCCACCATGATCTGCGAGGCTGCCGAGGACAACAACTACGAGCGCCGGGAGGAGATCCGTATTCGTGCGGAGAGAGTGCGTGAGGGCGAGACGATCAAGAGCAGAGCGACGGTGCTGGGCACCGACGGTGCCAACGTGGCAGCGATCTCCAAGGCGCTCGACCTGCTGTTCGAGGTCATCCCTGCTGTTGGTGAAGAGGAGGAGACGCCTCCGGAAGTCGCCCCCAACTCGCGCCTCTGGCTACCGGGTGAGATCCAGTCAGCCAAGTTTCCGCCTATCGAGTTTGTGCTCGACAAGTTCGTCGTCCGCAACGTCGCTACGGCTCTCATCGGCAGGCGGGGCATCGGCAAGTCGTTCGTGACGTTCGACTGGGCGAAGCGCATGGCCCAGAAGGGTGAGCGCGTGCTCATCATGGACTATGAGAACGCCGACTGGATCGTGCAAGACAGGTTCACGGCGCTGGGTCTCGGCTCCGACCACTGGGTCGCACCGTGGATCAATCCCCCAGTCAACATCATGAGGCCACAGGGCGTGTCGAGGCTGGCAGCGGTCATCGAGGAGCACGAGATCACGGTGGTCATCATCGACGCCTTCACCGATCTTGCTCACAAAGCCGGGGTGTCGATCAACGACAACCTAGAGATGGCTCAGATGACGACGCGGCTCAACGACATCCTCAACATGGGCATAACGCTCATCGTCCACGATCACAAGCCCGCCTCCAACGACGCGCGGCCGAAGGGTGCGGGCGAAAAGGAGAACCTGCTGCAAGTCATCTGGGACATCAACGAGGTCAAGCGGGATTCGATGAACTATCCGTGTCGGTTCGGCTCTCCAACCTCTGACGAGGGCATCTCACAGGGCGTGTCGGGCGCATTCACGATTTCACTGCTCAAGGATCGCACCGGGAGGCTGGGCGCGCACGGCTCTGCCCGCCACGTTCTCGCTGACTGCGCCACGGACAGCCCGGAGGTGGTCTTCGACTACCGGGACACCTACGAGCAGCGCAACGCGCTCGTGGAGGCTATGGGACGGTCCGGCGGCAGCGGGCGGAGCCTCAACGGGCTCTCGTGACCCCTCCGTGAGTGGATAGGGGTTGCTCCGGTCCCCCCCGTAAGGTGAGAGGACCGGAGCATACCACACCCGAGGAGCGGTTCTGGTAGGGTCGCTGGCGACCCCTACCCCCTGTGAGATAGGAGATCCTTGTGTACGAAGTGCAGACACCTCGTGGACCACTCAGAGTCGAGGCTCAGTACGTTCACCACGCCCAAAGGCTACTGGAAAGAGCGTTCAGTCGCATCGGTGGTACCCACGGTATCACGAGCGAGATGCTCGGGATGATTTGCGACTTTGCGTGTGACGAAGGCAACGAGGAGGCCATCAAGCGCAACTCGTATCGAGTGATGTGGCACCTCCGCAACGAGGTGCTCATCCGGTACCAGTCTCCGGCCGACATCCAGCGGTTCACTGTCGAGGGTGCGTTCGATCCGTTCACTCCTAAGTACCGGGAGATCCGTCACGACATGGTTCGGTACCTGTCAGAGTATCCGAACCCACGGTACAGCGCTGTGGCGAGCAAGTACAACTCATCCTCAGTATTTAAGAGGGTGCTCAATGATCTCAAGGCCGCGCAGATGATTGATGTGTCCGGACGCGGCAAGAAGAAGCGCATCGTGGCGCTCAACTTGGAGAACGCATGAGCATCCTCACACCTCTTATGCAGCACCAACGGCAGGGCGTCGAGTTCCTCATCTCGCACGAGGGTGGCGGCTTGCTCTGGGAGCCGGGCACCGGCAAGACGCTGACCGTGATCTCCTACCTCGACTACCTCGTGGACGTGCACGACAGGGCAGCGGTGCTCGTCACCGCCCCGCTCTCCGCCGTGGACACATGGCCGGACGAGATCGCCAAGCACCTCAACCTGCCCAACGTGCGGGTCACCGTGCTCACGGGCTCGGGCAAGAAGAAGATCGAGACACTCAACGATCTGGAGCCGCTCGACCGTGGGCTCGACGTCATCGTGGTCAACCTCGACATCTTCTCCCAGTCTCACAAGTACACCTCATCTCAGACAGTCCGGGGCAAGTTCTGTGACGTGATCCGTAGATGGGGCTTCGACCTCATGGTTGTGGACGAGTCGCACCGAATTAAGGGGCACAACTCCAACATGAGCAGGGCCATCGGCTCCCTCGCTCGCTTCCTACCTCAACGCATTATTCTCACGGGCACGGTCGCACCACACAGCCCGCTCGACATCTTCGCACAGTGGAGGTTCCTCAACCCGGAGCGGTTCGGCACGCGCAAGGCTTCTTTCGAGGGCAGGTATGCGATCCTTGGAGGCTGGCACGGGAAGCAGGTCATCGGCTTTCAGAACCAGAAGGAACTCAACCGCAAGCGCAGCATGGACTCAGTGGTCGTGCTCAAGAAGGACGCCCTCGACCTCCCGCCTGTGACCTCAACAACGCACCACGTCACGCTCACTCCGAAGGAGCGCAAGGCGTACAACGATCTAGCCACGCACATGATGCTGGACGAGGGGCCGGACGGTGAGCCGTACATCTCGGCCAACGCTCTGACTCAGTGGCTCCGTCTTCGCCAACTCACCTCTGGTCATCTGACCGATGGTGATGCCGTCAAGCATCTGGGTGACAGCAAGATCAAGCACGCAGCCGACCTCGTATCGGACCTCGTCTCAGCCGGGCAGCAAGTGGTGGTGTTCGCTCACTTCGTGGACGACATTCGCCGCATGACTATTGCACTGGAAAAGTCTAAGATCAACGTCCAGATGATCTACGGGGCTACGCCGGGAGAGGAGCGCCGTGACATCCGCAAGTCGTTCTACGATGGTGGCACGCAGGTCGTCGTTGCCCAGATGCGGACGGTGTCTCTCGCCATCAACGAGTTCGTCGTTGCAAATCACGCTGTGTACCTTTCGATGTCAGAGCGCCGGGACGACTACATCCAGTCCCGCGACAGGCTCATCCGCAAGGGGCAGGAGAATCCTGTCACGCTGCATCACATGATCGTGCGGGACAGCATTGACGAGATCATCATGCAGGCTCACGCTGAAAAGGGCAGGCTGGAAGCCTTCATCCTCGCACGACTCGACCAAATCACAAAGGGCATTGCCGCATGAGTCACGCTCACTACCACAACGTCATGACAGACGAGGACTACAAGTCGTTCCTCCTGTGGATGGCGAAGTTGCGCGACCCGGTCGCGTTCGACATCGAGACGACGGGGCTGGATCACACAGAGCGGGGTGCGCAGATCCTCTCCGTGTCCTACACGACGACGGCTCCGGGTGAGGAGACGTGGGTCATACCACTCGGCCACTCGCACGGTTCGTGGGGCTACAAGTGGAGGCAGATGGCGCAGGAGATCGCTGTGTTCTCTCTCAGTCACGACCTCATCGCCCACAACGCACCGTTCGAGGTGGCATGGTTCCGCCAGCACACTGACGTAAACCTGTCAGACTCGATCTACTGGGACACCATGACGGTTGCCCACCTCCGCAATGAGAATGAGAGCAAGCGGCTCAAGAACAACGCCGCACACCTCATGGGTGGAGACTGGGGCATCGACGTGAAGGATGCGGCCCGCGTGCCGTGGTTCGATCTCGCGCCGTACAACGCACTGGACACCATCGCGACCGCCCGGCTGTACCACGAGCAGCGCCCCGCCCTGCCGCCCGCCCTGCTCGACCTGTACATGTCCACGGTGCGCCCTGCGCAGGCTGTTCTCACGCGCGTGAGCGCCACGGGGATGCCACTCGACCTCGACACCGCTCGCGCTGCTCTCCGCCACGCTCAGGCACGCTCAGACACCGCTGCCATGAACCTGCTGGCGCTGGCGGGGTACTACGGGCTCGATCCGGGTGACTATCCGACGCTCTCGTGGGAGGCGACGTCCAAGTGGTTCCTCGCCTTCACCGGGGCAGCGGTCGAGCACGGTGATCTCTATGTACAGGACACTACACCTTCTGGTCGTGCGTCGTGGGCCAGCGGGGTCCTCAACAGGCTGGCGCGCGAGGGCTACGGGGTGGCGCAGGAAATCCTCGACTACCGGGACGGGTCAAAGGAGGCCCAGTTCCTAGAGTCGTGGATCGACGCTGCGGACAGGGAGGCGCGGGTGCACGGCCAGTACCACGTCGCTCGTGTCAGGACGGGCCGGCTGTCCTCGTCGGACCCCAACATGCAGCAGGTCAAGCGCTCGCTCAAGCCTGTCTGGGCAGCGCCGCCGGGCTGGGAGTTCTGCGAGATTGACTACTCCCAGATCGAGATGCGAGTCATGGCGGAGTACATCCACCGGGACGTGCTGCCGGACAACCCCCTGCTCATGGCCTACTTGGAGGGGCTCGACCTGCACCGGATGAACGCCACGCTGGCGACCGGGGGGAGCGTCGAGGACGTGACGCCCGGCGAGCGTCAAGCCGGGAAGGCCATCGGCTTCGGCTTCCTGTTCGGCATGGGGCACCGCAAGTTCGTGGCGTACGCGGAGGACACCTACGGGGTCAAGTTCACAGAGAGCGAGGCGCGCGAGATCCGGACCCGCTTCTTCCAGCGGTGGGAGGGGCTGGCGGAGTGGCACATTCACCAAGCGAGACTCGTGCAGAGTGGCGGCTTCGTGACTAACATCTTCGGGAGGCGACGGCGGCTGCCGGATGCATTCAGCACGGACGACTTCGTCCGGGCGGGCGCGATCCGACAGGCGATCAACAGCCCGATCCAGTCCACCGCCAGCGATTTCATGCTGCGAGGGCTGACCCAGATTGATCGACGTGAGGACATCCAGATCGTCGGGACCGTGCACGACTCGGTACTACTACTTGTGCGGTCAGCGCACGATGCAGAGTCTGCGGCTTGCGATCTGCTGACCAGTTCGGATATAGTGTCTGTACCGATCGAGGTTGACATCAGCCTCGGCCCCCGTTGGGGGGAGTATCACACAACCCGCTCACTAAGGAGCACATGACATGGCAACTGCCACCAAGAACACCACGCCCGACCTCTCCAGTCTGAACCTCCCCGGCGTCGGCAAGGTCTCCGCCGCCAAGGAGGTCCCCGGCGTCACCCGTGGGGAGCAGGCATCCGTCTACAGCCCGCTGTTCGCGGCGGCGCACGACATGCCGCTGACGGAGGACGGCACCCACGAGGCCATCGTCCTCAACGGGTTCGAGGACAACGCCTCGGCCGCCACCAAGGCGGGCTACATCCGGCGCATCTCCTCGGATGACATCGAGGTGAAGCAGCGCGGCAAGGACGTCTACGTCCGCGCGCTGACCGCCAGTGAGGTCACCGCCGCACGCAAGGCGTCGAAGGCCAAGGCTGACGCCTGAGCCGCACCGGGGGAGGGGCCGTGAGCCTCTCCTCCCTCCCCCCACCACTACCACGCCGTAAATCTGGAGACTCAACATGAACACGGAGCAGGCGGCTGCGGGACTCATCGACTCCATCATCGCACGCCGTGCGCGTGACACCAAGATCCGTGAGGCACTTGACGAGATCGAGTCCTGAGACACGGCGAGCCGGGCTGTGCTACACTGGGCGGTCCGGCCTCCGCCGTCCACTACCACGCAAAGGAGGGGTCATGACTGACCTCTGGAACAACAGTCGTTTCTCGACGCTCCGGTCCTGCGAGCAGAAGTTCGTGTACCGCTACGTCGAGGGACTCAACACTCCGACGAATCCGACCGACGAGAAGTTGCTGCTGGGCTCGTGGTTCCACGCGCTCATGTACGCACACGGGCTCCGACAGGGTATGGTGCAGGAGTCACTCCTGCACCCGGTGCCCGACACGATGAACCTCGGCTTCGACTTCATCGACCCGATGCCAGTGCCGACAGAGTACGACGGCACACTCGTGACGCAGGTGCAGGACTACCTCACGTCACAGTTCTTGGCCAAGGTTGGCGGCATGTCCCCTGACCTCGACGCCATCCCTGAGCGTGCGTGGTTCCTGTTCGACCGCTACGTCGCCCGATGGTTTACGCAAGGCAGCCTGCTCACCGACAAGGTGCTGGCCGTCGAGTACGAGTGGCAGCGCACCGACGAGGCATCGGGCATCACCTACGTTGGGAAGATCGACAAGATCATCCTTCGTGAAGACGGGCTCTTGATCCTGCGTGACTACAAGACGACGGGCCAGAAGCCGACCACCGACTTCCGACTCACGAACAGTCAACTGCACTTGTACGCATGGGGCGTCGCACCGTTCCTCGACATGCATGGCCTGTCGGTCGACGCTGTCGAGTACGACTACGCCATCACTCGTGAGCCCCGCGTTCGTCTCACGAAGGCGGGTGCTCTCTACAAGAACCAGTCCGTCATGGATTACCGGGCTCTTGAGTATCTGCTCAGTGAAGAACTGCGAGCGTCGGATCACGACCACGCCTACGACGACGAGCGGTTCGCTGACCACTACGAGGCTGCGCGCGAGGAGGGGGACGAGAAGTTCTTCTCCCGCAACCTCCTGCCGATCAACGAGACGGTCATCATTCGCCTGCTGGACGAGCAGGTGCAGTTGGTCGACCGGGCCACCCGGCTCGACAACGGCTCCGCGCTGCCCATCGCAGCGCCGGGCCGCGCGTGCGGGTGGTGCGAGTACAGCGATCTCTGCGTGGCGGAGATGTACGGGAACGACGCCACTCCCATCCGTGAGTTCTACCAGATCGTGAGCGACACATGAGTACCCTCCCCTACTCGTGCCTGCTCCTCGACTGCGAATGGAAGCACATCACGGGTTCGGCCAGCAAGCCCGCCGATACCGAAGCGACTCTCTGGGTTCATCTCAGTGTTCACCGAGTCGAAGAGTGGGCGGCCACCGTCACGACCCTCGCCAAGTTGGTCCTCATGAACTCTGTGGAGACGGACTCCGGCTGCGGCTGTTGCGCTGGCCCTGACATGTGCTCGTACTGCGGCGAGAAGTGGTACTTCAATTCTAATTCTCGGGAGTACAACTACGTCATTGCACACGAACTCAACTGTATAACCGTCCAACTGGGCGGGCCTGTATCGGAGACACGCTGATGGAACCCTACGTTGTAGTTATCAACAACCTGCTGTTCTACGGATTCCTCGCCTTCGTGGTGTGGGTCATGTACGGACGCAACGACAACGGAGATGACGAATGAGCCTGCTCGGAGACATCCGCAACCAACCACGACAGGCTGACCACGCTCGCGTGCTCATCCACGGGCAGCCCGGCACCGGGAAGACGACCCTCGCCGGAACCATCGCAGAGACGGGCCTCACGCTCTACCTGTACGTCAAGGGCGAGGAGGGCATCGGCTCCCTGTACGGCACAGACCACGACGAGAACCTCGTGATTCACCAGTTGTCTGGAATCCCAGAGATGGAGTTGCTGTACTACGAACTCCTCAAGGGTGACCACGACTACAACGCCGTGGTACTCGACTCCGTGTCCGCCCTACAGACGATGTGGAAGAAGTACCTCCTGCGCCTGCCGATGGACGCCCCTGCCAAGGAGCGCCCGGCCACCGACTTCGCTTTCTGGGGATCGCTGGCCGACGGGTTCACCGACCTGTTCACGTTCTGGTACGGGCTCGCATCTCACACGGCCAAGAAGCCGATCCACGTCGTCATGACGAGCCAGACCAAGGCTATCGATGACGCGGCAGGGGACAGCAAGATGCAGCCGGATCTCCACAAGGGTCCGCTGGCGCCTGCCGTCTCTCGCTCCGACCAGATTCTCTACACGCACATGATGGACGACCCAGATGACTGGGATTCTCAGAAGCACGTAGTGCGTGTCAAGCCCTCTTCGTCTATCGTGGCGAAGACTCGATGCTCCCCTGCGGTGGCGGACAAGATCCCCTCTGTCATGGGAGTGCAGAACCGCGTCACCCTTCTCAAGTACCTCTCGGTGCTGGGTGTCGCCGGGGTCTAATCCTAGACCTCATCCGCTAAGTGCGCGAACAACCACGCACAGGAAGACAGAACAATGGCAGACACGAAGATGGACCTGACGGGGCACACGCCCCGCTTCGGACGCCGACTCAATCCGGGGAACTACCTCGTGGTGGTCGACGCTGTGGAGTACAACGAGGAGGCGCCCAAGGGTCAGTCCCTGCGGTTCACGTTCAAGAGCGTCGAGGGCGAGAGCGAGGGCGGCACCGTTGCTGCCACGCTCTACATCATCAACGACAACTTCACGGGGTCCAAGGGCCACCGGGGTGCCACGCTCGACAACTGGTTCCACCTGCTTGAGGCCGTTGGCTTCAAGCCGGGGAAGTTCGACGCCGTGAAGATCGGCGACCAGATGGTCGGCAAGCGTCTGGGCGTGGAGGTCGTGAACTCCGACCCGGTGGGTCCGGAGAGCAAGATCTACGCGAACGTCAACTCGTTCTTCCCGGCCTCCGCGATGGGGGACGAGTCGCAGGACGAGAACGACGACGAGACGGGCCTCGCCTAATGGCACGCACCGGACCTGAGACACGTCTCGTGAAGCGCATCAAGCGTGCCATCGAGGAACGCCTTGGGTCCGGTGCGTTCGTCTTCAAGGTTCACGGAGGCCCGTTCCAACAGGCGGGCCTCCCTGACCTCATCGGCTGTGTCAACGGGCTGTTCATCGCCCTAGAGGTGAAGCACCCGGACCAGTCTCATCCGGTCAGCAAGATCCAGCAGCACATCATCGACCGCATCACCGCAGCAGGCGGAACCGCTGCCGTGGTGGAATCCGTCGAGGACGCGCTGTACGTTCTGGGTCTCGACTAACTCACGCCCCCGTAGCCCAACTGGCAGAGGCGTGCGTTTCAAGAACGCATAGTTGTGAGTTCGACTCTCACCGGGGGTACTATGTTCGTCTTTATAGCAGGGGTTGTAGTAGGCGCGACGCCTCACGTTGACCCCACGACACAAGAGGACGACGCATGAGCGACACACGCTGGTGCAAGAACTGCAACGGTTACGGCAACCATTCCACCGCTTGGTGTCATGGGCCGATTCACCAACCTCAACCTGAGCCGGTTGTCTCCGACGCGATGATTGTCGCCTTCCAGCAAGCACACTACGACGCCTACGGCGGATGCGACCCCGAGTGTCCCTTCTTCAGCGCCGAAGACGTAGCGCACTCGCTCGCTGCCGCGCTCAGGGCGCAGGCAGGTGACGCATGAGCACACACACCCACCGGGAGATCGTCCCCGGCTGCTTCCGCTGAGACATCGGCAAGGACGAGACGGACGCTGCCCTTGACCGGCTGGTGCGAATCAGCGAAGAACTGGGCCTGTACGACCTCGCTGCGAATCTGACCGACCGACTCAACACCGTTGAATGCGACGCGCTCACGGATGACGTGGCGCCCACCGACAAGGAGCAGACCGATGACCGTCGCCGCCTCATGGGCGCTCGTCGCCGCCGGCGGC
>Ga0136600_1000214_pt1 | contig 31879 bp, 26 predicted proteins | sample AntRauMFilla2698_FD_104634 | JGI IMG/M metagenome (GOLD analysis project Ga0136600, IMG submission 104634) | Saline lake microbial communities from Rauer Islands, Antarctica - Metagenome Filla 2 #698 | ecosystem: Environmental > Aquatic > Non-marine Saline and Alkaline > Saline | place...
CAGAGCAAAGTTCTAGTGGATGGTAAATCAAGCTAAAATAAAATTTTTTTTCATCTGCACGGCCCTCGTATTGGGGGCTGCATGTGGTTCTGCTTCTCGAAAATCAGCAAAAGCTTTTAAGGCCCATTTAGTAAAAAATCAGTTCGCAGAAGCGGAGAAGGTTATTCGTAGTGGTAAGTTCTACCCGGAAGACCGCAACTCCCTTTTACGACTGATGGAGATGGGAACAGTAAAGCATCTTCAAGAAGAGTATTATCAATCATTGAAGTACTTTGATAAAGCAGCTGAATTAGCAAGGAAGCTTTTTACCAAGTCAATCTCTAAGAAAGCTGCAACCTTTATAACTAATGATTCAAGTGATAATTTCTACGGTGAAAAGTACGAAGTCTCTTTCATTCGTTTCTACCAGGCGATTAATCATTATAAGATCTCTGAGCTTGGAAAATATGAATCCTACATGCCACCGTTATGGCCTATTCCTGCAAAAGAAGAAAAGAAGAAGAGTGACAGTAAAGATGTTGCTGTCATAGCAAAGCCAATTCCGGAAAGGGTTCTTACAGAACAGGAAAGAAGAAGCCATCTGCTAAGTTCAAGAGCAGTCCTTCTTGATTGGGACTCACTTCTCGATAACTACCAAAAGAGTATTTTGGGAAAGGATCATTATAAAGATGATATGACAGCGAAAGTGCTAGGAGCATGGATTCATCGAAGCTTGAGGATACGTGCCGATAAAACCATCGCAAAGGGTCTATATAAAGAGGGGGAGAAGCTTCTCTTTAGAAACTATAATACATACCCAACTTTTAACCTTCTCTCTGATAAGTTTCGCTCAGACTTTGATAAGCTTCCAAAGCTGGGAGCAGTAAAAGTTAAAAAGGATTATATAAAAGCCACGGGCTTTGGTGAGGAGCTGGCGAGTCTTTTAAAAGAACAGAGGGATACTATGTACTCTCGTAAGAAAGCTGCCAATACAATGATCCTTTTAACAGAAGGTCTTATTAGCTCAAAAGAAGCTAAGAAAATCTCTTTCCCTATTGGATTTAACACTCTTCCTTATATAGGAGGTGGTGCCAACAAAAAAGACTTTGTCACTTTTGTTAGAAAGGTTCTGGCCATTAGTAGTGGTGCCAATCCCAGTATCAGTTTTGAGATTCCTGTTGTTAAAAGCTCCGCTATTCACCAACACCTTAAAGTTATCATTAAAAAAGAAGATGGAACAATTGTAACGACTGAAGAGGTGCCTATTATTTCACCACTTTCTGATATCTCTGAAGAGGCCTTAGCTTCAAAAATTACGGCCATTAAGTCGCGTCTTGGGGCAAGACTTGTCACAAAGCATCTCGCGGCCCTTGCGGCGGCATATGTTAGTTATAGAACGACTGTAAAGAAAAGTGGGGAAGCCTTTGGTATTCTTATCGCTACAGGTGCCTATGCTTTGGCCAATAAAGGAATTCAAGAAAGTGAAAAGGCTGACCTTCGTCAGTGGAGTAGCTTACCAAATAATATTAGGGCAGCTCACTTAAGGCTTGGACCTGGAAATTATAAAGTTTACCTTGAGGCAAAAACGGTTGCTCCAGTAGAGAACAAATCCCAACGCTATCTAGGTGATATCTCGGTGCCAAACAGTGGATTCACTCTCTTTAAAAAGAGAATCCTTTAGTTAAAGAACTTTTTGTAAACAGGTCCTCTCATCTTAAATTGAAGAAAGAGAAGCGGGTAAATGAGCTTGTCTAACAAGCCTAAACCCGTAGAGAAATGAATATCATCAATGATGGCGGCTTGATCGCCCCTTTTAATAACTCGGTGATGATGGTGCCAATTCTTAAGAGGAGGAGGAAGAGTCTCACCCTCATCAACAAAGCTCCACTCTTCAGGTGTATCGATGTGTGAGGTGATTTTACTCACCCAAGACATGGTTATCCCAAGCCCCACCTCGAGGTGAACTTCGTCACCGGTAACACAGCCATCAAATTTTTTAACTTTAAGGGTGAGAAGAGGCGGTTTAAGTGCCTCAAAAAGTTCCTGATTAAAACCTTTGGCCACTTCTTCTACAGAGGAGGAGACTATTGTTTCAAAAGTCATATGGGCCATCTTATTAAAATCCATTAGCGAAGACCTTTTTTTACACATGAGAGGATTTTTCTGTCTCTCAAAATTGGGATTTCTTTTTCACACTCATTAAGAATATTTTCAGTATAGGCGCTGCAGTCAGCACTGCCATTAAAGCGAGAAGATTTTCTATTTTCCATACAGTAATAAGCTAAGTTTTGTCGCACCTCAATCATTAGCTCTTCTCTTTTTTCACCATCAAGAGGTGGCTTTTCTACTATGACCGGCTTCTTCTCTAGCTTTCGAATAACCTTTGGTGCAGGGGGCGATTTTTTGGGTCGGTAGCTACGATAACCTGATTTTTTGTTTCCTGAAGACTTATACTTATCCCAGTTTTTCTGTCTAAGATTACGGTAGTAATCAAGGACGGCCCTTTTATCATTCTCTATGCGACTAAACTCATCTTCAACTTCACGCGAGTAGTTCTTGTCTTGCTTCTTTGGAATAGGCTTAATCGTTGCACAGCCTAAAAAAAGAAAAGAAAGAAGGTAGGTGAAAAGGTTAATTCGAATTTTTAGCAGTTCTTTATTCATAACTCTCTATTTTAAGGGGTGATTTGATGATGGCAAGGATAGTCTACCTATATTATTTGTTAATAAGAGCCGCATTTTGATGCGTTACCTATGATTCTTGTTATACTGATACCCATGAAGTTCTTAAAAGACTCAAGTGGCGCCAGCTTTATTCAGGTTCTCCTCGCCTCGACGGCCATTGCTAGTCTTGCTCTTATTGGCTTGAAAATGGCCAATGATCAAAAAGAAGTAGTGAAGAGAACATATCAGAACTATTTAGTCGAGTACCTCACTCTGGAAATAAACTCTCTTCTGGGTAAGTCTAGTATTTGTAGTGAGTCTTTTCGAGGGTTGGATCCAAGAGAGGGTGAGTCTATATCTTTAAAAGAAAACTTAAATAAGGTGGGGGGAGAGGAGATATTTCAACACTTTCCTACCATTGAACTTGGACAAAGTTATGGAACCTACTTTGGCAATCAGATTTCACTTCTTAGCTATAAGTTAAGTGAGCGACCAAAAGGTACAAATTTAGAAAAGGGTGTAACAGGTTTAATCATTACTTTTCAACTCTTACCTGCAGGCAGAAAAGCTGAGAAGGAGATGCTTCTCAATTATGAATCAGATGCAAGTGGACTGATTAAAGGTTGTCGACTTCTTAACTTAGAGAAAACAAAGAAAGTAAAAGGCTATTGGTATGTTTCTGAAGATGTACTTCGTTTGGAAAACGCTGTCGCCACTATTTCAAAACCCACCTTTAAAAATGCAGGATTAAACGTAGGTGGAGATCTCTACTTAGAGAAAGACGGAAAAGAAGTTCCTTGTACCTGGAAAATTGAAGGGGCCCTTAAGAGAAATAAGGAAGATTTGCCCGTCTTCTGTCTCGGAGAAAAATGGATTCCATTGGGTGAGCACAAGATAGATTGGAATCAGGCAAAGGTTTATACGATTGGAAGGAATGAGGTTGGTTCACAAAACCTTTTTACTGAAGGGCATCGATTTTGTTATCTGTCGCACATAAAAAAAAATAGTAACTCAGATGGCTGTAAGTTACGTCGCATGGAGATCTCGGACTACTTTAGTGTTTATGAGATGAGTGCTTTCACATCAAACTCAGTAACTAATATGAACTGTGAGGCAAGATGTGTTGACTAAAAAGAATCGCCATACTTTTAAAGACAATGAGGACGGCTTTGGCTCCACTGAGCTGCTTATCTCAGTTTTCTTCCTGCTTATAATGGTTTTCTTTTCATATCAGATGCTCAAGAGGCAAGAGCAAACCGTTATTTTTGCTAATCAAAATGTAGAGGCCACCACAATCATCTTTCAGATGCGCTCCCTATTGGTAGGGGCAGGTTGTAGTGAAAACTTCTCAGGCATGAATCGACAATCAGCAGAAGATGAAATCAAATCTCTTAAAAAGACAATTATATACGACGATGGAACATTTGAAGTAAAGGAGACATTTCCTGTTGAGAGTTATGGAGTTCAAGACTTCAGTAAAACAGGTTTAAGTGTTGAAAGCTACTCACTAGATCCCAAAGCAGTTAATCGTTCTAAGAGAGGCGATAGAGTTTATTTGTACGTAAGGTTTAAAAGAGGAGAGGAAAGAGAATATTTAGTTAAAACGATAACCATCTACATTCAACACAAGTTAGGAATTATTGAAAACTGCTCTCTTTCTCCATTTGCAAGGAGTCTGGGCAAGTGGACCAACTTTGGCAAGGAACTCATTTATAAGAGAGGTAACGTTGGTATCAAAACAAATAATATTAAAGCAGCCTTAAATATAAAAGGTTCTCTTTATGTAGAGAAGAAGTTAAATACTTGTGATTCCTCCCATCGTGGGATATTTGGCTATGATCCAAGGAAGAAAGTGTGGACGATTTGTGGTCCAGGGGGAAATTTACCTCTCTTTGATAAGAGGAAGTTACCATGAAGAACTTAAACCCACTTTTAAAGCAAGAAGTTAAGGGGTTTTCCCTCGTTCAGGTGATTATTAGTCTGGGCCTTATGAGTGGCTTATTTGTGGTCTCATTAAAGTTAATTCAAAATCAAACGAGATTAGGTAAGTCGGCTTCTTTTCACTTTGAATCGCTCTTTGTTTTAGATGAGGTTAAGTCCGTTCTCCATGAGCCAGAATCTTGTAGTGATTCACTTCAAAATAAAAGTTCTATTTACGATAATGTAGAAAGTATAAATCGCTTTAATCCTATTTCAAGGCAAGGTGACCCTATCTTTCAGGTAAGTGATTTGACTGAATACTCCTATGGGCAAGGAGATGTTCTTATTGATAAAATTGAACTTCTTGGTGAGACATCAGGGTTTCTTGCATCTTCTGGTTATACTGTAATGAAAATTTTCTTTCGAGAAAAAGGGGTAGCAGCGGAAAAGTTTGTGGGTGAATTTCCTATTCAAGTGAAAACTAATGAATTGGGTCGTATTATTTCCTGCCAAAGTCAACCTGGCATCCACCAGGCAAGAAAAAGTAAAAATCAAAAAGAATTATGGCAAGTTGTTACAAGCAAAGAGACAGGTAAGAATCAGTACGGAATTTCTTATTTTCAAGGCCCTGTTGTTATTGGGGAGCTAGAGGAAAGAGGAGATTTAAATATATCGGATGGCATCTATCTTGATACCAAGTACTCAAAGTGCAAAAAGGAAACTACTGGTACCCTGAGCTTTGATAAGAACAGAGGTATGCTTAGCTGGTGTAATAAAAATGGAAATAAAGTTGATCTCTTTGGAAATAAAGCCCACATCCAGAGTGAGAAAATTTTTACTTTGGAAAATGATCTCCCTCAAGTGAAAGTCCTCACAACCAAAGAGAAGTTTTCTTTTTGTCGTCTAGGTAAATATAAATTAGAAGCTGGTGAATGTTGGGCGCGTCCGACAAGTGATGGATTGGGGGGCTCTGAGTGGGAACTTGTTGCTCAGCATTATCGTGGCCAGTCTGTAAAATGTGAGTTTAAATGCTATAAGTAACTGAGAGGTGCTTATGACATACGAACTTATTATTATTGGTGCTGGTCCCGCAGGTATTAGTATGGCCTGTGAAGCGATCGCTTCTGGCATTGAATCTGAAAAAATAATTATCCTTGAAAAGAGTGAAGCTCATAGCTGGTCCATTCGTAAATTCTATCCTGACAAAAAACTTGTGACAGCGAATTATAAGGGGAAAGATGCCATGTGTTCCGGCGTTATGTGCATCAATGATAGCTCCAAGCAAGAAACATTGAGTTACCTTGATCAAAAAATTTCCGATAATAAATTAAAAGTAAATTATAAAGAGACTGTTTGGAAAATTGAAAAGAAAGAAAATACTTTTGAAATTGAAACCAGTAGTGGAAATTATGTGGGTAAAGTTTGTGCTATCGCGATTGGAATGATGGGCAAGCCAAATAAGCCTGATTATCGAATTCCTGCAGAAATAAGAGAATGCTTTAGCCACGATATTAGCTCTAAGCCCATTGAAGGTGATCATGTCTTGGTCGTTGGCGGTGGTGACTCTGCTTCTGAGTACGCGCAGTATCTATCTCAAGAAGGCAAAGAAGTAAGCTTCTCTTATCGAAAAAGTGAATTGTCACGTATGAATGATATTAATCGTGACTCACTCTTGGCCCTTGGAGAAAGAGGTAAGGTTGATCTTTTACTTGAGAGCGAAGTCGAAGAAGTGAAGGCTGCTGAAAAGGGTGTTGAGGTTATTTTTAAAGACAGCCGCTTTGAGCCTCTTACTGTCAACCATGTTGTCTTAGCTCTTGGAGGAACAACACCAAAAAACTTTTTGAGTGTTCTCGGAATAGAATTTAATGAAGGTGAGCCTGTTATTAAAGAGGGTTACGAAACAAGTGTGCCAGGCCTTTTCTTGATCGGTGATCTTTCGGCAGGGAAAAAGGGAGGAAGCATTATTTCAGCTTTCAACTCCTCCCACGAAGCCATGCAAAAGATTTGCACGGATTATCTTAACTGTAGGCTATAGGCCTTTTTCTAAAGCAATAACGATAAGCTTTATTGAAACTCCAATTAATGAAGTAAATGTGGCCAGCATCCCAACTTGACGGGCCAGGTTTGCCCCTTCTTTAGTCACAAGACCAATAACATGAAGGCCTCTGCCCAAAAGAAGACAAACGCCAAAGAAGTGCATTTCGCCATGGCCACTTCCGCCCATTTCTAAAAAGCCCATAAGGATTAAAATTAAAGGAACATATTCTGAAAAGTTACCATGGATACGGATGGCTTTTTCTAGCCTCGCTTCTTTACCGCTGCCAAGAGATTGGCGGTAACGGAAACGGTTCCGTATGACATTCATACTAAGGCCCATATAAAAAAGGCCGAGAAGAGATCCGTAAAAAGCAGTAACAATAGGCATCGTTGACTCCGTGTGTTGCGTAATATTTGTGGTCTCAATCGTATCAAGTTAGACTTTAATTGGTAAATTTAATCTACAAATTAATTAGAGATATTATAAAAAGAGGACCAGATTATGGCGACGAATACGCGTGCAAAAATTATTGGGGTAGGCGCTTATGTTCCACCGAAAGCCTATACAAACCACGACCTAGAGGAAATGCTCAATACCTCTGATGAGTGGATTCAACAGAGAACGGGGATCGTCAAACGCCACTGGGTTGAAGGAACGACTTGCACTACTGATTTGGCCTTGAAAGCAGCAGAAGAAGCTCTGGAAAACTCTGGCATAGCCAAAGAAGAGCTCGACATGATTATCTTTGCGACTCTAAGTCCTGATCATGACTTTCCCGGTAACGCTTGTTTCCTCCAAGTAAAACTTGATATTCCAGGGATTGCAGCTTTTGATATTCGCCAGCAATGTTCTGGTTTTATTTATGGTCTCTCCATGGCCGATAGTTTTATTCGAAGTGGTCAGTATAAGAATATTCTCTTAGTGGGTGGGGAAATTCACTCCAAAGGTTTAAATAAAACACCAGAGGGCAGAGATATCGCCGTTCTCTTTGGTGATGGCGCAGGGGCCGTGGTGATAACGGCCACTGAAAACCCAAGTGAGTCAGACTCTCAATTCTACTCTCATAATCTTCATGCTGATGGCCGCTTCGCTAAAGAGTTATGGCTCTCTGCTCCTGGTACGGCGATTGCTCCGGATCATCGAATTACCTCGGCGATGCTGGCAGAAAATCTTCACTATCCTTATATGAATGGCCGTACTGTTTTCATGCATGCAGTGAAGCGGATGAGTGAAACCCTCACGCATACTTTAAAATCTGAAGGCAAGACGATTGATGATGTCGACCTTTTTCTCTTTCACCAGGCCAATATGCGTATCAATGATAAAGTCGGGGAGATCTTAGGTATCCCACCTGAAAAGGTATTTAATACCATTCAAGATTATGGCAACACCACTGCGGCCACTATCCCTATGGGGATGAGAGATGCTGTGAAAGCCGGAAAGCTTGAACCTGGAATGCTTGTGGGAATGGCCGCTTTTGGCTCTGGCTTTACCTGGGGTTCAAGTCTAATTCGCTTTTAATCAATAAAATTAATGGTTTACATACTCTTTTTATTAACGACTTTAGAGGCCTTGTACTTTCCTTTATTATCGAGCTGTGTTAAAACCTAAGTACTTATTTTTATTATTCAGGAGAAAGGTATGACCGGTCACTCAAATGTGGTTGTTGAAATTGACCCTAAGGGCGCGGAAAGAGCAATTAGAAAGTTTAAGAGAATGTGTGAAGCTTTTGGAATCACAAAAGAATATAGAGCGCGTAAAGAATATAGCAAGCCATCTGTTCGTAAGAAAGAAAAGCTTAAAGCTGCTGCGAAAAGAAACGCAAAGACAAAGAGAAAGAACGAATTTTCTCGTAAGAAAATTTAATTTTTTTTAATATACTTTTAAAAATTATCTCATAAAAAATGCCTGCTTTTTAGCAGGCATTTTTATTGTCGACGTACTCAATAATTTTCTGTCTGAACTCTAAGATATTTTCTGGTGAGTAGAACTTAAGCCATTCGATATTGTCTGGAGTGAGATCATAGATTAGCTCTTCCATAGCGAACTGAATGGTCTGCATTCCAATATAGAGATTTTTGAAAAAGTTGAAATTTCCATTTTGAAAATAGGGCACCAACTCCGCTACATCACTATGATTATCACAAGCAACACAACCTTTGCAGTTTCCGCCTTCCAAAACATAATTTAAGTGCAGTGCTGTTTGGGCAGAGATCAGTTGTTCTCTTTCTTCGTGGTCTTGCTCAAAATTTTGAATGAGAGCAATGGCAAGCTTTGGATTTTCTTTTGAGGTAAAAAGAACCTGCTCATAGAAAGTCGCATAGAGGCTTGAAAAAATAATATCTTCAACCATATAAAGAAAAACTTCTTCTCTACTCTCAGTTGTTTCACACAACTGATTGTAGGTGTGAAGCGCCATTCTGTAGGGATGATCGGATCTTTTATCACTTTGATAAAAATCTTCAAGAAAGGGAGTTTTTACATTTTGGTCTTTATCGCGACCTAAAGGCATGAGTCTTTTGACAAGTGACATGCAATCCATCCTTGGGTTACGGAGATTTATTTCTCCTGTCTCTTTATCGGTTGCCCGAAGGACCCTCTTAAATTTCCGTGAAGGTCCTTGATATTATTGTATCATAAAATACAAAAAGTTTAGAAGTTGATACTCTTACTCCACTTTTATGGGCTTGGGTTAGGAATAAGCGCGTGAATTTCTTCAATCTTATCCATGCAAGCTTGGTCTAAGGTCACATCGATGGAGGCGATATTTTCCTTAAGCTGCTCCATTGTGGTCGCTCCTATGATGTTAGAGGCAACAAATGAACGTTGATTAACAAAGGCCAGAGCAAGGTGAGTAGGGCTCATGCCTAGCTCTTCAGCGAGTTGGCAGTACTTCTCTGTGGCCTCAATGGCACGAGGATTGGTGTAGCGTGAGAAGCGCTCATAGAGAGTGATGCGCGCATTGGCGGGCTTCTTACCATTTCTGTACTTACCAGTGAGAACGCCAAAGCCAAGGGGGGAGTAAGCGAGAAGGCTGACTCTTTCTCTTAAGCTGACTTCAGCATTCGCGATTTCAAATGTTCTATTAAGGAGGCAGTAAGGATTTTGAATCGATTGAATTCTTGGTAAGCCCTCTTTGTCAGCAAGCTTTAGGTAATTCATGAGACCCCAAGGAGTTTCATTAGAGACTCCGATATGCCTTATCTTTCCTTCTCTTTGTAGCTTTCCTAGAGTTTCTAGTCTCTCCGCAAAGGGAGTGAATTTTTCGTCATTTGGGATATTTTCAATACCAAGTTGGCCAAAGAAGTTTGCAGTTCTCTCCGGCCAGTGAAGTTGATAGAGATCAATGGTCTCAACTCCTAAGCGCTTCAGACTTGAGTTACAAGCTTCCTCTAAATGCCGGCTAGATAAATTATGGCCCCCACCTCTTATATAATCCCCGAGCCCAGGCCCTGCAATTTTTGTGGCCAGAAAAACCTTATCACGATCGGTTTTAAGTTTAGACCACTTACCAATAAACTCTTCTGTTTTTGTGTAAGTTTCTGCTTTTGGAGGAACAGGATACATTTCTGCGGTGTCGATAAAGTTCACACCATGCTCAAGAGCATAGTCGAGCTGCTCATGGGCTTCTTTTTCTGTATTTTGCTCTCCCCAAGTCATAGTGCCAAGACAAATTCGTGATACATCTACTCCCGTAGTGCCGAGCTTATTATATTTCATATCTTTATCCTTATTTTGAATGGACTGATTATTTACTGATTAAAAATATCATCGAGCTCGAGTGCAGTCTCTTTTTTAATGCCATAGATGAGATAATAGATAATGAAACCTACCATTGCCATCATGGGAACAGTGATGACAGGAAAAGAATAGAGAGTCATCTTACCAAGGCTTTCGACAAACTCTTCAGAGCCAGGCTGACCTTCAAGAATATAAGTGGCCAGAGCAAAGTTGAGAAAGGCGGAAACAAAGAAAGTCATTCCCAACATATAAGAAGAACGGGTGAGTCTTTTTTGAAAGTTATTTTCAATATTAATTTCTTTGTAGGCATTATTGATTTTTTCAAGATCGAGAACCTGCGCCAGAAAAGTACGGACAAAGGGGCTCTTTGATTTCTCACTGGCCATCACAAAGAGGCCAAGCACAAAGGGGATGGCGGTTTCTTTAACAATCATCCAAGTGCGGTCGAGTTGAAAGAGACCAATGCCTCCAGTTACCATGATGCTGAAAAGTCCAAGCAGAGAAAAAACATTTACCTTTGAGGCCTTAATAAGGTCATAGATGCCGTATGCAAGAGGGAAGGCCAGAGCGACACTTAAGCCCACCATTTGGCCTAGGTACTCCTCTTTTGAGAACTTCATCATAATGACAGTGGGAATGAGAATATTTAAAGTGAGGTTCAAAAAAGCATTATCTTTTTGCTTCGCCTTTGGTTGGGATGGAGTTTCACTTGGATTGTTGGCTTCGGTATTTTCGCTCAAATTATGGTCCTAGAATTAATGTCCGACAGGGACACTCGTTTAATATCAACTTACATTTACACTAAAAAAGTTGCCGGATGTTTTTAAACTCGGTCAGAATAATTTAACGGCAATATTAACATGCATCAAGGAAGATGAATATGAAAAACCTAATTTTGGGAGCCGCACTTATCTCAAGCGCAGCCCTATCCGCAGCCCCTAGTCAAAAGCTCATTGTAAAACTTAAGCCTGGTTACAGCGCTAAGTCGGTTAGCTTATTTAGCAACAAGTCTGTTCAGGATGTAAGAGACTTGAAAGTATCCTTTGGAGCATTTTACTCGGTTAAAACCAGTGGGATGAATCAAAAATCATTGCAGGCACTAAGCAATGACCCGGCCATTGAATATGTAGAGGAGAGTCAGGTCTTTACTGTGACGCCTATTGTAAATAAAGAGGCCATTCAAGACGCACGTTTCGAAGACCAATGGGGTCTTAAGAATACTGGCAATAATGTTGGTGGCTGGTGGTCACGCGGAAAAGCAGGTGAGGACATTAACGCTGAAGGCGTTTGGAAAATGACTCGCGGTCGTAAAGAAGTAAAAATCGCTGTGATCGACACAGGTGTTGATTACACTCACAAAGACCTTGCTGCCAATATGTGGGTAAATGAGCTCGAAGCTAATGGCGTAGAGGGAGTTGATGACGATGGAAATGGTTACGTAGATGACATCCATGGTTATGACTTTGCTAACGATGATGGTGATCCAGCAGATGGTCACGGACACGGTACTCACTGTGCTGGTAATATCGGCGCTCTTCATAATAGAAGCGGAGTTCGTGGTGTTATGAATAACGTTAAAATGGTAGGCATTAAATTTCTCTCAGATTCAGGTCGTGGGGAAACAGAGCACGCTATTAAGTCTATTGATTACGCTGTAAAAGTTGGCGTGAATCTTATGAGTAATAGTTGGGGCGGAGGAAAATTTTCTCAAGCTCTTCTTGACTCCATTCAAGCAGCAAATGATGCAGGAATTGTCTTTGTTGCTGCCGCTGGAAACAGCCGTGCTGACAACGATGCAAAGCCTACTTATCCAGCGAACTATGAAGTCGACAATGTCATTGTTGTTGGTGCACATGATGGCAAGGGTGAGCGTTCAGGCTTTTCTAACTATGGAAAGAAAACGGTTCATGTTTTTGCTCCAGGATCAAACATCCTCTCAACAGTGCCAGGTGATCGTTACCAAAGCATGAGTGGGACTTCAATGGCGTGTCCTCTTGCGGCAGGAGCAATTGGGCTTCTTATGTCTGAGTCACCAAACCTCACGCCAAAAGAAATTCGTGATCGTGTTATTGCAACAGCGGTCGATAACGGAGAGCTTGGGCAATACACTCCTGTAGGAAGAATGGATGCTGAAAGACTTGTGAAGAACGAAAGAAACTAAGTTTTTAAATTAAATTTTTCTTAATGAAAGGCTCCTGAAAGGGAGCCTTTTTTTTTATTAATGGAGCTCTAAGTAGAGAAGGAGATCACCCATTTCTGAGGCCTGGTCTCCTCGATTATTTGTGTCTCCAAGTCCTAGCTCACCAAAAGCATTATAACCCCAGCATTTGATTTCATTGTTATCAAGGGTCGCACATGTTGTGTCTCTATGAAGAGTTACAGGCGTTATTCCTGCTCCAAGGTCGAGAGGAGTTAGGGAGGAAATGTCACCACCCAGAGCACCTAAGTTTGCGGTAGAACCTGAACCTAAATCCCCAAAGAGTCCTTTTCCAAAACAATAAATATCGTCAACATCATTCATAGCACATGTTGTGTCATCAGTTACCATATGTTGGCTGATGTCGTTGGGTATACTAACTGCAGGTAAATTAACCCCCATGGTAGTTGGTAGGTTACCTCTATTGATGGCATCATCCTGCCCAAGTTGTCCATCAATGTTATAACCCCAGCAAAAAAGCTGACTTTGCCCTACTGCACAGATATGACCATTTCCAGCAACAGGATTAGGGCCAGTGACTGAGAGGTCAATTCCAGTAACGAGAGTTGCAGGGTTTTGAATATTTGTTATATTTTCCCTACCGAGTTGACCGTAAGTATTTCTGCCCCAGCATTTAATATCGTTAATTGCTGTTTTAGCACAAATAAATCCAGTGCCTATCGTTATATTAGGTTTAGGATTTGTACCAACTGGGATGGGAGTAATTGTGTCTGGAACGGTTCCACCTGTGTTGCCTCTGTCTACCGTATCATTTTGTCCTAACTGGCCAAAGCTGTTATCTCCCCAGCAAATGAGATCTTCATTAGCGTTATCAAGAACAGCGCAAGTATTGAAGTTACCCGCAGCGATTCTCTTTGCTGTAACACCTCCACCAAGTGGAACAATTGGAAGGTTATTGGCCATTTCAGCTGGGTTATCTCCTCGATTATTACTATCGCCGTACCCAAGTTGGCCCAAATGGCCTCTGCCCCAGCATTTTATTGAGTCATTATTTAAAAGAGCGCAGTGGTGATGCCAGCCTGAAACAATATCTTTAGCGACATAGTTCGTGCCTAGATCAACAAAAGGTAAATTGGAGCCCATTTCGGTAGGGCCATCGCCTCTATTTTGAAGATCGCCATAGCCGAGTTGGCCATAATCATTGCGTCCCCAACATTTGATTTTTCCATTGTCGAAAAGAGCGCACTTTGAACCTTGTCCTCCAGTGATCTTTGTAATTTTACCTACCTTTGCCTGTAGATTGATGGACGAAGTCGCAGCAGCTGCACCATCATTATAATCAAGCACAAATGCTGCTGTATGCTTCATTACGAGGTTACTAGCAATTTCGAAAACAACTGTACAAGTTGCTCCTGTATTTATGGTCGTTCCACAATCCCCACCGACTCCTGGATAAGCAGCTCCATCTTTATAGCGAAAATTTCCAATGGCCTGTGGAGATACACCTGTAGCCTGCGAGGCACCCGTATTTTGAATACTTAATGAAACACTAGGGATAGGGTCACCACCGTGCCACCTTGTACCATCATGAACAACTACACTACCTAAAGAGAGTATCACCGAGCCACTACCGTAATCATTTGAGCCAAGTGTTGAGGTGGAAATATAGAAGTCTCCAGAGGCTCCAACTCCATCAGTAAGAGCGGGAGTATTAGATAGAGCATTGTAATTTCCTAAGAAGTTTGTTGGGATGACTGGATAAGAGCCATTAACATTGAAACTATAATTTAAACCTGAGTTGATTTCAATATTCGCAGGCGAGACTCCTGTTCCTGAAATGGGACGAGAGGTAACAGCACTTGGGTTAATGCCATTATCAAAATATAAAACGATAGAGTCGTTGGCTGCACCTAATACTGTAGGCGAGTAACTAACCTCAATCGTACAAGTTGCGCCGCCACCAGCAAGGGTGGCGCTACACGTTCCTGCATCTCCGGGATAAGTTCCGCCAGTAAATTGAAAGGGAGCGGCAAGTGGTTGGCCATCTCGAAGATTTGTCGCAGTGAGATCATTATTATTTGTTAGAGTGTAGAGTTGAGAAGTGGTTGAGCCAACAGTAACATTGCCAAAGTTTGCCACTGAAATATTGGGAAATGCAGCAGTTCCCCCCGTTCCTTGGATATTGAGAGATAACTGTTGAATCCCTTGTCCATCATTGTAGTCAATTAAGATAGTGTCGTTATCTAGTACTGAAACAGTGGGCGCGTAGCTTACAACGATATCACAGCTATCACCGCCGGCTAGATTTCCTGTACAGCTACCACCTGATCCTGGATAACTACCACCAAAAAAGCTATAAGGGGCAAGAAGCCCAGATCCAGTAAGACCCGTCGCCTGATATTGACCAATGTTGGTAATAGTAAATGTATGTTGTGAGCTGCCTCCATTGGCCACTAAACCAAAGTCAAAGGGTGGAGACTCACTAATCGTCAGTGATGATAATGTTTGATAGGTGATTGCAGAGACACTTGTGACCGATTGTCCATCGGGGTTAGTGAGAACAATGTCATAAGACCCACTGGTATTTGCTGGAGTGGTACAGCCCACAGTCGTCGAACTAGTAAAAGTAACGGGTGTACAAGCTGTGCCATCAATAGTGATGGAAACACCACTAATAAAATTGGTACCTGTAATGGTGATATTTGTTCCTCCAGTTTCCGGGACATTTGAAGGGTTAACAATAGAAAATACTGGAGCAGGATTATTGGTATAAAGTGATACTCCAGTACCAGCTTGACCGTCTGTATTTGTAACGACGATATCGCTAAGACCTGGTCCACCCGCTTGGGTCATACAGCTAATGGATGTAGCACTATTAACAGATAAACCTGAACAAGCGACTCCACCAATTGTAGCAGTAGCGCCAGCAAGAAAATTCGTTCCTGTTATTGTTATGGGTGTTCCCCCTGACTGAGGACCATTAGATGGTGCTACAGACGCAACCGTTGGAGGTGCAATAAAAGTAAAAGCACTCACAAGATTTCCAGTCTGAAGGTCTCCATCGTTATTTGTTACGGTAATATTATAAGCTCCAGCAGCACTTGCATTCGTCACACAAGTTAGGAGAGTAGGACTTACTAGAGTTACTGATGCACAGGGAGTTCCCCCAATATCAACAGTGGATCCATTTACGGTATCGAAGTTTGTTCCTGTAATAGAAATATTTGTACCTCCGGAGGTTGGTCCAGAGGTTGGAGAAAGAGATGTGACAATTGGAGTAGGTTGATATGAATAACCACCCATAAGGCTAGCGCTCTCGCCGTTTATTGATGTAAGCGTCACATTAGAAACGCCAACAGTACTTGCTCCAGTTGTGCAGTTCAAAGAGGTAGCAGTACCAGAAACTCCTGAACAAGGAACTCCTCCAATATCAATGGTTCCAGATGGGTCTAAATCGGTACCCGTTATGGTAATATTTGTACCCCCAGCGAGAGCTCCTGCATTTGGTGAAATGGAGGTAATGGTTGGTGGAATTTTAAAGAAGTCCTTGTTAATAACAAGGGTTCCGCTATTTGCTGATTGGGGTTTGAAAAAGTAAGAGTTTGGATCAGTTGCACTCGATAAGCTTTTACCAGTGAGAAAAAGAGATGTCCCACTACAGCTTGGACCACTAAAGCCTTCAAAGTTAAAATTATTCGCTTTTGTATTAGTGAGGCCAGTAGGCAGGACATTGCCACCGGCTTCAAAGTTCACGGCCTCAATGCAAGAGGTTAAAAGTGAGTTGCCTTCTATCGCTCCATTTCTATGAGCGTTAAAACTTAAGCGAAAAGACTGGATACCGCCATCACCGCCAGCGCCACCACATGTTGTAAGTGCACTTCCTGCTTTGACTAAATCGTAGTTAAGTTGGTTACAAGGCTTTACTAAAACTGTTCTTAGACCAGCCTGATTACAAGCCGCAGAATTTATTTGAACATCAATGACTTGGTTCTCATCGCCGATGTTGACTCCATTTAGAATCGCGCACTCGGCAGTACCTTGAAGCTCATTTGGTCCAGAGTAGGCGATGATGGCAAAGCTCCAAGAGCCGTAGCTCATGTCGATGACAAATTCATTACCACCTTTAAAAACTCTGCCCCAAGTATTGCCTGCACTTGATTGACCGTAGATGATGGCACCGCCATCCATATTAATATTACTAATGGCCATGGAAGAGATGAGGTTGAGTTTTGCTTTGGCTTTTTTAGGTTTGGGAGAACAAGAGGTTACTAGCATTAAAGACATGCCGAGGGCCAAAAAGCTTATAAATTTAAAAAATCTTCGGAAAGCAAAGTGCAAGGTGTTCTCCTGTATGATCTTATCGTCTTTTAGGTTACTTTCTTTAAGCTCTCAGCCGTGATTTCAGTAGCTTAGAAATGGGTTATGATGAATAATCGCCAACAAAATAGGGGGAACTTTTGCAGGAAAAAAAACGCCTACTTTTAACAGGTTATGGGGCTTTTCACACCCATAATGAGAACCCTTCGCTCGAAGTGGTTCGCTATTTTGAAAGTAACTTCACAGATTCCTTTAGGCTGACGACAAAAATCCTGCCAGTGGAATTTGCTCGCATTGAACAAGAGATCGACGCACTTTATGAGGACTCATTTGATTTGGTTATTCATCTTGGCTTAGCAGCTTCTAGAGACAAGGTGACCCCTGAGCTCTTTGCACTTAATTGGCTCTACAGTCCCGACAGAAAAGACAATAAAGGCCACTTGCAAACAAGTGGTATCAAGCTTCAAAAAGACAGGGGAGAGTTAGCAGTTAAGAGTGAATTTCCTGTTGAGGCGTTAAGTGATTATTTAGAGCGCCAAGGAGTACCCTCAAAAGTTAGTGCTCACGCGGGAACTTATATTTGTAATAGTACTTTCTATTATTCTCTTTTAAAAAATCCACAAGCTGAATTTATTCATATTCCAGCCGACTGTGATGTTGAGAGGTTTTCAAAAGCATTAAGCGGCTTTCTTTCTCTGTAGTTCTACGAGTTTGTTATTAAGGGATTGAATAACTTCATTAGAGTTTTTAAGTCTCTTTGTAATAAGGCGAGTGACATTAAGTACCATTAGAGCAAAAACTTGGGGCTTTTTATCAAAATAAGAGAAGAAGTTCTCATAGCTCATGACTAGGACGTCACAGGTAGTTTCAGCCGTTATATTGGCCGTTCTCTCGGTTTCATTTATCAAGACCATCTCACCGAAAAGGTCACCTTTTCCAAGTTTTACAATGAAGATTTCATTGCCTTCTTTTTCAACGGTAACATTGGCGTCACCTTGTAAGAGCACACAAATATCTGTGTTGGTGTCGCCTTGATTGATGATTCTCTGTCCTGGCCGGTAACTTGCGACCATGCAATGAGAAATGATATCTTCAATCTCATCGTCATAGATCTCATGAAAGAGTGGACATCCACTAACCAGTTGAGCAGCTGACATGACTATTCTCCCTCAGCTTTCTTACGCAGGCTTTGGCGAAAACTATCGAGAGTAGCTTTGGCGTCATCTGGGTTATTACTATCTTGATCAACCTCAGAGGATCCATCAGGAGCAAAGTGATAGCGAAGGGCGCGAACCTCATTAAGAAGTTCAGGCAAAACCTCATGAATTTCTTGCTCTAGCGATTTCTCACCGTGAATAGAGAGCCAAATATTTTCAAAACAATTGGAGACCTTCTTGTAAGTCTTACGACGGAGACCTGAAACAGGTGCAATCGTATTAATGAAAGTCATCGTAAGAGAAAAAAGGATACCCGCAATTGACGTTTTCATGGCGTAAGTCACACTGAGAACAAATTCCATTAAAATGGCAGAAGACCCTTCAAGATTATTGAAGTCAATCTGAGCGATTTTTGGCAGTGCCATGGAGATCCCAATAAATGTTCCAAAGATACCAAAGACGACAAATAGTCCTGGTAGAATATCAATCAGTCTTGAAATAGGACCAATGGGAAAGATTTTTAACACCTTATTCCAATTGTCATCGTGTTCGAGAATTCTATCGGAGAGGTCATTAAAGTTAGGTGGAAACTTTGATTTAAAAGCTCCGGCTTCTGATTTAATACCTAAAAAGAGGCTTTGATCACCTTTAACATAATCTCTGAGAGAGACGACATTTTGAGCACCAAGGCTTTCCGCTTTATTCTTATGTTTCTTTGCTGATTTATTTCTTACCGAGCGAGTCGGGAGTTTGTCTTTGACATTATTTAAGAGGTCGGAGAGATACTTCTCTGAGTCTTCCACTTGAATGTTTTGCTCTTTTTGTTGCAAGAGAATCTTTTCTATTTCACTGGTAAAGCTCGTGAAATACGCATCTTCAACCTTACTTTGCCGATGACCGGCCCAGCGAAAGAAGAGACCTGTGACAAGAAGTGCTGACATAACTTCTATCAGGTAGGTAGAGAAAAAGTAAAAAACATAATCGAGTATCACGACTACAATCCTTTGTTGAGGGATTCAATGGTCTCCCAAGCTTCTTTATTATCTTTTAAGGTAAAACTTATTTCGACTCTTCGAGAAAGTTTGCAGTCATAAACTCCACAAGAACGAGTGGGCTTACTAGCAGGAGAGCGTTTTATTGGCTCAGAAAAGGACTTACCTATGGCCTGGACTTTTTCACGAAAAAGTCCCTTATGTTTAAATTTGCCAAAGCTTCGGCTGAAAATATATTTCACGATGCTTCTGGCCCTATCACTGGATAGGTCTAGGTTGTAATTATAGGCCCTTCTATTTTTTGGGTTAAAAGGGTCAACGAAGCGTTGCCTGTGACTAGGGGAGGCGTGGCCTACGATATTAACAGTGTTAATCTTTTGGGAAATATCTCCATCACCAAAGAGTTCTTCTACATATAACGGAATGATCTTTTGAAGAGTCGTCTTTGCTCCGAAGCTTAATTCGGCAGAGTTCTTTTTAAAGAGAAAGTTCTTGTCCATTCTTAAAATAACATTTCCCGTAGAAGGGTCTACATAGACATCAATATTGGCGTCTCTTAGTCTCTTGGCTATCTTTCTGCCAAGATTAGACCTGAAGTTATTTTGAACACTGGCAATCTTGCGGCCAGCATTATTAGTCTTAGTTTTCATAAGACCATTTTCTACTTTTAGAGCATCTATTTGGTCTTTGAGGTTTTGGATGAGCATCGCCTGCGCTGGCTTATTCTGTTCAGGAACAGTAGCTCTTTTAAGGTCAGCAAGTTGAGCGTATTTCTTTCTTAGCTTGTCATTAAGTTCATCGATGTCTTTTTTTAGGGTCTTATTTTCATTAAGAGTCTTATCGAAATCGGCCATCACCGAAGTGACTTTATTTCGTAATTCTCCCGCTTTTTGGTCTTTATTTTTATTTTGATCTTGAAGACCTGCTATCGTTTTTTTTAGGTCATTCATCTGAGCTTGAAGGTTTTTTATCGTGCCCGACATCGCGCTATTTTTGCCTAAGGTATTGTCAAAATTCCCTTGTAAACCAGCGATTTGATCTCTTAGACTCTTTTCTGTCGCACTTTGACCTTTGATTTGATTATTAAGACCGGCCATCTTTGTTTCTAGGTTATTAAGGTTTTGATTGAGTCCTGCAATATTTTTTTCAAGACCTGCATTTCTTTGTGCTTCCCCCTGGTATTTCGCCTCTGCACTTCCTAAGGAACTCTTTAAAGAGGCGAGTTGATTTTCCTTTCCTTTGATATTTCCCTTGAGCTTACTAACATCATCTTTTAGGCCACCAATTTGCTTATTAAGGCCTGCAATTTCTTGACGAAGGGAAGAGTTTTGCCCATTTTGATTGTCATTTGCCGTTTTAGCTTCACTAAGACTCTTTTGAAGACCAGCGATGGTGCCTTCTTTATTATTTACCATGTCATTAAGACCAGCTATTTTACCTTTGAGACCATCGATATTATTTTTTAATCCACCAATTTCTTTTTTGAGAGTCGTATTCTTACCGACTTCACTTGTATAGCGGTTGCTTAAGTTATTGATCTCTTTGTTAAGCGCACTGATTTCGTTATTTTTACCATCAACATTCTTTGTCAGATTTTTGATATTTCCATTAAGGCTAGCGACTCTGTTTTTGAGTTCTGCATTGTCTTGGATTTTGCTTTTAAAGTTCTTTTCAAGCTCTGCCAGTTCATTTCGTAGAACTTCTTGGCCTTTGGCTTGATTCTTTATTTGATCGTTGAGACTGGTCATCTCACCTTGAAGATTTTTTATATTTTGCTTGAGGTTTTGATTGGTTGAACTCTCGATCTTGAGACTACCCTCAAGTGCGGCTATTCTTTGACTGAGCTTTGTCTTATCGCTATTGCTATTATTAATTTGCTCTTCAAGACTTTCAATAGTGGAAGAGAGCGATTGTACCTGATTATTCAGACCTTGGTTCTTCTTGCTTTGATTGTCATACTGCCCATGAATTTGAGACAAATCTTTCTTCAAGTTTGCAACGGCAACTTCCTTGTCTTTAATTTGACTCTCAAGCCCATCCACATTGAATTTGAGGTTTGTGATAGTCTGCTTAAGTGCGTTTTTATCTCTTTTACTGAGTTCGAGCTTTTCAGCAACTTCGCGATTGTCCTTATTTGCATTACTAAGGGTTTTATCGAGTTCTGATATTTTCTTTTTTAGGTTTAACTTATCTTGGTCGAGGCTTTGATTTTTGGTAATGCTCTGTTGATATCTCTGTTCTAGTTGGGAGAGTTCACTGTTGAGTGTTTCTTGTGTGTTTTTTTGATTTCTAATTTCTTGATTTAAGGACTCAATTTCATTATCTGATTTTTGGATATCACTCTCAAGACTGGCAACGACTCTCTTGTAATCATTGTTTTTGACTTTATACTTGTTGAGCTCTTCGTTTGTTTCTTTGAGGTCAAAAGCTTTGTCGGCAATGATAGACTCATTCTTGGTTACTAGCTCTTTGAGCTTCTTAAGGCTTTCTTGACGCTGTTGAAGTTCTTTTTGTAGGCTCATGACGTTTTTGTTGACCCTTGCTACTTCTTTTTTCTTTTCAAGGTTCTCTTGTTCAATCTGCACCATGTTCTTTGTCAGCTTGACTGTGTTTTGATCTTTTATTTCAATTTCTTTTTCGAGGTTTTCGATTTGTTGATTCTTTTCTTGCTTAATTTCATCGAGAACTTTGTTTGCCGAGGAAAGTCTGGCTTCCCAGTTACTAATCTCTTGATTAAGCAATAGTTCTTTCTCCCTCATTTCTCTGTTGAGAGCGACTGAGTCATTGAGAGACTTTACTTTCTCTTGAAGGTTTGTATCGAGTTTTTTAATCTCTTCTCTTTTGAGCTCTAATGTCTTTTCATTTTGCTCATTTGTCTCTTTGACCGTTGCAAGCACGGCCTCAGTAGTTTTTTGATTTTTAAGCAGGTCTTTGATGACTCCTTGGTGACTTCTCATTTTCTGGCTGAAAGTGTTGAGCTCCTGCATTTTCTTACTAATGAGCTCATTGTAATCATCCATTTCTTTGATGGATTCTTTGAGGACCTGTTTCTTTTGCTCTTGTTCTTTTAGAACCTTGTCAGGAACTTTTCCCTTAAGAAAGTCTTCTTGCTTCTTCTTCTCTTGCATGGCCTCCATGGTGTTGACACCACTTCGCAAAAGAGCAAAGACGAACATGACCAAGAAAATAATCGCCATTGTAGTGAACATATCTGAATAGGAAGTCCAGACGGAACCGTCGTCCTTTGGTGCATCATCATCATTGTCTCTATTGTCATTCATAGTCTAGGTGACCCCATAAAATGTGGTGCCTAAACCTATCGGTTGGTGACTAAAAAAGTTTAGTATAGAGAGGGGTTTATTTGAATGCTAAGGTATTGAATTTAGTCCTTAATGATCCATTCAAAGTCAAAATTGACCTTTCCCTCATCCAATAAAATCTTGTGAATGATTTTGGTCCATTCCTTCTTTGAGGGGTTCCATTTAAAGCGAGACTTTGCGACTTTATTTTTAACAGCATTGAACTCTGTCACTGCTTTTTGATCTTTCCAATTTGGTGCTTTTAAAACAGCGGCCACAGTCACTTTTGGACTCTCGGCCATCTTGATCATTCTTGTTAGTGGGTAAGCCGATGCAATTTTAAGCATACTCAGGACATCGGTTACCGCACGATGAGGAAAGGGATTAATAAAACCATGGCTGTGCTCTAAAAGCGCCATGGAACGACCACTAATTCTTCTGGGAAACTCAATATCAGTCATGGAGTCAATCCAGACCTTGTCAGGCATGGTCATGTCATAGCGTTTATACATGGCCGAGAGCATGGGTATATCATATTGAGGTCCATTATGGGCCATAAGGTAATCAGCTTTTTCAATGAGTTTGGAAAGGTTTGCCAGTACCTCGCGGATGGCCTCACCTTTAGATCCCCACTTTTCTAACATAGAGTCGTCAATTCCTGTGATCATTTGCACCTCGTCACTTATGGGCAGGCGATCCACCTCATCAACGAGTTCGCTAAAGATTTTTACGGGTGCTAAATTATCCCAGTCCCAGAGAACCGCTCCAATCTCAATAACGCGATCAGTTTTTTCGTCGACACCAGTGAGGACGAGGTCTCTATTCATGCCTTCAAGGTCAATCCCAAGGATAAGGGGAAGTGAGTTAGTATTTGATGACATGGAGCCTCCAAGAGATTTGAGAATGAAGTGGATTTAGGGGCAATGTAGCAGGGAAGGGGAAAATGGACAAGAATTTTACGGCGGCCTGACATAGTGCAATTTAGCTAAGGTATAACTGAAAATGGTATGATTTTCTCAATTAAACTTCAGTCTAGGATTTCTCACTAAGTGCGTCTTTATATCGTGCTCATATTTACTGCTGTCGTGATGGCCTTTACAACGGGCTATATTGCGCTCTTTCTTCAGGGTTCTTACCGCGCCACCAGTTCGGAAGTCCTTGAGATTGCCAAAATTAAACAAGATTTTCAAAAAGCCGTCGAGCCTGAATTCATTATCAACTTTAATAGCCTCTACTTTAGTGATGAGCAGTTTAAACTTCTTGATCCCACCTACCATCTTGATGGCACGGGACTTGGCGATACAAATATCGAAAAGCGCTACTTTAGTGAAGACAATTGTGACAAAAATTTTAAGAAGCTTCTTAATCGCGACAACTTTGAAAAGGTTTGGGTTTGGGAAGAGTTTCGCTGTAACCGGAGACGCTCTCTGCCACGCTCTTTCTTTATCGAGGCCCCCTTTCTTCACCCTGCAGGCATGAGTTATGCCTATCTTGCTTATAAGCTGGGAAAAAATACCTACAATGATAAAGGCTGGGTTATGGCCCACCTTCCTTTCTTTCATGTGGGGGAGCTTCCAGAACTTCGCAGAAGCTTTGGTAGTCTTCGCGGGTTCTTTAATATTTTAGAAAGTGTGGGAGACCAAGCGCTCAGTAACTTGGTCCAAGGAAAAGGCACGATTCTCACCAGAGACTTCCTCTTTGCCAGGCTTAATTACCCTAAGATTTTTAATATCCTAGAGTACAGAATTTATGGCCGCGATAAGCTTGATAGATTTCTTAAAGACAGCCCCTATGTTCTTCATAATTATCAGCCAGGGCGCACTTGCTTTTATCGTGATGGTAGTATTTGTTGGGATTACAATGTCAAACACATCTTTCAGGTGGCCAATAAATCGACTCTGACTCTTTTCTTTGGTCTTATCATTATCATTTTAGTGGTGGTGAGACTCCTTCTGGTGAAGCTGCGTGCTCAGAGACTTGAAGATGAAAAGCGAAGGCTGGCGCTTAGGGTTTTGACCCATGAGTTTCGCACGCCAATAACCAGTTTGACTCTCTTGTTAGAGAAAATGTCTAAGAAGTATGAAAGTTTTGATGAGGACATGGAAGAAGTTTATTTACGGCTCTCTTCAGAAGTTCATCGGCTTAGGAGGCTCACAGAAACTTCTCGCAATTACCTTAAGGCCGATCAGCATAAGACTCTTCTTGATTTAAAGAGTGATGAGATCCCTTCTCTTAATGATTTTGTTCTTCAGGTTCTTGAACCTTTTATGGAGGCCCATGAGGGGGCGATTCATTTCACTCCGCTTACTGAAGATAAGGTGATGGAATTTGATTCCTATTGGATGGGAATTTGCATGAAGAATATTATCGATAATGCTATCACACACGGCTCGGCTCCTATCGAAGTAAAGCTAGAAGCGGTTAAGAATAGCCTGGTCTTTAAGGTAATCGACCAGGGAACTTGTGAGTTTTCTGATATCCAAACGATGAGTCAAGAATTTATGAAAGGCAATAAAAGTACGGGCACAGGACTAGGAATGAATATTGTTTTAAAAGTTTGTAAGGAAATGGGAGTGGACCTCAAACTAGAGTTTAACCCCACGACCTTTAGTATGACGCTTTCAAAGAAAGCATAAGGAAAAATCATGAGTAATATCTTAATCATTGAAGACGATGAAAACCTTGGGGCGACCCTTAAATCTTTCTTAAGAGATGAAGGTCATCAGGTAACATGGGCCGAAAGTCTAACAGTAGCAAGAGGCCATGACTTTAGTGAGACGGAGCTTGTCATCCTTGATTGGATGTTACCCGATGGGCAGGGCATTGATTTTTTAAGAGAAAAAAGAAGCGAAGGACTTAAAACTCCCGTTATCATGCTAACGGCAAGAACGGAGGTTATCGATAAAGTTGTAGGCCTTGAAAGTGGGGCAGATGATTATCTGACAAAACCTTTTGAACCACGCGAACTTGCTGCGAGAATTCGTGTTCAGCTTCGTCATAGCAGTGAGCGTGGCGGAAGTGGGGATAGTAAAGAATCCGGCGAAATTAAACTTGGGGATTTGATTATCAATCTTGAAACCCGGGAAATTACCTTTAAAGGAAATATTAAAGATTTTACGAAAATGGAGTTTGAGTTTCTCGTGCTCCTTGCCGAAACCCCAAATCGTGCTTTTAGTCGTGAGGAAATTCTAAACAAAGTCTGGGGCTATGAGAATTATCCAAGCACCAGAACAGTAGATACTCATGTGCTACAAATTCGTCAAAAACTCTTTGATGAGTTAATTGAAACGGTACGCGGCGTTGGCTACCGCCTGCGCTTTAAAGAATAAAGTTCAAGGTAGGTGTTTAAGAAAGGTCTCTATGTCTTCCTCATTATTATAAAAATGAGGAGAGACACGGATCATGCCGCGACGATTGTTCACGTAAACTTTCTTTTCTTCTAGTTGTTTAACAAATTCATCGGCGTCTTCGACTTTGAAAGTCACAATTCCAGAAGGGTTTTCTTGCAACAACCCTAGAGGTTTTTTACCCTTTTGTTCAAGTCCTCTTCGTAAAAGTGTTGAGAGCTCACCAATACGTTTTTGGATATTTTCGACTCCAATACCTTTCGTTATCTCCACTGCTTTTTTTACGCCTGCAATACAAGAGAAGGGGAGACTCCCAAGCTGAAGGGCACTGACATCGGAGCGGATATGTGGATTTTCATTTTTCATAGCAAAGGGCTCATCTACTGAGCACCAACCAACGAGGGGGAACTTTCGCTCCTTTCTCCACAAGGGGTCGATATAGAGAATGGCCTGGCCGATCCCAGCACCTAGCCATTTATGACAACTTGAAGTTAAAGCTGTGACAGGAGTATTTCTTAAGGAGAAGGGAAGAGTGCCTAGGCTTTGGGTTGTGTTGAGAAAGAACGCCACTTTGTGTTGCCGACAAAGATCACCTAGTTTCTTTGGATCAATTTTAAAGCCACAGCTAAATTGCACGTGGGAGCAAATGACCGCAGCAGTGAACTTATCGATTCTCTTTTCAAATTCCTCAAGCTTAAACACTCCATGCTCACAGGGAATGAATTCAACCTCAAAGCCGTGGTGATAAAAAGGCAAAAGGGAGCTAGGGAATTCGTCTTGAGGTACGAGAACTTTTGTCTTACCTGCGGCCTTCTCAGGGCCGAGCATCATGGCCAGCATATTCATATTGTGTGAGGAATTTTCAGTGAGCGTCACATCCTCACGCTCACAACCAATGAAGTGGGCCAAAGTATCTTTAGAGTCTTGAAGGAGGTCAAAGTAAGCATCTTCGCTAACGGCGGCCATTGTCGCATAGTGATTATTCCAGTGATTCATCTCCGCAAGAGTCTGCTCATGAAGACCACTAATAGAAGCATTTTTAAGGTATACTCTATCCTTAGTAATGGGGTAACTTTGTCGCAAAATAGACCAATCAATATCTTTCATGATATCTAAGTTACCATGGGCCATCTCGGGAGAAAAGTTTGAAAGAAATTTTAGTTAAAAACAAAGCACTACCTCGCTTACGCAGTCGCAAAGAGATCTATGAAAGAGAGATAGAGAGTGGTCTCAAAAGCTGTCAACCTGGGGAATGGGTAAAGGTTTCTATTGTCGGAGTAAAAGGTTTGAGTTTCCTAGGAATTGCCAATCCAACAGCACAAAATAGTGCCCCCTTAAAACTATTAAAGTCTTTAGGAATAAAAGAAGAAGTAAGCGAGGAAGGTTATCTGGAGAGTGCTCTCACAGAAGCTGTTCAAAAACGAGAGGTGCTTCTTGTTAAAGATGAAAATCGCAGACTGGTTTTTGGAGATGCAGATGGTCTACCAGGTCTTATTGTTGATGAATATGAAAATGTAATTTTAGTACAAATTAACTCTGCAGGAATTGATCGTCATAGAGAGTTTGTTAAAAACGTTCTTACAGGACTAAGAGAAAAAGAAGTCCTCTTCTTTGATAATAATGAATATCGTCAAATGGAGGGGTTACCCCTCTATGAGAAAAATAGTATTCCTGATATCGAGGCTCGAGAAAATGGCCTTACGTTTTTGGTGAATAAAGAAGTGATGCAAAAGATTGGTTACTACTTTGACCATAGGATCAATCGTAAAAAGCTAATCAACTGGATTGAACAAGTTTTGCCCAATCTTAGTAAAAAGAAAAATGGAGTCGACCTCTTTAGTTATAGTGGAAGTTGGGGAGTGCATGGACTAAAGGCGGGTCTCGAACACGTGACCTTTATTGATCAAGGAAACTTTGGGGAAGTCATTGATAAAAATCTTGAACTAAATGATTTCAAAGGCAAGGGAGAGTTTCATCGGGGAGATGTCTTTTCCTGGCTTAAAGACTGTAAGGAAACTTATGATGTTGTTATCAGTGATCCACCTGCTTTTTCAAAAAGCTTAAAAAATAAAAGTAAGGCCCTTGGAGGGTACCAGAAACTTCATCGTTCACTTTCTCAAATTGTTCACTCTGGGTCTTTGTTGGCCATTGGTTCCTGTACTCATGGTATAAGCATTGAGGAGTTGGATCAAAGTGTTTCCTTGGGCTTTAAAGATAGCCCCTTCCAATTACAACTTCTAGAGCTTGGTATGCAGGGGCCAGATCATCCCATTTCTCACTTGAGTGACAGTATGAATTATATAAAATTCTTACTTTACCGAGTTACCCATGACTGACTTTAAGGTTATGTATTAAGAGGCTTCTTTGCTCTTTTCGTCACTGAGCACAGGATTTGGAAGTTGGATAAGAAAAGATGTATTCTTGTGATTAATATCGTAGAGGAGTGTTCCACCACATTTCTCTACGATTGAATGACATAAGGGAAGGCCTAAACCTGTACCCTTTCCCACTGGTTTGGTGGTAAAGAAGGGATTAAACATTTTTTCAGCTATTTCTTTTGGTATGCCTTTTCCGCTATCTGTGATTCGTATAAAATGACCCGCTTCTGTTTTTTCGAGATCTATTGCAATCCATTTTTCCTCATTATTCTCGATTGCATCGAAACTATTGTTAAGAAGGTTGAGAATAACTTGAGAGAATTGAACCTTATAAAGAGGGAAATTAATCCTTAAAAGTGGATTTTGAATATCAAAGTTAAGTGAAATATCTTGATGGCGAAGACGAGGGCCCATAAAGCTGAGGACATCTTCGAAAAGGTCACAAAGCTGCATTTCTTCGGTTTTGTCATTGCTACCATCACGGGCAAGAGTTTTTAGGCCTTTAATAATGACGCTTGCTCTTTTCACTGTCTTTTTAATGGTATTAAGATGCTTTTCTAGTTTTTCAATTTCAATATCTTCGACTGGCTTTTTGAGCTGCTTTTCAATGACAAGGGCGGAGCCAGAAATAATCATAAGGGGATTATTAATCTCATGAGCAATTCCACCGGCCATTTCACCAAGAGATGCAAGGTTTGAAGAGCGAGATGCTGCGGCTTCAGCTTCCATCCTCTTCAAATTAATGAATTCTCTTCCCTTTGCAGAAATAAAGGCAAAGGTGCCAAACGTTACAATCATTGAAAAACCCGAAATGGCCTTTTGAATGAGGAGGCTTTCAGGGTTAACTTCGCTAGGGAAATGCTCTAGGCTAAAGCCGGTAAAAAAGAAAATAAAAATGGAAGTAACAATAAATATCCAAATACCGCAATAACGTCTTGGAATATAACTTGAAGCAATGAGTGGTATGGTTGGTAACCAGTATAGAGCAACGCTCTCTGGTCCTCCGGTTCTTAAGGCCGTACCGAAAAGAAAAGAGCAGAGAATAAGAAGTCCGACATTTATGCTCGTTGTGTTGCTAACCTTGAAAAACCTAATGGGGATAAATACTAATCCGAGCACACAGTGAACAAAGATGTTTAGAGCAGTACTCTTAGCATCCATAAAAAAGTAGTAATATCCTGAAACAGAAATGCCAATAGGGACAAGCATATAAACTATAGGCCAAAAGAAAGAGGCCGAATTGGATTTATTTATAAGGTCTTTTCTATGCATGAAATCCTATCGGTAAAGTTGGCCAAAACTAAGAGTTTTTTTGTACTAAAGCTTTATACTCGGGAAAAAGCTTTCGGTGGTAAATCCTGAGAAAAAATGACAAACTTAGAGGACAATGAAAGCACTTGATCTCAAGGAAATTTTTGAAGGTGGCCAACCCGAAAATATCCAGGCATACCTAAATTTTTTAGATCCACTTGAAGTGGTGGACCTCTTTTATATTATCGATGAAGACCATTATCCGATGATTCTAGATAGTTTGGACGAAGACGAGCTCGCTGAAATTTTTCCGCTCTTTGAAAAGAGCTTATTTGACGAAATTACTGGGTTACTAGACGATGCTGCCATTTCATCAGTTTTTAGTTACCTTGAAACCGATGATGCCGCCTACCTCTTGAAAATGCTGCCTGAAGAGCGAATGAATACCATTCTACCGACTCTTAGTAAGAAGCGCCAAATCGAAAAAATTCTCTCCTACCCAGAAGAGTCTGCAGGTTCGATTATGCAGACTGAAGTTTGTCTTCTCCAAGAGGGGATGACGGTAAAGGAAGCCATTGATTCTATTCGTCGTCAGAAAAAATCACTAGGCAGAGTCACTCATGCCTTTTTGGTGGATGAAGAAAGAAAGCTAATGGGCCTAGTGCAACTTGATGATTTAATCTTATCTGATATGAGTGTTGCATTAGCACCAATTGTTAAACCGCTAAAATATTATGTTAATCCTGAAGAAGATCAAGAGGAAGTCGCGCAGACCTTTTCTAAGTATGACCTTCACTACCTACCTGTGGTTGATAAGGATGGAATTCTTCTCGGTCAAATTACCTTTGATGATATTCAAGATGTTGTTGAAGAGGAGGCCAGTGAAGATATTCTCGCCTATGTCGGTGTTTCTTCAGAGGAGTCCATTGGTGATGTTAATGATAACCGGTTAAAGCTGGCCCTAGGCCGTTTCCCTTGGCTTATTTTTTCTATTAGTGCTTCTTTTGTGACAGGTTTAATCCTCTCTTTCTTTGAAGGCCATGTTGCCAATGCCATTATCTTTGCTTCCTTTGTTCCGCTTATTATGAACACGACGGGGAATGTTGGAACTCAATCGGCAATGATCATTACCAGAAGTTTTGCGCTCGGGGCCAATGAGTTTGGACAATTTCGCCTACCAATGATGAGAGAATTTTCAGTTGGTCTACTCATGGGATTAATGGCAGGGGTAACAACCTTTCTTTTGATTCTTCTGTTCTATGGAGACATGCAAGTGGGAATGCGAGTAAGTTCTACACTCGTACTTTCAATGGCCGCTGCTGCACTTTTTGGCATGCTTATTCCAATAGGTTTTAAGAAGGCGGGAGTTGACCCAGCTATTGCTTCTGGACCTCTTGTTACGTCCTTTTGCGATATGCTGTCAGTGAGTATGTATCTGGGAATCATTATTCTAATGGGAAAATTGTTCGGCTAGTTTCTTTCGATGGTAAAGAAAAACTCCTGCAAGTCCAAAACTCATAAGATAGAGACCTAAGGCGAGACCGGCCCAAAGCCCAGCGGCTTCCATACTATGATTTTTTACAAGGTAGATACCAAAAGGAAGTCCTATCGCCCAGTTAGCGATAAGACTTAAGAGCATGGGGGTTTTTGTTACACCAAAGCCACGAAGAATGCCCCAAAAAGTGACTTGAATGCCATCAGGAATTTGAAAGAAAGCCACAAAAACCAAGAGACCGGCACCATATTTTATAACTTCTTCGTTATCTGTAGCAAGCCTTAGAAGATACTCCGGAATAAAGAAGTAGAGGACTGCGGTACAACACATAAAGAGAATACTGAGGGTAAGACTAGCTAGAGAATAACGTGTAAGTCCAGCTAAGTCTTTCTTGCCCAGCTTTTCTGCAACAAATACCGAAGCAGCGGAGGAAATGGCCAAAGGAACCATGAAAGTAAAGGACGCTAAGTTGAGCACAATATTGTGTGATGCTGAGGCAAGAACCGTCATTTTACCGATAAGGACAGTGACTGTTGAAAAAACAAGAATTTCAGTAAGGGTTCCCACTCCAATGGGAAGACCAAGAGAGATAATCTCCTTGATTTCAGCTTTATTCATTTTTAAAATGGTTTTAAATTTTCGATGAGTGAAGACTCCAAGAACCAGCGCCATACCAAAGCGGTTGATAACGGTGGAGATAGCAGCTCCCTTAATTCCTAGCTCTGGAATGGGCCCTAACCCAAACATCAAAATGGCATTAATCCCTATATTAGAAATATTAAAGAAGAGGATGGTGCCATTAGAAAAATAAGTCGCCCCATGCCCTTGGAGGTATTCCTTGTAAGCTTGGAAGTAGAGAAGAGGGAATATGCTAATCGCCGTCCAGCGCAGGTATGTTTTGACAGGACTCTCAATACTTTCCACCAGATCAAAGAAGGTGAGAAAGTAAGTCATCGCCAAGAGGCCTAGAAAGAGAATGATTCCAATCATCGTGCTGACAACAAGAGCATTAAAGAGGATGCCTCCGTCGGGTTTACCTTCGCCTTTAAGTTTTGCGGTGAGAGGAGAAACAGCAAAAGTAATACCGAGTCCTACCCTAAGAAAGGGGGCGAAAATTCCTACCCCGATACCCATGGCCGATACA
>Ga0136600_1000215_pt1 | contig 31868 bp, 39 predicted proteins | sample AntRauMFilla2698_FD_104634 | JGI IMG/M metagenome (GOLD analysis project Ga0136600, IMG submission 104634) | Saline lake microbial communities from Rauer Islands, Antarctica - Metagenome Filla 2 #698 | ecosystem: Environmental > Aquatic > Non-marine Saline and Alkaline > Saline | place...
AATGACATGGGCTCGCCGTGTTTGTTGGACGCGGGCGTGTCGCATATTGAATTTGGCGAAATTGCTCAAGGCATCTTGGCCTCAGGCGCCTTTGAAAAAGACATGCACATGCGCATGTACACGGCACAGGGCCTGGACAAGGGCATGATTCGCATTCGCGTCACGGGTATTGACGGCGTGAAAATTAAGGATCCCAGCATTATTGGGCACCAACTGTGCAATGCGCGCGAAACCATCCCGCTGATTACGGCCTACATTAACGAAACGATTGGCACGGAGCAAAAGATGCGCGATACGTTTGAGGGTACGGAAAACATGCGCATCCCATTTGACTTTAGCGAATCGGGCATTCAAACCACGCTTGGCACGCCCTTGCCAGCGGCCGCCTTTGTCATGTCTGAGACGCCCAAGAGCAACACGCTCTACTGGCAGAATGCGTTTGAAACTATTATGCGACGCGACAATTTGGAGCCAGCGCAGTGGAATCGACTGAATTTGGCGGGCAAGGCGCGTGCGACCGTGCTAACCATTTGTTACGCGGCGCAATACATGGACTATGTGAGCGACACGGTCGACAAGAATACGCGCATTCAGCAGTACAACAAGCAGCTGGTGTTGCCGTATGAAAATTTTGGCAATGCAATGGCCATGAACTCGGGCGACTGCGAGGATTTGGCGGCAGTCGAGCTGCAATGCTACAATGCCCTGCAAACACTGGACACCTGTGCCTGTTCGGCACAACTAAAGGAACTGAAAGAAATTGCCAGTCAATACGTCCCGCCACTCAGCTTGGATGTCGTGCGTGGCGCTCAAGTGTCGGACCGCGTCGTACACTATGGAGCACACATGAATGACAATTTTGTGCCACTGCAAACGTTTTGCAAGTGGATGGAAAATACGCGCGAGGGCCGACAAGTGGCCAAGACGCTGCCGCTACCCGACCAAGTGCAAGAGGGCTTGCCCTTTTTGGTGGGTGAAGGCACGGGCATGTATGAACCGTGCGGCTACGACAACCCGCTGCGACCGCTCATGGCGTACGTGTATCAAGCGCGCTCGCTAGGCGCCTTTAAAAAGCCCATCTTGCACAAAAAGGGCGAGCCGGGCTCCTTTTTCGTCGGGTCACTGGTGGGTATGACGGATTACTTTTACAAGCGCGGGCAGACGGCGCCCATGAGCTTTTGGTATTGTACCAAGCAAAGCAACGGGCAATTGACGCGCGGTGTCTCCTACGCGGACATGATGAATGAGTCTGACAAGGTATGCGTCAAAATGCAGCCGCTCTTGTCGCAAAAAATCATGGGCACCGTGGAAGAAGCCGTCTTGCGCCGCGTGCCGCCGCACTCGCTCCACTTGTCCAGTATGGACGCACCAGTCTCGCGTAAACAACATTCAGTGTTGGAACGCGTCAGCCGAGCCGTGCGAGACATGCAGCGCGCGCCCGGTGGCTCGCACGCTAAAGTGCCCGTGTACGTGCGACCGCATCAATTGAACGCGCAGGTAGGCTCGGCCATGATTGCCGACTTTCAGCGCATGGAGCGCGTTTGGAAAGTGGACTATGAGTTGGAACAAATTACAGACACGCTGTGGGGATATAGAATGGAAGTTTATGTAAATTAATCTATTTGATAAGAGGCACCATTTAAACAAAAAAAAAATGCAATGTTTCGTCTGTCACAACGTGTCTCACTTGCAAGAACCACAAGGTTTGATTTTTTGTGACAAACAGTGCCAGCTTATTGGGCATGAGTTGGATTTGATTCGCGAGGCAGATCAACGCCCATTCAACATTTTTGTCAATATTTTAGTTGGTCCATTCTCATTGAGTAAATTTACATACAATGACATAGACTATTGGATTTTTGGAGAACAACACTATCTCAAAGAAGAACCCTTTATGAAGAATCGCTTGAATGTCAACGTCCGCAACACTAATCGTGTTGAGTTTACTGGAACCCATCCACATGTCATGGACATTTGTCGTTACATTTATGCCGTGGCGGCTACCGCAAAAATCAAGAAATACCACGTGGACATGTATATTGAACTTCCGTATGAAGCGCGCTACTACAAGGGCGAGCCAAAGGACCCCACCAAGGAAGACGAAGAAATGTATGCGGATGACGAACCACTTTCGACCCTGGACAGGTTGCGTAGCATGATTGACTTGATGCACTGCACGTTTGACGTCAATTGCGACGTGCATCCCTATGGCAGATTTCATTTTGCAGATTATCGCAGCGAACAACACAAGATTCTAGCGCGTTTGACGCCCGAGCAACTCAAGGCAGTTCAAAAAATCGTTTTGCTTGACAATAACGTGTTGTATGAGTTACGGGAATATTTTTCGAAATTACAACCAAAGATCAATGCAGAAGAATACTTGAATGGCTTGAGTACGAGATTTGTCAAGACATACAAGACATACACAGTGTCTCCCGCCCGCAAACAATTAATCAAACTTGAAGAACAAGGAGATGTATTTGTGGCGGCAAAGATTGTCGACTATTTTTTGGGACAGCCACTGTCTCAAAAAAATTTTGAATTTGACTCTGAATCTTGGATTATGGATGCGACGCTATTGGGTAGACTGTTTCGAAAAGATGTTGCCTCAAAACTTCGATTTGTTTACGTAGGTGATTACCATGCTACAGTCTATAGGAATTTCTTTACGTTTCTCAAAACGGGCGAGCGCGTGTACATGTCCCAAGAGGAAGACTTTGATGATGAACGCGACTTTATTGACTTAGCTCAAACTACCGCAAGCACATTTAATAATTACATCAACGTAAAAATATAACTTTTTAATGTTTCAATTGTAAACCCCTCATGTATCATATTTATTTTATATTTTAATCATTACAGATGGCTGCTACTCTTGGTATTTTCAACGAGCACATGAAGCGCAAGCGCGACGATGTCACGTGGAACATGGAGACGCTTGTCACTCAACTCAAGAAAATGATTGCGAATCGCACACTCCACACACGTCTTGTCCATTTTGTAGGCATTCTGAAACGCTACCAACCCAAGCGCCTGCAACAAAGATTATGTCCACTGTGGATTACGCACGATGAATATGAGAATAACGTCTTGTACGATGAATTCCATCGCGTGAGTTATGATTTTGAGCGCGCCACCATTGAATTGGCCCGCATTGCCAACGACGCCAAGGAATGGATTCACGATGAGCAGTTTATGTATTTGCAAGTAGAAATGCTCATTGAAAATGTGCTGGACAAAAGTTACTATTGGGAATAATGAACAAGGGGTTTTTGTTATTTTTTATCGTCACGACGCGCGCAGCATTTTATTCCACCATTGCCAGCAATGTCATTGGTCAACCCGACTTTACGTCCAATACACCCAACAATGGCGGAATAAGTGCCACGTCCTTGAATATTCCGCGCGGTGTTGCATATGATTCAGAGTACACGCTGTACGGAATTGACAGTAGCAACAATCGCGTGCTAAAGTACAATCCACCCGGCTCTGGCGTTTATGGGCAGAGTGGATTGTATACAACCAATGCACCGTCTGCCGGTCCTGATGGACTGCGCTTTCCCAGTCAAATTGCCATTAATTCCGTGGACGGCGCACTCATTGCAGATGGCGGCAATCACAGAGTATTGTATTATCCGTCACGCACGACGACTACGGCGTCTATGGTGTTTGGTCAGCCCAACTTTTTTAGCACGCAAGCCAACAGAGGACTGGCGCAGCCTACGGCACAAACGTTGTATGCCCCGCGCGGGTTGACCGTGGATGAAAATGACAATTTTTACTTGGCAGATTGGTTTAATCATCGCGTGCTCTTTTTCAGAGCGGCAGACTACTTGCAGAATGGCAATACGACGCCCGCCTTTGTGTATGGGCAAGACGATTTTAACTCGGCCGCGTTTGGCGTCGGTGTGCGACCCGTGTATGGATTGAATGCACTTGTTTTATTGGCCGATTGTGGAAGTGATGGCGCCGCCGAAGGTGCGCCATCACTTCCACCTCCTGTAGTAGATGGTCAGACTTCTCCCTCTTCCTCCTCCCCGCGTACCGCCGTTATTGCCGCATCCGTCAGTTGTTCTATTCTTGTAGTGTATTATAAAAAGAGCACAGCGGCGCGCACCAAGCGGATGAAGGAAAAGCTAAAAAAGCAGGAAATGTCCACTTTAAATCCTCACTTTCAAAATGGTGAAAAATAATAAAAAGAATGACTGGTACACGTGGTTCAAGCGCTTGAATGGCTTTAAAAAGTTTTGCGCGTGCTTTTTTGCCTTTATTATGCTTTGCGGATTCATTGTCGTGTTGGACATTACCATCAAGGGTGACGATATGCGGCAGGTTTCCATGCATGGACCAATGTGAAGAGTGCGTCATTGGCGCGATAGGCAAAAGACTGAATAGTTGAATGAAATAAATACAGTGTGTACGATGGATAATATCTTAAATCATTAGAATGCTGTAAATGCAGTAAATCTTGCTCGTGCTGCTCAACGTTGGCGACACTGTGTACGCCAAATAAGAAGAGTAGGATGAATGCGCCCATTTGTTGGGGGTTTTATTTGTTTTCATAGCTAATTTTTTTTCCTATTAGACTACTCGTGGAGTAGGTAAGTTATGTTTCTACAAATAAAACGCATTTCGCTTTGCTCATGTGTTTTATTTGTAGGCGCCGACCTCATCATCATTGATGAAATGGCATTCATCCCACCCGAGCTCTTTTTCAAAGTCATTGTGCCCATTTTGCAAATGCAAAATACGTGCCTGTTTGCGCTCAGTAGTCCGGAAGGTTCGCAGAATTTTTTCAGTAAACTCATCAATCTCAAGGTCAATGGCGAGAATTTCTTTCGCGTGTGTGATTGTCAAATGATTTGCGAAGAATGTCGCAAGCTGGAGCCTGACAAGCAGATCCTATGCAACCACGTGAAACAGACGGCCAAATGGCTCAACTCCAAGAAAGGCCAGCGCTTGAAGCTCTTGTACGGCGCCGACTCTGCCACGGTAGCCAAGGAAATGATGGGTATCATTGCCGACGACTATCTGCCGTGTTTTCCAGCGGAACGCATTGAAGCCTTGTTTGTGGCGCCAGTGAAGAAGACGCTTTCCACGCCAAAGTATGTCTTTATTACGGTCGATCCCTCGGGCGGAGGCATGTCACAGCTGGGCATTTGCAGCGCGTATTACGATGATGATTTGAATTTTGTGGTAAGTTCTTTTGTTCTAATCCCAACCGCTTCGCGGTTGGGATTAGAACGGTCCCATCACATACTCTAACCGCGCAGCCTTTTCAAATTCCGTCACAATTTCAATGATATTGTGCTTGTCATACGGAAAATGAATTGTTTGCTCGATAAACGTCTTGAGGCGCATGCGATACTTTTCATAGTGTAGCGGGGAATAGATTTTTTCATCGGCGTCAATGCCGCTCTTGACTGCCTTGAAAATGTCTTGTTCCCAGTACATTAGAAAGAGTAGCGCGAATCGGCGCGCATCTTGATCTTGAATGGTTTTGAGCAAGTGAAAGACGCGCCGAATGCTATTGTCTTGTTGGATTCGCTCTTTTCCGTATTTCTTTTCGATAATGTCCGTGGCGCACTGTAGCAACTGCACCATGAAATTGTCCTTTTCTGGAAAAAAGAAAAAATCAAACATTGGACCCTTCTTATCCATTTTTTTTCTTCTCTCTTGTAGATTATTGGACTTGAGGCAGAGCCCGTCAAATCGTCCGCCATTCAGATTCAAGCGACGCTTAGGAACCACATTGAGCGATTGAATGAGATTCCCGTGTTTCGCTCATCCATCAAGGTGTTTATTCCGGAAAATAATTTAGGTAAAACCAAACTCCCTGACGAGCGGATTCGCTCATGATTTGTCCTTTTAGCCAATGAAGGATCGCACATGTGGAACATGATCAAGAAACTACCCGACTTACGCTGTTTTTGGCAAAAGAATGACCGGCCCGGTATTCACAAGGGCAAAGATACGGCCGACGAGTACCAGTACATTTTCAACGTCAAGCTCAAGAATGATGCCGTCATGTTTGACAGCGAACTCTTTACTACGTCACGCAAGCACACGCTGACCAGCATTCGCGCCACGCTCCAAGAACAAATGGAGCGCTTTCACTATGCGTACGAAGAGCCCAACACTATTCATCAAAAGGGCAAACAAACCATTACGGGCAAGATTGGATCCAGTGAACAGGATGATTTAATGATTGCTGTGCTCATGGGTGTGTTTTGGGGTCGAGTGGTGCTAAAAGACCCTCGGCGAATAGAGTAGGCGCGCGCTTGTATGCGTGGCGCAAGCAGCGCAAAGAACACGCATACACGTCCAATCCAACGTTTTCGGTCAAGAACCGACTAGTAAATTTCTTTAGCGGCTGCTCTTCACACTCTTTGCCAATGCATGTATCGACCGTATTTGGCGTTTCTGTAGAAGCGGCAAGACGCGCGCATTCTTTTTTGTGTTCTGCCCAATCCTGCTGCTGGCACGCCTCACTACAATACAAGACTGTTTTGCAGCCCGCGCATTTGCCGTGTTTTGCCTTGCGGTACTCTACCACCTTGCAGTGCCTGCATTGCAAACCAGTCAATAAATTTCTTGCAACGTCATGATAGTCATAAGTAACATCTCTTTCCAATGCACAGTATTTTAACAAGTATTTGGGGAACGCACAGTGTTTGTGTCGTTTCACAGGAAAGACAAGTACTTCTGATCGCTTCAGCGTAGCCGTGTACAGAATGCTGTAAATCATGTCATCTGTCTCATCTTTGCAACACACATAGCACAGTTTGGCACAGAAAGACTTGAAAATGTCTCGTATAATGGGACGAGTGGTCGCGAGCTCCTCCATGATTTATTAAAAAATTAACAAACTTTTATTAATTACGACGGCAATCAACATGAGCGACAAGATAGACACAGTGTATGCCGCATATTTTCTGGTGCTGGCTTGTTTCACTTTTGCCACTTGACTGTCGGATCTATTTTCAATGTACTTTTGCATGCGCTCCTTGACAGTCTTGGGTTGGGCTTCGTACAGCGCGTCCAGCGTATCTTGCAACCGCGCAAGTGTTTCTTCCTCAACAAAGTCCATTGGTTTTTAACCCTTGTTGTGCAATTATTATTAAAAAAACTAAATGGGTCTCTTTCCAGTGCTCGTCAAATCTGTGCGCCACTGGTTCAAGCGCGAGTTTCCTGCATTCCCGCAGGACAAGGTGTGTTTTCAAGGCATTGCACAAGATGTAAACCCGTACGATTGTTACGTAGTTGTGTGTTACACACAAGAAGACTACTTGTTTCGGGTGTTGGGCTTTCGGCATTACGGTAGCGCAGACATTGTAGACACGTTACCCACCCTTCCGGCGCCGCAGGCACCTACGTCGAATGTCGCCTTTGACTTTCAGCCCAGCATGGACGACATTAAAGCGTACATTGACGCGCTGTATCCCGAGCCCAATCCCGTAATGGACTTGTTCATCTTGACGGTAGGACGCTACGACTGGCATCACGTGCAAACCATTCCGCTCGAGTGCCTGCAATACGTCGGCATGCCTCTGCCTACTGAATGTACGCCCGAGCTGCAAGATTATCAAACGTTTTACAAACTGGGCCTACGCGACAGGCCGCGTCATTGGTTCAATGTGGACCTAAGTCGCGTTCCCAACGAATTGGCCAAGCACTTGGTGCTCTACAAGGGCGGAAAGGTGCATTTGCCGGGCGCATACGTGTGGCACGTGGTGGTTCGCACGTTTGATTCGCATGAGAAGAGCACGCACTTGCAGTGGATCAAAACTTACTGCGAGAACAGGCAGCAGCGCACATCCACAAAGCGACCAAAACGCCGACGCGAGCACGTGCGCGTCATTGACTCCGTAGAAGAAACGAAAGCGTTGATGCCTCCGTGCATGGAGCGCTTGGTCATGCACCAAAAGCACTTTCCTTACGATCAAGAACGTCAGCTACTGGTGCGCACGTGGGCGCGCGCTGGGGTAGAATTGCAAGTGGTGGGTGACATTTTGGACGAGCTGAATGAGCGCTATCCGCGGGACGGGCGCCACGTGCCGACGCAGCGACGCTGGGACTATGTGGCACATTACAATCGTGGTTATGCCCCGCCCAGTTGCGAAAAGATGCACTGTCCGCTAGCGCCTGGCCAAGCGATAGATGTGAAAAAGGCAGAATGTTTTAAACTCTTTATGGAACGCTTCCCTGACAAAAAGCCGTACGCGCGCGGTTTCTACGGTCCAATAAAATGGTACGAATGGTAAGTGGTGTGATTCAGCCACCAAAATTGCACATTGTGTCGACTGCACGGCATATTTGTCTTGGGGTAAAACAGCTGCGTTGCTTCAGTCATGGGCTCTACCCTGAGTGATGTGTCTTCCCACACACAACACAACGACAAGGCAGGCGCGCGCTTTTGATAGCGTACCGTTTGCACAATGCTCTGTGCGTACTGGCTAATTTGATAGTCGCTTAATGGTCGCCCAAAAAACGTCTTTGCCGAAATTAAATTGAGTAAATACGACAAACCCAGTCTATTGACACAATCGTCCAAATTGCAATCAGTCAGTACCGCGTGCACAATGGGATGCTTGAAAGACTTTACAATTTTCGGCACTGTGCGCGTTCGTTCCATATGTACATATGCGCGCAACTCCAAGTAATACTGCCAGTCGCCAATCCGCGACAAAAGTTTGGGTTTGACGGCGCAGTCGGCAAACGTGCCATAACCAGCTTCTACAAGATGCGCATTACAATCTGCGACCCGCGAGGGCATGGATTCCAACATAAACAACTCTTCGTCTGCTTCGGCCTCTCGCTTCTGCTCCAATGCGTCGGCATAATCGCGCACGTGTTCCACGTATCCGTGTCGCTCAATGGCCGCCTGCACCAATAAAATGGAGTGTTTGCGATACACGTACCGATCGCTCAATTTTAAGAGATTGGCACGCTTGTAAACGTGTGGCGTAGCGCGCACCACGCGCAGCAGTTCAAAGGCCAAGGGCGTGGCGCGTTCGTGACTAAATGTGTCGCGCGCTCTGCTAAAGAGTTCGGCATTGGCCAGTACATACATGACGCGGCTAGTTTGCAGCAATTGAAACAACTCCCACACGGGCAGCATGGGCAAAATTATGTGAGTCCACAGCACGCGCGGCAACGAGAGCACAAAGCAATCGTCGTCAGTAATTGACAGACGCGCCGGAACCGTCAAATTGGGTCGGTTGTTGCCACTCTTTTTGACGGGAAAGCCGCGGCGAAAGCGCCGTAGCCGCCATTCTTGCAGGTCACGGCAGCCCGCTTGGAGGATGTCATTTTCCGACAGAATGACTGACAGCAAATGATTGGACAGCTGTGAGGGGTTTGCATCTTTGTAGCGTTCCTTCTGCAGGCCCTTCCAGCGCTTCAAGTCTCGTTCGTATTCATGGGGGTCAGCGTACTTGCGACGTTTGGGTTTATTAGAGGCCCTTTTCTTCATTTTTAAAAACTCAAATGGACGGCATCTGCAATGCCAATAAAAGAACCGGCCATTACGTTTGCATTGCCATCAAGTAGCACATTGGTGCCATTACTGGGATACGTGCGTGCATCAAACATAATGGGCACGGGCACAGTCATAATCTTTTCTTGCTGACGATCTAAAATAACGTCGGCGCGCGTACAATTTAAATCTGCAGGACAACCCGAACCAATGGCGGGCACCCAATCGTCCAAGAGCAGCTCGCTCGTCATATTCATTGCGACTTGCAGCAGTCCATCCACCCGCGGCAAATTAACATAATAAAACTCACTGTCACCCAGCGTAATGCTGCGAATGCTATACTGAAAGAGCTGCTCAGCCACCGTGCCCACGTGATACACTTTGATTTCCCCCGTGCGATTCAACGCATCCAACTCTTGCGATGCCAACGACAAGTCGGGCAATAAGCCCGCCAGTTCTGGACCAATTGTCGTGTCGTTAAAGGCCAGCAATTCCATCAAGCGCACGTCCGACGCATTCATCAAGGCAGGATTGCGCACGCGCACATATTCTTCGCAGTCTTGCAGTTGTGGTAAACGCATAATGTCTACGGTCGTGTTGTCAAGCGTTTCTTGCACGCCCGACAACATGTCCAAAATAAGCAGGGTTTCATTGCATTGTTCTCTGTTTTTAGCGCGCAACTCGGCCAACTGAACAGTCTGCGCGTCGTTCAGACCCGAATGCACTGCAATATTGAGAAAGAGTGCCACAATGGCCAGCACGGTCGACACTACCAACAAGAAGATGGACAGACCGCGCAACATTTGTTTTTTTATATGAGATGAAAAGAAATCTTTATTATATACTTAATAAATGCCCTTTGGCATGTCGGGTGTCATTTCCACGGCCTTTACCGCATTGCTGCGGCTGAGCTTTGTGTGCTTCTCGTGATCCGCCTGCAGTATGGCCTGTCGTGTCATTTGGTCCAAGCTTTCCACGAGCATTTCATTGAGCAACTCGCGCGTGCCTGCTTCGGCCTGGTCAAATCCGTGCTTGGCGCAGAGTGCCTTGTATTGGGCAGAAGTAATGACGGGTGGCAGCTGTTTTGACATATTTTTTGACCCCTATTGTATTTTTAAAAAATAATGACAGGGGTTAAAAAAACGGCAGGCAAGAAAAAGACGACGACTCGCACTTTGCGCACTCCTATTCGTCGCGTGTGCAAGGACTTGGGCATCAAGACGGTCAACAAGGATGCCATGCCCATTGTGCAAGGGAGTTTTGAGGCGATACTAAACGGCGTCATTGAACACACTGTCAAGATGCTGGAAAACGACAAGCACCGACTGACACACAAGACGGCGAATCTGGCTTTTATTGGCTACATGGAATCTCTGGGCGCTCCAGACGATATCTGTCAGGAAGCGCTGGAGCGCGCTGACACTGCAAAACAAAGTCTGCTTGGGGATGCGTAATAAACAAGGCTGTTCCAAATATTTGCATATCGCTCACTTGACTGGCCAAGCGATTAAACTCGCGTGGGCAGTAGTTGGCCGCATCGTAATACATGTACACGTCGGGCGCGAGTTTGGCACGAATCCATTCGTCACTAATGTCTACACTGGGCAGCACGCGTGTGGGTTCTTGCGCGTCGCACGCAATTTGCCAGTGAACTAAATCTTCGCCAAAGAGAAAACTTTTAATTGTCATGGCCATTGTGGCAATCATTGTGGCCCTTGAGGCACTTTTGTTATTGCTCTACGTGAGCTTTGCGCGCGTCTATTTTTTGCTCAGCATTATCGTCTTTTTGCTGTATTTCTTGCTCAAGTACTATGACGGCGACGAGCAGACGGGCGCGCGCGCGTGGCCCTTGCTGCGCAACAAGTGCACACTGTTTGGCAAGAGCGTGCAGTACTACTTTGGTAACATTCAATCGTTTGAAGCGGACCAGCCGCATGAACGCATGCTCTTTGTGGTGGTGGGCAATCTATCCAACATGGGACTGATTCACGCGTTTGGCCTGCACGGTGGTATCTTTCAGCACGTCGATTTAGTGTACATGCTGCCGCGCGTGCTCTTTAGAGTGCCCGTGCTGCGCGACTTTTTGCTGTGGACCGGAGCCGTCAGTCACGACGAAAGCAATTTGTTGCGCTTGTTGCGCAAAGGCAAGTCTGTCGCGTACTGCCCGTCCAGCATGCAAGATTTGCTCACGCACACGAATCCGCGCGCTGACGACCAGTTGGTCATACACGCACCCACTAAGGATGTCTTTGAGTTTGCCATGAAACACAAGGTGCAAGTGATTCCCGTGCTCATTGCAGGTGAAACAAAACGCTACGCTTTTTACCGCGGCGGACACTGGATGAACCGTGTGCAACAGTGGTGCTACGAGCGTTGGGGATGGCCGTTTCCGCTGCTCTTTTTTCCGCGCATTTTTGGCAATCGTCCGCCACCCAAGCTAGACGTGCAAGTTGGATACCCCATGGATGCGTCCATTCAAGAGAATGCAGAAAGCTTTGCCAAACTGTTCAAGGGTCAGTTTGCTGGATTGGTAGAGACGGGTGGAGACGACTGCGAATTTGTAATCAAATGAGAGGGGTTGTGGTAGTTTTCACGTGTTTTCTTACGGCACTTGCCTTTGCTTCAGATGTAAATACCACGCAGCTCACACAGTGGATGAATGCCGTGGAAGAAATCATTTCGCACGTGACGCTCGGACCGCTAAAGGACGACTTTACCCCCGAATACGTGGGTAAACGCACGGTAGACTTTGCGCTGCGCAAACAAACGTATCGCTTTCGGGCGCACGTGGCGAGCGCCATTATTGAATGCTTGGACACTGAAACCAAGGTGTGTATTGATTATCTTACCAGCGAGCACGCCGTCAAAGCCGTAGCAGACGAGTTGAAACAGCACCAATTTGAAGTGCTGTGGTTGCGCGAGATGCAAGAGTGCGTCAATCACGGTCAAGGACTGCTCATTAAAGTGCCGCCTCCACTCCAAGGGAATGAGGTGGAAGACAAAACAGTTGACTCGCACAATAAAGAGCTCTAATCATTTGATACACGGTAAATACGGTAGGTTTCATAAATAGCGCACCGACACCCAAGTACAAATCAATGGCGTCGGAAAAGCTGGACTGGCGATACTTTTCCGCAGTGAGCGAGGCGCACGGTGTTTGAAGAGTGGCGTACAAGTCTTTTGCAATCAAGCAAGACAAGAGTAATGTAAATAAAGTTGACAAAAGACCCATTGACGCTTTTTATTTCAATACACGAAACACGGCGACATTCATGGGAATCATAGAAACTATCTTTCACTGTATTGTGTTGATTTCCGATAGAATGTCCTCTAGCGACACCAAGTCATCCAAATATTTGGAGAGTTTGTGATGTTGCTGCGTCAGGAATGCACGCAAAAGCATTTTGAAATACTCGAGCAAAAAGGCGCTGTTTGGATCGTCTGGATAAGATGGACAGAAATATGATACGAGATAATTGTTCGTATTGTAAGAATAATACAAGGAAGTCATGTCATCCTTATCATCCTCAAATCTCAGTCTAAACAACCTTGTCGAATTGCGCGAGTAAATCTTGCACTTTTTGTAATCAAGCTGCTTGAATCGTACTTCCATACGAGCACGTTGCTCAAGCGTTTCTTCCAACACTTTCGTAAACTTGGTAGTGCTTTTTTTGGTCAGTTCTTTACGCACGTGCTTTTTGGCCGTCTTTAGCAGCTCTTGAGCTTCTTCCAGTGCACTGAGGGCCTGATCCAAGTCAGAAACAGCAACTTGTTTGGTGCGTTTTGTTTGTCTTTGTCTCATGTTAAAAATTAAACTTGAACAGCCCCGTGAAACGTGTCAAATTTTAAGCATTGAGGAAAATTTACGTTTTATTCAAGTAAACTCGTCTTTGCGACACATGTTTATGTTATTCCAAGACGGGAAGTCGTGGGATCGCTTGTGTTGGACAGCAAATACGATCCCGTGTGGAACGCGCTTTTGTTTAAAGAACTACGAAAGCAAAAAAATTGCACTTTAAAACCTATATAATTACTATTATGCATTTGCTATAAAAACATGTTGCTATTGATCTTTATTGTTTGTTTCGCTTGCGCCTCTGCCAATCGGTACTCTGTGCACGCCGTGTCAAATCCTGACGCTTTTGCGCTAGAGCACAGTCTGCATCACGTGGCGCGGGTGGCGGGGTTTGACATTTTTGAGCCTAAAGAGCGCTTGATTTCCGATGCGCACTTGACGGCGTTGGGTCTGCACAAGGATAAGAAGCGTCAGCAGTTTAAGCGGTCCCGGGTAAACGATCCTCTGTATCCTTCCCAGTGGCACTTGCATGACAATCCTTTTGCTGTAGGCGTGGTTGAAGGAGCCACAGGGAAGGGCGTAAATGTGGCCATTGTGGATGATGGTGTGCAGCACTCGCATGCCGATTTGCGCGTCAATTACAGAGCGGACCTATCGTACGATTTCAACGGGCATGATAATGATCCAGCGCCGTATTCGTATGATTCACATGGCACGAGTTGTTCGGGTGTATGCTGTGCCGCGCAAAACAATCACGTGTGTGGGCGGGGCGTGGCGCCCGAGGCGTCCATTGTGGGCATTCGGCTGATTGCGCGCACCACGTACGACTATGAAGAGGCGCAAGGGCTGACGCATCGCAACGACGTCATTCGCATTTACAGTAGCTCGTGGGGCCCGACAGACAATGGAATGGACATGGTGGCGCCAGGGCGCGTAACGCAGGAGGCACTCAAGCAAGGCTACGAGTCGGGGGATGCCATTTATATTTGGGCTGGGGGGAATGGTCGCACTGCGCAAGACTCGTCCAATTACGACGGGTACGCCAATTCGCCCTACACACTGGCCATTGGCGCCGTGGATCACACGGGACATCAGTCATGGTACAGTGAGTCGGGCGCCAATTTGATTGGTGTCACTCCCTCGTCGGGCGCGGGTAAAGGCATTGCGACTGTGGATTTGAAGAATAGATGCACCCATCGTTTTGGTGGCACGAGCAGTTCGGCTCCACTGGCTGCGGGTCTCGTGGCGCTCATGCTGGAAGCGCGGCCCGATTTGCGCGTGCGTGACGTGCAACACATTATGGCAAAGACGGCCAGCAAAAACGTACGTGGTGGCCAGTGGTCGCATATGAATAGTCGCGGATACACACACAGCAATGGATTTGGCTTTGGGTTGCTGCGCACACGCGCGTTAATAACGGAAGCCAAGAATCACCAGCTGGTGCCGCATCCCGTGCGCTATGTGCAGTCCTCTACGGTCACGCTAAAGAATATGCACCTGCCGACGCGCGTGCAAGTCAAAGCGCCTAATGCATTGTCGTTTATTGAGCAAGTGTTGGTTACCGTGCGCATGACGCATCCACAGCGCGGACAAGTGAAAGTGCGCGTCATGTCGCCCGAGGCTACTTCGATTCTGGCGGAGAAACGCGGTGATTCACACAGCGGGCAGAGCACGTGGACCTACAGCTCCTTGCGCCACTGGGGCGAAGAGCTGCACCGCGCAGACACGTGGACCGTTGCGCTGGATGATACGCGCGGTACCGTGCAGAGCGTGCAAATCACGTGGATGGGTTATTAAAAAAAAAAACGCCTTTTTTTTATTAATTCACAAACGTGGCGTACATTTGCTTTCGCGTCATGTTCTTGTAGTGTGCGCCCATAGGGCCCGTGTAGTAGGGATGCACGCCAGAGCGCTTCTTCTCCAGCTCCAGCTGCGGGGGATCGCCGGATTCGGCAATGCTGAATACGACACACTTGCTGTCGAGAATGCGGACGCGATCCACAGAACGCACAAACATGGTAACCTGTGCAAATTGAGTGCCGTCAAACGCAATTCGATTGCTGCCGGCGGGCACGTCGCATCCTTCAAACACAGCACCGCTCTGCAATGTAATGGCGTGATTGGCGATATTGTCGCCACTGACGTCAGTTACCGTGTACGTTTTGGCGTCGTGATGTGTATACGCAAAAGGTCCAGAGAGTCCCGGGTCAAGCGTCAACTCCACATTGCCACCTGCATCAATTTCTTGCTGTTTGAATGCATTGGCCTTGAACATGTCGCCATTAGCCGTGTGTCTGTAGACCATGTTGTTTCCGCCCTCGGATGAAAAATCATTGAGCAACGTCAGCGTGCTTGCGTAATCGGCCATGTATTGCAGTGGCGTGGGAGCCGTAGAAAAATCGCTCGAGGCGTCCAGCAACACGGAAGCGCCGCTTAGGGCCACCACGGGATATACGGCATTGGTCATGGTGATATCTGCAAAGTTGGCATTCAATTTAGCGCCAGATTCTGCGTAAATGCCAACGTAATTTTCAAAGCCTTGAAAGTCAATTCCGCGCGAAGACAGCACCAACTCCAAAGATGCGTCGGGTCCAGCCACATAAATGTAGGCAAAACCTTCGCCAGTGCTAATGGACTTGATGTTACGCACCTGTAGCGCACACTGCTGGACCACGGCCAGCTGGTTATCCACGGTACTGTGGGAAAATTGAATGGTTTCAAATTCCAATGCTCCTGAACGGCATGAAACCGCAGCTCGTTGGGCGTCAAATTGATTCAAGTTGCCCGTTTCAATGGCGCCATTGTTTTCTTCCAACAATCCGTCAAATCCGCCGACCGCCGTCAGCACAGACACTGAACTGCCCGTTTCTTCTATAAACTGACGAATGGTAACGTGTCCATTGTACGAAACGAGCAAATTGGCCATGGCGGCATTGCTGCGGTCCTCAATGAAACACTGTGCCATTGCCAGCGTTCCGTCCATTACCGAGACTTGAGCGGGTGTGTTGGACACGGGGCTACCCATCATGACGCCCTGAATGGCCAAGTTGCCACCATTCACGAGTAGCGTCGCATTCTTGTCAACGGGAAGAATCTGCACGTTGGGCTGAAAGACAATGTACGAACCAGCAGCCCAATTTGAGAGGGCCGCGCCGTCAAAGTCCACCGTAGTGCTGGTCAAATTGGTAATGTTGCGCGTGTAGCTTGCGCCGCTATTGTCGCGAATAAACAGTTTGTCTCCAGCGCCATATCCGTGAGGCGAGAGATCCAGACCACTGACGGTAATGGTAAACTGATTACCAGACGAAAGACTGACGCTTACGGCCGCACCAGTGCTACCCGGAAATAGCGTGGAGCTGTTGGCGGGACGATTGTGCAAACCACCGTCCATAAATGCCAACCCCGCCAGAAAACGCGTGTCGCCTTCAATCGCTAAACCTCGTCCGACGGGTGCGTTGCGCAAAGATGACGTCGTGCCTTGCAGTGCCACGTTTTCATTGTACACGCCGGGTGGAACGATAATTTTCACAGGACACGCCACGCGACCGGCGTATCGATCCAGCACACTCTGAATAGTGGGAAATTCTGCAGAAGCACCCACGGTAATAGAAGAAGGACAATCTGGAAAGGTCAGGCGCGTCATGACCTGAATGGTGTCCACCATGGTGTTGTTTGCCACTTTCAAGTCGCCACTGAGGTACGCATCTGTCAAATTACTGTCACCCGATACACTTAGCACATTGGTTTCAGTGTTATTTAACAGACTCGTATTGTTTACTTGCAGCGGATCTGGACGATAGTGAATACTCAGCACCAACGCAGTAATGCCAATGGCTAGAGCGGAAAGCGCAAGAAATAAAATAAAGCCCGTAGCACAACGTCTGCGCATTTCATCTTTGCTCAGTCGTTGCGGTCTACGTTTGTTTTGCAATAATTCTTGGTAAGAGGACGACATTTTTTTGTTTTTGTTCGTGTAACTTTACACTTGTTATATATAATACGTCAATCTTGAATACTGAAATTCATAGATTGTTTCAAGAAAAAAAAAAGGAGGGGGGTGGGAATGTTTTTTCTTACCTTTGTACTACCGGGGTAACAACCCAGCACTTGTTTGCCTCCTTCAGGATGTTCGTAAATTAGACTCTCTTGATTCTTGGCCACTAAGCTGTAATCGTTGCGATTAACATGAGTGCCTTTTTTAAAGGCTCGTTCAATCTTTTCCATGGTCGAGTTCATAAACATGGTGGCCTGTCGTTTCCCTACGGAAAACACGGCAATTGTAATGGCTGGCACAACGAGAAACACGGCCGCCGCGCCACCCGATACGACCCACGTTTTGCCGTTACGTCTCGCCATATTGACTAGCGTTTCTTGATGCAAACGATCTATACCTCTCTGTGCCATGACGCGTCCTTTGACTTCTTCCCATTCCGTGCCGTATATGCGCGGTAAAATACCATCCAGCATGGCTTGGAAGACGCGAATCTGCACGACACTCCATTCAATGTCCAGTCCATTCATAAAAATGTCTTGAATACGTTCCACCATGGCGTCGCCATTGGTACTTTTAATCGTGCCCAAGCCTTCTGCTCTGCGGAACCGCGATTGCATGTTGTGCTTGTAGCGCTGTTCATACTCTTGGTGTTCTTGCGTCCAGTATTCAATCATGGGTTCGTGCAGTAAAATGCACGTATCGATAATTTCTGGCATAATGAAGAGGGGTCGACCAGACGAATTATTGACTCTAGGGAATTTTGAGGATTTACTGCACCACAAGCCCGTGGTAGAGCGCCTCGCGCACTATCTGCCGCCTATTGCCTATCGCGCGCTCTGGTCCAATAGCGCACGGTTTTACAGAGCGTGCGGAGTGCACCCGCAGATGCACTTTTACCAGTGTTTAAAGTATGCGCTGGGCATTACGTTTGACAATAACGAGGCAATCGTCAATGGCTTGCTGACTTGTCTGTCGCGCGGGTACGCACTGACGGGCGGGTTTCTGTTGTATGTCTTGAATGGAGATTATGACATTATAAGCAAGAAAAACGCTTATGATTTGGATTTTGTTGCACCGCGCTGTATGAGCGAGTATACAGATTCTCCAGTGGATTTCTTGGATTCCCACAGTATAGATATGATAAGATTAGATATGGATGGCGAATACGATGACAATAACTTTATTGATCACATTACACAAATTGACAATGTTTCGGTTATATATGTAAACTGCAGCATTCCAAAATATGCGCAATCGTTTGATTTTGACTTTTGCAAAAATGCGTATTACAACAATCGATTGTATGTTAAACACATTGATAGTATATGTTTAAGGACTTGTGTTGTTGACGCTAATTTTTATGTAAAACGCGCGTACTCTTTGGATATTGCGCGTTTGTATGAATATCTATATCCAAAAATTAGTGGTCGTATCGAAAAGTATTTGAAACGCGGTTACCACATTGTTTTAACCAACGCATCGGCGGAATCCGCATGGGACTGCATTACAGAAAATATCGAGTGCTTTCAGGACAACTTGGGCTTTATTCGCGGTACGACGTGTTGTTTTGATTCTGCTCGTGACTTATCCTATCAACTGCCGAGCAATCAATTCTGTCGCGTATGGCAGGCGCTGTGGAAGCAGTTTAAAAAATAAAGACTATTTTTGATTGAGAAAAAAAGGATTTTTATTCTCAAATGATTTCCGCCAAGGACATAAAAATTGCCATTACGTGGAGCCAGACGGGTCTGGCGTTTCTGTCGTGGATTCACGTGGTGTTAGTGGCTGCGTGGGCCGCGGGGGGCTTGTTGGATGGCTTTTCCAATGGCATATTGCACGTTACGCCATTGCTGTATGAAATTCTACTGGTGAAATTTATTGCAGAAACGATTGGCTTTGGCGTCAAGGCCATTAATGGTCAGTTTGCGGTGGAAACGCGCAACAAACACCAAATGATTTTGGTGACGGGTTTCTTACTCATTGTGGGAATTATCATTAATGTGACGCATTTGGTCTTTACGGCCATTGAGCTCAACAAGTGCGAGAGCGTGCTGTGCGACAACAACTTTTGGTTCTTGTTTATTTTTGCCTTTATCGTGGGAATACTGGCCGTGCTGGAGGGTATTCTGTTGTGGTTTTTTGTCGTGTATGACAAGCACTTGCGTTATTTCAATTTGTTTTATTCACGCTCGTCCAATGAAAAATAAAAAGGCTGCAAACATGATGAATACGGTATTCAGCATAATGGTAATGCCCGCATAATTGTCGTCAATGGGGTACTCTGTGCTCAAAATGAAAATGGCACTGCCCACGCAAATGGTTTGCACGGTGACCCAAAAAAACAACCACACCTTGGCACGCGTATCATCAGTGGCCACTTTGACGGTGACCAAGTTCATCATGACGGCCGCCAGCGTCGCAAAGAGTGGCGGCAAAATGTGCAGTGGTGGAAAGCGATCAGGAGAATGTACTTGCCCATCGATAAAGAGCACCCATGCAAGCGCCAAGAAAATGCCTGTAAACACGCCTACCAGAGCGCCTTTCAAGGAAATCATTTTCGAAATTTGTGCTCGGTATTCCATGCGCGAATTGCACAATCATAGGAACAATATTCAGCATTGCAATCAATATGAGCTCCGCATTTAAAGCGAGCTTGGTTGTTACACAAGCCACATTGAACACTCTGCAGTTCCAAGTTCTCCAAGTAATTGTGCAATTCTGGAGACAATGCAATACACTTGCCTGTTTCTAGGCCTTGATAAGAGTACCTTTGATGTGTTACCCATTCAAAAAATTCCACTACGTTTTTACGATGCACATCTCCTAGTATCATAAAGGCCGTGTTACTTTTAAATCGTAACATACGAGCTATTGCTGGTATATCCGATAAAATGGAACTAATCTTTAACAGTTCCCCATTGTTTTGACCAGAACCTCCTTTCAACTCATTTTTGTAAGAATAAAGTCCGTTCAATATTCTATATTTTGCTTCTTTGTCCCACCACAATTTTAGCGAATCATACACGTTGAAAAACGCATTGACTGTAACGTTATCAGCTGTGGTTCCAGTGCCTTTCAACTCAACATTTTGTTTCTTTAACTTTAGTAGCTGAGAAGCGGCACGAGACGTTATTTTACCATTGACAATTTTAGCGGTTTTACTTTGATTATTAATGATTAATCTACAAACTTTGAAATGCTGCTTACAATAATGATAAAACTTAAAAATTCCATCAGCATATTCGCTATTTTCCATGTTTGTACCAAATGCATCAACCTTTGCTTCTATTTTAGGATCACACATGTATGATAAATCTTCTGCGTAGTCATCATTTCCAAAAATATATGTTTCTATAATTGCCACCATAATGTCTGCATTATAAATGTCACTCAAAATTTCAATCATACGATTTCGAACAGGTGCAGGCACATCAAATTCATTAATGGTTTGCTCAGTTTTTGACAGTAAATCCCATGGTGTAAATGTAACAACTTCTGCATTTAGGGTACCAAAGTCAATAGATATTAAATATTCGTAAATGTCTTTGATTGTATACACTCCATTTGGCCATTGTACATCATAAATTCCGCGAATATGGTCTGGTTTCCCGCGATAATCGATTGCATGCGCTCTAACATTGTCATATTCGCAAGAAAATGATTTGCCCTCAATACAATCTCCGTAAAGACGCGCCGTTCGTGTCATTTCTGAATTAGTAGAAGTAGAATCAAAGCGTGCGCCAAAAGGATATTCTATGAATACATCAAGTTGTTTTGGAGTATTTTTTGAGATATAATCCATTAAAAAAGTTAAAGTCCACTTTTCGGAATTGCTGCCAGTCTGCACTTTTTTAGCGTCGTCGACAAAGGTAATGTCCATGGCATCTTCTCTGTTACAACCTGCCGTGTAGTGGTTTTCTCCAAAAATAAAGATTTGTTTTGGAATAATGTTGCCATTATAACTTATCTCAAATGGCGCCGCGCTAATGAGCGTTTGAGGTCCGTAAATGTAGCCAAGATTTTTCATGATGGTTCTTGCACCTGCTGCCACTTTTTTTAAATACTTAATTTTTTTTAATATGCGGCTGCACTGCAATGCCCAAGCGCTCAAACAATTGCTTCTTGTCGTCCAAACAACGACGCTTCGAGTCGGCCGTTTCAAATTGAATATTAATCCAAAACTTGCCGCGCTTGAAAGAACGCACTTGCCCATAATCGCGTTCCAGCTCTTTGATTAACTCGGTTTTGTCAATATCGTCAGGAATGCGAGAAACGTGCACGCTATAAGGGCACTCTCGGGCAGACGCACTGCGCATGGATTCCAATCGATCCAAGAGCACCATATTATCGCGCGCCAATTGAGTACACATGTCTACCAAGCGCTCGGTATTGCCGCGCAGTTCGTCAATTTCGCGCAGAGAAATCATGTAATTTTTTTAACTATGTCAGGGGTTCCAGTTTCGCCAGAATTAAGAGAGCGGGCGCGCAAAGGGCTTCAGTATGTATACAAGAAAATAGAAAAAGACGCAGATGTTATAGAAGTATTTGAACTACAGCGAGCATATATGCAATCTGAGAATAATGCAGAAGAATATGTAAAAATTATAAACAATAGAATACGAGAACTTGATGATAACTGTCATTATTATGTACTATCTGATACGGATGAAAAACGTTTGAGGTTAATTTATAAGAGAGATGAAAAAACGCTATCTTGGTGTATTTTTGTTTATAGCGGAATGACCGTATTCGTGAACATTACGTTTAAGAAAAACTTGGATTACTTAAAGAAATCCAAAGCAATTTTAAAAAGAAATAATCATATGCTAAGTAGCAAACGGATATGCCAAGTGGATAGGACTGCTTCTGAATTTCTTACACGTGCAAAACAACTTGTTGAAAAGCACCCGCAAGTATATTTGAGAACACTTCATCAAATGTATTCGAACGATTTAACGCGTTTTGTGTTGAAAAGTGAAGGAAACCTACAAAAGATGAGAATGCAATTGCATTTAAAAAGTAATGAGAAAGAATTGGATATTGGTCCGAGTAATCTAATAATGCCATATTGTCGGATTCCCGAATTCCTCAAGCAATTCCCCAAATCGATTGTTCCAATGGGTTTTTTGGATTTGTGCCGGGCGCTTGCATTAGTGTGCCACAATTCAGAATACGGCAAACAACAAGCCAGTCAATTTGCGCAAGAACAGGAACGGGATTTGAAAAGATTAAAAACGTCAGAATGAAAATTGTGGTGATTGGCAATGTGGCCACGGGCAAAACGTCACTCTGTGTGCGCTGGGCACATGGAACGTTTACAGACCATTACAAGGCGACCGTGGGCGTAGATTTCGTAGTCAAGGGCGACTGCCAGCTGTGGGACGTGGCGGGCCAAGAGCGCTTTGGTGCAGTGACGGCCAGTTTCTATCGCGCTTCGCACGGCGCGCTGGTCGTGCTGGATTGGACGTGTGCGCGAGCCGTAGAAAATGCAGAAAAGTGGATACTGGACTATCAGCAGAAATACACAGACGGCACGCCCATTTTAATAATGGCCAACAAGGCTGACTTGCCGGGGCGCGTGTGCGTGGAAGACATGGATGCACTGTGCAAGCGGCACGAAGCGCTGATTGGATGGGTGGCGACCAGTGCTAAAACGGGCGCAGGCGTCCATGAAGCCATTGACCAGTTGATTGAATGTGCGCGAGCGGAAACTGTGAAAGAGGATGGAAAGGATAATGTGATCAAATTGCGAGAAAAACAAGAAGAATACGATGATTTTGATAAATGTTGTTAGTTATTTACAGTCGAATCGGTTTATTGCCACTAATAGCCCGTTGGACGGGTCGCGCCACCAGCGTAAAGATGATTACAATGAAAAATAAGCCAAACAATCCGCCCAGTATGCCAAATGTGGCACCTGCTGCGCTCCCATTGCTGGGCACGGCCGTGCGAAACCCCGTCTGCAAAATCAAATCCGACGCAGTCGTCAAAAAGTACGTATAGTAAATATGGTAGCGATTGCTAGAATCGACAATGCCGACAAAGGCGCCCTTGTCCAGCAACCAAATCGACATGCCCAGCGCTCCCAACACGTGAATACCGCTCACTAGCGTATTGAAAAAACCCCACAGTGAATCGCGCACGCTCATTTTTTGCTGAAAGAAATCCGTAGCAAAATCATAACAGACATACACAAGAAACGCAGTGTAGAGATACCACAGCACACATACGATAATATCGGCCGCACGCGACTGCCAGGCAGACGTGATAATGGGGAGCGTTACGGCATACACGAGCACGGCGGTCAAGATGGTTAATAACAAGGGTCGAGTAGAAAAGGAATGCATAGTTTTTTTCACATAAAAAACTCTTGTGTTTTATATATCATTTTTTTAAAGAATCTATAATTCTTTTAAAACGCAAACGCGTGTCGCATGTACGCATACAGCGCGTCTCTATTTTCAGGCCAATACGGCTGTAATCGCATGGGATCCTTGACGTACGACAACTCTAGCGTAATGTGGTATTGCGTGCGATTCAAGTAGGCCCAATCCTGCAGTCCTCCGTAGAGCACGTACCAGTGACAGCCATTGGTAATGCCGCCCGGAAACTCGCGAGATTTCATCATGCGCGTGTGCTGGCGCGCGTACACACTGGAAATGTAGCTCAGTGTGCGATCGTCAGGCGCAGCACAGTACTGACCCGAGCGGCGCTCCTTATTACCGTCAAAGCCATAATTCGCTACAATGTCGCCGCCGTGCAGGTTGGCCCCCATGGAAAAGTTGTGTGCGTGCATAAAATTCATAATGTGCTGCGTTTCCAGCTGACGCGGGTGCGTTTCCCAGCCAAACTGATCGGGAAAATTACGATTTAAATCGTAACCATTGGCATTGGTGCGTCTACCCAGTAAAAAGCCATCGGGATTCACCGACGGAATAATGTAAATGTCCAAATGCTGCAAGAAATTCGAGTTTCGCTTGTGCTGCAAGTCTTCAATGAGGCGCGCCAGTACGTAGCGACCGACCGTTTCGTCCCCGTGAATATTGCCAATATATACAAATTGCGCGCGATGACGACCAGTGCTTTTAAAGTCTGTCAGACGCGCGCCCTGGATGGGGTGACCGCGCACACTATTCCCAATACTAAATGTCCGGCAGAAACGAGGCTCCGTGCAATTCCAATCAAACAGCTCAGAAAGTTGCTTGGGGCGCGACAGGCGCGTTGCAGCAGTGTAAGCAATGTGCCGTGCGTCCAAGAGCGCGAGTCCTTGTGGGTTGGCATACGCGTAGCCACTCTTGCCGTCTAAATAAATGTGCGGCCAGTGAGGTTCCACTGCTGCTGATGTGTCATTGAGGCGAATGTAGTGCTCTGGCACAATGGCGGCGGCAGAGACGAGCGCATTAAAACAGAAAAGCACAACAAAATTCATAATGAGGAGTAAATTACAACTATATATAAAAATACGAAATTTTATATAGGGTCGTCAGCATGATTCATCCGTGTTCTACGCTTCCTACAGTGGACGCCGTGTCCGAAACGGAATATTGCGAGCGCATTGCAGAAAGCTACCCATTTACCGAATTGCTAGGACGTGGTGAAGTTGGCGTAGCCTTTGAGGTGATGCATGATTTTCAACCCATGGTGGTGAAAGCCACGCCTTTAACGCAAGAGGGAATTGACGAGGTCAAAGCGCAATGCTTGCTCAACAGTTTGTCCGACAAGACTGACATCTTTGCCCGCGCTTTTGGGTGGATTGTATGTGATGCCATGCCAAAAGCATGGGACATGGTGGATTACGAGGTAGAGGAAGAAGGGCAAAAGTATCTCTTCATCTTTATGGAAAAGACACAAAAGAGCTGGTTGACACCAAAAAAGCTAAAGAAAAAGATGAAAATGACGGACGCGCAGTTGAAACACATCCTGTATCTCTTGATTCACGGTCTCTACGTGGCACGCAAAGAGATTGGCTTTAGTCATGATGATTTGCACAGCGGAAACCTTATGCTACAAGTGGTGCCAGGCAAATCGGGCACGCGTTTTGTTCCCAAGCTCATTGACTTTGGATTTGCACTCATTGGCGAAGACAGTGAACCAGAAGAACAATCAGAGGATGACATGTTTGGATCAGCAGGTGTGGAAGCATCTACAGATATGGGTCAAATTGTACACTTGTTTGATGGCGTGTTTGCAGGCTTTTTTGACAGCGAGGAATACTGGGAAGCTCGTGCCAGTGGTCGTAATGATTACAAGGCGCTCAAACGCCTGCTCAAGATGGATTTCTTTCAAGAGGAAGCAACCAAGGAAAACACTCTTAAATGCGCCGTATGCGCCCACAATGTCGCACGCTACCAGTGGAGAGGCATGGCGCCCGAGTACAAATTTTGCAGTGAACCGTGCGCCATGTACTGGGGCAAAGGCATTGGTCAGTTCTTAAAGGATGCCTACTATGCGACCAACATTGAGCTGGACACACTCAATAACCGCGCGTTTGGTCCAGTCGTGCAGTATAATGACCCTGCTGGTCATATTCAAGTGGCGCTCATGTCGGTCGCTCCGGGTAAGCGCGTGCCGCTCGAAGTACACGCACATTTATCGCAATTTATTCGTGTCGAACGCGGCTACGGAGAGCTGCTACTGGATGGTGGGAAAAAGACGTATCCACTGCGCGACGGATTTGCTACAGTCATTCCGGCGGGCACACCGCACGAAATTGTCAACATGGGCCAGCGCTCACTCAAGCTTTACACACTATATTGTAAAGACGCCGCTGACGCGTTTGAACATTAAAAGTATGGCCAGTGAATATTCCTGTCACGCGGGCAATAATTGTGTGTTCCGCACGCATTCCAAGAGTAAGCTGCACGCCCACTACTCTGACCGCCACGGCGCTGCACTGGCTGGCTCGCCTGCCGTTTTGTGTTCCCAATCTTTAATGTTGACCAAACGCAAACGTCCGTCCAAGGATGAAAAATAAAAAGAGTTTACTTGTATTCTTTCAAGAGTCTTTGATAATCTTCTGTTGGGTCCATGTTTACCAACATTTCTTTGTTGCGTAGTAATGCTTGTTGCATCATATTTCTCGTATATTCGCACCACAAATAGGGTTCTACGTTATACGCGGGCGTAAATTGCCCTTTTAGAAAATCATTACATTCCCAGTACACATCTGGAGCATGTTTTTTGTAAAAGTCCAACTTGTATGACAGTGTATACGTAATAATGTCATAAAAGATATCTTCATCCAAATGTTTTTTCAAGGCTTGCAAAATGCTACAATCTTCTAACGAACAAAATGATGGTGATGATTCGACAATACGACAGTAATTGTCCCATATCAGGTCACTAAATGAGTCGGCACATCGTTCAATTTCGCTCACAAGAATGTCGCATACGATGCATTCTTTCCACCAATACCCGACAATTTGGCGGCCTGATATTCTAAATAAGGATCTGAAGATGGCTTGATAGTGCGCATCAGCAACTTTTGTGCTCTAAAATAACAGAGACCACGCATATTGCGGCACGTGCGCGCAAGGGCAGACAAGTCTGCATCCGTCAAGTGCTCTTCCAAAACTTGTAAAACTGGAAGCGGCAGCCCATTCATAATTTATTTGTAAAATGTTTTTTCTGTCAAAGGTGCACGTAGTCGCCGTAATTGTAGCAACTTGGGGGTGTGCGTTGTTTGGCGGTCAAGGTTTGCCCTATTTCCCTATTGAAATATCGCGCGCCGCTGCCTCTAATCCAAAAGCGCACGCCGTTTTTACATGGGGCATTCTGTCCCTCTTACCCACGCTTCTGTATGAATCCTACGTAGATGCAGGCCAACGCATTTTGGGCAACCCACTGCTCTTGTGGCCAGCCGTGCTGACGCTTGCATATTTTGATGACCAGCGTCACATGGCGCTGCATGTTGTGGCCGTTTGTGTATTGATTCTTCTTGTTTTGTCTTTTGTGTTGTACAGCGAGGACACGCACCATAGATTACCCGTGTTTCTGTGTGCACTAGCGGTATTTGGCTTGTCGGCCACAATGAAGGGGTTTGTTGTTGTATACGTAGAAATGCAACAGTCTCTCTTTGACTGGAGCGTTCCATGGCAAGTGCTGACCAATAGGAACGGGCGCATGACGCTAGCAATCAGGCACGTGTTTGAAATTATGTACGACGCGCACGCCAAGGAATGGCATCATGTGCTGCCTATTTTTCAAGTGACGGGTGTTTTGCAGTGGTTGGGATTTTATTTGTTGTCCAGCATTTATTGACAATACGTGTTAAGTAACTCTTGCAAAACTGGAAGCGGCATTTTTTTTTAAAAATTATGGAGGGCTCGATCGACTTGTGCAAAACACTCTTGCAGTCACTGGAAAAACTGGCAGATAATACTGCAAGTAACCTAACACAAGCGCAAAAGATTCGGCTCTTGTTGCCCTCCAAGAAGGACACCACACCACTTGCCCACCTCAAGGGCGATTTGGAAGCATTGTGCTTGCAATTCTACACACTAGACGCGCTCGAACAAGAGTGCTTGGGGTCGCTCATGCAGGCACTTGAAACGACGCCCGTTGTGACCACTCGCAAGCGTAAGATACAAGCCATTCAACGCTTTCAAGACGAAGAGTATGAAGAGTACGATTCTGACGACGACATTGACTTGTTTGATGACGATGACGAACAAGTTGGAGCAGATTTGCAAGAACTTGAAGACTGCAAAATGTTTTTGGACTGGAAAGACCTCAATACGCCAAATGCTCAAGAGCACTGGTGGTTCAAGCGTCGATACGGCAGCGTTTTGAATGCCATCCAACAGCAAATGGGGCACGAAGGTCGCAACACAGACGCAAAGCGCATGTGGTGCATTGTGATTGAAGAGTGTTTGGCTGGCAGAAAAATCAAAGTGAGCTCGGCCTACAACAAACTGGTGACAACCTGTGTATTTTGCGACACTAAGCACGCTTGTTCCAAAGCGCTCGTTATCGAAGCCAAGCGAGAGATGATTGGTTCCCACTGTGCTCTCTTGGCCTCTGCGCTCATTGACTTCTTTACCATTGTGCGCAAAGGAACGCTGGAAAATCCGCGCCAGACATTTAAGGACATGGAAGAAGCATTTGCAAACGTGCAAGCTGCTCACGCAGCCAAAGCAGGAAATTAAAGCTTTATTTACAAAAATACGATACATAAAACAAGTAGTGCAAAAGACGACGCGTATTGCACAATGGACGCGACGCTAGGGTTCGTCGTGTAGTTGTAGTAGTACCAACTGTACGTGGGCGGAGGAGAAGTCGTAGTAAGCGGCTCATACGAGTTTTGCCCGCATGTAAGACTCTTAGATTCGTTCTTATCTGGTACATTATAGCATCCCCCGCTTTGCGGAATAAATTCTGTTTCTAACAATTGTGTGCATTGATTATCACTATATTTTTGTAGGCGCCAAGTTGCCGGGTTGTAACAATTACTATAAAAATAGGTATTGTCCAACGGATTTAACCCGCAATAACTGTCGCGATACCAATATCCGTTACTATTTCCAGGTGGAACGTAAAAACAATTGTTTACATTAAAGTAAGTACTAATGGCATTCATGTTTTTGTAATCAGTAGGAGTATAACCCGTCAAGGTACAAGTCACTTCTCTTCCATTGTTTTTTGCTTCGGGAACACAGCCTGAAGGAGAATCAACACTAAATACAAAATATTCAAGATTATTTGTATCGTAAAAAATTGTATTTTTTCTGGGTGTGATGGAAAATCCTATCGATATAAAAACCACCAATAATAATACACCCCTCATACTCATTTTAATTTTTCCAACGCCCACTTGGGCACCTTGCGCCGCTTGACGGTAATGCCGTCTTTGCCCTCCTTGTAAACGTTCAATATGTGCGAGCCAATGAGCGGCAGGCCCGATTCCACCAGTCCCTTGTGCGTGTAGTGGCGCTGCAGTTCCCAGATCTCATTTTGACGACACGGCACACCCGGCAGGCTTTTCAAGTCGCCTTGCTTTTGCGTGCGATTGTAACCGCATTTCAGTTCAATCATCACGAGCGAACCGTCCGCATTGGCCACAATTAAATCGGCTTGCGTGACGCGCGTGCCTTGCATGGCGTACAGTGGCACTTGCGCCGCCACAATGCGCTGTTGGGCAGATTCTTCAAAGTAGGCAATAATGGCGCGCGCCATGTTACTGCGCGGTCGCTTGCCACTGCGTACGTATTCCGTGAGCTGCTTGTCGACAGACTTGCCTTCGGATGCGCTAGACGCTTTGCGTGCTACCACTTTGCCTTTGCGGCGGCGGTAGTTTTTGCGCTTGCGCTCCCAGTACGGATAGTACATTTGCTTCAATTTTGAAAGCAATCCGCCATAGTAGCGACCTTCGCTGTCACAATACATTTTGCGCGCCTTGTCAAAGCCGAGCGATTGGATTTTGGGCTGATTAAGATAGGCAACCAGAGAAGCAGGTGGATTCTTTTGGCAAATGGCATGCATTTTTTTTTTACTTGGTTTTCTTTTTTGTAGTAGTAGTCTTAGTAACCTCTTTCTCTTCTTCTACAGCCGGCGGAGGCGTGCTTTCTTTTGGTCGTGTGCGTTTTTTTGTACTCTTTTTCTTGGGCGTTGGTGCAGGCTCTGGTTTAATGGCAAAATATTGCAGTTTGAAATGGTCGCTACCAAACTCATTGACGTAACTCTGCACGTCATACTCGGGTCCGCTCGTGTGACAGAAAATGCCGTTGCTCAAGTCAATCATGTAGAATGACGAACTACTGCCCACCATACACAGTGAATTACCATTGTCAAACGTCACTATGCAGCCAGTAGGCTTGGCCATGGCCAGCACCGTCAAATTGGCCATGGCGGAAACAATGTCAGCGTCCGCGTCAACTTGAATTTCAGTCACGTCATCATCATTACCGTCTTGCAAATTACCCTTGTATGCTTCGTTGACAACGTTGCCCAAATCGTCACGATCCAAAAACATGACGGGTATTTCAGAATTGCCGCTATGCAACATATAGCGCACCATGAAAAGTGCCAAGGATGCATTTTCTGGCGTCTTGGGAGACGACGGTGGTTTTGGCAACGTTACGCAAGGCCGTTGACGCATGATTTTTTTTTATCACTGTGCAACAATTTAAAAAAATTGCACTATTAACACACAAGCAGCAACACACAAAAAAGAACAAAAAAAAATGCGTAAACGCACGGAACAAGAAGATGAGCTGGCCTTGAGTCCGAAAAAAGAAGAACAACTCGTTCGATGGGACGCACTGTTTCGCATGTATGCGACGCCCGCAGAAAAGGTAGAATTGGATCGTTTTACGGATCGCGAACGACGCTACCGTTTCATGCGTGGCGTAGTGCTCTCTGAATTGGAACTGCTGGCACAACACGGCCGCGGCGAGTTACTTGCGCGCATCTTGCTGTACTTGTCGGAAGCGCAGTTGCGCGAAGTGTGTAGATTGTCTACCACCATTTATGACGTGTGCAAGACATACAAGTTGGAAGAACGGTTCTTGGTGGGCAATCTTTTGTTTTATCAAAGTCGGCGCATCGCGACTCAGCAACCAGTCGTTTCTGTGGCCGTGAATGATGAAGGGTGTACGTGGGTCACAGAGAATGGTGGCGCATATCGTCTACATGATCCTATGCGTTTGCTGTCTTTGCCAGATGTCGGCGAACCAATGGTCAGTGTGACTGCTGGACCAGATTTCTTTATGTTTATTACACGCAACACCCGCCGCGTTTATGGACATGGGCGGAATCGGAATGGTCAACTGGGTGTGGGTGATTTCTCAGATACTCTTGGACTTCGTCAAACTCTTGTTGACGAACGCGTCCGCAAGGTAGTATGTACATTTCAAAAGTCGGCAATTTTGACGGAAACGGGTAACTTGTACACTTGTGGCTTGGGGCCAAGACTTCAGTTTCATGCCGAACCTTTTCCTCAACTCCTGAATAGAGATTTTGGCATTGAAGACGTTTCTATTTACAAGATTCGTCGCATTGTCGCTTTGACACAAGAGGACGGTAAAATCATTACGCTGACGAAAAATGGATGGGATGTTTTGCACGTTGATCCCAATATTGAACGCGTCTATGGTGAGTTGGATGGCGTAGCTTACAAAGACGCCACTTCTCAAAACGTCTATCGACTGGATGGCAACAATGAACTGCTTGCCGAAAACGTCAAGGAATTTAAGTATGGCGGCACCTATCTACGTAACGATGGATCGCTCGTAATTGAAGGAATAGCGCAAAACTTGCCGTTGCCAGTGAAGACATTTGATTGGAACGAAGATCAACTTGCCTACGTTTTTTCAGACGCCACCATTCCCGTCATTTCCGTAGAATGCGTGCAATGCGGCCAATCCGCCGAGTATTTTGCGCCTGGCACGTATGAACCATACTGCAGTGATGCCGAGTGCATTGGCAAGCGCGATCGTGATGAAGATGGCACGCCGCCACCACCTGCGTATCAACGACAGCGCCAAGACGATTTGAACGTGTTGCGTACTACCACGCAAGTCATTCTGGAAAATCCGCAGCGCTTGCAAGAGTTTGCCATGCAAGTGTCCCGCGAAGAGATTTTGAATATTTCGCTCACAGAG
>Ga0136600_1000220_pt1 | contig 31621 bp, 19 predicted proteins | sample AntRauMFilla2698_FD_104634 | JGI IMG/M metagenome (GOLD analysis project Ga0136600, IMG submission 104634) | Saline lake microbial communities from Rauer Islands, Antarctica - Metagenome Filla 2 #698 | ecosystem: Environmental > Aquatic > Non-marine Saline and Alkaline > Saline | place...
CATTAATCCCACAAATATTAATCAAATAACATTGTCTTTGTTAGAACTGATGTTTGATTCTGATTTACCAAGCGGTTCATTTGAATTAGCTGTAGGCTCAATCAAAGATGCTAATAACCAAACTACACTTCCTGATACATTATTAACTCTCTTTCGTTTTGATGATTATCAAATTGGAGATATAATTATTAACGAATTTTTAAAAGATCCACCTGGAATTTTGGAAGAATATGTTGAACTAAAAAATACTTCCTCTCGATTTATCAATATAAAAAACTGGGAACTTGGAGATAATGGGTCTTTAAGTACATTGTCCAATCAGGATCTTGTCATTTTACCAGATAGTTTTTTGGTTATAACTTCTGATACTAGCTCTTTAAAATCTGTTTTTGGCAATATTGCAACGATTGAAGTTTCGTTACCTGCATTCAATAATACCACTGATCAGATACGCCTGTATGATGAGAATGGACTAAGTATCGATTCATTAGAATATACACCAAGTTGGGGTGGTATTGATATAGCTTTAGAACGCCTTAGCGGAACAGCTCCTTCAATTTTTACCGAAAACTGGAGAGAATCCCCTAATGAATCAGGTGGAACTGCTGGTTCTAAAAATGAGGTAATACCTGATACCATTCCTCCTGATTTAGAATCATTGACTGTAATTAATGACAGTACAATTATCCTGGTATTCAATGAGCGTATAAATCCTGATTCTGCTCAAAATCCTAATAATTATAGTATATCAGTTCCTCCTAATGTCGTTAATAATAAAAATAATTTCTTTAAGGTTACTTACCTCGAACCAAACTCTGTTGAATTGTACATGAAGTTTGACCTTCAAGAGAATGGTACTTTGCAGATTTTAAATCAGACTGATATTTTCGGGAATATAGCTCAGAGCATAAGTAGAGATTTTCAATACATAAGAACCGAGATCGCACAGCCCGGAGATGTATTTATCAATGAATTTGTTTACGACCCACCTACTGGCCTCACTGAGTTTGTCGAAATCTACAATCCAACTAGTAAAGTGTTTAATCTCAAAGGATGGACGCTTAGCGACAATACAGGAAACAAAGCTTTTCTTACCAATAGTGATTTCTTTTTTCGGAATTTAATGTCGGATTCAAGTTCTTCCGATAATCCTTTTGTCATCTTAACACCTGATAGTTCGATCTTTGTTAGCCAACCAAACCAAAGAGCTGTTATGGGAAGTCGTTTCCCAACACTGAACAATACAACTGATGCTATAGTATTGAAAAATGCAGAAGGAGTAACAATTGATTCTCTGTATTATTCGCAAGATTGGGGAGGCGAAGAAGTCTCTCTAGAACGAAGAACAATTGATGTAACTGGTGAATTTCAGGAGAACTGGGGCAATAGTCCATCTAGTAGCTTTGCAACACCATCGAATACAAATCTGATTCAGGAAGATACAGAAGCACCTATATTACAAGATGCATTTGCAACAGGACCTTCCACCGTTACGCTCATTTACAATGAAAGAGTAGAACTTGATCCTGCAATAGATATTTCCAACTACTCCTTCTCTCCCAATTTATCTATTTCGTCAATAACTGTGAATCGAAATCAGGTTAGTTTATTTTTAAATAGTAACCTCGAAAATGAAACCACTTATAGAATTGTATTAATCAATCAGCAGGATATATTTGGCAATACCTTAGCTGAATCTTTTATTGATATCCGATATTTAGTTTTCTCTACGCCACAATTGAATGATATCGTAATAAATGAAATACTGTACCAGAAAAAGAATGAAAATTCTCCCGAGTTCATCGAATTGTACAATCGGTCATCAAAAAATTTTGATCTTAGCAACTGGACAATTTCTGATGCTGCCAATAATACTGCAACTTTGCCCGAAGGCTATACCATAGAACCTGACAAGTTTATTGTGCTTACCGATCGAAAAATTTTTGCGAATTCAATTTCAAATGGAGTCTTTCTGCCCAGTTTTCCGTCACTTAATGATAATGGAGATGGAGTTATCCTTAAGACAAATCTAGATATAACAATTGATAGCTTATTCTATACGGCAGGTTTTGGTGGAAGTGAAGATGGTATTTCAGCAGAAAAGAAAGATCCTAATGGAGCGTCAAATGATGGCAATAATTGGGCAAATAATTCGACTGAAAACGGAAATAGTGCCGGTACTGAAAATTCAATATTTCAGATAGATATAATTTCTCCAGAACTCATATTCGCAAACTTACAAAGTGACGGCAATTTATTTATTGCCTTCTCGGAGTTCGTAAATCCTTTGGTAACTACTTTTTCAGTTGGTAGTCAAATTCGGACTTTATTAAACTTTGATACAAATAAAGCAAATCAAGTTATTCTTGATGGAAGCGGATTAGAAACAGGAAACTCATTAGAACTTTCTGTTTCTAATCTAAGCGATGTGGTTGGAAATATTCTTGATTCATCCACCATTCCAATTTCCCAACCAATTACTGCAGGTTCTGTGATCATAAATGAGATCTTATATAATCCCCTTTCTGATGATGAAGATAACCTTCCAGATCAAACAGAATATATTGAGCTATATAACACAACAGATTACGCCATATCACTAGAAAGTATATTTCTGAATGATGCTCCTAACGAGAATGACGAAGTAAACAAACTTTATCCGGTTTCAACTTCATTTAAATGGATTCGACCTAAAGAATATTTTCTGATTTATGCTGAAGATCAGACATTAATATTTACCGAAAGTCGTTTGGCCGAATATTATGGTTTAGGACCTAAAACCGATCAATTTACTATGCAAGTAGATCGCTCAAGTCTTAGCTTATCCGCCTCAGATGATGCAATCTTTATCACCGACAGCAGTGGTATAACTATTGATTCAGTTTTTTATGACGAAAGTTGGCAAAACCTAAATCGAGTTAGTGTGGATGGAGTAGCTTTAGAAAAGATAAATCCCAGCGGCCCAAGTAATGATGAGTCAAATTGGAGTTCCAATACTGAAGTAACAGGTGGGACACCCTATCAAGAAAATTCCATCTTTCAAGAACAAGGAACAGCACCAGATATTACAGGAATTTCTTTTACCCCTAATCCATTTTCTCCAGACGATGATGGGGCAGAAGATTTTGTTTCTATTAATTACACTCTTGATGAAGCTGATTACCTGCTTCGAATTCAAATTTATGACCGATATGGACGTGAAGTCAGAGAACTTGCAGATGGTAAACCAGCGGGGTTTTCTGGAAACCTAATTTGGGACGGCTTAACGAATGATGGAAGTAAAAACAGAGTCGGGATTTATATTATACTTTTTGAAGCTTATAACAGCTCCAACGGGAAAGATCGTACGTTTAAAGAAACAGTCGTGATAGCTAGAAAATTTTAATATCCAGGGATTATAAGCTCTGAAAGAGTTTTTTTTTAGTAACTTGAAATTTAAAATTAGATATATGTTCAGAATTGAAATAAAAAGGTGCCTTTTTATCAGCACCTTTAAGAGTTATTTAGTCTTAGAATGAATAAGTTATTCCAACCATTACTAAGCTCGTTGTCATCCTGTAAGAAACTTCACTTCCTGGAATTCCCCCAAAAGGTGGAAAATTACCAACGAACATTGGATTATAAAGTTGTCCAGTAGTTTCACCAGCGCTTGTTCCAAAATGGTACATTGCATCAACACCAAAAGCGCTTGTTAATTGATAACTGGTTCCAACTTGGAAAGCGTGTTTAATGACTGCAGTTGCAGGAACGTTAAAAAAGGCAACATCGCTATCAATTGGGTTTTCGCTAAAAGTATATCCCAATCTGATAGGAAGCATTTCAAATCCTTTATATTGGACACCAGCTGAGATTACAGAAATGCTTTTCCAGCCAAATCCTAACACAGCAGCTGTTGGGGTCCATCCAGTTTTAGAGAAACCATCAGTATTTTCATAGTCGATATATCTATAGTCAATTGCTAAATCCATATTTGAATTTGAATACCCCGTACCAAACGAAAAGATTGCTGGGTAGTCCATAGCGAAAGAATTAGTTCCACTTGAATTATCGAGATATGTGTTTTCAAAATCAAAATCTTTGAATTCCTGTGTTGTTTTATAAGAAGCACCAAAACTTAAACCAGAATCAAAAACATAATGAATACCAACTTGTCCACCAATACCGCTGCTAGATGTTGCATCAGTTGAAGGATAACCAACTGCACTTGGGTTCGAAGTAGGATTAGGAATTAATTCCAGTGAGGCAAAATTAACCGTTGGTTCTATTCCTATTGATAGCTGATCATTTATCTGGTATGAATACGTAACTCCTACTTGCAATAAATTATAGTTAGATTCTATTCTACCAAAGCCACCCATGCTCTGTGGCATATTGATAGGGTTGGTTGAACTTTCAGGAAAAGTTACGCCAAATCCACTAATTCCAAATATTGAAACACCAAATGTATGTTTACTATCGGGGTTACCAAACACAGCAGCAAGTGAAGGCATTGGAGAAATACCTCGATCGTCTTTAGTATTGCCACTTATAAATATACCCGTTGGATTACCTAAGTTATCAAACACAGGAACCGTAGAAGCTACTTCCGGTGAAGAAAAAAATAATCCGAGATCTAATTTTACTATTGTTTGATCAAACCCTGAAATACTTGCAGGATTCCATTGTAAGGCCCCAGAAATATCGATTGGGTTAGCAGTCGCAGCTCCGCCCATAGACATATTTGCAGAGCCTACACCTTGCATTACATGACCAACCTGAGCCGTTGCCAAACCTGTTGCCAGAAAAAAAATAAAGATACTTGAGAATGTTTTCATGATAGTTTTAGGTTATTAAGATTTATACAATGAATTAATTTGTAATAAAAAAAAGCCCACAGTCTAAGACCACAGGCTTTAAGAAATCAGCTAATAAAATTGTTCTGGAGTGTCAGGTAAAAATAACTTCTGCTCCTGCTGATTTTTCATAAAAGTCACCTACGGTTATTATTTCGTCAACGAATTCACAAAAATCATCTTTTTCTAGATGAAACATATCAACAGTCGCTTTGCACACATATATTTCAGCACCTGTATCATGAATCATTTCAAGAAATTCCCGAACAGGAGGAATGTCAATTTTTTCCATTTCTTCTTTCATCTTGTGTGTTGCAAATGAAGACATACCAGGCAGCCCGCCAATCATTGTTGGAATATGCATTGCAGGGTTTCCAACGGTTGCCACTTTTAAGTTATCCATACGCTTATCAATAACTGCGTCAAGTCCGAAAAAGGTGAAAAAAAGTGTAGCTTCAATACCTTCCATTCGAGCACCGTTAGCCATAATTAAACCAGGATATACACCTTCGAGAGAACCTTTCGAAATGATTATTGATACTTTTTCGATAGGTTTAGGTAGGGTTTCTGCTACATTCGATTCGAAAGTTTCTGCATTAGTTTTCATGATAATCTCCTAGTTAAATACATCCTTTAGGTTTTGGAAGTCCAGCGATTTTAGCTGCTTTTTTTGCAGGACCTTTTGGAAAAAGCTGATACAACTCTTTGGTAGATACTCCACTTTGTTTAGTGAGTTTACGAATAGACGGTGCATCATCATTTTTTTCAAACTCGTCTCGCATGTAATTGATAACTACCCAATGCCGATCATTTAGATCTCCAACTTCACATGAGTAGGCTAATTGTTGAGCCAGATTTGGGGTCCAATCCTCACGGTTAGCTAAATGCCCATTCTTATCAAGTTCAAGGGTTTTGAGATCAACTGTTGAAGGTTCCATAATAAACTCATTAATTATAATTCAAAATTTGATTTTTAAACTGTTTCAATTTCCTCAATCTCTGGTATATATTTACCACTCATACTCATATGTGATTCCATAGGTAATTCTTTTCCTTTTATAAGGATATTCCAATAGAACCAACGGAATCCAACTTTTCCTAGATGGTTCATTCGACTTTCTTTAAGAAGTGAGAAAGGTCCAATGCCAGGAATTGGAAATTTTCCAGGTAAAGGCTCTGTTTCATAGTTGAAGTCAATCAAAAGACCTTTACCATTTCCTGACTCAATAAAGCAGTTAGCATGTCCATCAAATGAGGCTTCAAGTGGTTTCCCGTCTATTGCTGAAAGTAAATTTTCTACTAAAATATCAGCTTGAAAATGAGCCACAGATCCTGCTTTAGATGATGGCAAGTTGGTGGCATCACCAATTACAAAAACATTTTTCCAACCATCAGATTGTAATGTATGTTTATTGGTTGGAACGAAATTCAACTCATCTCCCATCTCACTTCGGGCAATGGCTTGGGTACCCATATTTGTTGGTATACTTACTAAAAGATCGAATTCAACTTCCTGTTCGTCCCATGAAACAATTTTTTTTGAATCATTTTCAACTCTACCAATACTAAAATCAGTAACAATATTAATGCCTTTTTTCTTCATAAAGTCACCTAATTCATGTGCAGCAATTGGTTTCGTAAAAGCTGCATCTAATGGCGTAACTAGAGTAATTTCGACTTTATCACGCATTTTACGTTTCTTGAAATAATCGTCTGCTAAGAATAAAAACTCTAATGGTGCAACCGGACATTTTATGGGCATTTCAGCAATATTTAGAACTAATTTGCCGCCTTCCCATGTTTTTAAATAGTCAGCAAGAGCTATAGCTCCTTCAATTGTATAAAAATCGAAGATTTGTTTATGCCACAATTCTCCTGACATCCCTTCAATTTCCTCAGGTCGGATTTCAGTACCGGTTGCTACAATCAGAAATGTGTAGTCTAGGTGTTCTCCATTTTTAAGAAGTACTTTATTTTCATTAGGTAAAATTCGATCGATATCAGACATTATAACCCGAGCATTCTTTGGAAAGAATTTACTTTTTGGTTTGACCACGTCTGCTTGTTGATATATACCAAACGGGATGAAAAGAAAACCAGGTTGGTAGTAATGAGTCTCTTCCTTGTCAACAATTACGAGTTCCCATTCTTTTGAGTTAAGAACTTTGCTGAGCTTATTTAGCATCATTGTTCCGGCTGTACCAGCTCCAAGAATCACTATTCTTTTCATCACAAATACCTCTGTTTTTAAGCTTTAAATGGTATTTGCTATATCTTACACCATAAGTATGAATGTTTAATGAAGAATTAGAAGCTAATTTATAGATATGTTAAACGTGGAGTAGTTGGTCTTAAAACTATACTCTATAGATTATAATTAATCTTAACACCACCAAACCAGTTAATACCAGGTGCTGGCTGTATAAAACGGCTTCCAAAAGCATTTATATCAAAGCCTAAACTATATTGCTGATTGAGTAAGTTGTCTCCACCCGCGTAGATATCTAATATAAATTTATTGCTTAGTAATGTTCTAAAACCAATTTTCCCTTTTAGTAAATGATAAGGATCTGAATAAACCGTGTTTCCATCAGTCAAAGGGATTTCATCGGTAAAGTTGTAGGATAGTGAACTGTAAATTCCTGGCTTGGTATTAGCACTAATTGAAGCTACAATAGTATGAGGCGCAACTCCTGGCAACCTATTTCCGGAAAAATCATCTCCTCCTCTTACATAATTATCGTACTTAAAGTAATGAAAGGTATATGCAGATTGTATTTCTAATTGAGACAAAATATTGCTGCTATTTTGAATTAAAATCCAGTTGGTTTCAATCTCAAGTCCAGTTTGGTTTGTTTCCCCAGCATTAGCAAAAGCAAGGGTCCCATCCCTTTCTGATTCAGTGAGGACAATACTTTCCGTCAAGCGAAAGTAAAAAGTTGCGATATCATAACTAAAAGCCCCATTTTTGGTATTACCTCGTATTCCTACCTCGTAGTTGATTCCTTTTTCAGGTTCAATATCCAGATTTATTTCACCATCATTTGTTCGAACTTCTTCCAATGTTGGAGGAGAAAATCCTGCGCTTATACTTCCATGAAGAGTCGTGAAGTAATTCAATCGTTTAGCGATAGCAAACCGGGGCATGAAAGTTGGTTGAAAATCTTTTGAAACTAAATTTGGATTTACTCCACCTTCTTTAGTCGCCACTCTGTCTATTACATATTTAACTCTGTTATAACTTATCCCAAAATTGATAAAAACATCTTGTGGTAAATCTATTTCATTCACTAAATAATAGGTTGAATTCCTGATTTCGATTTCATCTTCAAAATTAAGAGTGTCACGAATTCCTCCATCATTTTGATAATTACGTGCATTGTTGTTTCCTGATTGATATTCAGCACCAATTTTCACTTTTACGTCAGTGTCACCAAAAGTATTTTTGTATTGTAACCATGGTCTACTACCCCAACTTTTACGACTTTCACTTTTATAGTCGAAGTTAAATGGGTTTTCAAACTTACTTATGTTCGTAAATATATTAGTACCTCCTGTCCAATACTCCGTCCACTCTCTTTCTAAATTTATACCCATAATAAAATCTTCTTGATCAATAGAAGCATTTTGTTCTACGCTTCCAGCTCTTGCTTGAGTGGGATCATCATTAAATTGCTGAAAATTTAGTCCCCCTGGTATTCCGTAATTTAAATTTGAATACAATGTGGAAATGTTCACCAATACATTTGATGGTGTAAAGACTTTTATGCCTGATTCAATTGTCCGCCGCTCAAAAAATGATTGGTCCCTAAATCCGTCTGAACTTTGAGAAGCATATTTAAACTGGGTAATCATATAGTCGCTTTTATTATTAAACTCTCCACCATATTTAACTAGCCCAAAATTACCTACTGAAGATTCCACTATTCTTTCAGTAGAAGGATTTTTTGCAAAACTGTTTATTAGAAGTACACCTCCTGTTCCCGCTCCGTATAAACTTCCAGCTGGACCTTTAATAACTTCCACCTGCTTTATGTTTTGGTTATCCAATAAATTCAACGGTGTGCTCCCTGATGGAAGAGTCAATGGAAAGTCGTTCCAATATACTTTAACATTTCTTACACCGAACGGAGAACGGATTGCACTTCCTCTAATAGAAACTCTATAACTACCTGGGGCTCTCTCATCCATTTTAACACCAGCTACGGTATTTAAACCATAAACCAAAGATTGATCCCCGTAATTACTTACCCTGTCATTAGATATATAAGAAACAGATCCTGGGGTTTCCATAATACTTCGATTTCCAGTGAAACCGACCACTGTAACTTCTTCTAATTTTCCTTTTAAAGTATCCGGAGTATTCTGAGAAAAAGCTTCAAAACTAAAAAAGCTAATAAGTAAAAAAAGTAGGTGTGTTCTTCTAATCAAAAGAGTTAGATCTTGAGTTAATGGTATTTCGGTTTTGCATAAAATTGTACAAGCTAAACTACAAAAAAGCTATGCTTATCGTTTTTTCTTTTTAAAAAGATTACTCTATAAGAAAAGCGTTCAATTTAATAAGGCTTATTAAACGCACTTAGGACTTTTCGACAATTAAATATTTATATATTGATACACGCTGTAATGAAGCTTTAAATATTAGTATAAAAAATGGAGTTCATCGAAAACTCTATTACATTTCTACTACATTCAATTAAAACATCTAAAAGTATATTTAGTGAGTAAGAGTAAACAAGCTCCTATAGGAATTTTCGACTCTGGAATTGGTGGGTTAACTGTTGCAAAGTCTGTTGCAAAAGCCTTACCTGATGAGGATATCATTTATTTTGGTGATACAGCTCGGGTTCCATATGGTATTAAATCACCAGAAACTGTCCGTGAATACGCCCTGCAAATCACCGATTTTTTACTTTCGAAGGGTGTAAAAATGATTTTAATTGCATGTAATACAGTATCAGCTTCTGCCAAAAAAGAAATACTAGAACGAACCCAAACTATTCCTGTATTAGATGTGATAACATCTGGGACAGAAACTGCTCTTTCTCACTCCACATCAAACCATATTGGTGTTATTGGAACTCTTGCTACAGTTAACTCCAAGGCGTATGAATATTCGATTCATAAACTTAATCCGGAAATAAAAGTTACTCAGCAAGCTTGTCCTTTATTAGTTCCACTAGCTGAAGAAGGATGGATTGATAATGAAATTGCCATTAAAACCTTAGAAACCTACTTATCGGTCTTTGAAAAATTAGACATCAACTCATTGATATTGGGTTGTACTCATTATCCTTTGTTTAAAAATATTATTCCTAAAGTATTACACTCTGACTCCATAAAAATCATAGACTCTGCCGACTCTATTGCTTTGACTGCAAAAGAGACTCTAACAAATCTGGATCTTCTAAACACTAAAGGGGGAAATTTTCAGTGTTTTGTAAGTGACCGTCCACAACGGTTTCGCGAGCTCGCTGAACGTTTCTTAGGTCGTGAAATTTCAGATGTAATAGTAACTCGTCTGTAAAACTCAATCAAAGAGAGTTAATTTGTTTCTGTTATTCAGGTTAATGTCTTTAAGACATATAATTATATCACTATTTTTGCCTTCCATAATCTTTAAAACCATTTACGCAATTTGACGGCAAGTTAATTGAGAAATCTTATATTTGAGTAGTAATTTTTGCGTTACTTTTTTGCAGATTAATAAATAAAACTAAAGTTCTTATGAAAAGATTATCTCTATCGTTTTTTACGTTATTTTTACTCCTAACACTTTCTAGTATCAGCTCCGCTCAAAATACTGGTCTAGAATTATATGCAAAAATGGGAGAACGTGGTTTTGTCAGTTTTGAAGGAAGCAGTCTTACATGGCTACCTGGTGATATGGGCTACATGGAAACTGAAAAAGATAGCGACGGTAATACAACCTTTTATAAAGTCGATCCTAAAACAGAAAAGAAAAGTCTTCTTTTTGACAAAAAAACAACTGATGCTCTTATAAAGCAATATAACGATGCCGCTAATACTGACATAACAACCCTGCCTTTTGACCGCTTTGAATTTGTAATGGACGATAGCGGAATCTTTTTTACCGAAGACGAGACTGATTATGTATTCAATCTTAAGGAAAGTAAACTAAGAAAATTGTTTAAACCTGAGGTCGAGCGACCACCGTATACTGACGAACTAATGCGCAGTATGCAATCAAGTCAGCTTTGGAATGGAACTTATTCGAATGATTACAGCAAATTTGCTTACATCAAAGAATTCGATATCTATGTGGTAGACACAGCTACTAAGAAAGAGAAAAGACTTACTTATGGTAGTGAAGAAAAAATGAATGGCCGTCCTAGTTGGGTATATCCAGAAGAATTCGGACAACGTGATGCGTATTGGTTCTCGCCTGATAATTCTAAAATCTCTTATCTTCAATATCAGGAAAAAGACGTACACCAATTCCCGATCGTACACGAATTAACTTATGAAGCTGGCCTTGAGTTGATGAGATATCCAAAAGCAGGTGAAACTAATCCTACGGTTAACCTTTTCATCGTAGATATTAAGACTGGTGACATTGAACAAGTACCTACAAATAGTGATCCAGATACTTATATCGTTCGCCCCACCTGGAGAAATAATGGTAGTGAATTAACTTTTCGTCGCTTAAATAGAAAACAGGATCACTTAGAGCTTTTAGCGTATGATATTAAAACTAAGAAAGTAAGAACGATTCTGGATGAACAAGAAGATTCTTATATCGATCTTCATGATAATTTTATTCAGTTAGATGATAACAAAACGTTTTTGTGGACATCCGAAGTAAGTGGATATAATCACATTTATCATTACGATTTTAATGGAAAGCTTATCCAACAAATTACAAGAGGTGATTTCCCTGTTGCTAGTATTGAGAATGTAGATCAGAAAAATAAAAAAATATATTTCACTGCCTATCAAAATATGGGATTGGATAGCTACTTTTATTCTATTGCAATGAATGGTAAAAATATGAAGAAGTTATCAGAAGGTGACGGTCGTCATAGCATTAGCATGAACGGTGCCGGAGAATACTACGTGAGTACACATTCCTCATTTGATTCACCCTACGAAGCAAACCTTTATGACAGTAAAGGAAAGATGATTCGTAATATTATGAAAGCAGACATAAGTAATGTTAAAAATGCTGGTTTAGAGAAACCTGAGTTTATTACACTAATGGCTGCTGATGGAGAAACAGAGCTCCCTGTACTAATCTACAAGCCAAAGGATTTTGATCCATCAAAAAAATATCCAGTAGTTCTCCCACTTTATGGTGGACCGGGGTATCAGGATGTTACCAACACTTATAAAACTTATGATGGTTATCAAAGAATGGCTCAACTTGGTTTTATTGTTGTTCGAGCAAATTATAGAGGTTCAGGAAATAGGGGTAAAGAATTTCAAACATTGCACTATGGTAAACTAGGAACTATCGAAATCGATGATTATGCCGCAGTAATTGAGCAAGTTACCGAACGTGATTATGCAGATGGCGATCGTGTTGGTGTATATGGACATTCTTATGGTGGATATGCTACTTCGATGCTAATGCTCCGATACCCTAATTTGTTTCACGTTGGCGTGTCTGGCGCTCCCGTTACTGATTGGAGGAATTATGACACTATTTATACGGAACGCTATATGAATACACCTCAAGCGAATAAGGAAGGTTATGATATTGGCTCTGCAATGACTTATGCTGATAAGCTAGAAGGAAAGCTTTTGATCGTTCATGGTTCTGTAGATAATAATGTACATCCAGCAAATACAACAATGCTGGTAAATGCACTTATTGAAGCAGATAAGAATTTTGATCTTATGATGTATCCAGGGAACCGTCATGGTATACGTGGTGCTGCAGGTCGGCATTACAACAAACTTAGATTACAGCATTTGATAACCAATCTGAATCCTGATATTAAAGGACAAGATGAGGTTGATTTCGATCTTATCTGGGCTAATAACTAGTTAGAATCTTATTCTAGAAAAGCAGTTACTGATTTAGTAGCTGCTTTTTTTTTTGAATTAACAATTTCTACGATTCTCAAAAAAAATTATTTCTCAATGTAGAATAACAAGCTAAAAAATTTGACAGTTATCAGATTAAGTATCTTTCATATTTTATATCAATGTAACAAAAAAAGCCCCGAACATTTCTGAACGAGGCTCTAAATCATTATCCGGTATTCATTATTGAATATTAGTGATTCTAAATCTTAATCCATATCAACCGTTTTGAATTCTTTGAACGGATTGAAATTAGCAGCTTCCATTTTCCGCTGGTATGCTGGCCAGTCTTCCGTAAAGAAAGCGTTGATCTTAGTAATTGCACTATCAACTTCTACTTTAGCTAATCTAAGAAGGTTCTCTTCCGTAGCACCTGGTCCATCATAATCATTCCCAAGGTACCTGAATGGAGCAGAGATAGCTTGCATAGTATTTGAAGCTGGGTTTCGGGTTATACCTTGTCGATCATCCCGTTCACCAAAAACCATATTCATAAGAGTTTCAATCTTATTTTTGATTTCTTTGTTTGCATCATTAATCTCTTTCAAAGCTTCTTTATCGCGAGTATCAGCTTTTGCTAATGCTTCATGAGTTTCAACAATCTCTTCGGCATCAATTAGTTGATCAGTTGCTTTGCTCAGAGTTGCACTAAGTTGAGATATCCTATCACGTAAATCAGCACTTTTTCTCAATGCATTCATTGTGACTTCAATTCTAGGATCACTCATAACTTTTATCATAGTTGAATCAGAGAAATCACCATAAGTTAACTTCACTTTGTATGTACCTGGAAGAACATCACCTCCTGATGGCTCTGATGCATCAGGACGAGCCTTACGCCGACTTGCACCTCGTAAGCCTGCTCTATCCATTCTCCAAGTTGTCCGGTTAATCCCATCTTGCTCTGGTGTTCTATCAAAAATTCTAACCTTCTCGCCACTCATATCAAAGATTTCGATGGTTACTTTTTCTTTCTTATCTGATTTTTCAGAATCTTCATCATCAGAATCTTTTTTCAACATCTCACTATTTACAGAATATGTGATGCGCGCTCCATTCTCCCGGTTATCACCTGCAAAAACACCATCAGCAGAGAAACGCATTCCACGAGCTTGTCGCCAGTCAACCTGATAAGCGTCAGGAGTTGCATAAACTCGAATAGCTTTTTCAAGTTCGTCAGCTCCGTTTTTAGCAAGATCTCTTAGTGGTCGAATGTCATCTAATACCCAGAAAGCTCTACCAAAAGTACCAATCACTAAGTCATGTTCTCGAGGATGAATAACCATATCATAGGTGGAAACTGTTGGATACCCATTTGTCCATTTTGTCCAATTCTTTCCAGCATCAATAGTTACATATAACCCAAGTTCGGTTCCAACAAACATCAATTTTGGCTCAATCGGATCTTGAACAAAAGAAAGAGCATACCCTTCCATGCCTTTATCTTTAGTAATATTTGTCCACTTTTTACCATAATCGTTGGTATGCATCACATATACACCCCAATCATCACGACGATAATTATTAATAACGGCTATAGCTTCTCCGGCGTTGTATTTGGAAGCTTTTACTTGGTTCACCCAACTCCCAGAAGGAACTCCTTTGATATTTTTTGTAAGATCAGTCCAGCTTTCTCCACCATTTCGGGTTATATGAACTTTACCGTCATCAGTACCTGCCCAAATCAAACCTTCTTCTAAAGGACTAGGCTCGATAGCCAATATTGTCGTAAAGTTTTCGGCTCCTGTTGCGTCTTTTGTTATTCCGCCACTTTCATACTGCCGCTGTTTGGTTGTATCATTAGTAGTTAAATCCTCAGAAATAATGGTCCATGTTTCACCACGATCTTTGCTTTTGTGGACATATTGAGAACCAAAATAAAGGGTTTCATCATTGAATGGATCAAAATTTACTGCTGAGTTCCAATTAAAACGTAGCTCGTCTCCATCTGGATGCGTTGGTCGCACAAAGCGTCCTGATCCTGTTTCAAGATCAACTCTACCAATGTTTCCTTGTTGTGACATTGCATACACATATCTGTCATCACTTTTATCCATTGTAACGTCAAATCCGTCACCGAAATATAGTTCTTCCCAATACGCGTTTCTAATTCCACCTTCTCTCCAAACATAAGCGGGGCCTTGCCACGATCCGTTATCTTGCATTCCACCATAAATGTTATAAGGAATACGATTGTCAACACTTACATGATAAAACTGTCCTACTGGGATATTATTGATAAATCTCCAAGTGTCTCCAGCATCATAGGTAATATTCATTCCGCCATCATTACCGTCAATCATAAAGCCGGGATTATCTTTACTCAACCAAAACGCATGATGATCTGGATGCACCCAATTATAGTATGGATATAAACTATCGAACGATCGGCCGCCATCTGTACTTTTTGATATGTAGGTATAAATACTGTAAACCGTATTTTCATTAAATGGATCTACATATATCTCAGCGTAATAAAATGGTCTGTTTCCTACTTCTCCATCTTTTTCTACAGTTTGTCGAAGTTCCCATGTATAACCACCATCATCAGATCTATAAATAGCATTTTCCTTTGATTCTACATGTGCATATACAACGTCAGTATTACTTGGCGCGATAGCAACACCCATTCTACCAAGTTCACCCTCTGGAAAGCCATCATCAGAAGTAACTTCTGTCCAATTCTCACCACCATCTAGCGTCATAAACAATCCTGAACCTTCACCGCCTGACTCAAAAAACCATGGCCATCTTCTAAATTCCCACATAGCTGCAAAAATCTTATTTGGATTTTCAGGATCCATAACCATATCGCCAATACCTGTTCTGGTATTCACATAAAGAATTTTCTCCCATGTTTTTCCACCATCAATAGTTTTATAAACTCCTCGATCTTCCGTGTCTCCCCATGCCGAACCTTGAGCTCCAACATAAACAACATCAGGATTTTCTGGATGCACGATTACTCTATGAATATTTCTGGTTTTTTCTAATCCCATCAATTCAAACGATCTACCACCGTCTATACTCTTGTAGATTCCTGCTCCACTACTTTGACTATTTCTTGGATTACCTTCCCCTGTTCCAACCCAAATTATACTTGGATTTTTTTGATGGATATCGATAGCTCCTATCGAAGCAGCACCATAATCAGTAAAAATAGGCTCCCATTTTATTCCTGCACTTTCAGATTTCCAAACTCCACCTGAAGCAGAACCTACGTACATAATATCATTATTGGCATCTACCACGTCTATAGCAGTAATTCTACCGCTCATCCCTGCAGGTCCAACATTTCTCGGTTCCATTGCTTTCAACAACTCCATATCTAATTGCCGGGCAATTATACCAGAAGTATTTGTTAGCAAGGCTAAAACCAATACAAAACTAATCGTAAATATTTTTTTCATGCTTCTATTTTTTAGTTGTTATAAAAAAAGGGTGGCTTATGACCACCCTTTTAAAGTATTAAAATGCTATTAGTCGTTTCCGTCTAAAATTTCATCTATTCGTGCACGTGCATCTTCGAAATGATTTTTAGTATCTCGGTTAAGAGTTCTACTTCCTAATGCACTGTTAATGTCTCTTTTCAGAATTTCTAGTTCATTTCTTACCACTGGTCTGATATCTGACTGGCTAACATTTACAGATCTTGCAAAAAATCCTGCTGGTTCTTCATTAAGAAGATTACCCATAGCTTCTACATAAGCTCTTTGTAAATGTCTTCTGTGAATTCCCGTATTACTCTTTCCTCTGGCTTCAGTCCAAACACCATTTCTTAGATCATCCATCATTTCAGTAAGAGTATAAGTGTTACCATCAGCACGAGCTTCGGCTTCAACTAAACGACCTAGTCTGTCTGGGCGAACAAGATTATTGAGTACACCGGCTTGTGCTCCTCTAAATGTCTCAACTGCAGTCGATTGATTGATTCGATCTAAGATATCTTTGTTAAAAGCCCATGTTGGAGATGAGAAAGCGTGCTTGATTAAGAAGTCAACTGCTCTTTTTTGATCAGATTCTGAAACAACTTCGTAAACAACACCATCTTGCTCATACGTTTTGTAGTTTTGATATACACCACCCACATAGGTAGTTACGTGCCCCATATAACGTCTCCACTGGCCAATTACATTTAAATATAATTCTCCTAGATCATCAAAATTTTCACCGTCTTCTTCAACCCATTCTATAAGGTTACTAGTGATAACTTGAAGATTAGCAAGACCTAACTCACTAGCTCTCATAGCATCATCACCAATAGCTTCTGTTTGTGATCTTGGATCAGCTCCATTTGAATAACCAAACCAATATAAAGGATCGTCGCCGTTTGCTACTATCCAATCATTTAAAGTTTCATCTTCATCATCAGGATTTTCGATATCAGGAAACCAAGTATAGCCCCATTTAGTAGCCCATTTGTCATACTCACCAATTTGAGGATAAAATTGCGTTACGCCATCACCTGGCTGAGCAATGTAGTTAAAACGAGCATAATCCATAATTGATGGCGCTGTACCATGTGTTGAAGTAAATTCAGGATCACGTAATTGTTCCACAGTGTATCCTGGACTTGATCCCATATTATGAGGAAAACCCAGAGTATGTCCAACTTCATGCGCCATTACAAAACGTAGTAAATCACCCATAATTTCATCCGACATTTTCACGTTTCTAGCCAATGGGTTAGAAGCGGCTGTCTGGATGAAATACCAGTTTCTTAAGAGATTCTGAATATTATGATACCACATGATATCACTTTCTAAAATCTGACCAGTTCGCGGATCGTGCACATGTGGGCCAGAAGCATTCTGAATTGGATTTGTTATATAACGCATTACTGAATAGCGAACATCTTCAGGTGAAAATTCTGGATCTTCTTCTGGTGTCGGTGCTTCTTTACCAATAATTGCATTTTTGAAACCTGCTGCTTCAAAAGCTACTTGCCAGTCTTCAATACCTTTAATTAAATGACTTCTCCACTTTTCAGGAGTTGCTGGATCTAAGTAATATACGATCGGTTCAACTGGCTCAACTAATTCACCTCTTAAATATGCTTCTTTATCTTTTGGAACCAATTTATAACGAGTGATAAAACGATTAGTAGCAGCTTTATGCTCTTCTGAGCTGTAATCAAATTGGCTAATCGAGAAAAAACCAACTCTTTCGTCCCAATTTCTTGGCTGTGCAGGTTCTTCAGGAAGTAATATCATCGACTGATTCATTTCCAATGAAAGTGTATTTGTTGAACCATTATCTGGTGGATTTGAAGCGTCGTAAGTCAGAACATGGCGAACTTCAATGTTCTTTGGATAACTTGAAACTTTTTCTACAAAAGAACGACTTCCATCTAATCTTCTAACTTGAAAATTTCTTCTTTGGCCACTGCTTAAACCGCTAATCAAGGCAACATCAGAAGTGTAAAGGCTGGTTACATCAATTACTACACCTGAAGTATCTTTATTATTGGCTTCAATTTTAAATGAATAAACTACTGGTTCAAAATTATTATTCTGAACAGATTTATAGATTGGGTCTTCTTCGTTGGCTACGCTTGAATAAGAAACATGTCTTAATAAAATATTATTCTCTTTTCTTTGCCATCTCACAACTTGTTGGCCACGAGCTTTCTGGCCAGCTCCACCAAAACTTAAATTTTGAACTGCTCCGGATACTCTGCTTACAAGAAGCATCTCGCGGTCTAACATCTCGTTTGGAACTTCAAAGTAAAATTTGTCGTCCACTTTATGCACATTGAATAAACCTTCATCAGTAACTGCTTCTTTTGTGATAACATCACTAAACTTTTTTAAATCACCTTTTTTTGCAGTTGCTCTTTTCATTGCTGATGAATTCCCTGATTTTGTAGTCGCATCCGATGATTTACATCCAGATACTACAAGTACAAAACAAAGAGAAAAGGCTATCAACTTGCCTGTTAACTTAATACCGTAGTTCATTTCTTATCTTTTAGTTTAAAATTCTTAAGTCTTGTAAAGTGAGACTATGCAGCGAGCTAATCAAGTATATTATGAGGAGAGAGTGTAAAAAGAGTTTAATGCAAGCGACATTATTCTAGGTTTTACAGGCTATTTATTTAATCTTAACTTCTAATGAATATAGATTTGTAATTGTAGCTCTAAATTTTGACTATTGAGATTCTACCGCAAATACTGTCTAAACCAAGCTCCAGTTACGTACAAGCTGTTTGGTATTATGATCTACAATCAAAAAAAACAAAAATAGTCAAGGAATCACCACCCTTTGCAATTTACCCTTTAGATATTATTTCTTCAGACACACTAATTGTTTTTTCTAATGAATTCGGTGCTCTCGAATTTTATTTAATGGATTTGGAGGGAGAATACCTAAAAAAGATAGATAACTAATACATAGAAGGTATTAATGAAGGAGGAGTGACACAACGGGGTATTTTTGATTTGGCATGGGATAACTCACTGCAACTGATCACAGCTGGATATATTAACGGAAGTGAGTTTGATGGGTTTAAGATTATTGTTACTAATTTAAAAGGAACATTCTTTAATGAATTTACAAGCGGAATCCACTTAAATACTAAGCCCATGTGGACAAAAGATGGAAACATTATTTTTACCGAACAATGAAATCGTTTTAGTGGACAGATCGATTCAGAGCTAAAGATTTTAAATATCGAAACGGGAGAAATACGCACTTTCTTTTCAAGCAGAGAGTATCCCGATATTACAGGAATTGGTACCAGCGACCAATAAATAAACCATAACAAAAAACCCCGCACTCAAAGCATCTAAAAAAAACCTAAAGTAGCTTCTCATGATCCGGGCACACTAGATAAACTGGATTATTTAACGGGGCTTTGGCAACAAGGGCTAATCAACGACGAAGATTATGATAACGAGCGGAAGAAGTTTGATTAAAAAAAACTGAATTGAGAAAATAAAATTAGACGTTGTGTAACATTTATCCTTTTATATTCTGATATTAGTAGTAAGTGCTTAAAAAAAAATGGTTAAGAGATAAAATTTATGAGCAAATTAGTTTTTATTCTTTCAGTTTCATTGATAGGTACATTTATAGGTTGCGGGCTTTTCGGAGAAGAAAACGAACCCACACCTGAAATTCCCGGCAAACTTGTTTTTTCTGCTCCTGATGATAATGGTCGCTACCAAATTTACACCAGTCTTACGAATGGAACGAAGAGAAAACAACTAACCAGTTCGGGTGCTGAGGAAGCTGAATTTTTTAACCCTTCTTGGAGTAATGATGGTACACAAATTGCATTCACAAGTACCTTAAGAAGTAGTTCTGCCGGGTTATCACTGTACCTTATGAATGCAAACGGCTCTAATATACGTCCACTTAAAGAACGTCCTAATTCTCCAATTGTAACTCCGGGGTCGAACCCTGCTTGGAGCCCGGATGATTCTAAAATTGCTTTTGATTTCTGCCTAAATTGTGAACTTGGTGGAAGTAATTATGAAATTTATGTATATGATTTTGATAAAGATAGTATTGTACAATTGACCGATACTCTTTCGGAAGATGACAACCCAGTATGGAACCCCATTAATAATAAGATAGCTTTCTCATCGAATAGAGCCGATGCGAGTTCTAATGTTTCTGATATTTACACATTAAATTTACAGAATATGGAGGTTCAAAGGCTAACAAATACGGATAACTCAGGTAGACAATTATGGTTTTCAAGTGGTAATGAATTATTATTTTGGTCAAATAACGCATTATTTAAATACAACTTTGAACTTAAATCTACTGATGAAATACCAGTAAATCTATCCACAAATATTGGGTTTAGACCTTTAAGTCTGTCATCTAAAAATAACTATGCTTTGTTAATAACTTTCGATTTAACGGACAGCCGTAAAGATCATAAGCTCCAAATTTTCGATATAAACACTGGAGAGATTAAAGAAGGAATTTCAAATTCAAGATTTATCGGAGCTGATTTATTTGATAAATAATTCTTAAGAATTTATGCAAAGCGCATAAAAAAGCCCCCACCACCGAGTGTAATTTTCCTGTAAGACAATTAACGATTCGGTAAGCAAGGGCTTGGTGTTTATCCCGGAAAATGCCGGGCATAACACCTCCAATATACATAAAAATGGAGGAAAAGATGAAATCTTTACTACCACTAATCACCCTAATTCTTTGTGCAAGCACCATACAAGCACAAAAACAACCAACCCAAATCCGTGAAGTAGCCTGGGAGCAATTTAAAGCCCAAGAAGGAAATAATTGGGCCATAAGATGGAATGAGAAAACCGGATTACCAAGAGTACTAACCGGTGCAACCACCACTAAATATACCGGCGAGCCCGAAATTGCTGCTAAAGCATTTTTGATGGATAACAAAGGTTTATTTGCATTTAAAACCGATCTCTCTGACTTAAGGCATATAGAAACAAAAGAAAACCGAGGCGTTAGGCATGTTACCTTTCAGCAATCTTACAAAGGTTTAAAAGTGGAAGGCGCTCAATACAAAGTACACCTAAGAGAAGATGGCACCGTTGATATGGCGAACGGATATTATTACGATAACATAGATATTCCGATTATACCTGTAATTTCTAGTTTATCCGCGAGTAATACTGCAATGTTAGATTTAGAACTTGCAACCAGCCTGTTTAATAAAAATACATCTGAACTGGTTATTTATCCACAAAACGAGACCTTCTACTTAGCCTATAAAATTGACGTATTAGTTGAAGACCCCTTCACCGATTGGCAGTATTTTGTGGATGCCACAAATGGTAGGATTCTTAATGCATACAATCAAATAACACCGATCTATACAGCATCAGAAGTTACTAGGGATAAGGCAACCAAAGAAAGCACCCTTAAAAATAAAAACCTTTTTGTGACGGGAACGGGCAAGGTGTATCGTAAACATCCGGGACTTTCGTCGGTAACTACCGAAAATTTATTTGGGCTGGATGGAAATGGGAAATTAGACGGAACGTATGTGCGAGTAAAAAATAGCTCAAGTTCTGATGCGTATTCAGCTTCTCACAGTTTTCAATATGCCACTTCCAATACACATTTTGATGAAGTTAGCTTGTACTATCATGTAGATAATTTTCGTAGGAACTTCATTGAAGGCTTAGACTCAGGTAACAATTTATTCAATTTTATTGAAGCTTTTGCCCACAATAACACAATATGTCCAAGCAATGCTTGCTTCAGTCCTTCTACGGAAGATATTTATTTTTCAGATAATCAGTATGAATTTGCCAAAGAAGATAAGATAGTACATCATGAATACAGCCATAAGGTAGTATGGGATATAGAAAGTGGTATTCAGTCCATTGGGGGAGAAGAGGGTTCAATCAGTGAAGGAACACCGGATTATTTTGCGGGATCTTTTACGGGGCGATCGAAAATCTTGGAATATTCGGTACCATTTGCCGAAAGAGATATGTCTAATCCTGATATTTCTTCTTATACAGATTATCAAAATGACTTAAATTTCCCTAATGTCCAATCTCATCGCGGTGGTGAATTCTTTTCTTCCATTTTGTGGGATATTCGCAATAATTCTAATATTACAAATGCTGAAGCAGATTTTTTAGTGTTTGATGCACTGTATCGTGTTTCCGGTAATCCTGATTTTTTAGAATTTAGAGCTGCAATGATAGCTGCTGATAACGCAACTTATGGAGGTTCTCATCTAAATATTCTCCAAGATGCGTTTGGAAACAAAGGTGTTGGGCTACCAACCCCTCCACTTAGCGTAAGTATTGCGGGTCCAACATCTGTATTTGCACCAGGTACGTACACTTATACCGCTAACCCCAATGGTGGCGACGACCCCTACCAAAGTTACACATGGGAAAAAAGACAAGGAGCTTTTGGTTCTTGGGTTTCGTTAGGTACCGGAAGAATTAAAAATATATCTTTTAGTGCGCCTGCTTTTGATGCTGAAATTAAAGTAACCGTACAAGATAATAGCCTTAATACTGCCTCTACCAGTATTATTGTTGTACCTTATGATTGTACTGCTGAAGGAGTTTCTTGCAAAGCTGTAAATGAAGCTGTATTACTTCCTGAAGAATTTGCTTTGGAAAGTAATTACCCGAACCCTTTCAATCCTTCTACTCAAATTAACTATTCGTTACCTGAAACTTCTGATGTATCCTTTAAAATCTATAATTTAATGGGGCAAGAAGTGGCAACGCTTGTAAATGGCCCAGTACAAGCTGGTTTTCATAATGTAACTTTTGAGGCGGGTAACTTAGCCAGTGGAATCTATATAGCTCGTATTGTAGCAAATGGAACCTCTGGTTCACAATTTGTTCGCAGTCTTAAAATGCAGCTTATTAAGTAGGAACTTAAAACCACAGATGTCTCAGAGAAATTAGTGCTTTGTGTTCTTTGTAACTTATTTTAAAAGAGACTTGTTCAAAAACAGGTCTCTTTTTATAAAATTTTCTACCGCAAATACTGTCTAAACCAAGCTCCCGTTACACTTACAAGCTCTTTAAATGTAGGAGGGAAAAACTCATCTTCAAAGGGGTGAGATGCACCAAATGTGTGGCCTGCTTTCCCAATAAGTCTTAATTCTTTTTCTTTTGATCCACATGCAATCTCTAGTTCTTCGGAATTTGATTGATCAACGTCTTCGTCTTCTCTTCCATGAATGAATAAACTAGGTATTACAAGATCTTTAACTCTTCGAAGTGCAATCAATCTATTTGCATGTTCTTTAGTATCATCATACCAAATTTTGTCGACTTTCATATCCTGTCCAGTCCGACTATTCTTGTAAATTGTATACCCTTTTTCTTCCCAATCAGATATTTCTTTATCACTAAAACGAGCTAGATAATCAGAAACAGCCGCCCACGTAACTAAACACTTAATTGCTTCATATTCTGCTGCTGCGGCTACAGCGGTATGCCCTCCACGTGAATGTCCAACTATACCAATTGAATCTGTATTCAAATGAGAATGAGAGTCTTTAATTTCTCCCGTTTGAAGTGCTTTTATTACTAATCCCACTTCATCTAAGTCTTTTGAAAGTGTAGACTTTTCGAATAGATCTAAGCGTTTGTATTCTGTTTTTCCATCACCTATTCCATTGTGAGAAAAATTTATCGCCAATACACCAAATCCATGTCTTGCTATATCTTCACATGCATCAGGGAATGGACCCCAATCTTTAAACCCCTTAAAACCATGCAAGAATATGATTACAGGAAAGTCTTTTTTAGTTCCACTAATTGGTGAATATAAATCGTACTTAATTGGAAGATCATCCTCCGTTAAAATTTCTCCTGTTGATATCGATAAATTATCATATTCCATGTATAACTAGTTCTTTTTAAAATCTAAGGTTTCTAATTTTACGAGTTCACGAATATTGTTTACTTCTTTTTGCTTGAGGTATCTCCATCTTCCCATTTTAACTCCTTTCAAAGTCAATCCAGCATATTCAACCCGTTTGAGCTTAGTAACTTCCGTTCCAAAATATTCAACCATTCGACGTATAAGTCTATTTCTTCCTTCAAATACCGAAAGTTGAAAAATTTGTGGTGCATCCATAAAACGCTTTATAGTATGGGCTTTTGCTTCCCCATCTTCCAAAGGCACTCCACTCTTGAATGTATTTAACTCTTCATCGGTTAAAATTCGTTCCGTTTCCACTTCATAAGTCTTTCTTACACTATAACTTGGATGCATAAGGCGATGTGCTAAGTCCCCATCATTCGTAAGAATAAGTAACCCTGTTGTGTTTCTATCTAGTCGACCCACTGGGTATACACGGGCGCCGGTTGCATCTTCGACTTCATCAAGAACTGTATTTCTTCCTTTCTCATCATCGGTGGTTGTAATGGTATTTCTAGGCTTATTCAAAAGTAGATATACAAATGGTTCAAGCTGAATTCGTTGACCGTCGACCTCAATCACATCTTGTCTACGAACTTTGGTTCCCATCTCTGTTATAGTATTACCATTTACTTTTACTAGACCATCTTCAATATATTTATCAGCCTCTCTACGGCTGCATAATCCTGCGTGTGCAATAAACTTATTAATCCTAATCTCTTCGCTTTGTGTATAATTTTGATCTATACGATTTGGAGCAGATCCAGACTTCTTTTTCTTACGGCGTTGATTACCATTTGCCTGCCCACTTTCTGAATTCTTGTTCATTCTTCCTCGTTATTAGTTGAATCTTCTGATTCGTGTTCTTCTGCTGCTGTATTCTGTGAAAGTTCTTCCTGCTCTTCATCCATGATCATGGATTGTTCTAACAATAATTGTCTATGCTCAGCCATGTCATCATCTTTGAGTATTTCTTCAATTTCTCGAGGTTTTGGTAATTCATCAACAGAATTGATTCCAAAATGTCTTAAAAAGTGTGAGGTTGTTGTATAAAGTAATGGTTTACCAGGGCTGTCAGATCTTCCAGATACTTCGATTAATGCTTTTTCCATCAATTGGCGCAAGATATACCCTGAATCAACTCCCCGTATCTGATCGACTTCTGGTTTTGTAATTGGTTGTTTGTAAGCAACTATGGCTAGGCTCTCAATCGCGGACTGTGAAAGCTTTCTATATGCATTTTCATGTTGAAAGATACTTAGCCAGTAATGAAATTTTTTCTGTGTAACAAAAGTGTATCCTTTTGCTATTCTTTCGATTCTAAAACTCAACCCTTGCTCATCGTATCGGTTGTTAAGTTTGTCAACAAAATCACTAACCGTATCTTCAGAAATCTCAATTAACTCTTCATTCTCTACAATAATAGATTTTATTTTATGCCCCGAAATAGGTTCTTCGCTTGCAAAAATTAATGCTTCTATGACAGAGGATAGTCGAATCCCATCTACAAATTGATAGTCGTTAGGTGTTTGTTTCTTACTCACAATCCCTCACAATAAAAAACCCATCATTTCCCTGGTCCTGGTAAAGAGGCATTAGTAAATATCCATCAGATTGAGATGTGATTTTTCCATGTTTATCACTTGCTAACCAATCCCCTTTTTTCACGGTGTCAAAATTCTGAAATCCCGGATTCATAACGAATTCATCTCCATCCTCTATAATATGCTTATAATGGAAATTAACTTTATGCGGATAATCACTCACTTTCCCCATCAGATAACTGTAGAATTTTCCAAAATCCTCCACTTTATCTGCAGAAATAAATCCCTGACTAACAAACAGTACAATTAGTCCTGCTAATGCATTTTCTTCTGCATCTAATGTACCATGTGTACCCGTTTCAAAAGCAAACCCTACATGACCTGCATCTTCTACATAATCCATGGAAGTTCCAATAAGGGTACTCTGAATACCAAATATCAAAGGAACTTTAAGCTGAGTTAACAATTCAATATGCCGTTCTTCCCTTGGGGTTATACTAAACATCCCACCAGAACCCGAAAAAGTATGCATATCAATGTATATCACTTTTTCATCACTATATACGATTGGATCTAGAATACAAAGCAGCTCTTTTACCTCTGCTCTGTCAGCGCTATTCAACTCATTAAATGGGGTTCGACGGATTTTATCTAAAATCGAAGTTACCCAAAGCCTATTCATATCTTCATCAACAAAACGTCGATTTTCTTCTAATGCTTTGATATTACCTCTTAATCCAACAAACCTGCCATGAATATGTTCTTTTAAAGGCTCTAATAATTCTATAACTCGTTGAATTGCAGAGATACCTGTTGGTTCATTTCCATGAATCCCAGCAATTGCTATTATTGTTGGTCCTGGATTATCCCCTCTTACATCACCAATAAAATGTTTGAGAATACGCTCTGTATGTTCACTTTCTACTTCTTGAAGAACTTCCATCTATTTCTTAACCTTATTTTCGTCGACTAATGCATGCAACAATCGCCTCGTAATATTCATAAAATTACCTTCAGTAATGATACCAACTAATCGGCTATTCTTCACTACCGGTAAACACCCAATTTTTTGTTTTTGCATAATATTCATCACTTCAATTATGGATGCTTCAGGATGTATAGTTATTGGATTATCAATCATAATATCTTCAAGAGTCTGATTTTCATATTCTGAAGTTTCATTAATAACTTTAGAATACTCCCTTAACACCATTCGCATAGAAACCAATCCTAAAAGATGTTTTTGATCATCTTCAATAGGGATATAACGTATCTTTCTCCAATCTAAGAGGTTAGCTGCAAATTCAATCAAATCATTTTTTCGAGCTGTAAACAAATCAGTAGTCATAAATTCTTCCACTAAAAGTGTGGAGGGTTTCCATGTGGTTACATCTTCGACTCTAGCTAATCCCCATTTATGTACAGGCTCACCTTTTTGTTGATTTTTTGCCATTGCTCCTGTAATCGTTGAAAGTGTATGTTCACGATTGTGATCCTTTATCAACTTTCCATAGGATTTAACAACCCAGTATGCACCTGTTTGAGCGCTTTCAACTCGATCTTCAATCACACCTAAATAGGTATCAATATCTGATTTAAGTATGTTTACTTTTTCCAGTCCAGATCGTGCAATTGGTAGCAGTTCTTTCTTTATAAGTTCTCGAGCACTTACTTTTTCATCATTTGTCCATACAAACTTAGTATCTAATCCCATTTTTGAAGCTGCAAAAAAATTCATACGTGCATCATCAAAATCTAACACTTTTGTAATATCAGGGTAAGCATCTTCCATACCATTCATCAATCCTAACCAAAAGGCTGTATTCGCAATCTCGTCAACAACTGTTGGTCCTGATGGAAGTACTCTATTTTCTATTCTTAGATGAGGTTTTCCTCCCCCAATTCCATAACAGGGGCGATTCCATCTGTACACTGTACCATTATGAACATTCAATGCCATTAATTTTGGAGGAATACCGTCTTTCATCAATTGTTCTACATCCTCTTCTACTGTAGAACTTAAAAGGACTCTGTACCTTGAAATATCTTCTTTATAAATGTCTAGGATACTTCCCTTCAACCAATCGGTACCAAATGTAACACGAGGGGATGTATCTCTTAAATGATCTCCTACTTCTCTTGTGTCTACAGATTGATGGAACAAAGCAATTCTTGTTTCGGCCCATAACCGCTTTCCAAGCAAAATCGGAGAGTTTACTGCACTTGCTAAAACCGGAGCTGTAATCGCTTGTGCTATATTATATTTTGATACAAACTCGTCTGGTTTTATCTGCAGATGTACTTGAAATCCTGTGTTGCATCCCTCTAATAATGGGGTATCGAATTTCATAAGAAGTTCATCCATTCCCTGAATTCTTATTTCGTATTCTTTTCCCCTCATGTTATCGATAGCATCACAAAGCGCTTTATAGCGAGGAATAGGCGTAAGATTTTCTATTGCGACATCAGATTTACGAATGGTAGGCAAAATTCCCGTAAGTAAAATATCGCCTCCTAAACCCTGTACTTTTTTTCTTACATACTCTACTTCTCTTTGCAGGTTCTCTTCAAGTTGCGAAAGACAATTATCCTTAAACTCAAGCGGGTCCAGATTAATTTCTACATTGAACTTAGCTATTTCGGTAGTATAATTCCCTTCTCCTAAAGCTTCCATCACTTCCATTGCTTTAGGCATAGCTTTTCTATGCTCATCAATCAAGCAAAGTTCTTGTTCTGCTCCAATTCGGATTACATCCGTTTCGAACCAATCCTCTTTCAACATTTTTTCCAAAGCACGTGCATCACGAAGTACATACTTCATGAATTTCTGAACGTCTTCATCACTCTTTGCTATTTTTACTCTTTCTTCGCCCATGTTTAATTTGGTTCAGTTTACAGCAGACTGTAAATACCGACTTTATTACACTTTATGCAAGTTTTTACCGAATTGACTCAACATTAATATTTATTCTAACAATATTAGTGCTAATGTCCGATTCAAACTCGTAAACTTCCATTATTTTATGAAGTAGCTTTTCAATAAAATTCCCACCTCTTTCAACTGGCAGCTTTAACATTACCTCCCAAAAGTAATTTCTGTTCATCCACGCTATTGCCGCTGGGGAAGGTCCCAGGGATTCAAGCTCAGGAATAACTCTTTCGAGTACACTTTTTATTTTAAAAGCAGAAATTCTAACCTGACTTTCATCCCCACCTTTCAACACAAACTTTACCAATCTTGAATATGGAGGGTAATTAAGTGTTTTACGAAAATGTAGCTCTGCATTTGCAAAGCCATCATAATCGTGTGTTTGAGCAAATTTCAATGCTTCGTTATCAGGCTGTCTGGTTTGAATAAATACTTTCCCTGGTTTACTTCCTCTTCCTGATCTTCCTGCAACCTGACTTAGTAACTGAAACATTCTTTCTGATGATTGAAAAGAAGGAAAAGCTAATTCAGTATCTGCATCAGTAACACCAACTACAGTTACGTTTGGAAAATCGAGACCTTTTGCTACCAGTTGAGTTCCTACTAAAATATCTGCCTCACCTTTCGCAAAGGTATTTAAGATCTTCTCATGTGCTCCTTTTCTAGAAGTAGAATCTCTATCAAATCTCAAAACCTTCGCTTCTGGAAATAAACCTTCAAGTTGCTCCTCGACTTTCTGTGTACCTGAACCTTGCTCAGATAAAAATTCGGAACCACATTTTTCGCATTTGATATCAGCTTTCCTAGAATATCCCGAATAGTGACAAATCAACTGATTTTTTCTTTTATGGTAAGTAAGGCTAACTGAACATTCGGGACTTTGTGGAATATGTCCACAAGTTTCACACTGTAAATAATTTGCAAACCCTCGCCGATTATATAAAAGTATAATTTGCTCTTTCTTTTTAAGGGCTTCTTCCATTGCTATAAAGAGAGGGATTGCCAGATCTCCTTTCATAGCACCTGTATACTGCTTCAAATCTATAATTTCTACATCAGGAAGCTTAGCTTCTTCATGTCTTTCTGTAAGCAATAGTAGTTCTGCTTTCTCTTTTGAAGACATGTTTAATACTTGCATACTTGGCGTTGCAGAACCCATTATGACCACTGAATTCGTTAAGCTGGCTCGCATAATAGCCACTTGCCTTGCATGATATCTTGGTGCGGGATCTATTTGCTTATAGGAGTTATCGTGCTCTTCATCTAAAATAATTAACCCTAAATTCTGAACCGGTGAAAATATCGCAGAACGAGGTCCGATTGCAATCCGCTTTTCACCTGATTCCAATTTTTTCCACGAATCTACCCGCTCTCTTTCATTCATTCTACTATGAAGAACTGCGATTTCTTCCCCGAAAATTCTATAAAATCGCGATACGGTCTGCGGTGTTAATGCAATTTCCGGAACCAAGACAATTCCTCCTTTACCTTTATCAAGAACTTCCTTTAAAGCATGAATATAGACTTCAGTTTTGCCACTCCCAGTAATTCCTTTCAGTAAGAAATTCCCAAACTCTTCTTTTCCTATTGTTTTCTTTATGGCAGAGAATGCTATTTCTTGTTCATCATTTAAAGCCTTGATTGCTGATGGATCATAATCTAACCCTAAAGTATCTGGCTGAACCTCTAATTCAGTTGCCTGGATCCAGTCCTCATCCTTAAGCTTATTGATCACATAGCTTGTTATCCCTAATTCTTCTGTATCTGAATTTCGAATTGGAACTTCTTCTTGAATAAAAACCTCAAGAGCTTCTACCCATTTATAACTCTTATCCTGAGCTTCTATAAATTTTTTAGCGGAATGCTTATCCTTTCCTTTTGCCCAATCCCAGGCCCGTTCTGTTTTTGGCGTAATTTTAATATCCGGTTCTTCCCAGATTTCAAGTGCTCCAGACTTTAGTAATTTCGTAAATGTTTTATTGAGGGAGGTTCCTTTGTATCTCTTTTTAAGGGAATCCACAGTTAAAGAATCATCTGCAGAAATGTCATCAAAGATTTCCTGTTCAGCTTTAGACCTTAACCCCAGGTTATTCTTCTCAGCAATCTTCACTCTTTTTTTAGATACAAAATTTAGTCCTGCAGGCAAGGATGCTTGTATTGCTTCTCCCCAACTACAATAGTAGAATTGATGAATCCATTCTGTTAGTTTTAGTAACTCGGAAGAAAGTATTGGTGATGAATCTAACACTTCCCTGAATTCTTTGGTCTTAAAATCAGGAATCACATTATGTAGTTTAACTACTACACCTATTGCAAAATGAGAACGGAATGGAACCCAAACGCGCATTCCACTTTCAATGCTTTTCTGCATATTGTGTGGAATTTCATAAGTAAATGTTTGTCGAACAGCTGTTGGAAAAGCTATTTCAGCAAAATTAGGCAATGGTTTAGCGTTTTATTTTTAACTATAAAAGGGGCTGAAAGCTTATCTATTTAATTTACTGAAATCAACTTTTTAGATGGTGAACAATAAATAAATAATGAGAATCAAAATTGGCAGTGAAAATACAAGACCACTTTTAGAATGTGTATATTTTTCGGTTTTCATAACTGCCTCCTAAATTTATTTATTTGTTACTAATACACATGAAGTTGTATATATCCCCTAACTATAATTAGAACAAATTGTTTCATTAAACGAACCGCATAAACATGTGAACTCAAACAAATCCCATTAACCAACATTCAATTTCCAACATCCATTTTGCCTATTTACTGTTTTTTTTAGCAGTTCGATTACTTGAATAGAACATTGCAATCAATTCATCACTCTCTTTTAGTGTTTCTATAACATTAGAATTATTAGCTAAGAATTTTTTTGAAATAATTATGAGATTAACCTTGGTTTCTCTTAGTTC
>Ga0136600_1000221_pt1 | contig 31565 bp, 33 predicted proteins | sample AntRauMFilla2698_FD_104634 | JGI IMG/M metagenome (GOLD analysis project Ga0136600, IMG submission 104634) | Saline lake microbial communities from Rauer Islands, Antarctica - Metagenome Filla 2 #698 | ecosystem: Environmental > Aquatic > Non-marine Saline and Alkaline > Saline | place...
AGAGCAAACTTTTTAAGGTTCAATAATAGACCAAGTCTCTGTTATCATAACAGAGACTTTCAAAAATTAGATAGACTCAACATTATTATTATAATTTATCAAATACTTCAGCCTTGCTATACCCCCCCTAGATACACATGAAAACGAAAGGGAATAAATGAAGGCATTTCAAATTACACTACTTATTTTAATTATAAATTTTTCCACACCTCTATGTGCCAAAGTGGATGTTCTCTTTCATCCTTATGATGATACTTTTAAAGCGATAATAGAACGGATGAAGTCGGCCCAAACGAGTATTGATATGGCCCTTTATAATATGGATGATAGCCAAAGAAACCCCATCATCAAGTACCTCTCTTCCCCTGCTGTTCAAGAAAGAATCAATTCAGGAGAGCTTAACATTAGACTACTTTTTGAGGGTTTTGAATCTAAGGAACAAAACCTTAAGAAGATGCTTGATTTAGAAAAAATTGGCATTGATGCGCGTGCATTAAAGTCCTCAAAGAAGATGCATCATAAATTTGCGGTCATCGATGGCTTCAAAAGCGACTCATCTGTTATTACAGGCTCTGCAAATTGGTCTATGAGTAGTCGATTGAATTTCAATGAAAATATACTCTACTTTGATAATGAAGGTGCCATTTCTCAAATGTTTGCAAAAGAGTTTAATGATCTCTGGAATGTGGCCAAGGAGGTAGGGACTTCAAACCACTTTATTTATCCTAAAATGGAAAAAACAGACTCTTCTCCTATTAATATCTTTTTTAATATTGAAAATTTTAACCTTTCTAAAAAATCAATCAGTAAGAAACGTGGAGACCAGGGTTTTCGCCTCACCAAGGAGATTGTTAGGGCCATTGACTCAGCTAAAAATTCTATAAATATAGCAACCACTCGATTTAAGTTACGTCCTATTTACAACGCCGTCTTAAGGGCTGCCAAAAGAGGCGTCCAAGTCAATATAATAGTCACCATGGGCGAGTACGAATGGTTCAAAAAGAGAAGGGCCCTAACCCCTAGGACATGCCAAAATGAATTTGAACGCAAGTGTTCAACCAGTCAAAATTTTGCGGCAATGCTTTCAAATAAAAACTTCCCGGGAAGTGAAAATGTTGAAGTTAGGCTTAAGTTTTTTAATATTAAAACCGGTGCCTATTTAAACAAACAAATGCATTCAAAGTACATTATCATCGACCAACTGACACTTCTTACTGGTAGCTTCAATTGGTCTTACTCCTCAGAGTTCAATCATATTGAAAATATTGTAAAAGTGGAAAGCCGAGACTATCCAGCAGTTCTAAGGAAGTTCGAGCAAGACTTTTCAAAGTTATGGGATTTAAGAAGAAGTAACTTAGAACCACTGCAAGCCAAGATTAAAGAGGCATTGAGGCTTAAGAGAAAGATTAAATGTGGATTTCCCCCCATGGTTCTAGAGTACCCTGAAGTTGACTCCTTGCTTAGGAGAGGAAGAAGCTTTTGCCAATAAATTGAGAAAAACGACCTATCAAAAGGATTTCTTATGGCAGCAGCCCACCTAAGTCATCGAATTCACGAAAGGTCTTAGGTTTGCCAGAAAGTCTATTAGAATGGATATATGAAGAAGTACGCATATTTATTCTTAGATATTTTCCTCTCAGTTCTAAGCTTATCTGTCGCAGTTAGCTTAATCGCAACATCTAGCTTCACGATGAATTTACAAAATCAGGGCGTAACAGGTGTCGTGACCTCACTCATTTGCCTTATTCTGCCTTTCTTCTTTTTCCTACCAATGAGAAGACTTGTGCCCGGTCATTCATTTTCAGAGAAAATAGTGACCTTTGGATTAGTCACAACATTAATCAACACTGTCATTATTATGCGTTCAAACCACATGATCTTTAATCATCCCTTGGCAGTTCTGTCACAGCAAAATGTTCAATGCCATGGTGCCTATGCACCAGTGACAAGACTCTTAGGAGCAGACCGAATTAGCAAAGGCTTCATAAAGTACCATTTTCCAACGCTATCGTTCCTTCATAATGAATATCAAGACAGCTGTCGTGTCTTAAAGGTCCAGTCTTGGGTTAGCCTTAAGCACAAAAAACTATGCTTTAACCAAGACAAGAAGCTTTGCCTCTATAAGGTCTTTAATCATCTTAATAGTGAATCCCAACTGAGCACAAGTGGCCACATAATCTACACTGCAATCACCGCCTTAGAGGTGTTTAAAGAGAAAAGAAGAAGGGAGCAGAAAGCAGAAAATAAGCTCAAAATCAGTCTCGACTCTGGTATAGACCTCATGAGTGCAACCAACTATATAAAACTAAGCATAATGAATACATCAATACCCTATGATGAGCTTAAGGTTAGTGAGAAGCAGAAACAAAAAGTGATGAAGCTTATCTCTGAATTTTCCCCTACCAAAGCGGGCTATATTAATTATTTAATAGATTATAAAAATTTTTGGTATAACTTGACCCAAAGTTTACCTGAGCTAAATAATGATGAATTAAGACTGGCCCTTGTTTATTCCCTCATTCATAAGACGAGAGCTCGTTATATAGAAGTCTCCAAAGCTAAAATGACTTCGCTTAAAAAAAGTATCCACCTTAAACTTGAAAGCGCTCTTGAGAAAAAGGAACTTACAATAAAGGAGTATGCACACTATAAGTCTCGTCTTAAGGCCATCGAAAAGAACCTCTCTTACACAAGTTCTCTATGAAAAAGAAACTCCTCCTTCTTATCCCCATTATTATCATCGCCTCTTTTTCGATACGCTTTATTATTCTTGCGAAAAGAAGCCAAAAAATGACCGTACGACTTGGAGTAACTGAAGACAGTCTTACACCTTGCCAGAGTGAATCAAATTGCTTTGCCGGTGAAGTTCAAGTGGAAGGAGAAGATATATGGATAAACCTTAAAGAAACCCTCAAAAAACAGGGAATGAATAGAGAAGCAGGAGATGAACAATATATATATTATACTGATAAATCCTCTCTCTTTCATTTTGTTGATGATGTCGAGTTTCTCTATTCACCAAGTCATAAGACTCTCCACTTTCGCTCTTCTTCTCGAGTTGGAAAATCTGATTTAGGCGCCAATAAAGAGCGTATTCTCAAACTACTGCAAGCACTTAAGATACCTTTCAAAGAAAACTCCCTATAATTTATCCACACTCCATTTAAAGCCTGTCCCTAAGCTGATACTACTTCAAAAATTGATAAGGGAGAGAAGAGATGAGAGTTTTAGCCTTAATACTATTTGTAATTAATTTAACGGTTAATGCAGAAACCTATGTATGTGATATTATTGAAACAAACCAAACAATCACCTTTGGTAAAGTAAAGTTACTACCGACAACACCAGATTGGGATCAAACAGCTCAATTCAAACTATCCATTCAAACGACTGAGCTGCCCTTCCCTGACCATGTTGAGCAAGGCATAGCGAATGAGGCAGATGTTTATTTCACCTATGATTCACTTTCTTCAGATATTTCATTTGCTATGTATCTTGATGAAAATGAAGCCGTTAAGTTCAAGTTCAAGGGTATTGGCCTCTCGTTTAAAGATTGTCGTTACTATGATTTTGACCAATCCCGTTAGTCAAAGAGAACTCCAACAGGAGTAAAAAATTGGCAGGCAAAATTAGAAAGGCTCACAGAGAAGACTGTGCTTTTATTCTTCGTTTGATTAAAGAGTTGGCCATCTTTGAAAAAGCGCCAGAGAAAGTAAGTTTAAGCCTTCAGCAGCTACAAGCAGATGGATTTTCAGAAAAACCACTTTTTCAAGCCTCGATAATTCAATGGAATAATATTAAGGTAGGCTTCTATCTTTATTACTTTCGCTATAGCACCTGGAAAGGAAAATCTCTATATCTCGAAGACCTCTTCGTTCTACCAGAGTACCGAAGAAGGGGGCTCGCTAGAATGGCATTTGTTGAGCTTAGTAAAGTGGCACAAATTGAGAAATGTGGACGTTTTGAGTGGCAAGTCTTAGATTGGAATGAAGGGGCCATCTCATTTTATCAATCCTTCCAAACAGAGTTGGATAGTGAGTGGATAAACTGTAGACTTGAAGGAGATAATATTAAAAATCCTCAAGGCTTTATTAAAGATAACCAATCATGATCGAAATCAAGACTCAAGAAGACCAAGACAAGCCCGAAGCTCCATATCAATATTATGGTGAAGAGCTCCAGTACTTCTTAAATACCCATAACTGGCGCTCTTATGTCTATAAGCACTTGAAGGGCCACCTAAGTGGAGATATTGCCGAAGTAGGTCCAGGTATGGGCTACTTTTCAACTCTCCTGGCCAATGAGAGCGAGGTCAACTTTCTTGATCTTTATGAGCCTGATAAGCATCACTGCAATTTTATGAAAGGTTTAGAGTTTCTTGATAAGGAAAAGGTAACCCTTATTGAAAGTAAGTTTCAAGTTACTGAAAAAAAGTATGATCGAATATTTCTCATGGATGTCCTAGAACATATTGAGAATGATACAGAAATGCTCCGCAATCTAAATTCTTCATTAAAAGACGATGGCCGCATTATTCTACTTGTCCCTGCCCACATGTTCCTCTTTTCTGAGTTTGATGAATCCATTGGACATTTTCGACGCTATAACCGAAAAATGTTTCAAAAGAACTGCCCAAGTGAACTGAGAGTTGAAAGTTCAATTTATCTCGATAGTGTTGGTATCGCGGCTTCTTTTTTTGCCAAAATTCTCAAGCTCCAACCCTCTAAAGGTACCTTAGGAATTTGGGATAAAATCTTGGTGAATATAAGCAAGCTCACGGATATTATTTTCTTTAAGAATCTAGGAAAGAGTTTACTCATTGTCTTATCAAAGAATAATGATTCGCGAAACTAAGACATCATCTAGTTGGCAAACTTTATCATATAGCGACGACTTATAATTTTAAAAAGATCCGTATTTGAAGAGTTCTCATAACCTTGAACAGGTAAGCCGCTGGGTCCCCTAAGAACCTCGTCCTCCCCTCTAAAATAGCCTCCGCCACGTGGGAAACGCTTTCCTCTATAATTTACGCCGTTGTCACCTTTAGATGACGCTGGTGCCCTACTCTGTGACTCTCGATTCATCTCTGAGGAGCTGATAAGCCCATTGGTCAAAGCACTATCTTTCTGGCTTTCGCCACTGTCTTTTTTAAGCTCTTTTTCCTGTTCTTTTAAGAGCTTTGCCAGACCTGAACTACTACCTTTCTCACTTAAATTATTTGGCATAGAGCGACTCTGAATAATTCCATCAATAATGCCACGAACCTCTCTTCTAAGAGGACTATGATGTTTACGAGCACCTGGGTAATCAACTACAGACTTAAAGGTTTTAAGCGCAGGCTTAAGGCAATCAACCTTTGCACATTCTTTATAGGCCTTTGCTCTTCCCGATAGCTTCTTCCAAGCTTCATTATTGGCCAAGGTACTGGCGATTTCTTCGATACTTAAAGATTGGTCGCTTAACTTATCTGAAATTTCTCCTAAACCTTCTGCCATTTGAGTAGAGTCAGTAACTAAGTTTTGAAGTTGTCCATGAACAGGTAGGTTTCGAATAAGAAAGCTTTCCTCATTATGAACATACTGCTCACAAAAGTTAAAGGAGTAACTTGGTGGTGAAAAGTTATAGAATTCAATCTCATCTCTTGGCATAGAACTATTATAAACGGCCATTTGGTTTTCACCTTGAGGAGTATTACTTTGGCAATTATTGAGAAGACTTCCCCTGGTTGGCATAAGATTTAAATTTTGTTCAGAGATCTGTGCCTTCATCTCAAAGAAGTCACGAAACGTTTCAGCCGTCCTCTTTGAGCGCATCAATGCATCTTTTTGATAGCCACCGGCTTCTGCTTGTTTGTCAGAACTTTCTCTATAGTCCCTAAGCTTTCCATCAAAATATTCAATGGCCTGACTTTCATCTCCCCTAAATAAGGCTTCTTCTGCTTGTCCAAGTAAGACATTTTCATAGGCTGACTCAAAGGATTGTTCATTATCGGCAGTTTGATAATAACCTACCTCAGGAGTAATAATTTCAGGAACAATATATCTAGCTGCATTTTCTCCTGCTTGAGCAACAGAAAGTGTACTGGCACTAATCCCTTCAGAAAGTTCGATTTCAGCTTGTGGGTTCGTTAATAAATTATCCATGGAATTCATAATAAATGCTGGCGACCTAGGCTCAGTTTTAGCTGCGGCCATAACATAATTGGCTTGGAAGTTCATCATATTAGAGACGTAGTATTTTTGTCCTGCTCCCTCCGGGAAAGGGTGAGCAGCTATCCCACTTACAAAACTTTGGTCAGTAAAGAATTGATTACTGCTTATACTTGGATCATGACCCATGCCAACGAGAATTCCATAATCATGTGCACCAGTAGTGAAATCTTGAAACCTTTCAGACCCTAGCTCAAGTGCATATAAGTCAAGACTCGATATAAATAGTATCAATACTAAATTCTTCTTTAAGAAGCTTAACAATGAAACCTTTTTATCTATCAATCCGTTCCTCATAAGTTATCTTTCTTCTTCATCAACTCTTTCAAATTCACATGAACCTCTACGAAAGGCCCTTGGATTGGCACAATACTCGCGCACCACTGCTCCCTCTACTTCAGGACAAGAGTTTTGAACTGTTCCCTGGCAGGAATCTATGACTTGTCTGGTGAGCTCTTCATCTTGTTCACTCTTTGCAGGGTCACCATAGGCATCTCCACTACTTGGCACACCATTTGGACTGTAACCAGCGGCGCCCATCTGATTCATAACCTCCATGCCTGATGAGACAGGATTCATTCCATTATTACTGTAATACTCCTCGCTATTTCCACCACCTGCACCGTCTCCATAACGAGCATCTGGTGCGATGAGCTCACCACTTGAAAGGTGAGCAGTTGAAGTGTCTCCACAAACCATGCCTTGCTCAAACTTCGCTAGGCCTTCGGCAGCGGTCATCTCGCTACCCCGGCTAGGAGGCGTACTATTATTGTGAAAATAAAGCCAAGCGCCACCTCTCTCAGGTGCATCAATCCCATTCGAACCATTTGAACCCATATGGTTCAGGCATAACGCTCTCATCGCTTGCCTCTCTAAACCAAGGCAACCAAGCGTTCCCGGACACGGTGGTTGGGAACAGCCATAGAAGTCGTGAAACTTATACATTTCATTATGCATTGGAGTACTAAAATAAAAGGAGGTCAAGGCCACATCTGCTGGCAGGCCTAGTTCATCTGCAAGGTCACGATAAACACTAACATGTCTACATCTTCTGCCTGGAATACAAGCTTGATCTCCAGAAACTGTCGCAATACCATTTCTTCTTTTGCATCTATCAGTGGGCATATTTACACTCGTTGTATTTTGATGAGAAACAGCAAGACGAGAACCGTAGCCTGTCCAAAGACGGATAGGACTGCCACCTTTAAAAGTTCCAATCCACATAGTTGTTGAGGAAACATCACCCTGAATTCCCTGAGCAATAACCAAAGCGCACTTACAATCTTGCCCGCCACCGGCACACTGAGAAAGGTAAGATATTACAGCTCCTCGCCAAACATCAGAATTAATTCCATCAGGAGGATCGCTCAAAATACTTTGTAACCTCTGTGTATCTGCTCCAGGTTGAGCAAAAACCAAAGAGGACAGTACAACAAAAGTGAAAGGTAATAGGACTCTTATTAACAACTTCATCACAACACCTTTTCGGGTTAATATTCACTAATCTTTATTTTAGAGGGGAGCTGTCCTGTATCAGAGTACTTTCTCTAACCAACTGCTTTTACATACTGAACACCCTGTAACCTATGACCAGTCAATGAGGCACTCTCTCAAACAAGCTTTTAGATTTTAATGCCAACAAATCTGGGCAGTTTTCAATGATGCTTTTTTCTTCTAAGTTCTTAATTTAATGAGAATAGTAAGACTAGGAGGCCCTCAGTTTTGCACTGAACTTCGATTCAACTTAAGCTTATAAGTGCTGAAACCTTGTACTGCTGGAGTTGTTTATGTTGATTCGAAAAGGTGTGCTCAAGTCATTCATTACGTTCACTATCCTAAGCCTAGCGCTTACCTCCTGTGAAACCCCAGGACAAATGTCCTCGCAAATACCTCAAGAATTTAAAAATAATCCTGATGCCAGAGAGGCCTGGGAAGAACTTACAAACGGTGGTACAACCCTCCCATCAGCTGAGGAGTTGACTGTCGCCTTAAGAGATCCAGGCGATGGCATGCAGTCTGATTGCTCTCTCACAGTCACGATGAGTAGCAGAGGTAGCGACGCTTTTGATGCTAGAACTGGAGAATACAATATTACAAACCAGGCCCAAAGGGTGTCCCTTATCAATGAAATTATCGCTGCTGGACCTGACAGACTCGGCACAACGACCATAAGAATGCCCAATGGGGAAATATATGAAGTCATGAATGATAATGTTACCCTACCTGACGGGACCTACGTGCCTTTCACCTTTCCCGAGGCCCAATCCATAGCCAGAGCATGGGGCTACCAACTTCCAAACTCAGAGCAAGCGATAGCAATAGGTCGCCTAGCTGCCTCAAGTGGAAATCAGCTCCCTGCCATTACTCGTGAGCCAAATAATGGACAGGCCAGTCAGCTAAGAAGCGTGAATGCGCTAATGAATGACTCTCGCATGCGCTCCCGTGCACAAGCAGGCCAAGAAAACTTAATTGATGGTCATTTTAAATGGTATACAGATACTGGCAGAATCTATGGCTTTGCTAAAGGTAATGGAAGATTTTACCAAAACACACCAAGTGCAGCCCACGTGGGAGACCCTACTTACTACGATTACTCCCACGGCGTTAGGCTGATAAGAAAAGTTCAGTAAACGGTATAAAAGCTACACTCATAGTCACGCGTCTGGCTTTTATATGAACAATTTATCTGTTCGGCGCTCAAGTAAAATGAACCCATTGCACCGTCAGCATCGCCACCAATATCGCTTAATACATTCATGAGGTTTACTGTGTTGGAAAGCTCCTGATCAAAGGAAAAGCCCCTAGTTTCTTCTACCTTCTTAAAGCACTTAGGTCTTCCTTGAAGAAGACCCCCACTTTCTCTCATCTCACCCGAAACCTTACAAAACACACTAGCAGAATCTAATAACGAAAAACCTTCCTCATTTTCCACAATCCCTAGCCCACTTTGATAAAGTGCCTGAAGAAGACTTTGGGCCTTTTCGCCACGGAGCTCTTTACGGTTTAGATCAGCACCATTTGCTGAGAAACCTAATACAAATAAAAGGATAAGTAGTTTAGTCATAGTTCTCTCTCTTTAACGTTTATAAATTGGATAAATATGAGGTTCTTTATAGAACAGATCCATATTAGGGGCGACTTTCAACTAAAATACATGAAGAATTTACAATCTTAGGCAAAAGCTAAATACTGTAAATATATGAATTCTATGAGTAAAAAAGAAGTGTATTTACCAATCATAGCCGGAGCCCTTTTTCTTTTGTGGGTCTTCTCATCTCTAAGACTTTCAATTCCAAATAATCTTATTGCTGATGAATTCATCTATCTCAATCTAAGGCACCTAGAATTACCTTGGCACAAGTTTATTTTCTACAATCCTGGCGACTTCTATGGCCATGGCCCTCTGCTTCCCCTCCTTCATTCAATTTTTATAAAGTTAGGTGGGCAAATTTTAACTTTAAGATATTTTCACTTAAGCTTGCTTCCGATTATCTTTCTTCTCACTTTTTTGTTTAAGAGAAAGTGGACCTTTAACTTAATGATTTCTCTAACTCTCCTTTTCTTCCATCAAACCCTGTGGGCTCAATCAACTTTATTATTTCCAGAAGTCATTCAGGTTACACTGGGGATTCTTACCTACTTCCTTTGGAAGAAGCAGAAACTTAAGTCATTTATGACAATCGCAACTCTCAATATTTTTTTAAGAGAGTCCTCACTCGCTTTTATCATCCCTTTAATGGTGCTCGATTTTACAAAGGGAAAGCTAAAAAATCGCTTCGCGAACTACACACTTCCACTCGGCTTTCTTTTTATACACCTAGGGTTTACCTTTTTAGGTGGCGCTACAAACCCAGGCTGGGAGCAATATCACTCCCAAGGTTTTTGGGTTGAACTTCATCATATGCTTACGACTATTAATTACTTTATTCCCCCAATTGGGGGTCCACTTCTTCTCATTATTTTTGTGCTTAGTCCTCTCGCACAATTTGATAAAATTCAGAAGTTTGTAACTATTTATCGGAAAATGATTGAACTCATATTTCTATGCACTCTCATAATCTTTTTACTTACTCTGTTCGGTTTAGAGTTATCTGATCCAACTCCCCTTACCCTTTCTAAGCTTATTTACCGCAGTAATGGACTTGGTTGGTTCACTTTTGGCTTTTCTTTACTACTAGGTATCCCGCTCTCCCTCATAAAGCTTCCTGACCAACTATTCTTTGCTCTCTTTTCTTCTTTACTAAATGTAGCCTTCTTCCTTTGGTATCAGGCTCATGCACCTAGAGAGATCATTTTACCTTTTGTGATGCTTGTTTGGTGCTTAGGTACCCTTTCAGACTCATCATGGAGATCATTTCGATACACTGCCAGTATCGTTACTTTTATAGCTTTTAGCCTTTCACCTTATTTGCTAGGAGAAACGAAGACAAAGCTCTTCCCCTTAAGAATACTGAATTTTAATGAACTTAGAACATTAGATATGCGCGATAAGAGATTTTTACAAAGAACCTCTCAGAATAATATTAGATTCAAATATGAAGACCAAAACCTTTTATATCTTGAAGACTCTAGATTAAGCCCCTACCAAGTAAAGAGTTCAATTGAAGCTGATAAAGTTCTTAGTATGTATCCTCACTTTAATGGTCAGGCCATCGATCAGGGAGAAGCTTTATTTCTTTATCCAGAAAAGAAATAATTTCAAAATTATTCCCCATAATATTAATATTTTTGTAATCTCCAAGCTGTGCCAACTTTTTAAAACTTGAAATATCTCGGCGGGAATTATTCTTATAAATGATAAAAGGACTCAAATTCTTCTCTAGAGAAAACGTCATTAGCTTTTGAAGAATTTTAGAAAAAACTTCATCAGAAAAAGGGTCATTAAAAAAATAGATCTGATCATCAGCTCTAAATTCAAAATTAAGAGCGTCTCCAACGATACATTCATAGCTGTCAACGGAGAGACCTTTTGTGATGCGATTAAGCTCAGCTAATACAACAAGCTCTTCTACCAACTCAATTCCACGTACTTTTTTAAAGCCATAATCATAAGCTAAGAGCATGGCCTTGCCAGTCCCAGCTCCTATATCAACAAAGCTACCCGTTGGCGTCAAATTCAATTTTTTTAAAAGAAGTCTAAAAGGAATTGAACGGACAGGTTGATAAAAGTTAGCAAAAGGAGCAGACTCATGCTCTTTCTTTACGGCTTTAGTATCCACAAACTCATGGGCTTTAATACCTTTAAGCTTATCTTCAAAGAGATCTAATAGAGCAATAACAATCATACTAATTGTTTCAACAACTCCTTGCTTTCTAATACCCAGAAAAACGGAGTGTATATAGATACTAACTGAGCTTTTTCCCATGACACTATATTACTTAGAATTTATTACTCTTCAAAGAGATAAAGCTGCTCAAGATCAGTAATTATATAATTTCTTCCAACCTTTTGAATAAGATCTAAACTTACCAAAGTTTTCATCACTCGTGTGACAGTCTCACTAGTCGTATCTGAGAAATTAGCAATTTCTTTACGAGTCCAGACTTGTCCAGAATACTTAAGCTTCAAAAAGATGAGAGACTCTGCAACTCTTTTAGGTGCGCTTTTCTCAGACAAGCCCACCACTCGTAACTCGGCGACACCAAGCTCACTTGAGAGCTTATAAATAACTTCCAATAGGAACTTTGGCCCTTCTTGACTTATTCTGATGCATTCATCCTTCGAGATTACAATTAAGGTAACCTGATTAAGAGCAATAGAAGTGCCTGAATAGGCTTCATTAATAAAGAAAGAGGCATGGCCTAAGATGTCGTTCTTGCCAGAGATTCTAAAGAAAGTCTCCTTCCCTAGCTCTGAAATATAAGATAAACCGACAAGACCTGATTTCACAAAGTACAAATACTCTGGAAAATCCCCCTCATGATAAATAATTTCGCCTTTTTTATAGGACTTCTCATGCTTCTTCTGAATGAGTTTACTCATAGTGTTAGAAAACATTAGCAATCCTAAGGTGAATCGATTGATAGCAACCTTTTAATACTAAGTAAAATAACTTGATAGGAGGGGTAAATTCGACATTTTTTTGGAAAAAGCCTTAAAAGTCATTTTAAAGGACAGCAATACTCATATTCACAGGAAATAATTTTGAAATATCATACAAAAAGACAAGGATGTGAATATGAAGCAAATAATTTCGATTACCTTTTTTATAATTGTAGCCTCTTGCAGCTCTAGCTCAACTAATGAAAGCACAGGTCAGTACTTTGACTCCGCCACCATCACCGCAAAAGTAAAAACGGCACTCGCAAAGGACAAGAATATAAAATCTTCTAATATCAATGTTGAGACATATAAAAATATAGTTCAGCTAAGCGGATTTGTTGATGAAAAAAAACCAAAAGATAAAAGCTGAGGAATTAGCCAATAATACTCAGGGAGTGAAGAAGGTGCTCAATAGTATTGAAGTGAAAGCAGGATTATGACCATTTAAATTAAAACTTTTCCAAACATATTAAAAAGGGGCCAATAAATGAAGATGAATATCAGATTAATACTAATATTTTGCCTATTAAGTTTAGGGTGTACAACAACAAAGAAGGCAAAGTTAGAAAGTAGTAAACCCGCAGAGGTCGTAAGCAATGTCCAAGCCTTAAGAAATGACTTAATAGAGTCTAATTCAGATTTATTAGCAAAGAAATCGTTTACCTTAGGAGAAAAAAGTTTAAAGACTGCAATCGAAGGTCAATCGAAAGATTGGCCACGCGACAAGGTTCTCGATAAGCTGGCAGAATCAAAGGCACACTTCTTAGATGCGAAAAGAATCTCAAGGCTAAGAAAGATTGTTCCCGAGAATATACTTGAAGCAAGAAGTGATGCAATAGAAACAGACCTTTACTCTAATAAAGAATTAAAGAGGAAACTAAGTAAGATAGACAATGCCATCATCAATGATTCAGCAACATTTTCAAAGCCATTATCGACGGAGAATCTATCCCGTTACCAAATGAATTATCAAGAACTTACAGTTGAATCTATCCAAGATAAAAAGTTAGGTGATTTTAGAAAAATTATACAATCTGCTGAAAGAAAAGAGGCGAAAAGGTTGGCGCCAGATACATTGAGAGATGCAAAGAACAAGGTAAATTTCTCTGCTAATCTCATACGTTTAAGTCCAAAAAACTCATACGGCTACTCAGAGAGCATAGGCAATGCAAAAAAGGCGGTAAAACTTCTTGATGATGTCATGAATAAGTTAGCTGTAGAAGCAAAAGGATCATCCGAGGCGACAGCTCTTAAGCTTGTCTACCAAGAACAAACCTTAGGAAACTTAAATGATGAAGTTAACTATCTCCAATCTTCTTTAGAGAGAACAAGCGAGGAAGTTGGAGAGGTTGCAGAAGACCTTGCCAAGACCGAAGATGAGCTCGAAGTAACCAAAAGTAAGTTGAGTTTTCAGCAGGCAATGGAAGAAGCGAGAAAAAGCTTTAAGGAAAATGAGGCCGATATCTACCAACAAGGAGGAGACCTCATCATTCGCCTGAAGAAAATAAGCTTCAGGTCAGGTTCTGCTCAAATACCAGCTAAATCAATGGCGCTATTATCAAAAGCAAATTCGATCATTACAAGACTTCACCCAAAAGAGGTAAAGGTTGAAGGTCATACTGATTCATTTGGAAAGGAAGCCAACAACTTAATGCTCTCAAAAGAGAGGGCAAAATCCGTTAAGAAATATCTTAGCTCACTCGATGTACCTTACAAGGTAGATGCTCGCGGCTATGGTGAGTCAAAGCCAATTGCAAATAACGAGACAAAAATGGGAAGAGCACAAAATCGTCGGGTAGACATTGTCGTAAAGGGTGAAGCACTTTAGACTCTTTTAGGAAGTTCAAATTAAAAATAAAACCCCTCTTTAGAGCTTAAGGAATGGAATGATTAAATTATTAATAGGAAGCTTACTCATAATTTACTCAAGTCAGCCTCTCATGGCCAAGTACAGTGGTGAACTAAATATTCGAAAGCATCGATGGAAAAACCGTTTAATCCTAGTTTTGATACCGTCAAAGAAGTCTCAAATCTGGGAAGAACAGCAAGAAATATTTCAGAAATTAAAATCAGAGAATGAACAGCGCCGCTTACTTCTCATAAAAATTCATAACTCAGATAAAGGTGTATTACGGAAATATAAAGTACTTAAGCAATATCCGATTGTCCTTATTGGATTAGATGGCGAGGTGAAAGCGAAATACAAAAGTCCAGTTGAAATGGATTCAATATACAGGTTGATAGACTCTATGCCAATGAGGCGTCAGGAGATGGAAGATTCACACTAAAGTAGAACGAATCAATGAGTTAGTCAGATTGCAAATCTCGCCTTGAATAGGAAAAGTTTAATGAAGCTATCACCTGTCCCTGACACAACCATTCATTCACTTTGACCTTCGTCATTTTCCCTCTACTTAGTTTCAGTGTACTTTTAAGTCTTACGAGGTGCCCCTAATGATGGTCAGGAAATTAATTATAAGGAAGGCGATATGGATAAAGAGTACACATTACCAGATATACCAAAGGTTAAAGAGATTTTTTCAAGAAAGGTTATAGCCTTCAGCAAAGAATTTAAAATATTCGATGCTATTAAGAACTTTAATAAATTTCGCATATCCTCCGCTCCTGTCACTAATACAGACAATAAGGTTGTTGGTTACCTCTCAGAGAGTGACTGTATTAAATACTTAAGTAATTGCCTATATTACGATGAAGCAAGAAACCGCTCAATTGAAACTTTCATGTCAAAAAAGCTAGCGAAGGTAGATCTGGAATGGGATGTGTTTGAACTAGAGAACTTCTTTATCAAAAACAACTTAAAAAGTGCTTCAATTATTGACGATGAAAATCACTTACTAGGTATTGTCTCGAGAAGAGATATTCTTTTAGCCTTTGAAAAATATCTTAATGCTCGTGAGAAGTATAAAGTCTTCATCCAAATACCTATAGAATTAGACCTTAAGCAAAGAACCAAAGTAATAGTTGATAATTACAGAAGTCATTTCTAAGATTTAAATTGGCTGAGTTATTTAAGTAAAAGACCTTAACCGATAGTTTAATGATATTCCCAATACCTCTTGATTGAGTTCATCAAACAACTTAAACCTATTTATTATCAATAAGTTAGCTCTTTACTCTTTGTTAAAGAAAAATGGAAGAGTTTCTGTTATCACATAGTTAAAGTCCATCTCTGTACCTATAACCAAAAGGAAGCATAAAAACGCAACTTGTAACTGATTTAAGGCGAGGTAAGTTGAGGAGGCGGCATGAATATATTTGATTACACCGACTACTCTACTTATATTAAAGAGACTTTAATGAATAGGGCAACGGCCCTTGGTAGTATGAATGAAGTTGCTCATGACCTTGGTTATAAAAAATCAAGCCTCATCTCCATGATCATTTCAGGAAAAAGAAAACCCTCTGTTGATTTTATCCATCGCTTTAGCGAATACTTTAATCTTAGTATCTCTGAAAAGAGTGACCTTGAGTCGAAACTTTGGGGTACAGAGAATAACCAAGGTATTAAAACCATTTTTCTAGATACAGCTCTTTGCCAAAGACTAACTCACTGGTCATTCCTCTTAATTCTTAACTTGATGGCATTAAAGGGAACAAGCCCTGACACAAAGAAAATGGCCATAGACCTAAACGAGGATGAAGAGTTCATTAAGCAAATAATAAAAGATATTTTGGTCTTAAAAGTTTTAAAGCCTAATGAGTCGGGAAGACTTGAACCAAAAGCCGTATATAAGTTATCTCCAAACTGTGACACCTTAAAACGAAACAAAATTGAAACCAACTTTATTAAGCTTGCCTTAAGTAAACTTAATAAACAAAGTATTAATGACCATTTCTTAGCAGGAGAGATCATTAATATAGAGGAATCTAGAATTGAAGAGGCGAGAAAAGAAGTGAGTGACTTTCTCTTAGGTTTTCAAAAAAAATACTATCACTCAGAAGCAGGTGTTATGCATCGTCTAAATGCTCAGCTTTTTAAATTTTAATTTGTTCTACTCGGTCTTGAGTAGGGAGGTTATTCTCAAGCGATTGGGAATCTTTCCTCCAAGTATTTAATAATTTCATTAGATTCGTACATCCACTTATCCCCTACCCTAAGACAGGGAACTTTCGGGCTGCCGCCCTTGGCAAGCAACTCAGCTTTCAACTGTTCATCAGTATTCGCATTCTTCAATTCGATGGGAAGGTTGAGCCTTCTCATGACCCTCCTTACTTTTATGCAAAAAGGACAAGCACTAAACTGATAAAGAGAGTATGACTTCAGCTCTTGTTCAACTTCCCTTTGTTTTTCCTCTGCTCTGTGACCTAAGCTTGGCTGAGTGAGGAAATTAAGAGCAAGTAAGACTTGACCTATAATATACCGAAAGACCTTCATGAGTATTCCTTTAGACTATGAGCGAGCCCGAGCTCCAAGAAGCTTACAAGCAATTTGAGCAGACTTTTGGTTTTTGATGATTTTATGCCAAGCATCTCCATCTTCATTTACCATCTCAAGTAGCTCTGTGAATGAGAAAATAGGCTCATTTAATTCCTTCAGAGTCATTGACGATAAATTTTCATATAAGAAGCCTTTTAAGAGGCTTGCCACTTCATTGTTTTTTATCGTTCCACTAATATAGGTATCACCTGCGCTTTTGTCAGAAATATCATAATGCTTGAGAACAATACCTTTAATACTCTTTTCAATTTGCTTGAGCTCTTTTTCAATATCAGCCCCCTTTGTCTTTGTGGTTGGGATGTAGAAAATATTATTTCTCATTCCATTATAAGCGGAGGCCATCATGGCAATACCTGACTTCTTGTGCTCAATATCGGTAATTTCACCCGTTAGTGCAGCGGCCCTATTATTCGTTGATCTTTCAACTGCTATTAGAAACTCTCTATTGGTTACAACATAAACATAACCTTCTGCTTCGACTCTTTTATTAGTAAGAGTGGGATGCTCTTTTCTGATTTTATCAATTAACTTTTGCATCATTCCGTCACTCATTATTCAGACTCCTTAAAGCTTTAATTAACAACTAGAGGTTATGGGAAATGCAATGCTTTGCCAATTATTGAACCATTTGAATTGAAAAAGAGTCCTCAGCTTTGTATGCTCTTGTTATGATTGAAGCCATTTACCCAACCCTGCTCAAGGATACAGGAGCATCAGAAATAATCGATGTTCAGCTTATTCAGGAGCTCTGGAGTGGATATGGTGAACTTCAAAGGGTTTTTCTTGATAGCGGCTCAATCATCTTAAAAGTAATTAATTTATCTGGGGACTCAACTCACCCCAGGGGCTGGAGTACAGATATTGGCCATATGAGAAAAAAGACCTCCTATGAGGTAGAAACTCGCTGGTATCAAAACTTTAAACATGAACTCCTGGGGGCGATATTCCCAGCTCATATCGCTAGCGGGAATGCAGAGGGATATCAGTATTTGATACTAGAGGACCTTAAAAGTAGAGGTTTTTCTCCCAAGATATCGGTTGAATGGAAGGAAGTCGAAGCCTGCTTGAGTTGGTTGGCGCACTTTCATCGTTTCTTTCTTGGAAAAGAGCCCAAAGGTTTATGGCCGATTGGTACTTACTGGCATCTTGGTACTCGACCTGACGAACTGAATGCTTTGCAAGACCTGAAGTTAAAGGAAGCAGCTCTTAAAATTGATTCAAAGCTTAATAGGGCAAAGTACAAAACCTTTGTTCATGGTGATGCTAAACTTGCGAATTTTCTCTTTAACAAAGAAAGTGCTGCTGCGGTAGATTTTCAATATATAGGTGGTGGAGTCGGAGTAAAAGATGTGGCCTATTTTCTCAGTAGTGTTTACGCAGAGGACGAGCTTCAAAAGCAAGAGGCTCAATCCCTTAATTTTTATTTTAGTATCTTAAATCACCCTAAAGCAGAAGAGGAATGGAGAGAACTTTATCCCTTTGCCTGCTGCGACTTCTATCGTTTCTTACAAGGATGGTCTCCCGGACATTGGAAGTTAAACTCTTATTCAGAAAAGATGAAAGAAAAGGTCTTGAAATGTCTTTAAATCAAGTGCAATTAAATGAGTTGCTCGAAGTTGCCAAAACAGCGGCCTTAAAAGCTGGCGATATCATCAATAGTTACCAAGGCAAGGGAGTAGAGGTTCAATCAAAAGTAGGTGGAGAAAACTTGGCCTCGCAAGTTGTCACTGAAGTTGACTTAAAAGCAGAAAAAGCCATTTTGGAAGTCCTCAATCCGACCTTGAAAGCTTATAACCTAGGCCTTTTAACAGAGGAAACAACTGATGATAACTCGCGTTTTCATCATGAACACTTTTGGTGCATTGACCCAATTGACGGCACCCTCTCTTTTAGTCGTAATGAAGATGGCTACAGCACTTCTATAGCCCTCGTTTCTCAAGAAGGCGCCCCCCTATTAGGAGTTGTGAACAACCCTAGAAGCAAGACTCTATATTATGCTCTTAAAGGATTAGGTGCCTTTAAAAATGGCTCCTCCTTGAAAGTGAACGCTCCTGGAAAAAGTCTTACTTTATTATTTGATCAAAGCTATCTCAAATACCCACACTATAAAAAACAGATTGAGGAACTTGAAAAAAAATTAAAATCACATGGTTATCAATGCCTTATTCACCATCACCTTGGTGGTGCCGTCATGAACGGAATCACAACAATTGAAATGGCACCAGCTCTTTACTTTAAGTTTCCCAAAAAAGCAGATGGTGGCGGAAGCATATGGGATTTTGCAGCAAGTTCTATCATTCAAGCGGAGGCCGGTGGCTTTAATAGCGACTATTATCTTAATAAATTAGACCTTAATAGGACAGACTCAACATTTATGAATCACCAAGGCATAATTTATGTTAGTTTTGATTCGTTGCTTGATTTGATACCAAAAATTTAAGTGAGAAAAGAGGAAGAATAAATGAAATTAGCCATAGTTTTTATTTTTTTCAATATGATGACCTGTTGCTTTGGGAATACCCTAGATGGGGTTGTTACCTACAAAAATGCACAGGCAACAGGTGTTCTCTATATTTTTGCAAAGAAATTTGATGGCTCCATGCCAATGCCTCTTGCTGTCAAAAGAATTCCCAATCCTAAATTCCCTCTTAAATTCAGCCTTTCTGCAAAAGATGCGATGATGAAGTCAATTCCCTTTGAAGGACCTTTCAAAGTAATCGCACGGCTTACGAAATCAGGGGATGTGATGGACAAGTCTGGTCCACAAGGTGAAACAAAGAAGTCCTTGGCCATTGGAACGAAAAAAATCACTATTGAATTAAAATAGTATGGCGCTATCTGTTTTGTGAGCGAAACCCATTAACCGAGTTTACTATCTCAGAAATATCACTTGGGTCGTAGTAGGAATTCCCGCTTAATCTTCTATTAGAATCATTAACCTTTGAGAAATATACTTTAAAGCCAACAGATGCTGCCACCTCACCATGAGTATTGCCGGCAATGCCAGCCGAATAAGTTGTATACTCATTTAAGCGTCTCTCCACTGCCACACCAGCAGAGACTGTTCCGAGGTCTGCTAGACTTGTTCCAAGTGTACCGAAAATAGCATTCCCTTCAGCATCTTCATGACGATAGTAAGTTCCTATCGTGAGAGGGATTTCTCCCTGATCCGGTAATTCAATACCGTTAAAAGAAAGTGTTCCCGCTTCAATGTTATAACGAAGGCCACTATCAGAACTAAGTAAGATCCCACCAGAGCTTACGCTGTCGTCAACACCGCGATTAAAGAACCCTAACCCAAGGGCTATGTCCCTTCCATCTCCATTTTGGCGCCAATCATCTTGGTAATCTAAAATACTTAAATTATTATCAGCATAGTAAAACTCAAGTCCTTTCTCTCTTCCAAGCCGAACCTGCATTCGATCCCGCCCAACAGCAATAAAATCGTTAATCCTTTCAAGGTCAATAATTCCACTTATTGTATTCAGATATTCTTCAATATTCTGTTTTTCTAGAGATGCCGATAAGGCAGCTACTGCATCGTCCCCTATTTTTTCTGAGGTAAACTTAAAAGGCATCACTTTAATTTCAGTTTGATCGCCACCTTTAAAAACCGTTCGTAAGTAAAACTTACCTGCCGCCTCATCATAACTAAATGAAGCAGATAATTCTCTGGCATTTCCATCAGCATCTGTTGCACTAAATGAAATGGTGTCCCCTAAGGCCACTCCTATATTGGAAAAGCCACCATCCTCTGTTGTTCCTATTGCTACTGTTCCTTCAGCCCTTATTAATCGGCCATCATTTCCATTCTCAATAAGAATGCCTCCATCTTCAGCAGGGCCGCTCATGGTAACCGAATTTACACCTCGCCCTTCAAAAGAGAGGTCCAGGTTTGTTCCCCCACTTCTCAGAACTCCGGTGGTGTTAAGGTCGAAAGTCTCCCCATTAGTACTACCGATAAGGCTATTGGCTGAGTAAGAAAGATCTCCAGAAGAAAAGGAAAGACCTGTCACATCCGCACTAATAGTTTCACCGTCACTATTAATGAGAGCATTTCCAAAACTTAACCTCTCACTGTCACCTACCGCTAGCCCATTAACAATCTCAACTTCAGTATTGCCATCATAATCGAGAGCGTTTAGTTCATCTGCGCTCAGTTTGTAGCCGTTACTCTCTCCCGTAATTGAAATGAGATTAAGCCTATCTCCATTAGGTCCCATCTCTAAATTGGCAGAACCAACGGAAACAAACTCTCCCGGCGCCATGGAGATGTATAGATTGGTAGCTTGACCAATATCAGTGTTTCCTCTTTGAAAAAGGCTTAATGAATCCGCTGAAAAATCATATCCATCATACTCGCCAAGAAGAGATGTCATATTTAAACTTTTATTTTCTTCTAAATAGTCGGCATCACCTATTTGGATAAACTCACCATCCTGATTCTTTATGAAAATGCCAGTAGCGTTGATCGTTTCCCAGCCTCCAACTTCCGTATAGTTAAAAGTGTCAGCACTAAAGTCATAGCCATCTTTACTACCAGTAAGTGACGTCAAAGCTAGTGAGCTTCTATCAGGGGAGACTCGTACATCAGCAGTGCCTACGGCTACAAAATCCCCCGGTCCTTTTGCAATATAGAGATTAGTGGCTTGACCAATATCCGTGTTACCTCTTTGCATGAGATTCAATTGATCAGCCGAAAAGTCATAACCATCACTACTACCAATGATGGAGGTCATATTGAGACTTTTATCTTGCTCTGAATAATCTGCTTCACCTATTTGAACAAACTCACCATTTGCATTTTTAATAAAAACACCAGTAGCATTGGCCGTCTCACTTCCATTTACTTCAGTATAATTAAACGTGTCACCACTAAAGTCATAGCCATCTTTGTTACCTGTTAGGGAGGTCAAAGCAAGTGAGGTTCGCTCGGGAGACACTCGCACATCAGCAGTCCCAACAGAGATAAATTCCCCAGTCCCATCATCGATATAAAGATTGGTTGCTTGACCAATATCCGTGTTACCTCTTCTTATGAGGCTCACTTGATCAGCAGAAAAGTTATGACCATCACTTTGACCAAGAACAGAAGTCATTCTCAAGCTATTATTACTCTCAGAATAATCTGCTTCACCTATTTCAATGAATTCGCCGTTTTCCTTTCTAATATATAGCTTTTTACTATTTATTTTATCTCCACTATCCGACCGCCTAAAGCTTAAACTCTCTCCTCCCCAATTTGTTGGACCAGTTGTATCGAAATCTTGAAGTTCAAATCGAAATTCAGACTCATTTCCGCGAAAAGAAAACCGATCAATTGTGGTTCTATTTTCAGTCGTCGTTGAACTAAAAGTCAGGTTTTCACCACCCACTCGGTTGGAATTCAATCCAGGCGTAAAACTGAGGTTGTCCACTGTGCTAGTGTATGTGTCACCACCAGTTTCAACATTTAAAGCACTCTGGGTGCCATCAAAGGAAAGAGATAGGCTACCTTCTTCGGCATCAATAAGCGTTACACTGTCTGGAGATAAAGCTGATCCAAAAGCAAGAGGTACAGAGGTCAAGGAGGGACTGCGAACCCAAAGCTGGCCAAGATCATCAGCAGAGGACATATCTTGGCCCCTAATAATCCCGCAAAATAACAATATAACAATGAAAAACCTACTCCTCACCATTTAGACTCCTAAGAGTCTTTTCGGCTTTACTGGGCAAATACTATAGTAAAAAAGTAGGTCTGGGCGGTGTATTTTTAGATACTCAGCTCATCTCACGCGTAGATTATCGAGGTTAGGGGCACCAACCGATTGCCTCCGAACTTTTTAGTTACTCTAGTAGCTGATGAAAATCGAACTCTGGAGTTTCATCAACACCAAGTCCTGAGCTCGGAAGTTCTCTTAGAGAGTAGCCCATGTACTTACTATAATCTCGATCAATTTGATTACGAAGTGCCTGAGAAGCTCGGTACCAATCCCATTTTTCATTTTCTTGAGAGCAAGTTGATACCTCATCACCCGATAGTCCCCATCTTAATTCAGGGCAAATATAGGGATTGAAAGAGAATTTAAATAGGCGATCAATGGCCTCATCAAGATTCATCAAACGAACCTGCCCATCAGACTTTCTTATTCGTAATTGGCACTTTTCACTCGAACTCTTATAAACATTCTTTAAGTCTGTACGAAGATCATTACCTTGGTAATCTATAGTGAAGTTTGGCGCTTCCCCGATACCAATAAAAGAAGCCGTCGTGTTATAGATCTCTCTTACAGAAGCTTTTAGTCTGGCATCTCGTGATGGTGTTGAGTATGTTTCCCACTCTCCATCAGTTCCATATATATTTTCTGGTAAAGAGTTTGGATGGGACTTTTGGCTAATATTGTCATCTATTGCTTTTTCTACAGATGCGATTCTATCTTCAAAATCGCGACAAAGATCACCAAACATAACACTAGCTTCTTCGATAGGGTCAATAGACAAACCGTTAAGAGAAAGTCTCGCTCTAACAAATTGGGTGAAAGGAAAAGAAGTACCGTTGAAGCTAAAGTCTACCTTTCTCCAAGAAGTCTCTCTATCGTTATCAGGACCGAAGTACTGCTCAAGGCTAAAGTCATTCAAAGAGCTGTTTGGTGTAGGGATATACTCTGAGCCTCTCAAACGATAGGGTCTAAATCTGACGAAGCCAGCACCGATATTAACAGAGCTTCTTGAAAATTTCTCACCGTAAGCAATGTAGGTGATTGAGTTATCAGGATGAGCATCTATAAGGTAGACCTTTCCTGACTTTGTTACTTCAGCAACAACTCCAATATGACCTGCAGGATCGTAGAGAACTGTACCAGGAAAGATCGCCTCTCGGGTTACCTCTACTGGGTAGGTGTCTCTAAATACTGAACCCTGGTCAAAAAGACCACCATTAACTCTAAAAATTGCTGTAGATACTGAGCCTACAACTTGATTGAGGACAGTATTGATATTATCACCGTTTTTAATTCTTCCAAGGCCCGTGACCTTATTTCCTGTTCTAGAATAACGGATATCTTTGCCAGCCCTTTTTTGAAGTTCTTCAAGCTGATCTTTTAAATCTTTATATCTTTTTCTTACCTCTCGCGGACGAGAAAAGAATGAATAGCGATCGTACTCTCTCTTTGCTGCATAAAAAGCCGTTCTCACTCTATCCAATTCTGGGCTATAGAATGTAACTCCCTGTGGAAAGACAAAAGGAAGCTCTCTCATAAAAGCAAAATAAGCTCTCAATATGTATGGCAAGTCAGCACAGTCAGCGAAGATATTTCTTAGCGCTTGAGGATTATTACGGTAAAATAGTGGATTTGCCTGTGGGTTTTTTATACAGTTATCGGCAGTGGTACAGACTCCATTTTTAATGGCGACTCCCAAACCTTTGATAAACTCTGAATAAAGAGCTTCTTCAGAATTATTCCACTGACGTGAAATTTTCCAGTTGAGTTCTCCTGCAACTGATAGTTGAGTAAAGCTTAACAAAAAGGTAAGTAAGATCGCCTTGAGCATGATTTCCCCATTTAAAGTGTGTAGGAAATCAGTATCTATTTATCCTTATTACGTCTAGCTCCTGTGTAAAAAAGACTAGAGGACAAGACCTATACGGAAGGATCGATTTTTGATTTTTCCCGCTGAAAGCTTCTCAATTGCCTGTTCAGAACGTTCTTTCTTTACGGCAACATAACTCACAATCGCTAGGATAGAGATATCTCCCACGTCCCCAGGCTCTAATTGGGCTTCTTTCACTAGGGCCCCTAGGATATCCCCCGGTCGTAGTTTGTCTTTTTTCCCACCGCTAATGAAGAGAGTCTGCATCGGTGGAATGGCCAAAAAATCTTTGGTCTCTGGCAGTTCATCTAATGAGGAAACTACACACTCCGTCTTTAACAGTTCTTGAATTTTATCAAGCTTATACTGCTCCTCTGCAACTAATAGGCTAAAGGCAAGCCCCTTTTTCCCCGCGCGCCCTGTTCTACCGATCCGATGAATATAGTCCTCAGTGTCGCTTGGCAGGTCATAATTAATAACAGCAGTCAGGTCTTTAATATCAAGTCCTCGCGCTGCCACATCCGTTGCCACTAAAATAGAGAGGCTTCTATTTGAAAACTTAGTCAAAATTTTCGTTCTCTCATTTTGCTCAACATCGCCATGGATACTTGCTGCTAAAATACCATTTTCGATTAAAAAGCTAGCAAGCTTATCGGTGATCATCTTTGTCTTGCAAAAAATGATCAGTCGGTCGGGATTAAATTCGCCTAAGATTTTAAGTACTGCTGCGTTCTTATTCTTATGACTAGGTAACTGGTAAAAGTATTGCTTTATACTTCCCTCTTTGTGCTGCGAATCAACGACAACTTCCTGGGCCTCAATTTGGATATTCTTACTAAGCTCAAAAATATTATCTGCGAAGGTTGCAGAAAAAAGGAGGGTCTGCCTTTTTAAAGTAAGTTGTTGCTCAATCCCCATAATTTCATCATAAAAGCCCATATCTAAAAGCCTATCCGCCTCATCTAAAACAAAGGTTTTAATAAATTCAAGAAGAATAAACTTTGTTTTGATAAGCTTTGCTACTCTTCCAGGAGTCCCCACAATGATATGGGCACCGTGGTCAAGAGAGCTCTCCTGATGGTGATAACCAACCCCACCAGTTATTGTGAGAACCTTAACATTTTTCATCCGACGTGCTAATTTTCGCAACTCTACAGAGACTTGCTCAGCAAGCTCTCTCGTCGGGCAAAGGATAAGTGCCTGGGTATCAATATTTTTAATATCTAAAGTGTTGAGAATACCAAGACCGAAAGCTGCCGTTTTTCCGCTACCCGTTTTTGCTTGCCCAATAACATCTCTGCCACTCAAAACGATAGGAAGTGCCCCGGCTTGTATTGGGGTCATTTCGTTAAAGCCAATTTCTTCTAGGCTCGAGGATAGTTCAGATCGAAGAGGGAGGTCCTTAAAGGCTTGACTCATTCTGGGCCGTTCTCTTGTTCATCTTTTAAACTTCCTTCATCGTCTCCAATAAACTTTATCCTAATGGCGACAGGTCCTTTCGGGCCTTCACTAACTTCGAATTCAACAAGGTCATTGTCATAAATCTCTTCTTCAACTAAGGCAGAGGCATGAAAGAATAAGTCCTCTCCTTCGTCATCAGGAGCGATAAAACCAAAGCCCTTTTTTTCTTCAAAGAACTTCACCGTTCCCGTAAGAATAACGCCAGGATTTACTTTTGGTGCAACTTCCTCACCCCAAGTAATGTCAAAGATTTCCTTAACCTTATCACCTTTATGAATTTTCTCTAATTTTGCGACCACAGACTCTTGGCTCTTCTCATCTACTAAGAGGTCCTTTCTCTTTCTATTCTTTGTTTTTTCAGTATCGTACTTTACGAGCTCGACTAATATTTTTGACATGGAGTCCCCCAACTTAGGAGATACCATGTGACAAGGCCTATGAAATTCAATATTTAGAACCTTATAAAGATTACAAGTTAAAGATATTTATTGATTTCTTCTTTAATGATTGGGATTTGAATGGGTTTATTAAATACTTTTATAAAGTAGTCACTGCCAGTGTAATCGATATCTCCAGTCACAAGATACTTAGGAATACTTGTTTCTAGCCTTGAGGCTACAACTTCTCCATTTTCGCCAGGTAGCCTAAAGTCAATAAAGCAAAGGTCAGGCGTCCTCAACTTTATGGCCTCTAAAAACTCATCCGATTTTGTAAAGGTCGACACTTCCATTTTTTCAGATTCAAAGATCTCCTTAAATAAATCACAGAGCATTTTCTCATCATCTAGATAATATAGTAATTTCTTCATTTCACCTCCTTTGTCACTACACTACCCTTTGGGAAGGTGATTTGAAAGCAGGTGTTCGCCGACTTCTCATCTAGAGCGACTTCTGCCTTATGGGAATCAAGAATACCTTTTAAAATAGATAAGCCTAATCCTGTGCCCTCCCCCACTTTTTTAGTAGTGAAGAAAGGATTAAAGATTTTGTCCTTGATATTTTCAGGTATGCCTTTGCCTGAGTCGGTAATGCGCAAAATCAATTGATCAGACTCTTCTTTTAATTTTATCGAAATCCATTTTTCGTTTTGATCTCTAACAGCATCGATGGCGTTATTCAATAAATTTATAATAACCTGTTCTATTTCTACTTCATCACAAAATATCTCTCCTTCGCCATTAAGAAGGGTTTCACACTCTATAAAAATAAGATGTCTATCAAAACGAGGTGCTAATAGTGCGACACACTCTTGAAGGACTGTATCTAAAGATATGGATTTAAAAGAAATCCTATCACTTGAGCGAGAAAACTTTTTCAAGCTACTTATAATCTTCACGATGCGATATGAAGCTTTTTCCATCATATCTAGCTTTTTGCTGAGGTTACCAGGGCCCTCACCTTTTTCCTTAAGCACTGCGATACTTCCCGTTACAATAGAGAGAGGGTTATTCACTTCATGAGCTATTCCTGCAGACATTTCACCAAGAGCTGCAAGCTTAGATTTGTGAATATTCAACAACTTCTCCCTCTCAAGCTCTAACTCCGCTTTCTTTCTCTTATCAATATCTTGAATTGTTCCAGATAATGATACAATTCTACCGTTTAAGTAATTGGCCCGCCCATTGGTGTAAACCCATCTAATATTGCCTTTTGCCGTTAAGGCCTTGAGCTCAAGGCTGTATCCTTCACCCTGCTCAATGGCTTTCTGTAGCGCATCCTCAATGATCTCTTTTGACTCTGGGGTAAATAAGCTAACTCCTTCTTCTAAGTGAGGCTTTTGTCCTTCTTTTTTATCGACTTCTAAAATACGAAAAGTTTCATCCGTCCAAGTAAGCTCACCACTTTCGATCTCTAACTCCCAACCACCGACCTTCGCAATTCGATTTGTTTCGTTCAATACCTTTAATGTTTTTTCATTACTTTCTTTAAGCATATGAACTTGGGTAACATCAAAGCGGATTGAGATGTAGCCCTCGATTGCTCCATCCGCAGAAAAAGTCGGCGTGATGATACTGTGAACATAGTAAAACTCTCCGTTTTTCTTTTTATTTTTAATCGTTCCAACCCAAGTCTCACCTGAAGTAATCACGGCCCAAAGCTCTTTAAAGAAGTTATCAGTGTGCTCGCCTGAGTTAATCAACTTATGGGTTTTCCCAATATATTCATTTTCTTCGTAACCACTTATTTCTGTAAATAACCGACTGCCTTTTCTAATCACCCCTTTTCTATCCGTAAGGGTAAAAATGGTATTCTTCTCCAAAATAGTGTAGAGATGAGAGAGCATATTTTCTTTCAATCTTTGTTCTGAGACATCTCTTGCAATGCCATAACTAAAGCCATCTTCTTCACTAAAGACGGACTTCCACTGTAGATAAATATAGTGGCCGTCTTTATGCCTATAACGATTTTCGAAATTTAAAACCTCTTCTCCCTGAACTGCTCTATTCATCTGTATGCGCGTCGGTTCAATATCATCTGGATGGACAAAGTTTAACAGGGGGAATGAGAGTAACTCCCTCTCTTCGGAACCAAGTGTTCTCAGAAAGGCTGGGTTAACCTTCTTACAGATCCCTTGCTTATCAGCAATGCAAAATAGGTCGTTAGAAATTTCAAAAAACTTATTAAGCATTTCAAAGGTCTTCTTAAAGGAAAGAGTTTTAATTAAATTAAACTAATTTTAATTAAATTAACGTAAGGTTGGCAACCATCCCTAATCCGACGGCAGTGCTCAAACAATCTGACTTCGGCGACAGAGCTAAGTCACCACTGCTATAGTAAAAGACTCCAGTATGATTATCTTAACTTTTTCCACTTTCCATTATATCGATTTATTATAAGGTAAAATAAAAGAAAATAATTACAGAGGAAAAAATGGAAATCATAATTGGAATAGTTATTCTGGCATTGCTTGTTTTAGTGTTTGTTTATAACGGACTTATCTCAAAGAAAAATGAAGTCGAGAATTCGCTAAGTGGGATAGAGGTTCAATTAACCAAGCGCTATGATTTAATCCCTAACCTTGTCTCCTCAGTTCAAAAGTATATGGAACATGAAAAAGAAGTCCTAACTGAGTTAACGGAGCTAAGAGCAAAAGCTCTTAATTCTTCTCGAGGCTCAAATGAGGAGATAGAGCTTAATAATAAAATCTCACAGGGACTTGCCCGTGTGGTGCTCTCAGCAGAAAATTACCCAGACCTTAAAAGTAGTGACAATTTTATACAACTTCAACGGTCACTAAATGAAGTAGAGGAGCAACTTGCTGCTGCAAGAAGAGGTTTCAACTCAGCGGTAACTTCATATAATAATGGTCTTGAAATGTTCCCTAGCAATGTTATTGCTAACTACCTAGGCTTACAAAGAAAAGAACTTTTCCAAGCTCCGGATGTTAAGAGATCAGATATCACAGTAAAAGACCTTTTCTCGTAATCTCCACATATTATGAAGCCTCAAAAAGAACTCTTTTCCATATATAAGACAAGAGTTGTCCCAAGACTAAAGTTCTACTTTCAGGAACGAAACAGTATTCGCGTCAAAGTAATATTGGTTGCCTGCCCTGTTGCTATTACTTTAGTGATACTCTTGCGCAACTATCTTCATGTAGTGAAGCCTGAACAACTTTTCGGAGCAGCGATTATTTTGATTGCACTTGTCGAGGCCCACTACTGGAGTAGGTACAGAAAGAAGTTCAAAAGGGAGATTATCTCAAAGTGCTTAAGTGATGCCTTCCCAAACTTTAAGTATAAAGTGAAGGGTGACCTTATATTAAGTGAGTTCAAGAACACTGGCTTAGTTAATTCGAGTGTTAATATTTTTCACTGTGAAGATCAACTCACCGGAGAAATTGAAAAGACAGACTTTAAGATCTCAGAAGTCCTCGCACAGTATAAAAGCTCAGGAAAAAACAAATCAACAAGAACAATATTCAGAGGTTTTATCTTAGAGCTTGATTTTAACAAGCACTTCAAAAGTCATACGGTTATCACTCCTGACTTTGCTGTCTCTTTTTTTGGAGAATGGTTTGGCGAAAAGTTAAACAATATAACGATCGGAAAGTTAAAGAAGGTAAAGTTAGAGAACACTTCCTTTGAAAAAAAATTCACAGTAGTGACTTCAGATCAACAAGAAGCAAGGTATCTTCTCTCTCCCAAATTAATGGAGAGAATCATGAAAATGAGAAAGAGAAACCCATCTATTCGTCTTAGCTTTTACAAAAAGCGTCTTTATATTACTTTCTCTCAAAATAAAAACTTTTTTGAGCCAAGAAGATGGGGCCATATTTTTCCATTGAAGGATCTGTGGGAAATCAATAGAGTAATACTCTCAATCCCTAAGCTCGTTGAAACGCTAGACCTCAATACTCGCATTTGGACGAAAGAGTAATACTATTAGTACTTTTCAATGGAGGATGCGACTTCAGGTAGATGTCCTGAACCAAAAACAACCATCGTTTTGCCAAAGTTTTCGAGACCTATTTGAGCCGCACTTACAAGGCCTTGATTTCTCAAATCATCTTGCTTTGAAACAAGCCAATTCGTTCCCTTAGGATTTGATGAGTGCTTTGGAGGTGTAAAGTCTTGATAGATTTCCTGAGCATTATCTGGCAAACTTCGCCCATTTAGCTCTTTATAAATTGAATTCATTTCATCGGCACTTACCTCAATCCCTTGGCCATTTAATTGAGTAATAGTCGCCCCGATAGGATCATCACTATTATTTATGAGATTTGTGTAATAACCATGAAGAAAGTCTAATATTTTGAAATCTTCCTTTAGTTTTTTGAGCTCTTCCATACTGTACTGAGATTGAATTTTATTATCAATCTCATCAATGCTTTGGCTATCTCCGGGTATGATTGCAATTTTTCGATTGAAGGCAATCTTCATTGAATAATCAATTTCAGAACTTATCAATTCATCAGGCTGTAGTACTTTTGATAAAACATACTGACATGGTAAAGCTTTCCCAATTTCGAAACCCTCTACAACAATTGCATTTGGTTTAACTAAATCGAAGTGTTCTCTAATCTCAGATTTAGCCTTAGAGTGCATATCTTTATCAAGTCTGTACAAATGGTTAGCTGCAAGGAAGGGAATTTCCCCGTTTTTTGTCTCAAGGTTAATAATTGGCATAATTCCTTCACTTTCTTTTAACTTATTTTGCCAGAAAGAGAAGTCATCATCACTCGGACTTTTGAACTCCCACTTACCCTCTACAGAGTCTTCTACAAGTCTCTCTAATTTAGAATTTATCCTATTAAAGAAATTAAAACTATCAAGGAAATCGTCAAAACTAATCTCTTGTCGTTCCAAGATTTCTTTTGCTCCTCTTCTTTTTAGCAACTCCTTTAATTCGCTATAACTCAAATCCTGACTGTCAAAGCAAATCGACTCAATCAAGTCATCATTAGACTTAAAACCTTGTACCAGGGGACAAAGCCTCTGAGGCGGGCCTAGACTCTCCACTGCACGAGTAACCTCTGTAAACTGATTTACAGTATAATTCTCAAAGTTAATGCCAAAGACATTTGAACTAGAGAATAATACAAAAAAAAAGTTAAATATTAAGTGCTTCATATTTCCTTATCGTAATAAATAGAATATTTTTAAAGTGAATAATAGCCGAGTATACAGTTCGGAGATATCCCTCCGTATTTTAGACTTTGAAATTAAAATTGAAGCCAATACTTCCCAAATCTACCTCAAGCTATGGTGAAGTAAACCTTAATAAAACTAACGAAAAAATCAACTTCATAAAAATTCGGAACCTGCGCTGAAAAGAATTAAATCCAAAAGAGTTGAACTTTTCTACCCCTCCAAAGGGTAATA